>ERZ772764.1279-NODE-1279-length-15926-cov-4.078445_pt1 | contig 15926 bp, 8 predicted proteins | sample MGYA00512163_ERZ772764 | MGnify/ENA primary metagenome ERZ772764 (study PRJEB29015, sample SAMEA2737903) | human oral metagenome | biome: human oral; feature: human-associated habitat; material: dental | place: China | collected 2094 ... | reverse complement strand
CCATCGCCTCGGCGAAACGCTTCTCCACCTGCCCGTCAGGAAAGAGATACTTCTGAATCGCTCGCTTCGCCTCGTACGCCTCCGCGAGCGGACGCCGCTCCGTCATAAAAATACTCGAATCGTAGCTACCCGCCCCCATATTGTAGGTAATGTGATCGATCACCGTCGTCGCCTTCTGCTCCAGGATGAGACCGATCATCTTACGGATGAACTCCTCGGGATTTTCACGGTACAGCGCAAAGACCGCAGGACGGATTCCGCGCAGAATCGCAGCGACCGTGCGCCGCGTGAGCGTCGTCCCCGCCGCGACCCTGCCGATCAGATCATACGTCACCGTCCCCGCATTCGTCCGCTTCAGCGTGCGCGTCCGACTTTTCCCATAGTCGAAACTCGTGCCGTCCGCCACCATCTGCGCATCCAGCTCCGTCTGCTGACCGCCGTAGGTGATCGTGTATTGGAGACGGCTCACATCCAGACTCCCGTTGATGTGATCGATCGCATTTCGGATCAGCTCCGAGGAGGAAAAATGCACCGTATACACATATTTGTGATTGATCTTTTTCCAGAGTTCCTGAAACTCTTTCCGATAAAAATGCTCATTCAGCGGATTCGGCGGCGTCTTCGTCTCATTGGCATCGTGGAACATATCCCGCAGCACGCTCTCGTCGTAGATCGCCTGCACGAGGCGATGAACCCCCTCCGCCATCGGCACAAGCATCTCGGGCAGCGGCGCAAGCGTCCCCGCCGCAAGTGCCGTGCGATAGTCCTCCGTCACATGCCCCTCGATATCCACATAGCCATTCATGCCGAGATAGAAATAAATCGCCCGCGCCGCCTTCTCATCGAGCTGCACCGCCGTACCATCCGCCGACTGCACCGTCTTCCCCTGGAAATATGCCTCTGACGCCGCCTTCGGACGATCGTACAGCTCCGCCTCCATCTGCTTTTGCAGATCGCCGACGAATCCCGCATAGCTCTCGCTCGCGATCACCGTCAGCACATTCACCTCATGCACCGCATCTCCCAGCACCGTCCGATCCATCCGCTGGCCCGACTGATCGACCGCGAGACGCAGGCCTCTGCCCACCTCCTGCCGCTTCGCCGTCACACTCGCCGCGTGCTTCAGCGTACAGATCTGGAACACATTCGGATTGTCCCAGCCCTCGCGCAGCGCCGAGTGGGAGAAAATCACGCGCGTCGGCTCATCGAACGAGAGCAGCCGCTCCTTATCCTTCAGGATCAGATCATACGCCGAAATATCGTCCGACAGATCCGAGCCGCGCCTGAGGCTGCTGTCCACCGCGCGTCCCGTCTTCTTGTCAATGCTGAAATACCCTGTGTGTACCTTCTCCACAGGCACATCGTCCAGATATTTCATATACGCAGGGTCAAAAATATCGCGGTTTTCGTTCATCACCGCGCGGTACTCCTCCTCGAAGATCCGCCCGTACTCCCCGAGGAGCGCATTGCCCTCTGCATCGTACTGACGGTACTTCGCCACCTCGTCGATGAAGAACAGCGAGAGCGTCTTGATCCCGCGTGCGAAAAGCCGCTGCTCCTTCTCAAAATGCGAGACAATCGTCTCACGGATCTGCACGCGCCGGAGATCCGCCTCCGACACATCGCCCTGCACATCCCCCGTGTGGAGCACCGTCCCGTTCAGGAAAAGCACCGTCCCCGCCGCGGCGTCGATATGCTCCACCACATAGTCCTCGTACTGCGCCATCCCGCCCGAGAGATGACAGAGATTATCCCCCACAGAGACAATGCGCAGCTCGCGCTTCACTCCGCCCTTTTGCGCCACCTCGAACTCGATCCGCGCACGCGGCGGCACCTTCGGCGAGAGCACAATCTCCGCGAGATAGAGATAGTGCCCCGTCCCCGGCAGATTCTTCACCTCGAAGCCCTTCACCTCGATCTTCTTAACCAGACGCGCATTGTAGGCATCCACCGCATCCAGCACATAGACGAGATTGTGCCGCTCTGCATGGGTCGCCGAATAGTTCAGCGTAAAGAGCGGGGCGAACTGCGCGAGCGCCTTCTGCGTCACCGAGCCCTTCTTCCCCATCTTCTGCGGCTCATCGAGAATGAGGATCGGACGGTTCGCCGCAATCACATCGATCGGACGGCGCGAGCCGAACGCATCGCGCTTCGAGTAGATGATGCGCGCCTCCTTGTTCCCGCCGCGCCCCTCCACCGACTTCTCCTCGTTCAGCGAGGCGGCAAACGCCTGCGTATTGATGATCATCACCGAGAGCCCCGCATCCGCCGAGAACGCATCCAGCTGATTCAGATTCGCACTGCTGTAGACGAAGAACCGCGCCTTCTTCCCATAGTGCTCCATGAAATGCTCCGCCGTCATCTTGAAGGACTTCTTTACGCCCTCGCGGATCGCGATGCTCGGCACCACCACGATGAACTTGCTCCAGCCATAGCGGCGGTTCAGCTCGAACATCGTCTTGCTATAGACATACGTCTTGCCCGTCCCCGTCTCCATCTCCACATCCAGCGCACACGCACCGAGCGGCGCGGAGAGCGTATCAGACAGATGAAGATTGCGTGCGCTCTGCACACTGCGGATATTCGCGAGCAGCAGCTCCTTCGAGAGATGCACTTCCTCATTGCGAAAACCATCGTCCGCCTCCGCCGTGAGAAGGGGGGCATTCATGTAGCTCTCCTGCACGGACAGCAGATTCCCCTGCGCCGCGCCCGTCCCCACATCGCGCAGATACGTCGTGCGCGCGGCATACGGCTGCCCCTCGAACACGCGCACAACCGCCTCCACCGCATCCGTCTGGTACGGCTGCACCGTAAAGTGAAACTTCATCAGAGATCACCCGTATTCTCATATTCTGTCAAACAGCGCTCCAACTGCTGGATCAGGATGGGCAACTCCTCTTTTTCAATGTCGTTTTTTCGGATATATTCCTGCAACTGAACAGCATAGTCATAGATCTTTTGAACCCTTTGCCGATCCGAGTACTTCATGCCACCAAAACCTTTTCTTTCATAATCGTTTGATAGAAATTACTGTCCGGGTTGACCTCTGCGATTTCAAAAACATCCACGTTTTTCTTGAGCACCTCGCGCAGCTCCTCCGCCAAGGCAAAAATCATCGTTCGCCGAAACATTTCTCCACCAAAAACAAGAAAATCCAAATCGCTGTTCTCGTCCGCTTCCCCGCGTGCATACGAACCAAACAAATAAATTTCCTTCACACGGTATTTATCAGCAAGCGGTTTCACCGCTGCAGCAATCTGTTCCATGGTAAATACAGACGTTTGCATCATGACGCCTCCTACTCATAATGATTCATAGCGCTTCCCGAGGGGTGTTACACTACAGCACCCGCCGCACCGTTGCGGGGCTGTACGCCGCAAAGAGCTGGTCGAAGTTCGTCAGCGCACTGTCGTCCGCCATCGAGGCATCACGGAACACCGCATAGTAGGGCTTTCGCTTGGCGATTGCCGTCACCGCCTCGTCCGTCACATCACGGTCAAAGCACGCGAGGAGGAAGCCGTCCGCGACGTTAAAGACGCGTTTCCCCGCGATCTCCTCCACCGTAATCGGTGCCGAGAGCAGGATGCCGAGATCGAGCATCGTCTGAAAGAGCAGATCCTCCGGCGTGCGATCCGCCTTGACATTGTCCACCTGCGCGAAAAGCCCGTCCTGCGTCACCGCATCGGGCGCATAGTAGACATCGGTCATATTGCTCGTATCGAGCCGCAGACAGCGGAACCCGAGGTCAAGCCCTGCCGCCTTCTCGCCCGCCTCCGCCGCGATCTTCGCCCCCGCACGGCGGATGCGCTCCTTGCCGATCTCACAGATATTCCGATAGCCCGCTTTGTAGGCTGTACCGCCCTCGTCCGTCGCCTCGGGCAGCTGCACCATGATAAACTTCCTAGACCCTCCATCCTCGGCGTTCAGCTGCATTACGGCATGGGCGGTTGTCGCAGAGCCGGAGAAGAAGTCGAGGATAAGAGCGTCTTTGTCTGTTGCATGAAAACACAGTCGTTTGATAATTTCAACGGGCTTTACTGTTTCAAATCCATGATTTTCGATCAGTTCACCAAGTTCCTTCTTCGCACTCTCCGCCGTACCCATTGTCTTATCAAAGAATCCCCAGAACGGTTCGGTTGTCTCATTCCGCTCTCCATTCGGACGCATCTTTATGATGGGTTTTCCATCTCGAATAAAGAGATCCCCATTTTTTAAGTAAGTGGCAACTTGGGCTTGCCCAAGTTGCCACTGTTTTCCCGCTGGCGGGAAAACAGTGGAAACTGTGTCGCTGATTTCATAAATCATCGACTCCCTGCCGCGTACTCCTGATGCATTCATCACCTCAACAGGATATTCGCGATACACACCTCGCTCATCAGAGAAGGGATATTCCTTTACACCTTTTTCAATCAAGTGGAATCGTCTTTGCCGATCCTTCGCATAGACTAGAATCATTTCTGCCTTTGGCTGTAATTTGTTGTACGCGGTCTTTGTGTTCTGCGATTTTGTTTTCGATTCCCAATAAATCTCACCAATAAATGATTGAACCCCCAAGATCTCGTCCGCAACTTTCCGCATATTGAAGTTTTCATTATAGTCAACGGAAATAAAAATAACCCCATCATCCGCGAGCAAAGACTTCGCCACTCTAAGACGCGGATAGATCATATTCAGCCAGTCCGTATGGAAACGCCCGTTGCTCTCGTTGTTCGCGCGGAAATCATACGTCTGATTCCCGTCTGCATCGTAGACCATACTCGCCGCAACGAAGTCCCCATTCTCCATCGCAAAGTCGTCGTCGTACACAAAGGCATCATTCCCGGTATTATATGGCGGATCGATATAGATCATCTTTACCTTGCCGAGGTACGTCTCTTGGAGCAGCTTCAGCACATCGAGATTATCCCCTTCGATGTAGAGATTTTCGCTGTCGAATGCACCCTCTTTGCCATCCCGCCCGACACTGTCCTCCACAACGGGGCGCAGCGTCATCGCAATCGGCGCATTCGCCGCAAGGATCGCCTGCCGCTTGTCCGGCCATGTGAACGCATAGCGCTCCTCGCGCCCCTCCACGATCTCACGCGCGAGCTCCTGCCGCAGCACATCGAAGTCGATCGCCTGCACGACCTTCCCGTCCCGCAGCACCTCCGTCAGCGCATGCGGGAACAGCCGCCCCACCGCCTCGATATTCTGAGCCACGTTATCCCTGCTGTGCATTTTTAGCTTATCCATTACAATCTCACTTTTCTAGTCCTATATGTTTTTGATCATCTTACTATATGTCATTTGAAATGCACGATCAAACTTCTCAAAAAACAATATCAACTCTTCTATAGTAGAATAGTCGCCGTAGTAGTAGTTAAGCAGGTTTGTTGCATCTATAAACGCCCATACCTTTCCATTTTTCTCAATATCTCCAAAAATATTTTTTAGATCATCATTATTAAAGTCCGACGCAAGATCTACAAACCATGACCGAATTTTGGAGGCAGTATACAAAGCGGTTTCTTCCTGTTGATCAAGAGTACGCCAAAACACCGCATGGTTGCTTTCCGCATCCACTATCTGGTATATAATTCTATAAAGAAACGATTCAGGAGCAAAATAATCGGGAAAAAAACATATATTATTCCTATTGGTCTCTCTATCAGATATATGATCCTTATGGGGATCATATATTCTGTCCAAGTACTCTCTTATTTTGGGTTTGTGCTCTGTTTGCTTATGACGCGCATCTCCATCCAATAGAAAGATGACTTGATCAGAATAGGGTCGATCTGCCTGAGAAAACCTCAATAATTCTTCACACCCAAGAGATGTTACAACAGGTTTTATTGATTCCGCATGACGATATTTCTTGATATTTTCCAGTCTACATTTTATTTTAGAGGCATATTCCTGTGAGATATTTCCTCTCAGATTTCCTTCCTCTTTCAGCGTGTTGCATTGATGATGAAGTGCTCCAACAAGCATATCAAAAAGGTGCTTTCCAACTTCATCCTCAAAATATACCTTGGGTTTTGGTTTTTGATATGTTACTTTCCCTAATAAATCAGCTTTCAAAATTTCATATGACTGTTGAACAGTGACCATAGGCGCAGATGGATTTTTTAGATACACAATGCCATAATCATTCGGATTTTTCTTGTGTTTTCCCAATAATTCCTTCAACACCGTCAACGAGTGTGTAGTCACAACAAATTGGATATTTAATTCATTAGCCAACTTATCCATTAAATCCAATAGCCGCATCTGAGTGTCCGGATGTAATGAAACTTCAATCTCGTCAATACAAATAAGTGCTCCATTGTAATTGTCTTGCTGTGATAAAATATAAATATCCACAAGCGCACTAATAATATTTCCGAGATTGTCTTGCCCGACAGACTTACCAAGTGCAGGTGTGTTCTCCATTTCCATATGTAACGAAGACCGTGTGCTTGCTTCCTTATCTACAATGCTAAGATCCCCATCCTGTTTAATGCTCCCTGGTATAACAAAATTATACCAGTCACAAAATTTTGTATGCGCCTTGCTGTGATAAAGCTTGTTATTTCTTCGAACCTCTTTAACACGCACAGATTCCTTGCGTTCACCTAAAGGATATAATCTAGAAATACTCAAATAAATAGTCGGTATAGGAATCCTGGCCGCTCCTCCCACATTGAAATTTTCTTTTGCTATAAGCTCTGCTTCCTTTATGGTCATATCATCCCTCTCCTTGTTAGAGGTTCTCGGAATAATACGAATACCACGATTTGACTCTGTATCATTCTTAAAAGTCAGGCACTTAAGAACTGTTTCATCTGTATTGTCACTGCCATAACGCAAATAAATAGTATAGTCATCATAGGCTTCTTCAGGAGAAATATAAAAGAAGTCATAAAACTTTGGTTGAAAATTGCCTCCGAATTCAGAGCTTTTACCAAGTCCTGATCCAGAGGCGATTAACGATATAAGATTGGACTTACCGACACCATTCTGCCCACTTATCACAGTGATTTTTCTGCCTATATCAAATTCCACATCATGAAAACTCCTAAACTTCTCAACTTTTACATGTTGAATTTTTGTTCCCATTTTTCTCACCTCTTAATCTATAATATCTCGTAAGAGTGCCTGCCCCTCACACATGGACAGTTCTGATTCCGTAGGGATCATATCATGCCTACGAAATATCATTACCTCATCTACCTTCTTTTTAGTTCCGGCAGAGTATGAGCATGCCAATTTTCTACATTCCCTGTCACGGTACAAATTCAAAATTTCATCTCTAATATCATATGTAATAATCCAATCTACATTAAGCTGAGAAATCTGCTCACTGATACGAACATGATCCGTATACCGAAAGAAATTCATATATAACTCATGCCCTTTTGTGTAGTAAGGTGGATCAAAATAAATCAATGCATTGTTGAAGTATTTAGGCGCATAATGGATAAGAAAACTATTAATATCCTTGTTATAAACATATATGCTTTTCTTTCGTTTAGCTATCTCCTGTACTCTCTTAATAAGACCATTTCTATTAAAACGAGCATCCATTTTCCACCTTCCACTTTGTTCCTTTCCCCCAATAACTCCACCTTTAATTATTCCCGATCGATTGGTTCGATTTAAATAAAATGCAGCAAAGCCCAAATCGTAACTATACTTTTGAGATTTTTCCATATATATTACTCTTTGTCTGTTCCATTCATCCATATTCAAAGGAACTGAAAGAACATCAGAAGTAAAACGATCTGTCTCTGTTAAAATAGCTCTCCAAAACGAATAAATTCCCTTGTCCAAATCATTGATTACAATTTTTGAAACAATATTATTTAAAAGCAGATTGATCGCAATTCCAGCTCCGCCAGCAAACGGTTCAATATAAGTCCCATTCATATGTCCAGTCTTCCGGATTAAAACTTCCATGAAAGAAGATAACTTTCCTTTTCCCCCAGGGTATCTTAGAGGTGAATATATCATGTACCATCCCTCCAGCCATATTATCTAATTATATAAATTACACTGTAGTGCTTTTAGTTCCTGCACAAGCTCAAATTTTTTCTTTGGCTGTTTCTCCCGTCAGATCTTCACCTCAAGCGCAGGTACATCGCGAATTCTGTTCCGTAAAAGATCATCTCACGTGAGATACGCGGAATGTAGACTCGTGTTTCTCCTTTGTCATGAATATGGACGAGGTGAAGAGGAAGCGGAACTCCTCCACGGACGCCAGCTGCTCGCGCAGCTCCTGATACGCATACATGGAGAAGCACGCAGCTGCAATGGACACCCTGCTGCCGCGTACAATCTCTAGCCGCAGATCGTCGCGCATCGTGTTTGTGACGTTATCGAATATCTTCACTCTGCTCCACCAAATCTTTCCCATAGAGATTGGCTCGATCAAACTTGCGTCCCTATTATAACATATTTCAAAGAAATACAAAGAGTCGTCCCCTCCATTAAAAGAGCGACCGTTGTCAAGAGTCTTGCAAGCAGAACAACAACAAACTACTCATACAGAGAAAATCTTTTGGTTTGTGTCTTAATTTTTCTTTCATCAATTATTTTATTTATGCTATAATTATAATTAACTTTTTCCAGTGTTTTTGCTCTTGTAGAGATTTATTTGCACTACGAAAGGTATTATGATGACTGCCTCACGCAGAGTTCTTTGGGACGCAGAAGAAACGGCCATTCTTGTCCACGCATATATACAAGTTAAAAGTGAGCTCTTATTCGAGGATGAAGCGATTAAATTCGTATCAAACACCTTGCGAGAACGTGCTCTGAGGAAGGGCATGGATATCGGTGCGACGTTCCGTAATGAGAACGGCATAACGATGCAGATGACAAAAATCGAGGATCTATTTTCTGGTGGAAAATTCCGCCTGAGTCCTCCACCTCAGGTATTCGTTGATGTCGTCAATCTATATAAGAAAAACCGCCCCGCATTCAACGACCTTCTGCAACAAGCAATAGGGGGATCACCTCTTGCTAGCTCTTTGGAAGAGGCTTTCTTTCAGTGGCTCGCAGAAAAAGTTCCCGCCGCCTTGCAACTAAGATTAAAAAATGCAAGCCACGATCTGGATCGCTTTTTCACGACCTACAAAACACTTAAAACGCCTTTATTTGACAGAGATACGATACACGCGATTGATACGGTGAAATCTGCCATCACCTCAAATGATATATTGCGCTTTATACACAAGGACAAACTTTCCCTGATGCAAACGCTCATTGAGTTTTACTGTATTTATCTCAATGAATATCAAAGCATTGATTCAACTCAGAAGTCACTAGCCACGCCCCATAATATAGCAGCCGATATCAATCTTACCACAACGAATATAGTTGATTTTACATCTGTAAAAAGAGGGCTATATGCTTACGCGCAGCCGACCTATCTATTATACTTCAATGAAAAAACTGAGGTTAATAAGTGGAGTGTGTTATACACACATATTGCACGCCTTCTCTATCGTGATCATCCCGAAGTGATTCGATGGCTTTCCGAAACAACCTCTGATATTGCATACACATCAGAAAGACATAAGATGTTCGCACCGAAGACTTTCGCTGATGATCTCTATATAGAGACGAAGCTAAGTGCAAGCGATACTGTCCGAAAAATAAAACATCTACTGGATCTGTGCAATATTGATTACAAAAATGTCACGATTGTCTACACTGTACTAGACAAGACTTCGCCTCTGCCAGAGAAAGCCCCTGTCATGCTTCCCGACCTTGTCGAGACTGACAATACACCACCACCAACACCATCAGAGGACGCATCTGATCCCATTGTGCCGGAGGAGATCGTCGTTCAACCTTCACTTTCGCTTGGAGCGTATGCATTTGCCACGGACACACCAGCAGCATACACGCAAACCAGTCGATCTGTTCTCTCATCTTACCCTATAAGCCTCATCGATATGGACGCCCTCCCCCATGCCTATTCCGAAAGCCAATCTCTGCAGGAGGAATACTTTCTCTAGCCTCAAAAATTTGCTCTCCTGCAAATGATTGTTAATGAATGACTCAGATGGAGGTGCACGCATGACACCAGTCATCACTGCGCTAATGGAAAAGTGTGAGATTTATCTTGATGAGGCACTTATTTCCAAAGAGAGTCTCTTGGAAAAATACCTTTCTTTCTTTGCAGAGAGTATGCAAAGTCAAAAGAAGCCAACCGGCATTGCCCTTCATACGGACAATGTATGTTTTGACGCGCTTTCCATTGTCGCCGTCAGCATAGCCTGTCTCTCATACAGCGCCGTTACTGTCGATGACATCCTTGCCACGCTCAAGGAAGATGACTATGTGATTTATAAAGGTCAACGCTATCGCTGGAAGAGAACAGAGGAGATCAATGGCGTCACACATTTTAGACTATTGAAAGATGGCGCGGGATTCAACAGCCCACTCAAACTCCTACTTCCTTATGAAGAATACAAACAACAGATCAAGCCCTATTATGGTGCAGCACAAAAAACAAATGGCGTGGGTGTGAAAACCGTCACAACAAACCGTGAAGAGTTTCTCGCCTATATTCTCGACCGTCCCATTGATGAAATCCCGCCTCAGATTGATGTTGCTGTTGTCATCGCATGCGGACGAGAACGATTCGAGGATATATTCAAACGCGTCCGTATAAAATATGGCAGGGAACCATCTGTTTCCCTGTCCGATATTTTGCCGGCATCCTATTATACGGACACAGACCGTCCCTATCAAATCGGTGCAAACCCGACAAAGGTCGAGCCCGTGCTCAAAGTCACAAATAATCTCTCCATCGCCCGAGAACTTCTATACGATCGTGACATGAATACCGTTGTCGGATTTTTATCCCTCCTCAATGCACCGACCACAATGGACATAGTGGATTTAAACGAGTTACTACGCGCCAATATCCTAAGATTTTCCTATATCACAGCTCCGATCTACAACAAGAACGTCGCAGCCATGCTCGACGAGCATAGAGAGGCGCCCCTTCTTGCTTGCACAAAGTCGTTCCTATCCCAAAACCTCGGTACTGCCTACGCAATAAACAGTCACACAACCGCGCTGTTTCGCCAAGTCAAGACCATGCTGGAAAGCCATATAACGCCCATCTCTGTTGACAGCGGCATCACAAAAGATATGTACGGGAATGTGGCGAATCTCCTCAATGTGATCCGAAAATCCCATTGGGATGCCCCGGAAAAAGATATATTTATCCGAACAGCCTATAGTCTGCTGAATCTGTTCACCACGGCTGTCTTCTCCATGAAAGAGATGACAGATGCAATCAGCGAGGACGCGATCTCCACCTCCCCCCCATTGGATCGTATCAAAAAACTGTGGGACATTGCCGATCAAATCGGTGACGATCACAACACACAGGATAAATGTGCAGCGATTGCTGATCTATTGGAACAACAATATACACAGCTTAAGTGCACCACCCCCAAGCGCGCAGCTCTGCTCTCCTGCATCCAGGACAACTGTGGATCCTATCACCGTACAAATCTTGCCATCATTGTTCCGAAAGCATACTATGGCGCTATCCTAAGGCATCATCACGAGAAACTTTTTGCCCACAACAATATATCCTGCGTCACACCTGCAAAATTTGATCCAAACGCATCATATGAGCTTGTGATCTCTGTAGGAGAACTCAAAGATAAAAAGTACAATCCGACCTTCTGTCCCTCTGCAACAGAAGTCTGCATCCTGCTCGCTCCCTGTGAGCAGCGGCTCTTTGACTATCGCCGGTATACGGCAGAACAGTATGAACACCAACTCAATGCGCGCATGAGGTTGGTTGAAGAAGTCGATGCCCCAAAAGCTCCAATCGAGGACGTTGCCGTCGATCCGCCCCAGCTGTGGACCGAGCTGGATGACTATCTTGCAGACTCCGGTGCAGGAGCACTGCGCAGATTTGCAGTAACGGCAACCTCTGCAGACGGGCAGTCCGCGACATCCGAGGTGACGCATATCGGCACCTTTACAGACGGTGCTCAAATTCTGTTCTCTCGATATTACACCGCAGTGGTATTTGACCCAAGCAAAGGAAGCATTGCAGAAAAAAAAGCAAATGCATTGAACGTCGGCGATACACTTGTCTTTACGAAGCGGGACAACATTGCAAAAAATATCGTGGACAACATCTATGAGGAGCTCCTGCGTGCCGATCTTCTTGGCGAGGACGCTGCCTCCATCTTGGCGAAATCGCTCTATTGGAAAGTTGCTTTACAGGCTTATAAGGACAGAAAGGGTATGAGCTATTCCGAGCTCGCACTACGGTTGGAAGACTGCGGAACATCCTTAAAGGAAGCCTCGATTCGTCAATGGCTGGTCGAGGAGGCACATATCATCGGACCGCAAAAACAATCCACCATAGAAAGCATCGCCAGCATAACTAAGGATCCGTTCCTCCTGTCGGATGCACAGGGGTACTTCGAAGCCTGCGGACGGATGCGCTCCACACGACGCCGCATTCTGGACGCAATTGCAGAAGCCATCAAGGCACAGCTCGGCGGTGCGCGCCCAACGACGGATCCACTGCTGGTGATCGTGTCCAACAATGTCAAGCATCTATCCGAGACGATGGTGCTCGAGGACATTCAACCCCTAGACGAAGCATTTTGCGCAAAGAGCGGCCTCGTGAATAGGCCGATACCAGAGGCGGAGGTCACATTATGACAGATTCAGAAATCAGAGCTTCCATGCTTAGCGTAAGAGAGGAGTACATCGCGGCAATGAAGGCCGAGATGTTGGGGCCTGGCTCGGAGTTCTCTCTGCCGAATACAGAACATGAGCTCATCTCATCTCCCCCAACGACACGATATTCCCTCGGAATTTTATTCCCACAGGGCAATGTGATCCGTCACGACAATGATGAGACAATCGCTGAAGAGAGTGGTGCTGAGGGCGCAGAGCTGGATGACACTCATGCGGACGAATCCATCCCCGACAATCCGTCCGCTAAATATCTGCGCGTTTCCTATGAGGGGGAGGAGCCGCCCCCTGCAGATGACGAGCAGGGCAATCTGGACGAGGAAATCAGCTTATCTGCACAGTATACACCTTCGTCCATGGGGATCACATTTCTCGTGCGGGGCAGCTGTGCCCGTATCTGTGGGGCCGTTTCATTCGCAACATATCGCCGTGCAAAACCAGAAGAGTGTGTGCTCCCCTTTCATCCAACACAGCCGGCTCATTTTTCTATTCCCGTCAGTCTGGAGCCGTTCATCCACTATGATGCTGCTGCGGAACAAGTGCGGCTAAAACGCAAAATATCACATACAGACGTCCGTCCCCTATCGGAGCGAGACAATCTCTCTGAAAGCGACAAAGAACTGCTCCGAAAAGCGCGGCGTCTAAGCGATTACTGTCGTACGGGTTATATCCGTACACCGCATGAGATTACCTTTACTTTGGACTTTGGTGAAAACAACCATACAGAGCAACGCATCACACAGATGGACGATTCTGCAAAAGCCAACATTGTCGCCTTACGGCGGCATCTTCATGACGATATCTGGTCTGTCACCATCATGTTGGTAAATGCCCATCTTGTCGACGGTGTGGGGGCAATCCAGCAAGAACGCTGTATCTTCCAAGCGCGCATGGAGATCGGAACAGAGAAGAATGCCTTCTCCTTTGTCGAGAAAACCCATATAATCGAGACGGAGTCTCTCGATGAGGAGGAGCGCTCGCTGGCGCTTCTCTATCGCCATAAAAAGGACTACGGCACAGGGCTCGGCACATCGATTGGCTGGTCCATTGACGAGGATGGCAGAGGATCTCTATGGAGTGACTTTTTCCCGATTGCCGAGGTTCCTTCGGTCGATTTTTCACTCCCGCCCAACGATGAAATTCAGGACAATGAGCTCTCGATGAAGTATCTCTCGGATCTGGGCGAAGCGACAAAAGAGCAGAGACTATCCTCGCTGACAAAGCTAGTCGGACTCTATCAACACTGGGCAGATGGACTGAAGTCAGAGGCAGACACGCTGGATCCCAATCATCGGTCTGCCGCCGCGCAGAATATCCTTGCCTGTCAGAAGACATACAAACGTATGTATGCGGGCATCGAGACACTGCGTATCTCGGCGTCTGCATACAACGCCTTTTTGCTGGCAAACCGCGCGATGTTCATGCAGCGCGTGCATATTCTGAAGCAGGCAGAGATGGCGGCAACGCATCCGGATCGCTATCCCAATGATGAAGAAATCGGCGCATGGCTGCAAAACCTAAACTACTATGAGGAATCTGATCGAAAGGCGATCTGGCGTCCATTCCAAATTGCGTTTCTACTCATGGATATCAACGCGATCGTCGACGATCAAAGCCCCGATCGAAACATGATCGACCTGATTTGGTTTCCGACCGGCGGCGGTAAAACGGAGGCTTATTTAGGGCTGACAGCATTCACGATATTTTATCGGAAACTCGCTCATCCGACGGAATCTGACGGCACCGCTGTCATGATGCGCTATACCCTGCGTCTCCTCGCAGCACAGCAGTTTACACGTGCTGCGACGCTGATCTGTGCGTGCGAGCACATTCGAGCGGAATCTGCCCAGCGACGTTCCGCCTACCCTTCCTATCCCCTCGGCAGCGATCCCATCTCAATCGGGCTCTGGATTGGTGGAGCGCATACGCCAAATAAAACAAAAGATGCAGAACAGACTCTGGAAAAGCTGGTTGATTCTCACGGAGACTTACGTATCGCAAAAGAAAGGTACAATAAATTCCAGGTTCTGAAATGTCCATGGTGCGGCACAAAGATGGTGCGTGACGAGGAGAAAGGTCACCGCATTGGTCAGTGGGGGTATCGCATCGACAAAAGAAGAGGAAAGGGCACGCATTTTCATCTGATCTGTCCACATGAATGCTGTCATTTTCATCGAAAGCTCCCCATTCAAATTGTCGATGAGGAACTGTATCAACAGCCTCCCACCCTTCTCTTTGCGACGGTCGATAAATTTGCCATGCTGCCTTGGGAAGGGCGGATCGGTGCCTTCTTTGCAATGGGCAGTGTGAACCGTGCGCCCGAACTCATCATCCAGGATGAGCTGCATCTCATCTCTGGCGCATTGGGCACGATCGTTGGTCTGTTTGAAACGGTAATTGATGCCCTCTGTGCGGACAAAGGTACTCCGGCAAAGATCATTGCCTCCACCGCAACCATCCGCAGAGCAAAGGAACAATGCGCCGTTCTCTATAACCGTGAAGTCGCACAGTTCCCACCGCCCGGTCTCAATGCCGCAGATTCATTCTTTGCAAAGGAGTCGGCCATCGATTACAGCAAGGGTGTATACGGACGCAAGTATGTAGGAATCATGCCCTCAGGCAAGACGAAAGCCATCCTCGAGATTCGCCTGATGGCGGCACTTCTGCAACGGCTTTACACAATGGAACTCCCGGAAGAGGTCAAGGATAAATTTTGGACGCTGACCGTGTATTTCAATACATTGAAGGAGCTCGGCAGAGCATCTACATTCGCAAATGACGATGTGAATGACTTTATCACGCATACTGCGAATCGTATGTTTATGCCTTACCGCCCGAGGGCAACGCCCGATGAGCTCACAAGCCGTGTCTCAACGACGGAGCTCAATGAAACGCTGAACAAACTCGAAAAAATCGCCTACTCAAAGGATAATCTGGACGCAAAGAAATATGCAACCAACATCCTTCTCGCCACAAATATGATTTCGGTCGGGATCGATGTCGCGCGTCTCAATGCGATGATGCTGCTGGGACAGCCCAAGCTGACCAGTGAGTACATCCAGGCAACCAGTCGCGTGGGTCGCTCCTATCCAGGTGTTGTCTTCGTCCAATATGACGCGACAAAAAGCAGAGACCGTTCCCACTACGAACGCTTCTGTGCCTATCATGATTCCTTCTATCGCTTCGTCGAGCCAACGGGCGCCACGCCATTCTCA
>ERZ772764.1261-NODE-1261-length-16034-cov-3.379373_pt1 | contig 16034 bp, 10 predicted proteins | sample MGYA00512163_ERZ772764 | MGnify/ENA primary metagenome ERZ772764 (study PRJEB29015, sample SAMEA2737903) | human oral metagenome | biome: human oral; feature: human-associated habitat; material: dental | place: China | collected 2094 ... | reverse complement strand
GCGTAGAAGGGGTCTCGGTAAGAGCGCGTGAGGGCTCTCGGTAAGAGCGTTTGAGGGCTCTCGGTAGGGGCGTATGAGGGCTCTCGGTAAGAGCGTGAGAGGGCTCTAGGTAGGGGCGTATGAGGGCTCTCGGTAAGAGCGCAGAAGGGGTCTAGGTAGGAGCGTTAGAAAGGGGTTTAGGAGGGACGTCTGAGAGGGGGAGTAGGCCTTGGTACCGCTATGAAGAGAGGAGGAGGTTAATGGGGCTTCCTTTGCCTCCTGGCTGAGTCTAGTGCCCCCTTGACCCTAGCGGGCAAAAAAGCCTCCGCCCCTAGAGCCTACTCTCTGGGGTAGGCTCTAGGGGCGGAGGCTTCGCTAGAGTATGGAGCGGAGGGAGCTACTCAAATAGGAGATGCATACTGTCCTCGATATGTGTGATCCGCCCCGAGAGGATGACGGTGACACGCTTATCCTTCCTCGGCGAGTAGATGGCGGAGGTCATGAAGGCCTGGCACGTCCGCTCCTTCAGGTCGATGACCTGACTGACCGTGGTGCCATCACGTTCGACCCAATTGACGAAGAAGACATGGGGCTCGATATGCAACGAATTGTAGTAGTCACGTCCCTCCTTCTCCCCGTGTACGGAGTCTTTGGAGAACCAGTAGAGGTGCTGGGGAGAGAGGTATTCGACGACGGAGGAATTCCCGTCGAAGCTGAAGTAAAGACGCTTACCCACGAGGGTCGTGTCGCTGGCCTGCACCAGGACGCTGTCCTGCGCTGTGACGGCCGAGGAGGCTTGGGTCGTAGACTGAGCCTCACGACATGCCCCTAACGTAAGAGTACATAGTCCAAGGGTGACAATGATGCGTGGGTTCATAAATAGAACATCGGATAAATAGGTTCATATAAGAGTAAGACCCCGCATGATGCCCATCTAACGACGAGAGAAAAGCCGGGAGAGGAAGCTCCTCCGCTCACCCTCCTCATCCCCATCGAAGGCCAGCTGAGACCAGACACTCTCTAGTGCCTGACCCGACTGGATCCGGTGGTAGATCGTCCCCCAGTCGGGCAGCCCGCCGAAGTTGCGATCATCGATGAAGAGGTCGGCCTTGATCTTGCGTGAGAAGCCCGAGCCAGTCGCGTCCTCCTCGGGGAAGTCACGATTGACAGCGTAGAACTCTACGCCTCGGGCTCGGCACCATTCGATAGCCTCATCCAGCAGCTTGCCCTCACGGACAGTCCACAGGATCAGCCGATGACGGTCTCTGAGGAGTAACCTCAGCGTCTCGGTAGCGAAGGGGATTTCGTCCCCTATCTTCGGATAGCGATGGCGTACGATCGTGCCATCGAAGTCTACAGCAATAGTCATAGTGTGCCTATGATGTAGGTATATTAGAAGTCAGTGAAGTGGATCACCTCAGCCTCGGTCTCCGGCTCCTGCTCGACGAGGGGTTCCTCGGGCTGTGGAGTGGGTCTGGGGACAGAGGGGGTGGGTGTAGAGGAGGGGGTAGGCCGAGGGGTCAGCCCGGAGCGGGTCGTGGAGAAGGGCTCCATTCGATCCACCCTGAGGTGCGAGTGGGGAGAGCGTCCCCCGTGAGCTCGCATAGACATGGTACGCTGGCTCGTACGATCCTTGCGCTTGGCATAGAAGAGTTGCCCGTTGCGCTCCAGCGAAGGGGTCTCGGTGATGAGCAGTAGGAGCTCCTCGTCGTCCAGCTCGCTGATCAGGAGGGAGATCGACTCGCTCCGTGGGCGGGTGATGAGGGACTCGCCATAGGCGCTGCGGATGAGGTCGTCCTCGCTCTTGCGCTGGGAGGCCCGCATGATGCGCTCTAGGGGGTTCTCGTCCTGCTCGATACCCCAGCGGAACTCGTTCTCCTCGAAGTCGAAGCCCGAGGCTAGGATCGTGACGGCGATCTTCCCCCCGAGGTCACTACGGCTGGCAAAGCCGAGGATGGTCTCTAGCTCGCTGGTGAAGCCGTCGGTGAAGTCCTGTATCTCCTGGAACTCATCGACGGTGAGTGGAGCCTCGTCGTTGTCGTAGACGGTGATGAGCAGATGCCGAGCCTGCTGGATATTGTTGTTGTTCAGTAGGGGGGAGTTCAGAGCGTCGTCGATAGCTCTACGGATACGTCCTTCGCCCTCGGCATAGCCGGTATTGATGACGGCTACGCCCCCACCACGTAGGGTAGTGCAGACATCGGCGAAGTCCACATTGACCTCACCCGGGATATTGACGATGTCCGAGATACCTCGGGCAGCATTGCTGAGCGTATCGTCCGCCTTCTCGAAGGCATTGCGGACGGTATAGTCTGGGTAGATATCGATGAGGCGCTGGTTATTGACCACGAGGAGGGCATCGACATTCTCCCGCATCTTCTTGACTCCCTCTAGTGCTTGTAGGATCTTCTTCTTGCCCTCGAAGAGGAAGGGGATGGTGACGATCCCTATGGTCAGTAGATCGGCCTCCATGGCGATACGGCCGATGACAGGCGCAGCCCCCGTACCGGTCCCCCCACCCATACCTGCGGTGATGAAGACCATGCGGGTCCCGCCCTGGGTGAGAGCCTGCCGGATCACCTCCTCGCTCTCCTCGGCAGCCATCTGGGCACGCTCGGGCTTGTTGCCAGCGCCGAGCCCCTGAGTGGTCTTGGGGCCGATCGTGATCCGCTCGGGGACGGAGCTCCTGCTCAGGGCCTGTGCGTCGGTATTGCACAGGAGGAAGGAGACACCCGGGACGGATCCCATGACGCACATCTTGTTGACGGCATTGCCTCCGCCACCACCGACCCCTACGACCTTGATGAGCGAGGAGCCTGCTTCGCTGTACTCAAATCCAAGACTTGCTCGTTCCATTCTCTTCCGTGCTGTGTGTATTAAGAAACATTAGTCTTCCTCGTCTGTGTCGAAGAGGTTCGAGAACTTGTGGATGACCTCTCCGACCCAGCCTCCGGATCTCGATCGAGAGGTCTTGGAGGGGCGAAGTGGTGTAGGCTCCACCTCCCTTGGGCTGGGCTCGTCGTGATCCTCGAAGGTGTAGTCCAGCTCCGCCTCGAGCCTCGTCGAGGGGCTGGGTGTGGGCTCTACGTGCTCGGTCTCCTGCAGGATGCTCTCCAGAGGACGTACCTCGAAGGTCACCCCGGGCTCGGTAGCTCGGGAGGCTAGGGCAATCACCGAGGAATACTGAGCCGCCAGCTCAGGGGCTACCCGATCATCATAGACGTCTCGGCGCAGAGAGCCCTCGCGGTACTCGAAGTGGAGCTTATGTAGGGTCTCGTAGAAGTATCTGGTGTGGGTCACTCCGCCTGCGAAGATGAGCCCCTTGGGGACTGCATCCTCGAAGCCCGCCTCGGCGATGATGCTGAGGACGTTCTTTAGGATCTCTCGTATGCGGGCATTGATGTAGCGATTGACGTCGTGCTGGACGAAGGTCTTCGTCTCCTGCCCCGAGGTGCTGGTGAGCTGGATCTGTTCCCCACGAGAGACGGAGGTATTCATCGAGCCGTAACGTACCTTGAGCACCTCGGCATCGGACTCCATGAGCCTATTGTTGAGGTGGGTTAGGTCTCGGGTGACGTTGATCCCGCCCAAGGGGAGGATGTACAGCGCAGAGAGTAGTCGCTCCTGATAGATAGCTATGGAGGTCGTCCCCCCGCCGATATTGACGTAGGCACAGCCTAGGGCGCTCTCCTCGGTCGTGAGGGTCGCCCCAGCCTCGGCGATGGGGGTGGGGATGATGCCTAGGATCTTGAGTCCAAGGCGGGCATGGATCGTCTCCTCGAGGTTGGCGATGATGTTTTGCCGGACGAGGATGAGTTGGTAGTCGGCCTCTAGGTGCTGACAGCGTACCCCACGGGGGGTGTACTCTCTCCGGCCGTCAGCGTGGTAGCGAGGGTCGGTGACTGCTAGGATCCTCATCCCTGGATACTCGGCCTCGTTGACCTCGTCACGTAGGGTCTGCAGGTCGTCCTGAGTGACTACCCGCCCCTCGGGGCCTAGGGACATCTGTGCCCGAAAGGTCTCGGCCTGCATCGAGCGACACTCGAGACCGACGTATACCCCGGTGATGGTCTCCTCGGGGGGGAGGGCTTCGCTGAGGGTGTCGATGAGTAGGCCGATGAGGCGAGCAGCCTCCTCGATATTGTGGATACAGCCCTGACGGATACAGCTACCGGTAGGGATATAGTGAGCCTTGATAGGCATGACCAGCCCATCGAAGGTCTTGCTGGCGACCAAGCCCGTGAGGTAGGTACTCCCGAGGTTGATGACCACATATTTATTATCCCGTCCTTCGTTCATTTCTTCTTTGACTGATTGGTTGGAGGCTTTGTAGGCGTGGAGGCCTTGTGAGGTTTGCTTGCAGGCCGTGGGGTGGGGGTGGGCTTCGTCGTGGAGCTCTTACCACTCTGGGGCTTAGGGGGAGCTGGCTTCTCCTGCCGAGCCTTTTCCTTTGGTGCCGTGGACTCCTTAGGGCGGGGCTCAGGACGTGGAGCCGGTGTAGGGGTGACCTTCGCTGGCTCAGGAGTCGTCGGCTCGGGGCTTACACTGGTAGCGTCGAGGCGGACGAGCTCGCCCTCCTCATCCCGACCGAAGCCCTGGACGCCGTATCGGTCTCGTGCGACGATCTGCCCAGCGTAGTCGAGGTGGACATAGGCGAAGGCATCCATCCCACGCCGAGGGAGGACAGACGAAGCGAAGATACGCCACTTGCGTAGCTTCTCTGCCCAGTCCGTGGTCTTGCCGATGATGACCCGTGTACGGCCGATACGGGGGATCAGCACGATACCCTCAGAGGCATCCACATAGACCTGCCCGAAGTAGTCCACCAGATCGCTATCCCTACGCAGGGCGGCCATGAGGTCGTAGACGTCCGAGGTGGCATACGGTAGATCGAGCTCGCCCGAGACGATGGGCAGGTAGGTAGCGAAGCCCTGACGGACGGCGATCGTTCCCCTTCCCTCGGTGACATAGTAGCTCTTGCCCGTACGATCCTGTACGATGAAGAGGGGGTGCTTCTCTCGGAGACGGATCTGGAGCGTGGAGGAGGAAGGGGCGACGAAGGCCTCTACCCGCTCATAGACCGAGAGTGAGGAGAGGATGCGCTCGATACCTCGCAGGTCGATCGAGTCCAGTGGGCGTCCCTTCAGCACCATCCCATGGTGTGTCAGCTCATCCAAGATACCCTCGGGGCTGAGGAAGAGAGGATCGCCACCCTGGTGTGCCTGGATGTGTACGGCCACTGCTCCACACCGCCCGTCGGACGGTCTCTGAGAGGGGGACGAGACGAAGAGGTAGACGAAGACGGCCAGCAGTCCCACTGCCAGCAGCCCTACTGCTATACTTCGTATGCGTCGCCCGCGCTTCATAGTCTACTTCGTATCCAGCTAGCGACCTGAGGGACGAGGCGGTCTATATCCCCCGCGCCGACCATCAGGATGACCTCGGGGAGCTCTGCCCGAGCCTCTAGCTCGGGCAGTAGGCCTGACTTAGGCAGCACCTTCACCTGGGCGTGATGCATCTCACGCTGGATCATCTCCGAGGTGACCCCGGGGATCGGCTGCTCACGGGCAGGGTAGATATCTAGGAGGATCACCTCATCGAGCACATCTAGGCTCTCGGCAAACTCCCGATAGAAGTCTTGTGTACGACTATAGAGGTGGGGCTGGAAGACCCCGAGGATCCGCCGTGTCGGGTAGAGCCCCTTGACGGAGCGGATACTTGGCCCAAGCTCATTGGGATGGTGGGCGTAGTCGTCTATCAAGACACAGCGTGGTGTATCGACGACCCTATCGAAGCGTCGGTGTACCCCACGGAAGGAGGCAACCCCCGAGCGGAGCTCCTCCTCGGTCACGCCACACAGTAGGGCGACGGCCATAGCTGCTACGGCATTCTCTACATTTACCAGCAGGGGCACGCCAAGCTCTACACGTAGCTCGCCCGCAGGGAGCCCCCCGAGCGCTGGGTGATGCCAAGTGAAGAAGAGACGTCCCTCCTCCACTCGGACATCCGAGGCGTAGAAGTCCGCCCCCTCACCCTCCAGCCCATAGGTATAGAGGCGAGTGCCCGCCTGGAGCCTCGGGGTGATGGGGATCCCCTGACGCATGATGAGCGCCCCCTCGGCACTGATGAGCGAGGTGAAGTGCTCGAAGCTCTCCCGATAGGCCTCGGGCGTATGATAGATGTCTAGGTGGTCGGGGTCGGCCGAGGTGACGACGGCGATATAGGGCGATAGGTGATGGAACGAACGGTCAAACTCATCGGCCTCGATCACAGCATAGTCGCTGTGCTGGGAGTAGAGGAAGTTCGTCTGATAGTTATTGGAGATCCCCCCGAGGAAGGCATGGCAGTCCACCGTGCTCTGTCGCAGTAGGTGAGCGATGAGCGTGGTGGTCGTGGTCTTGCCGTGCGTGCCTGCCACGCAGAGGGCTCGCTCACGGCGAGTCAGCTCCCCGAGAAGCTCAGCCCGCTTGAGGATCTTGTTGCCTTGATTGCGGTAGAAGGTTAGCTCCCGATGATCACTGGGGACAGCAGGGGTGTAGACCACGAGGGTGTCGGGCGAGCGGAAGGGCTCGGGGATGCACGAGACATTGTCCTCGAAGTGCACCTGTGCGCCCTCCTGGACAAGCGCCTCAATGAGAGGCGAGGGGGTCAGGTCATAGCCTGCCACCTGATCACCCTTGCGCAAAAAGTAGCGCACGAGGGCACTCATACCGATCCCCCCTATACCGATGAAGTATAAATTCATTTCACATCTCGCATTTTAGCTTTTAGCACAAAGATACAAAAGATACCTCCAATTCCACGTGTTCTGCCTACAAAAGCCTCCATAAAGACCCATCTGTGACAACTCTCCCGACCCTACCGTCAGAGAGCCAACTCGGGGGAAGGACCCCGATGTGTCCTCCCCCCGAGTCTTCTGTGGTGGGCTCTCCGTCCGATTACCTCATCTGCTGGACGAGCTGCCTAGGCGAGGCTGCCGTATGAGCCGAGTACTCGGGGGCATAGGCCGACTGTGCCCGAGTGACGAGCCCCGAGTAGAGGCCTGTGCGTGTGACGTACTGCTCATACTCTAGGACATACTCCCCTCTGAGGAGATGGTCGAAGTAGAAGTTCGTCTCCTTGTCCTTGGGCTCTACATAGTAGCCCGTACCTGCTCCCCACTGGTAGCTAGCCGTCTGTACAATGGGCTCTGCGAAGCCCGGACGAGGATCACGCAGGGTGACAAAGTCCAGATCCTGCGTCAGACGTAGGGTAATCTTCGTCCTCAGGCGGTCACCTACCCTCAGGGTATAGCCCTCGGTGAGGGGGAGGAGTGTAGGCTTGCCATCACGGAGCGTCTGGACGAAGGTCTCACGGCTTATCTGCAGCTCCTTCCCTCGTGCCTCCACTTGGCTCGTGGGGATCGTGTAGCGAGCGAAGGCAGAGCCCCACACCTCGCCATCGGACTGCGTCGTGACGGTCATCTGTCGCTCGGGGCGAGAGGTGACAGTGAAGGGGCGGGAAGCCTCGATATACGCACCCTCCCAGCGATAGACCTGACCATCGGTGAAGGGGAGCTCGACCGTGGAGCTATTGGCTCGGCGAGTACCCTTACCCCCATCTATATCCAGCGAGAGGGCATAGATCGCCTCGGCGGTGGAGAGGGAGGAGTTCCAGGAGGTAGCTCGCTTCTGGTTGATGATCCAGCGCTGCATCTCCCGCATGGTCTCCCGCTCAGCCTCGGGGGAGACAATCCGCATAGCCTCCAGCGTGCTGGTCATCGTCGGCATCGTGCGGTTGATCCAGAAGTAACCACGGAAGACCTGATTGGCATAGAACATCCCCGTCTTGTCCTGCTGGAGGTACTCGCGGAGCGAAGCGATGAGCCCCTTAGCCAAGGAAGCATCTCGCCCGTAGGCAAAGACAACGGCTGCCAAGGCCTTCTCTGAGAGGGGAAGCTTGCGGGCCACCCGCTTGAGCTCGGTGTAGAAGAAGGAATGAGCCTTGCGCACCTCTCCCTCGGGCTCGTAGAACCCTCGATGCTCGGCGAGTGCCACGAGGTAGAGGAAGTCCAGATCGGTGTAGGAGTAGGAATTCTTTTTCTTTAGTCTAAGAGCCCTCCGATACTCCTCGATGATACTAGCCTCTATGCCACGGAAGCCTCGGCGGACAAGCTCCTGAACCCGCAGGCGATCAGCCTGCTCCAGTCGATCGTAGGAGGGGACACGTAGCAGTAGGCGTAGTACACTCTCCGTCACATAGGGGCTTCCCTTCATCTCCGGGTACCAGCTCCACAGACCGCTGGAGAGCTGGAGGTCGGAGAGCTGCTGCAGGATACGGGAGAGGGGCACTTCCCTCGAGGGGTTCTGAAGGTACTTCAGCAGTGTGGCTTCACGTGCAGCCTCTCTATCGGCGACATCCATCCACGGGGTCTGTGCACCCGTCTGGAGCTTCAGACTATCATCGGCACTGAGACGACCACGCTGGGCAGCAGGAAGGGCATTCCAGCGTGCCTCGAACCACTCACGGAAGCCCTCGGCATGCGACACCTCCAGTGCCACCGACTGAGCATAGAGGGCAGCGGCAGCATCCAGTGCCGAGCTCCCCTTGAGGTAGCCGAGGTCAGGCAGGGCGGAGAGGGCTAGGTACAGTGGGTTAGACTCTATACGCAGGTCAAATCGCCCACGCTCGGGGACAAAGCCATTCTGCGGGAAGAGGCTGTCTAGGGCGATCTCGTGACGTCCCTGTCGGCTGATGTTGAAGGCTAGGCTCTCCGTCAGCTCCTCCTGATCCGTGATGACGGGTACGAGATGCTGTTCGCCGTCCGAGGAGGTCTTCCCTCGGGCGATGACACGTAGCCCGACCGAGTCTAGCCCCTCATAGCCACTGACGGGCAGGACTATATCGGTAGAGTTCCCTGCTGGAAGGTCAAAGGTCTGCTCCTGACTATAGAGCGTCCGCTTCGTCTTGGGCTCGAAGAGCTCTAGGGTGAAGAGCCCTCGCTGGGCGACCTTCGACCCGTTGGAGACCGTGGTAGAGATGCGGACACTATCCCCCTCTCGGAGGAAACGGGGGACATTGGGGCGTACGCTGAAGTCCTTGTAGGCCTCTATGCTCTCCGTATGCCGGAGGAGCTTCATATCGGGGGTGTGCGACAGGACGATGAGCTTCCAGCGAGTGAGGGTCTCGGGGACACGTGCGCTCCAGCTGACCTTCCCCTGCCGGTCTGTGTGCAGGAAGGGGAAGAAGAAGGCACTCTCGTCGAAGTTTGTCCGCATGGAGAGCGGGGCTAGCTTCGGGGCTTTTGCCCGACGAGACTTAGAGTCATTCGACAGAACCCTTATATCATCTGGCTTTAGGACTTCATCCTGAGTGTCCTTAGAGGCGTAGCCAACCACCATGACCTCCTCGAGCTGAGGGCTACTCACGGAGGCCAAGCCTCGTATGCTTATTGATGAAGCCTTTTTAGTCGCTCTCGCCCCATAGAGGGCTCCGGAGAGTTCCATCGTGAGCTTCTCTTCGTAGGAGCCCTCGGTGATTACCTCTTGGTCATACGCATCATCGACCTGGGCATCATCGACCTTGACGGGGGGTGTGACGGGCTTCGGTGGGTAGACAAAGTCTCCCTTGGCTTCGTCATCCTTGAGCTGCTGTAGCCAGGGCGGGGTCGGTACACTCCCCCCGAGACGGAAGCGGATATAGGATCGGTAGAAGTCGCTAGGGAGGCTATCGATAGCGGATGGATCGATCCGTGGGAGGTCATACTCTAGGGGGAGGTGCCCGATCTGATCGAGCGAAGCATCGTACATCCACACGGCGACGGAGGCGCTGTCCACGCGCTTCCCCTCGTGGCTGAGGGTGAAGCTCCACTGCTCCTGCCCCCCTGCTAGGATACGGTCTCTGAAGGTATCCCACCGTAGGGTCAGTGATCGCTTGGGTTGCTCACGGCGGATCGTAGCCGTACGCTCGGTCAGGACGCCATGGTGCACTGTATAGAGGTGGACATTCAGTTGGTCGGGAGTGAAGCCATTCTTAGGCAGGGGGACATCGAGGACGTTGATCGCCTCGGCTCGAGAGCGAAGGAGCCCCTCGGTGATACGCCCCCCCTCATAGCTCACCTCGTAGAAGACGTACCCCCCCTCTAGTCCACTCATCCAGTAGAGGCGAGCAGGACGAGTGGGGCTATAGGTGGCAGAGGCAGGCTGGACGAGCAGAGGTAAGCGTAGCCCCGGCAGACGTCGGTCTCGTGCCCCGTCGTAGAGGTAGAAGGTACGCTTGCCCTCATAGCTCACCCCTCGGCCGTAGTCGGCGGAATAGGTGAGGGTATAGCGACCCGCAGAGAGGGGTGCTAGGAGGGTCTTGAGCTGGATGATACTATCGAGCTGTACTCGACCCTTGAGGAGCTCTCGGCTGTCCTGACGAATGCTGTAGGAGATAGCCATGGGCTCATTGTCCTCGTCGTAGCCATACCTACGGAAGGTCAGAGCCGCCTCCTGCTCCTTGTTGATCAGCGGGGAGATCCAGGCTTGGATAGCGCCGACGCTACGCCCTACGGGTAGGTTGATCGTCTCGCTGTGGCTCTCGCCCGTACCGTCCGTCGTGCTCACATACAGATGATAGCGATACCAAGAGAAGAGCTCGTCCTCCGACCGCTCATCGGCTGTCAGCTCGACCTCACGAAGGCTCGCTGGGATGACAAAGCGTCCCTCGGCATCGGTCGTCAGTACGCTATCGGCGAGTACCCTATTGCCTCCGCCACTAGTCCCCTCACCCCAGGGAGCCCAGGAGTAGCGGTTGGCCACGAGGCGGTAGCTCACCTTCGCTCCGGCGACACCCGTACCGCTCAGGGTACGCACCTGCCCTGGGATAGACACGGTTTGCCCGACCTGATAGGGAGGATCTGGGGGCGTCAGCAGGAGCTCTGTCGTGCGTCGCTTGTACTCAGCCACCTCGAAGCGCTGTGCCTCCGAGCGGGCTGTGTAGACCCCGGGACGTGCTCCCTGCTGGAAGAAGGCTCGCACATAGTATCGCCCCGAGAGGCGGTCTGTAGGTAGGGTGAAGTCCACGGCGAAGTCCCCCCTTCGGTTCGGGATAGCCTCTCGGCGGGCGATCTCCTTGTCGTTGGTATCATAGAGGCGTACGAGCACCGCCCTCCCCGTGAGTGACCGAGCCGTCTCGATGAGGCGTCCGACCTCGGCTGTCCAGCCATAGACCCGTACGGTCTGTCCGGGACGATAGGCGGGGCGATCGGGGGTAATCCAGATCATATCGGCTCGTACATTGGGGGCATAGGCGAAGTCCTCATCAGGCTCCTCCTCATAGATATCCCCATCCTCGACCCGAAGGGGGTCTGAGGCATCCGATAGGGCATACAGCTCAGCATCCTCATCGACTAGGTGGAGCCCGTAGGCATCTGTCTTGAGCTTCTTCAGCAGGGTGTACTCGGGCTCTGTATCATCCTTGCGGTCAGCCTCCTCGTAGAGGCTGATCCAGGTGGAGGCGAGGGGGCGACCCGTCATAGCCTCGAGCCACTGTAGGCGAGAGCCATTCGTCGTGTTGATACGCTCGAGGGTAAGGTACTTCGTATAGGTAAAGTACTCCTCATCGGTGGGTGTACCTGTCGTTGCCCGTGGATCGGGGGTGACCTCTATGTACACGCAATAGTTCCCCACTCGTGGTAGCGGGAATTCGATCGTCTGCTCCTTTGAATAGCCGAGACTATCGAGGGTGAGGGTAAGGTGCTTCTCCTGCAAGGGCTTGTCGAAGTCGCCTAACCTCCACGACACTTCGTCTGGGCGAAGGATCTTCGGAGCAGCATAGAGACAGAGGCGCACCTTGCTCACGAGATAGCAGCTGGGGAGCTTTACGGTGAGGGTATCTCTCCCCGTGACGCGCGCGGGCACGTGCATATCATAGGTATAGGCGAGGGCATTACGGTGAGCCTCACGGAGCTCCTTCTGCTCCTTGGCCGAGAGACGTGTCGCTCGCTGGATGAAGAACTCGAGGAACGAGGCGTAGGCGACCCCTCGGCGCGGGTAGTACTGGCGCAGCGCTGCGATATAGTTACTGATCTCGGGGGTGGAGACGTATTTATGGGCAAAGGCATAGATGAGCTCCTCGGCTCGTGCCTTCGTCAGCCCTCCCTGCTCGGGCGAGAGCTGTAGGCGCAGGCTATAGAAGTCCACCAGACTCCGAAAGTAGACGCTACTCCCCCCCTCGGCGATGGGTCGTATCCAGCCCATGGCCTCGGTGAAGAGCGTGGCATAGCGGGGCTGCTCCCTACGCTCCCGAGCATGCAGGAGGGCTAGCTGCCCGAGGAGCTCTGTGCCGAGTGTCTCGACCCCCACGACCGGCTCGTCGTCGCCGAAGAGCTCCCGATACTTCCCGAGAGGCTCGTTGAGGATCTCCTGTGATCGGCGGAGCGTCTCCACCAGCTCCTGATAGCGCTCCTGGTACTGGAGGTCCGTCCAGGTGGTAGGGTCGTAGAGGGTGCTGTCCTTGGCCTTGGAGCGCAGGACATCCTCACGATAGAAGTACGAGGGACGTACACGCTCGTAGCTGTACAGCGTATAGAGGGCGAGCACGGCCTGCTCATATCGTCCGAGCCAGGCAGCCCCCCGTAGTCCGTAGAGCGTGCGGAAGAGGCCCGTCTGATGCTCATGGTCGATGCGTCGCCAGTTTTGCCAGAGGACATCCTGTGCTATGAGGATGTGATAGAGGTTGTGCTGGCTCTGTCCGAGGAGGGAGAGCTCCTCGGCCGCCTTGATCGCACTACGGGGGAGATCATCCTCCTGCGCTCGCTTGATCTCCTTGATCAGAGCTTCTGCGCTTGGGGTCTTTCGCTGGGCGTGTAGCATAGTCGGGATCTGTAGGGCAAGGCACCCGAAGAGCATTACTAGGAGTGCCCTGCGGGCAAAGGCTATGTATCTCATTGAGGGTCGCTATTAAGGGGTGAGACATGACTGAGCCCATATGCTATCCACTCTCCCGACCCGCTCGGGGTCTAGCGGGGTATCCATACAGACCCTGTGCTCAAAGTTAGGAAAAAGTACCCACTACTTCCCCCGCCTGGAGCTCCGTCCGTCGGGTGCACCTCGCACCCCTCACTCTCACGTAGTAGAGGGCGTCACGGAGCTCCTATAGGGGATGTCCCAATCACCTTACATAGGTGACGGGTGCGCTCCTATAAAGAGCGTCTTCGTCACCTATGTAAGGTGATGGTCGGGCTCTTACCGAGAGCGCAACGGGGCTCTCGGTAAGAGCCCTAGAGCCCCCTTGGGGAGCGGGAAATGGAGGGTCTACGAGCCTCGCCTCACCTTGACCGCCGTGGCTGGTGTCGTATGGGCGTCAGGGGGTGGGGATGTTCGTCGAAAACTCCGTATCTTTGTCCAGAATTGCACGGCTTATTACATTACTGTGAGACCACACCGATAGCAAGACTCTTAGTTTATATATACACGCACACATAGACTCTATGGAAGCAACAACAACGACGGCTCGGCACCAACGCCTACTCTTGCTCTTCCCCCTGGGGAGCCTACTGATCTTCCTCGTGGATCGCTTCTCGGTCCGCCATGACTACCTATTCTATCTGGGGCTGAGCATACCCGCCCTAGTCTTTATCACTGCCTTCTGGATCATCGATCGGTACCACACCCCTCGGCGCCGAACCCTACGTCTAGCACGGCTCTGCTCGATCCTCGTGATGCTGACCTCACTGATCGAGTTCGTCTAGGCAACGAGTGTAGACCTCTATGGGGAGCGGGTAGCCCTGCGAGCTCACGAGTGGAGCGAGCAGAGCTACCCGCTCCCCGTATATCCCCCTGTCGCCCCGTATGCCTCCGCCCTACACCCGCATATCTCCCTAGGGCCGACGCATGATCTCGCTCGTACACTCCCGCCTTTGGATCCTCGGGGGTATTATTTCATATCCCAGGGAGCCTTCGCCCATCACTACAGATCCTAGGCATTATTCCCAAGAAATAGGCATACAAGCGAGCCCTACAGAGGATATACTTAGAGCGCACTTGTGTACACGCGTGTATACTGTTGTGTACACGTGGGTATACAGTTGTGTACACACGTGTATACTCATCCCTCCTAGGTAGGAGGTATTCGCTGGGCATATCTAGACTAGGACATAGATACTTCTATCTTCGGCGTATACTCCCCCACGACCTTGCCCTCGCACTATAGTGATTTCATGCGTCAGCCCTGCATGTCTCCCCATCTCTGCTCGCCGAGCGGATAGCGTAGGCTACGAGGGAGGGCGATCCCTAAGTTCCCCCAAGCAGGATGAGGGGACGATCGGTAGCGGTGGGAGGCCTTCGCCTCGGGGGGAGAGGGGGGCATTCTACCTGAAAAGTCGTACCTTTGTGGACAAAGGAATGACCACGCAATGACTCAGGACGAGGGACTAGAGCTACAGCGCCTCGAGGTCAATGTCTCCCGCCTAGGAGATGTCATCTCGCTACAGCGCACTCGTATCGTAGAGCTGGAGACGGAGCTCTGCTTACGCCAAGAGGAGCTCAGTCACCTGCGGGCAGAGCTCCAGACACTCTACGAGCAGAGCTCCATGTCTAGCCTCGCTCTCTCCCTGAGAAGAGGCTCGACGGAGGAGGAGCTCCAGCAGGCTCGGCAGATCCTAGATGGGATCATCACCGAGGTGGAGTGCTGCATCCGACAGCTCGCCGATGAGTAGAGCGTATCACGATAGCGGCAGCGCGAGGCTGACCCACCGAGAGATATACAAGCGACTTCGATATGGATAAGGAGCTGGACAAGGAGCTGGATAAGGGACGAGACACAGCTCCGGCGAACGATCCCCCCCTACAGCGTATCTCCATCCTCGTGGAGGATATGCGCCTGCACCTCAGGATACCCCGCGATAGCGAGAGCCTGCTACGCAGAGCTGGGGAGGAGATCACATGTACCACGCTCCTCTACAAAGCTAAGTACCCCCATCCCTCTGAGATGCCTGCTTCGGGCTATCTGGCGATGACCGCCCTAGACATAGCGGCTCGCCATGAGGAGCTCCTAGAGCTAGAGGCCAGACGGAGAGAGCACCTGCTCCCCCGCCTAAGCCGAGCCAACAAGCAGCTGGAGGAGCTCATCCAATCCGCTCTGGCGAACCTGCCTACTCGGTCCTAACTCCTACCCACCGCCCTAGAGGGACTCCTCTGGTGTGAGGAGGGTGGGGCGACGTGTGTCCATTCCTGCTACATATAAATTCAAAGAAGCAAGGAAAGAATGGGAACAATTACCATCATCGCCCTTTGCGCCATGGCGTTCCTCGTCGGAGCGTCCCTGATGTGGTTTGTCACCGAGCGACTGCTTGGTCAGAAGACACGCACCATCCTCAGCGAGGCAGAGCGGGAGGCAGAGGTACTGAAGCAAAAGAAGCTACTAGAGGTCAAAGAGAAGTTCCTCCAGCTCAAGGGGGACCTAGAGCAACAGGTAGCCCAACGAAATAATAAGCTCAAGCAGATAGAGAGCAAGCTCAAGGGACGTGAGCAGGAGCTGAACCAGCGCCAGAGCGAGCTCCAGAAGCAACACCAGGAGATAGATACCCTACGGGAGCAACTCGCTCAGCAGAGTGAGGGCATCGAGGAGAAGAAGGCCGAGTATGAGCTCCGTAAGGGTGAGTTCGAGGCCAAGAAGGTAGAGCTAGAGGCCCTCCTGCAGAGTGAACAGAAGCGACTAGAGGCTCTCGGAGGTCTCTCCGCCGACGAGGCTCGCGAACGACTCATCGAGAGCCTTCGTGCTGAGGCTCGTGACCAAGCTCAGGGCTACATCAACGACATCGTGGAGGAGGCGAAGATGACCGCCAACAAGGAGGCCAAGAAGATCGTCGTACAGTCCATCCAGCGCCTAGCCACCGAGACCGCTATCGAGAACTCCGTGACCGTCTTCCATATCGAGAGCGACGAGATCAAGGGGCGCATCATCGGCCGCGAAGGGCGTAACATCCGTGCCCTAGAGTCCGCCACAGGTATAGAGATCATCGTAGACGATACCCCCGAGGCCATCGTCCTCAGTAGCTTCGACCCCGTACGTCGCGAGGTCGCCCGCCTAGC
>ERZ772764.1257-NODE-1257-length-16074-cov-6.141395_pt1 | contig 16074 bp, 16 predicted proteins | sample MGYA00512163_ERZ772764 | MGnify/ENA primary metagenome ERZ772764 (study PRJEB29015, sample SAMEA2737903) | human oral metagenome | biome: human oral; feature: human-associated habitat; material: dental | place: China | collected 2094 ... | reverse complement strand
GGGCGAGCCAGAGGGCGAACCGCCGCGAGGTTAAGTATGGATCAAGAATTGGCGCTGGCGATTTTGATGAGCGGTCGGTCGGCGCTGCTGACGGGTGCGGCTGGAACAGGCAAAACGCACCTGCTGAATACTTTTATTGCACAGGCGCGTGACCAGGGTAAAAAGGTGTCGGTAACAGCGACGACCGGGCTGGCGGCGACGCACTTGGGCGGCAATACGATTCACAGTTGGAGCGGCATTGGCGTTAGTGATCATCTCGCGAACAACTTTTTTGATCGGCTGTCAAAAACGCGGCGTGAGGTGATTATGAAGACTGATGTGTTGGTGATTGATGAAATTTCCATGCTGCATGATTTTCGACTGGACATGGTCGATCGGGTGCTGCGTGGTGTCAGAGAAAATGACCAGCCATTTGGTGGTATTCAGCTGGTGATGAGCGGTGATTTTTTCCAATTACCGCCAATCAATCGTCCGGGCGAACAGGGCGGTTTCGTGGTGTATTCGGAAGCGTGGCAGGAATTACAGCCAGCGGTGCTATATCTGGAGCGGCAATATCGGCAAAATGACGAGCAGCTGCTGGAGATCTTGACGGCGCTGAGAAATGACGATATCAGGCGGCATCATGCTGAGACGCTGCTGGCGCGGACGGAGGTCGAGCTGCCTGATGGTGATATCACCGAGCTACATACCGTCAATGTTGATGTCGACGCCATCAATAGCCAGAAGCTGGCGGAGCTGGCGGGCGAGGAGCGAACATATCAGCAGACGACGACGGGCTCAAAGGTGTATGTCGAGAGCCTGCAACGGTCGGTGTTGGCACCGAGTGAACTGGTGTTGAAACCGGGTGCGTTGGTCATGGCGGTGAAAAATTCGCCGCAGAAATTGTACGCCAACGGTAGCATCGGTACGGTGGTGGATTTTGAGCCGCTGACGGACTACCCAATTGTGGAGTTTCGTGACGGCCGGCAGGTGACCATGGTGCCGGATGTATGGGAGCTGCGTGACGGCGAGCGTAAGCGGGCCAGTATCTCGCAGGTGCCACTGCGCCTGGCGTGGGCTATCACCGTGCATAAAAGCCAAGGCATGACGCTGGACGCGGCAAAAATTGACCTGAGAAAGGCCTTTGTCGAAGGTATGGGTTATGTGGCGCTCAGTCGGGTGCGAGATTTGGATAATTTGTATCTTTATGGCATTAACCGCAAAGCGCTGGAAGTCTCGCCCGATGCGCTGGCGATTGACGAGGTGCTGCAGCGGGCAAGTAGTGAAGCGACCAAGCGCTATCGTCCAATGTTGGAGGAAATGAAGCGAAGACAGTCAGTTCCGAAAAAATCCGGTAAGAAATCTCAGTCCGGCAGTTGGCAGCAAAAAATTGCCAAAATGCGCGAGACACACCCGAAGGCCTACATGCCATGGGAAAAAGCCGACGACGATATCCTCAAACAGGAGTTTCTGCAAGGTGCAACCATCCAGCAACTTAGTCAAAAGCTTGGTCGCCATGAGGGCTCAATTCGCATGCGATTGCAGAAGCATTTTGGGGAGGAGGTTTTGGGTTAGCTTAAATGCTGTAATGACCGCATGAAGCAGCTAGATTTTTCGCCCCTATACACGCCGATGTCCGAGTCTGAAGTGCAGTGGTTTCGGCAGTATTACCAAAGCATAGGCGGATTTTTTGTAATACCAGAATCATCGATGTCTGCAAATCTTAAACTCATATTAGCGCCGATGGTTATTTTCATCTATATATCATTCATTGCTCTTATTAGGCGACATATTAGGGTTTTATTTGACTCGGGGAGGGCGACTGGCGAACGGTACATGATGGCAGCTTTAAGTAAATTTGCTGGGTTAAATCAGCTTGATTTCATGCCGTACGTAGAAAACCCCGATAATTCTGGTATTATTTTTCAAGAAGAGTGGTCGCGCGATAAGATTTCGCGTAATGTTTTGTCTGGTATGCTTGGCGGCAAGCTTAATTTTCAAATGGGCTGGTATGAGAATGAAGTTACATTGGATCACGCCACACGCTATTGGCGCTATTTGCGAATTGATATGAATCGAAATTTGCCGCATATTATTCTTGACTCGACAGTTGATAATGTTAACATTCTCGGCAAAGTTTTTAATAATTTGCCAGATGATATTGATCCTAACCAAAGGCTTAGTTTGGAGGGAGGTTTTAACGATTATTTCACGCTGTATGCGCCAAAAGATTACGAACGGGATGCTTTGTATATCTTTACGCCGGATTTAATGGCGCTGTTGATTGATGGTGCGACGTGGTGCGATGTTGAAATAGTGGATAGTCAGATTTATTTTTATAGCGCCTATAATAAGTTTGATTATGTAAAAGAGATGGAATTTGTGTGGAAAGCGTTTCGCATTATGAGTATTATGGGTGTCAAGTTGTATAATCAGACGGATTACTATGCTGATGAGCGAATTGGCAATTGGCAGCTTAATGTTGTTGCCGATCAGGGCAAGCGTTTGAAGAATTATATGCCGTTGATTAGTACTATCGTTTTTATATTGTCTGCTGTATTTTTTATGATATATGCTATTGTGTTCACTATTGCTCCGATAATAATGAGATAGGGCGCGGTATGTTTTTGGCTGCAAGCTCAGGATTGCTGAGACCGTGAGCTGATACGGCGGTTTGACATTATTTATATTTTGTGCTACTATACAACAGTAAGAAGTTAAAACAAATATGACAGAAGAGTTGATTACCGCTGCTAACAAAGATAAAGATGGGTCTGTACCTGGCGCTGATAGATTGCTGACGTCAGGGTCAGATAAGACTGACGACCTTGGTAGAGTAGCGCTTCTTCCTACGCCTGATAAAGAGCTTTTATTAGAGGCAGGGGCTAGTAATGATAAACGGAAACCTCGATTGCTGCGGCGGATAGGAGGATACGTGGCTGGTTTAGTGTCTCGGCTGGCGGAAAAGACTGGCTGGCGTAGTGCTGACGAGAGTCATGAGGTTACAGATAATGTGAGCGGCGATTCTGAAAGTGAGCATTCTCATGCTGAAGGGGAACTTGATGAATTGACTTTGCGGAGAATTGAGAAGATTGAGGAAGAGTGGGAATTTTGGGCTGATGTTAATAGTTTTCATGACAATTTTGCCCCTAAGAGTTATCTTGACTTTGCAGGAAGTATCGCCAGTGGCAACTATGAAGAAATAGAAAAACTGATACCTGAAATAAGAAAAATAGTATCGGAAGATTTCGATGAAGCACATGTTCACTATTACGCTAATTATATTTTACCGGGTTTAGCGCAAGATAACGTTGCGGCGCTTTTTAGAGAGCATTATAAGCACATGCCAAGACTTACAGATAGTGCGCGCCGTGCTATACAGGAGCATATTGATTTTATACGTTCTCTCAAAGATGACAGTAGCAAAGGCGATAAGCATGAGGGCGCTGTGATTAGATTAATAAATACCGAATCTATGCTGCCCGAGGAGATAACTGAAGAATTCAGGGATATAATTGTCAATGAGGTGGCCGAGGTGGTTGAAGCTGCTGCAAATTCAGTGGAGTGGTACGGATTTGATACGTACGCAGCCTGGCTGGCGGATCATGGCTTTCCGCCGGAGCGCTGGCCGCAGGACGCCAGAAATCGAGATGATTTCCCGGAGCCGCTGCGCCGGCTGGTTAACGAGCAGGGCGATAAGGAAAAGGGGCTTGATCGGGCGATCATCAAATACTGTATAAAAAAGACAGAGATCTACGGTGATGATGGTAAGATGAAGCCTGACGTCTCCGAACGGTGCGATTTGATACAGAAGTACTTCAAGGGACGTTTGCCAGAGTTAGATCGTGATATGATATTTTGCGGTGTTTCGAACATAGTTACTTCATGCTCCTCTAAGGATATATACCTGCAGGCGGACAGATATTGCGATTATATCCAAACTATCCGCGGGATTGGACAAGACAATGCCAACAAGCTGGGCGAAGAGCTGGGGATAACGCATTTTTCCGACTGGAGTCCAGAAGTCTTGCGAGGCACGCTGCATATATTAGAGACTGGGCGTACAGAATCTGGCGAACCGGCAACGATAATTATCAGGGGAGATAATGGTGATCACAACGATGCTGCACATGCATTTCGCAGCATAAAATCTACTGATATGTTTGCTGTTGAAATAAGCAATACCAACATGCTATCTGGTATAGTAAAAAAGCTAGAGGAAGCTGGTGCTGATAGTAGCACGTTTTATTCAGTCATTTTGTTTGGCCATGGCGGCGAAGATGCGTTTACTATGTCGTATGGCGAAAAAATACCGCCGGATTCTCAGGAGTGGTATAACAGAAAGGGTCTGCGCGACCTCGTTACGGCTTTGGCAATAGATACTATCGTACTAAATTCATGTCATCCGCTTGTGCGAGAAAAGGATAAATTTAAGCCTCTTACGCTTGGCGAAGGATTTCAGCGGCGCAGAGGTACAGCGCCGGCGATTTCTAAGGCGTTTCCGTGGATTAGGGTTGTTAGTGGATTAGATGGAGGAGTGTATCCCTTGGCAGATGAAACAGGTTATATTAATATGGCGACTACGGATAAAGGGGGGATAAATGAAACGCATACAATGGCGGAGACCTGGAATGGATGGACGTGTGTATACGAGAAAGGAGCGGATAGACAATGAACGAAAAAGGACGTGGTGGTAGCGACGGGTTGGTCTCAGAAGCGAAGCTGATTATGCAGGAAATCGGGGAAAATCCCGACGATTACGAAGCGTTTGCGAGGAGATACTTCGCGGCTATAGCGAGTGCGATGTATCATTTCGCGCATGGTGACGACGATGCTTCTATGGATATTAATCTGGCTCGGTTTGATAGTCATGGTAGATGAATTTGACATATATCGTATTAAATACAAGACTAGTGAAAATGGAGGCATTGGCGAGTGCCGCGTGTACGAGGTCGTCTCTGATGAGGACCAGCGAGAAATTACCGCGCAAGACGCAAACCTTGATACGTGCAACACGTTGGGGCGGCTTTGGGATGAGCTTTACAGGCAGTTAGCAGAATCCAAGAGCTAAGGGCAGTTTTATGAGAAGGGGTTTTGAGACAACATTTCTTCTGCCAGGAGAGAGCGAAGATAATCTTGAAAGGGATTCGGATGCTGAGCTAGATGTAGGGGCTACTTGGGGGGGTGATTCGTATGTCGACAACTATAGCCTTACTCCGTTAAAGTTTTCAGAAGTCGAGATTCATCCTGCTGGAGCACGCGATGAAATTAGCCCTGAAGAGGTATGCTGGCGGCTAGAATCAGAAGGAGTGGTCAAAGTTGCTCCGCGTTTAGATGAACAGCTGGCAGGCAAAGCTGAAGACAGGAGTAATATTATCACATATACTCCCAGAACATGTTGCATCCCACAAACTTTTACATTAGATGATCTGTATAGAGGTGATAGGGCAGAATTAACGGAATACGAAACGCTATGCCAGCTTGATGGGTTTTTTGCCTATGTAGAATCATCCCTAAACGGTAAATATGCAAATGAAGCTAAATCCATGCGCGAAAATTTGACATTTATTGGCGAAAAAGAATACAAAGAAGCAGCGGCTGGTATCGCTGCCAGCTGGAAAGCAGCTCTTGAGGCAAATACCGATTTACAAATTTGTGTTATCGCTGGAGAAATTAAAATTAATAAGAATCAGATAAAGAGCGATGAATATTTATTAGATAATATACTAGCCAATTTTACTGAAGAAGATTGGGAAGAGTACGGTGATAGGATTATCGTTGATCGAGATGATATTGCGAATATGCCAAAAGAAAATTTGCGAGTTGTGCTACTGGATGATTGGACTATTAGCGGCTCGCAGCTTAGAGATGTTTATCATTCGCTAGTTGATCAATATCCCGAAATAGAAGATCAAATTGAAATGCAGTTGATTGTAGCTAATGAGCAAAGAATAAAATATGGACTTTCGGTAGATGAGCTGATGGGTGATGGTAAGAAGATTCCCGTTAGAGCGTATTTCTCGGCACACGATTCTAAAACAGCAAAGAACGGAGCTTATATCACTGGGTTTCATTCTTCTGTTGACTACGATTTCGAGAAGTTGATACGGAGAATGCTTTGGCACGCCGAAGGTAGAGAAAAGAAATCTGAACCAAGAGGAGAGATGTATATGCCTCCGGGAACAAATATCGTACGTCCGTATAGCAAAGACGGTTATAAGTTGACTAATATCGAAAGAGCTCGCCAGTGTAGGCGCAGGCGATTAGCAGAAAGGCAAGGAAGCGGTTATGTTATACTATGAAAATATGGAGAAGTTACCGCAAAAAGCTTCTGATTTTTTATCTGGTGATTTTCTGGCTGGATTAGAGCAAAAAGATTCTGCAAAGATTAGAGATCAGGCCGCGGTGCTGCCGCATAATGTAGTCCTTGAAGGGATTGGCAATCGGATGCTGATACGGGATTTTCTGGTGCAAACGAAAGGAGAGTTGTCGATCTATGTTTTGGATCTTGATGGTGAAGAAGCGGATTTGGAAGATGGTACACGACGGTTGTTTGGTGTTATAGACGGAAGTTTAGATGAAATTTTCAAGGCTGCTGATGAGAATAAAAACAGACCGGGCGGCCTCGGTATGGAGCGTTTTCGCCAAGAATTTCGGAATTCAAATGATGCTAACGCTGTGAATTTAGCAAATCACATAGCTCAAATGGATGTTGATAAGATATTAGCAATAAATAATCCGTATACCGTGATGAAGACTATTCGAGGCGCTATCGTTGAAGAATTGTGGAAAAACGTACAGGATTATCGAGAAACTAACAATAGCCAAGAGGCTAGAGATGCTATTAACGAAACTGTAGCGGAGTTTATAGACATCATGGATAAAGATATTTTATATAGCATGCTGCATGACGGCGAGGATGTTATTGGTTGTTCAGCATATAGCTAATTAGCGTCTGAAATAAACATAACACCACTAGACTTTTCCACAAAACCGTGGAAAAGTTTTAGTTTGGTAGGGAAATGGGTAGAAAGTGGGTAAAAAGGCTTGCATGTGGGTAGTTGTGGGTAGTATAGTGGAGTCAGTGGAACGAAAGTTGATGGAAATCACCAACCAAAACAAACATCCACTAGAAAAACCAACTAATCTACCACGGAGGAAGGACGACGTGCAGACAGATTACTTTGAGCGAAAGTTGGACGACAAGCGGCGCTTGACGATCCCGGCTGAGCTCAGGGCGGAGTTTGCGTCAGGCGTCGTATTGACCCGCGGGTTTGGCAAATATCTTCACTTGTATCCGCAGCAAGTCTGGGATCGGGAAGTGGAGGGCGCGCTGACCGGAAGTATTCTGGATGAGCGCGTGGCCGACCTGAATGTCAAGTTCCGCCGCGGTAAAACCGCCTCGGCACTCGACCAGAAACAGGGGCGAGTGACGATTGAGCAGCATCTACTCGACTATGCTGGTATTGACCGGGAAGTCGTGGCGGTGCGGGCGGGCGCGTATTTTCGGCTGATGGCAGCTGAGAATGCGGATTGATTAGCTGGGCCAGTACCTTAACAATTTGAAAACCTCTCGAGATCAACTATCTGGGTATTTGAAGATGGCAGGTGGCAATTTGCTCCACGATAAAAACGGCAACGTTCTTTCCTCAAAACACCTCCCAAAAAACTCCACCTCACACATAAGTCTCTTTTGGAAACTATGGTTGTCACTGACAATCATCACATTTCCACTCTTAGACAACAAAAACAAACAAAACACAAATACAAAACAGCCAGAATTAAATATCCAGTTAGGTGATCTCGAGCAGCAAAAGAGGAGGGGCTCACCCCTCCGGTAGCCAGCCGAACTAAATTCGTCTGCGCTACCTCCTCCCCCTAAAGCTCGCTTACGCTCGTGCGGATCGGCTTACGGGATGGTATACTTTTGCTATGAGTATTAAAGAACATCCACCACAGTCGGAGACGCTTCAAGTGAGCGAACCGATTCATGTTCCCGTACTCCTGGAGGTGACCTTGGATAGGTTGCGGCCAGCTAAAGGCGAGAGTTATCTTGACCTGACGGCTGGCTACGGCGGCCATGCCAGGGAATTCCTCACGAGGACGGATAATTACTTGGGCGCAGTGTTGGTTGACCGCGATGATAACGCGATTAACACGCTGGGCGATTTGGCCGAGAAAGGCGTGACGCTAATTCACAAGGATTTTGTGAGCGCGGCGCAGGATTTGGTCAAGCAGGGACGTACATTTGACGTGATTTTGGCTGATTTGGGGGTGTCGTCACCACAGCTTGACAGAGCAGAGAGGGGTTTTTCGTTTCGGTTTGACGGGCCGCTGGATATGCGGATGGATAATCGGACGGAAACTACAGCAGCGGATATAGTCAATTCGTATTCGGTTGATGAGCTGACGCGGCTGATGACTCGTTACGGCGAGGAAAGTCCCGGGCGGGCTAGGCGGATTGCGCAGGCAATTGTTGGTGCCAGGCCGATTCAGGGAACGACCGAGCTGGCTGATCTGATCAAGTACACTGTCGGTCGCGGTAGGATGAAGCATCATCCGGCGACTCGCACCTTTCAGGCACTGCGCATTGAAGTCAATCACGAACTTCGGCTGGTTGAAGAATTATTGCCGCTACTGCCACGCCTCCTTAACCGGGGCGGGCGAGTCGGAATAATTAGTTTTCATAGCTTGGAGGATCGATTGGTCAAGCGATATTTCTGGGAGCAAGCAGCTGCTGGCTACGAGGCCGAGCTGATAATCCCAGAGAAAAAACCGGTGTCTGGAACAGAAGATGCTCACAATCCGCGCAGTCGAAGCGCTCAGTTTCGCTACGCCGTGAAAAAATAAAACAAAAAAGGAGGGCGACACCATGCCAGTCCACATCAAAGTACAATTCCAGGACGCAGAAGTAGCTGAGACCGTTGCGGTACGCCGCGACTAACAAAGCGCGTATTCCGGAATATACACTCTAAATCGGAAGCAGCCCGTTCTAATATACTAAAAGGGGCGGGCTAGCTTTCCCTAATAAAAATTATAAATAAAAATAAGAATAGAAGCAATGACAACCACCACATTTACTCCGCGACGTTCAGGCGTCCAGATGCGGCGCAACCAGAACTCAACACGTTTCCAATCTCGGGTCAAACTTGGTCCTGTCGCTCATACAGTGCTCGTTGCGCTGATGATTACAGTACTGGGCTTGATTTATTTGACTCAGGCAATTAAAACGACGGCCTATGGCTACGAGGCGCAGGATTTGGACTCGCAGATAAATGAATTGAGCGCTAAAAAATCAGAATTGGAAGTGCAAAATGCGCGGCTGACATCGCTAGAGAGGGCGAAGAATAGCAATGTCGCGGCGGCCATGACATCGACCGAGACTAGTTACGCGCGGTAGCCTGAAATGATATACTAAATAGAGCGATTATGCAGCGGCTTAAGCATTCTAGAACTGGCTGGTTGGCCATCGTTTTACTCTTGGCGATGGCGGCTTTTGTGTTAAGGCTGTTTTACTTGCAGATTTTGCAGCATGGTATGTATACCGAGTTGGCTCGGGCTAGCCAGCAGCGGCAATTTATTATCCCAGCAGATCGCGGTAAAATCTATATGATGGACGGGCAGGCGTTGGCTCCAGTGGTGCTGAATCGGATGATTTATACGGTAATTGCTGATCCGCAGGCAGTGGAGGATGGCGAGCGCAGTAAAATTATTGCTAGCTTGAAAAAAATCGCCGGCGGAGAGATGGTTCATCATGCTGAGGCCAAGCTGAATAATAAAAAGTCTCGCTATGAGGTTTTGGCTAGGAATATTTCCAGAACGCAAGCCGAAAAATTGAGGAATAAGAATTTTGCTGGTATGCTGTATCAACAGGGGTCGATTCGCGATTATCCAGAGAATGGTTTAGGTGCGCACGTACTGGGTTTCGTTAATGCGGCTGGCGACGGACAATACGGCGTGGAGGGCGCGCTGGAAAAGCGTCTAAAGGGGCAAAACGGTTTTCTGCAGGCAGTGACTGATGTTAGGAATGTGCCGCTGACAGTGGGCAAGGATAATATTCGGATTGAGGCGAAGGCGGGGGAGAATCTTGCTTTGACGGTCGATCGGAATATTCAGAGCTACACTGAGTCGGCGCTGAAAAACGGCGTCGAGGCAGCGCACGCTACTGAAGGAAGTGTTATCGTTATGAATCCGAATAATGGTCGAGTTTTAGCGATGGCTAATTATCCGTCATATAATCCGGCGGAATACGCCAAGCAAACTAATGCCGCGGTTTTTATGAATAATGTTACGATGACGCCGTTTGAGCCGGGGTCGATTATTAAGTCGTTTAGTTTTGCTGCGGCTATTGATAAAGGCGCGGTTACGCCGTCGACTGTCTATAATAATACTGATTGTATTAAGGTGGCTGACAGGACCATGTGCAATGCGCTGCGCGGTTTGAACGGTCCGATATCAATTCAGGGAGCATTTAACAATTCGTTGAATGTGGGTACAATTACGGCAGTGCGGAGGCTTGGTAATGGGTCGCAAATCAATTTGCCAGCGCGCCAGACGCTGTACGATTATTATCATGATCGGTTTGGATTCGGGCAAGCTACCGGCATTGAGTTGAACGAGGCAGCCGGTTATGTTTATCCGCCGGACAGCGCCGAGGGCAATGAAGTCCGTTATTCGGCAATGACGTACGGCCAAAGCATGAACTTAACAATGGTACAGGTGGCGGCTGGGTTTTCGTCGATTGTTAATAGCGGGCAATACTATAGGCCGGCGATTGTTGGCGGGTCGGTTGATAAAAACGGTAAAATACATCCGTCCGAAAACAAAGCGCTGCGCCAGACGGTCAGTGCTGGGACGTCGTCGCAAATGCGCGGTATGCTAGCGACGGCGCGCGGTTCGTCGTTTTTATCGAAAAACGATAAGCCGGGATATGAAATTGGCGGTAAGACTGGAACGTCGGAAGCGGTCGTTAGCGGACACTATTCACAAAAAGAGACAATCGCGACCTATATCGGCTATGGTGGCGCAAATAGGGCGGAATATGTCATAATGGTACGCGTGGCGGCGCCGGGCAGAGGAATTAACCTGCAGGGAAATTACCACGCCGGCCCGATTTTCACGGACATCTCCAACTGGATGATTGATTATATGAAATTAGCACCGAAGGGATAACCATGGCAACCGCTTTACAAACAATGACTAACGAATTAACGCACGTATTTCTACTGAGCGTTGGGGCGTTTTTATTAGCAATGTTCTTAACACCAATCTATACGTTTTTTGCCTACCGATATCGGTTTTGGAAGCGGCAGCGTTCCGAGAGTACCGACGGTAAGAAATTGAAGATTTTTGCCAAATTCCAAGCGGCGAAATTGCAGCGCAATATTCCGACAATGGCCGGCGTGATCGGCGTGATCGCAATTTTTATAGTGACCTTTTTCTGCAATTTAGATCGGGCGCAGACGTGGCTGCCGCTGGCAGCGCTGCTGGGCGGCGGCGCGGTTGGCTTGATCGATGATATTATCAATATTCGCGGTACAGGCGGCGGCGCGGCGGGCTTGCGCAGCCCGGTGAAGTTTGCGCTAATTACGCTTATTGGCGCGGTTCTCGGCTGGTTCTTCTTCGCCAAATTAGGCGTGATGAGTTTTCATGTGCCGTTTATGGGGGATGTAAATGTCGGCTGGCTGATCATCCCGTTGTTTGCATTTGCGGTGGTGGCAACTGGTAATGCGGTCAATATTTCTGATGGCATGGACGGGTTGGCTGGCGGTCTCTTGAGCGCTAGTTTCGGCGCGTTTGGGGTGATTGCGCTGTTGCAGCAGCAGGTATTGCTGGCAGGATTTTGCTTTACGGTGGTCGGCGTGCTGCTGAGTTATTTGTGGTTTAATATTTATCCGGCGCGGTTTTTCATGGGCGATGTTGGCAGCTTTGCTTACGGCGCTAGTTTAGGGGTGGTGGCGATGCTGACAGATTCGCTGTTGCTGCTGCCAGTAATTGGATTGCTGTTTGTAATTGAGGCGGGCTCCAGTTTGATACAGATTTTTAGTAAAAAATTCTTTAAGCGCAAGATTTTCTTATCGGCGCCGATTCATCATCATTTGGAAGCTATTGGCTGGCCGGAAACCAAGGTGACGATGCGGTTTTGGGTGATTGGCTGCGTGATGGCATTTATCGGCGTGATGCTAGCCTTGGCAGGGGGTCATATTGCGTAGTTCAGTTGCCTTTAAGCGCAACGCTAGTAAAGTTGTGCCAATCCGCCGCCATCGACCGATGTATCAGATTGCTTTGTATATGGGGCTGCTGTTAATGCTGGGGCTGGTGGTAATGTACGCGCTGGGGCCGCAGCGGGCAAATGTACTAAATTATGCATATGGTACGCATTATGATAGTAACTTTTTCTTCAATAAGCAGTTGGCTAGCGTTATTATCGCTATTGCAGCGTTTGCAATTTGCGCGCTGCTGCCATTGAAGTGGTTTAATAAGTATGCGAAACAGATTTTTTTAACCGGGCTGGTTTTATGCGTGCTGCTGGTAATTATGGGCGCAGTTCTCCATCTGCCGATTGCCAAAGACACGAACGGGGCTTACCGCTGGTTTTATCTGGGGCAATTAGGCAGTCTTCAGCCGTCGGAGCTGCTGAAATACGGCGTACTGGTGTTTCTGGCGGGGTTTTTAAGCAAACGTGTCAAGCAGGAGAAGATCAACGATATGCAGGAAACGCTTGTGCCGGTAGCGGTATTGGCAGGGATTTCGTTAATCATCGTGGTGTTCTTGCAAAAGGATTTGGGGACTGGCATGTCGCTGGTGGCGATTATTATGGCAATGCTAGTGGTGTCTGGAATGGATGGAAAGATCATCGCCAAGGTGCTGGGCGCGGTATTGATCCTCGGCGTGTTGATGATCGCTATGTCGCCGCACCGGATTGAGCGCGTAGTAACGTTCTTACAGGGCGACAGCCGCCGTTCAGCTAGCCAGGATGACGGCGATTACCATATTCAGCAGGCGCGGATTGCGATTGGTTCTGGCGGGCTGCTAGGCCTGGGGATTGGCAAGAGCGTGCAGGCGACTGGTTATCTGCCCGAGGCGATTAACGACTCAATTTTTGCGGTGATGGGCGAGACGTTCGGCTTTCTCGGCTTGATGGCGATTTTAGCGCTTTTTACGGTGCTATTATTATCAATTTTGCGCGTGTCTGCCAGATTGCCGGACATGCGGCTGCGGCTGGCTGCGGCTGGCGTATTCGGCTGGGTAGCGTCGCATGTTATTATGAATATCGCTGCGATGACCGGCGTGGCGCCGCTGACAGGGATTCCGCTGCCGCTGTTGAGCTACGGCGGTACTAGCATGATGTTTATCGCCGCGGCGCTTGGACTAGTTTTTCAGATTTCCAGATACACATCACATAAACCATTAGAGGAGGGAAGCGATGGCAAGAATCTTAGCGGTCGGCGGCGGTTCGGGCGGACACGTTACGCCAGTGGTAGCCGTATTTAGGGAGTTGAAAAAATCAGGCGATCACGAGCTGCGGTTTTGGTGCGATCGAAAATTTGGCGCTAGAGCCCGCGGAATTTTTAGCAAATTTGACGAGACTATTCCGGTTGAGCTGATTGCTGCTGGAAAATTGCGGCGCTATCATGGTAAAAGTATTAGCTTTCATCTTCGTCCGTCAATCTTGCTGCCGAATATTCGCGATGTTTTTAAGGTGATTGTTGGATTTTGCCAAAGTTTTATTAAGTTGCTAATCTGGCGGCCGGACGCGATTTTTATCAAAGGCGGTTACGTTTGTTTGCCGGTTGGCTATGCGGCGCGGCTGCTTAAAATTTCGCTGGTGCTGCACGATTCTGATGCTCATCCGGGATTGACTAATCGGCTGCTAAGCCCGTTCGCTAAGGCGATTGGCACGGGCGCGCCGCTTAAATACTATAATTATCCGCCGGAAAAAGCTAAGTATGTCGGTATTCCAGTTGCGGCAGAGTTCAAACCGTATACGGACGAGGAACGCCGCCAGCTAAAGTCCAAGCTGCAATTTGACCCGAATCGGCCGCTCGTGGTGATTACCGGCGGCGGTTTGGGTGCAGCCAGGATAAATGAGGCGGTGGTTGCGGTTCGGGAGGATTTGCTGGCTGAATCATCGGTGTTTTTAATTTCTGGCAATTTGCAATATGAGCAATTGAAGGAAGCGGTCAGCGAATGCGACGGTTGGCGTCTGCAGGCTTTCGTCCATGACGGTATGGCGGAAGTTTTGGCGGCGGCTGATTTGGTAGTGACTAGGGCAGGCGCGACGACGCTGTTGGAGCTGGCGGCGCTGCACAAACCGACTATCATTATTCCAAACGGTCGGCTGACGGCTGGACACCAGTTAAAGAATGCTAAGGTGTATCAAGAGGCGCTGGCGGCGGTGATTGTGACAGAGGACGAGCTGGATGACGACAGCCAGATTTTGGCAAAGAAAATTATCGGCTTGCTGCGGTCTCAGAAAATTCTGCAAGGTTTGGGCAATAATTTTGGCAAATTTGCCAAGCCGAACGCTGCTCGCGATATGTCAAATATGATATTAACTACAATTCGCCGGCAGGGCAGGCGTAAATGAAATTTGGCTTTCTGAAAAAGAAAGAACCTAAGTTGACGCGCCGCGAGATTGCTGCGAGGCGCCAGGCTGAAATTTATGATGATATACCGGCGCAATCATACCGGCGCAACCGAACGCTAAACAGCCGCCAGACAGCTTCGCCGATGGAAACATCCGAGCGGCTGGAGGCGCACCGGCTGATTAAAAAGCGGCGCAAAGCCAGCCGGCGTTTTTTCGGCGCGGTATGGGGGCTTGCAGTTGTGTTATATTTGCTATCTCAGCTGACGATTAATATTTCAATTCAAACTCCCGACCCGAAGAGCTCTGGTAACGCCGCCAAATATATTAAAATCCTTAACGACTATTATGCGTCGCGTCCAGCTGAAAGATTCCGATTTTTTTTGGATCATAATAGTTTAATAAACTTCTTTTTACAGCAAGCTCCGGAAGTGAAAACGATCCGAATCGAGGGCGAATCTTTGGCTTCATCGTCAGTAAAATTGCAATTTCGCCAGCCAGTTGCTCAGTGGTCGTCCGGTAGTAAAGTATATTTTGTCGATGAAAGCGGCGTGACGTTTGAGCAGAATTATTTTGACGCGCCGACGGTAGCTGTCAAGGATGAAAGCGGCATCCCTGCCAAAAGCGGCCAAGAGGTCATTAACCGGCAATTTTTAAGTTTTTTAGGCCAGGCGGTGTCCTTATTCACCCAAAATAACCTAAAAGTATCAGAGGCAACACTGCCAGCTGGCACGGTGCGCCAGGTTTGGTTTAAGGTTGATGGCAGGGATTATTATATACGAATGACGGTGGATAGGGCAGCTGAGCCGCAAGTTAAGCAGGCGATTATTACCATAAAACACTTGGATGTACAGGGGATAACGCCAGCATATATTGATGTCAGAGTAGATCAGCGGTCGTTTTATAGATAGCTGAATAGGTTATTAGGTAGTCTAATTAACAGGGGCGGGTATTGCTCTATTTAAGATATTAGTTCTCTTTTTGTTCTTTTTTGGCAGGCTGGGCAAAACACGAAAAACTATATATTATTATATCTAAATGCTAAAAAGTCAAATATTAGCTGGGTGGCGAATTAGGGGAGCGGGGGAATAAAATTAAGAAAAAGTCAAATGCGTGGATTGCTGGCTGGATTTGGCGGCGTGTGGAAAACTTGGTCTAAAGCTTGTACACGATGATGTTTACGTACGCAGTTTGGTTGTAAAAACGCCAACAAAGCATGTGCCGGCTGCTGGTTTGGTTTAACGACTGCGGGCCTGGCGTGGAATGAATTAGTTTGTCTTAATGTAAATGGAATACGTATAAAAAGTTTAGAATAATCTTAAGTTTTAGTCTGGCAGTGCTAAGGTTGCCCTGCTAGGTGTTAGCGGTGAAAACGATAAATGGGAGAAAGTTGGTTTATTTTGGATATATTCTCATTCGTCCGGTTGAACGTATTTATTAGTTCGTAAAAGGTACATTGTGCGACATTAAAACTATCTACGAAACATGATTACTCCATCGTCTTTTTT
>ERZ772764.1254-NODE-1254-length-16081-cov-3.164171_pt1 | contig 16081 bp, 17 predicted proteins | sample MGYA00512163_ERZ772764 | MGnify/ENA primary metagenome ERZ772764 (study PRJEB29015, sample SAMEA2737903) | human oral metagenome | biome: human oral; feature: human-associated habitat; material: dental | place: China | collected 2094 ... | reverse complement strand
CTCGCCAAAGAAAGTCAGCAAAGCAAAATCCGAAGGATTTTGAACGTTGCTTTAGCCCGCATTTCTCACAGATAGAAGGTGCATCGCGGCCGGAGATATGAGAAAGTTTTTTTGCGAGAACGACTTAACCATATCTCTGAGGAAGCCACGATGCCGACACAGTGTACCGTAGTCAGCCCATGCGCGAAGCGTATTGATGGCCGCCAGGTGGCGGTGGATTTCGACGGAGGGCAGATCAGTTCGGATGCGGGTGCGCTGTTGCTGCGCGAGGTCGATCGCACCTTGCGGCTGACCGAACGGGTGGCGGCCTGCTTCGAGGATAGGCGCGATCCGGAGCTGATCGAACACACGGTGCACACGTTGGTGATGCAACGGATCGTGGGGATCGCGCTGGGCTACGAGGACCTGAACGATCACGATCAATTGCGCCGTGACCCGGTACTGGCCACGCTGGCCGGTAAGCTCAGCGCTCGGCGCAAGGGCTGCGAGCCGCTGGCGGGCAAGTCGACCTTGAACCGGCTCGAACATGCCCCCGACACCAAGGACGGTTCGCGCTATCACAAGATCGCTCACGATCCGGCGGCCTTCGAGTCGCTGTTCGTCGCGTGCTTCATCGAGGCGCACGAGCAGGCACCTGACGAGATCATCCTCGATCTGGACGCCACCGACGACCCGCTGCACGGCCAGCAGGAAGGGCGTTTCTTCCATGGCTACTACGGCGGCTACTGCTACCTGCCGCTGTACATCTTCTGTGGCCGACATCTGCTCGCCGCCAAGCTGCGCCGGGCCAACACGGATGCCTCGGCGGGCAGCATCGATGAACTCGAACGCATCGTCACCCAGATCCGTCGCCACTGGCCGGAGGTGCGCATCGTGCTGCGTGCCGACTCGGGCTTTGCGCGCGATGCCTTGATGAGTTGGTGCGAGCAGACGCACATCGACTTCGTCTTCGGGCTGGCCAAGAACGACCGGCTCAAGGCCCAGATCGAAACCGAGATGAGCCAGGCGCAGGCCGAATGCACCCAGACCGGCAAGCCCGCACGGCGGTTTCGCGACTTCACCTACCGCACCCTTGACAGCTGGTCGTGCGCCCGGCGGGTCGTCGGCAAGGCCGAGCAGCTGCCGGGCAAGGCCAATCCGCGCTTCATCGTCACCAGCCTGGACGCTCAGCGCTGGCCGGCACGCGAACTGTACGAGGCGCTGTACTGCGCCCGAGGCGAAATGGAGAACCGCATCAAGGAGTGCCAGCTACACCTGTTCGCCGATCGCACCTCAACGGCGACGATGCGGGCCAATCAGCTGCGGCTGTGGTTCGCCTCCTTCGCCTACGTCATGCTCGAAGCGCTGCGCCGCATCGGGCTGGCTGGCACCGAACTGGCTGACGCCACCTGCGAGAGCCTGCGCCTGAAACTGCTCAAGATCGGCGCACGGGTCAAGATCAGCGTGCGCCGCATCCATGTCAGCATGGCCAGCAGTCATCCGTTCCAGACCACCTGGCGCCTGGCCCAGGCCAGACTCGCCCCCGGCTGATCCGCCACGCCACCGTGCCCCTGCTGATCCGATCGCGCTCCCGTTCGCGCGAGGCGGTCTCATGCCCAAACAGCGCCGCTTGCCCCCTCAACGCACCTGACCGCTCGCAGAACCTCGCCCGCCTGCACTCCATTGGCCGCTCGCGGGCCTGAATCCTCGCGGTCATGGCGACGCGTGAAGGAAAAAACCGCGCTAACGGGGGCCGAACCGTGAGAGTGTGAGAAATACGGGTTAGGGCATCTCCAAGTGGAGTGCTCTGAAACCCTTATAAATAGGGCGTTTCATAGGTGCTTGCCCGGAAACACCCTATCCACAAGGGTTTCAGGGCACCTGCCCTGAAACCCTTTATCCGCGCGGGTTTCGAAGCATCTCCCCGACAGGGAGAGAATTGGAAAAACGCGGAGGACGGAAGCGCAGGCGCATCTCCCAAAAGAGGTGGCCTGAAGCCCGCGTATTTAGGGCATCTCCGAAGGGGGTGCCCTGAAGCCCTTTATCCACGCGGGTTTCAGGGGAGCGCCCGCCCGGAGGAATGCGGGCGTTTATCCGAAGTCGCCGGCGACTTTGCATTTGCCGCCCGCCGCATTTTCTCCTGCGCGGCCTGCAAGGATTTTTCGAGCATGACCGCCTCGTCCGAGCCGGTTTCAAGCAGCGGCAGCAGGCGCTGCCAGTGCGCGATCGCTGCTGCGAAATCGCCACGCTCGTTCGCAGCGAGACCGGCCAGGAACAAAGCCTGCGGTTGCTGCGGGTCAAGTTTGATCGCGGCGTCGATCAGCGCCTCGGCGCGCGAACCGACCACGCCGCCCTCCGCCCGGATCAGCGCATAGGCATACTCGGCAAGCAGCGCCGGGTCGCCGTCGACCCGCGCACGGCCTTTTTCAAAAGCTGCGGCGGCTTCGGGGAAACGCCCCAGCACTTCGTAGGCGCGGGCGAGCGCCAGCCATCCCTCGGCATCACCGGGGTTGGCCTTGAGCTGCGCGACGCGCCGGACAAGCGCTGCCGTGTCCTGCCGCGCGACAGGCGACGGCGTCAATGCCTGCGGATTACCGATCCCCACGTAGATCAACACCGCCGCCAGCGGCATCGCCGCGGCAAGCGCCCACGCACTGCGCCCGCTCAGGCCGCGCGATGCGGCGTCAGGCGCCGCCCCGACGGCCGTTGCAGCCGTCGCATCCATTTCATCCGTTTCATTTATTTCCGCCAATACACGCCGCCGCAAATCTTCCCGCGCCGGGTCGAAATCTTCCGCGCTCAGCAGCCCGGCAGCCCGGTCGCGCGCCAGCGCCTGCCATTGGCTGCGGTAAATTTCGAGGCCCGCCGGCACCGATTCAGACGCCCGCTCTGACGTCCGCGCCGGCAAGCGCGCCCAAGGGCGCAACAGAGCGGCCACGACCACCAGCGTCAGTGCGGCCGTCAGCACAATAAACAGCAGAACGGCGCTCATCGGTCTTTCTCCACGCGATCACTGCTTTCATCGGCCAGAAGCCGGTCGGCGCGCTGCCGGTCGGCGGCGTTCAGCGGCGCTTCGGCAGCATGCCGCTGACGGCGAAGCACAACGAGCAAGAGGCCCAGTCCGCCCGCCAGCCACAGAAACGGCCCCGCCCAAAGCAGCCAGGTCGAGGGTTTGAACGGCGGTTGGTAGCGAATGAAGTCGCCATAACGGCTGACCATGAAATCGACGATTTCCCCATCGCTCTTGCCTGCCGCGATCATGGCCAGAATTTCGTGGCGCAGCTCCCGAGCCAAACCGGCTTGCGACACGGCCAGCGATTCGTTCTGGCAGACGAGGCAGCGCAGTCCGGACGAAATCGCCGCCAGCCGTTCTTCGGCCGCATCCGCGGCGCTCCGTTCTTCCCTTGGCACGGCGGCCGCCGGGGCGCCAGCATCCGCAGCATGGGCATAGGCAGTATACGCGACAGATGCGGTCAGGCCACAGCACAATGCGGCGCAAAACAACGCGCCGCGCCGAAATGAACGCAATAGGCGCAGGAGGCATAGGGAGCGCAAGCAATCATGCCGCATCGATCGGCCACTCATTGTGACAGCGCCTCGACCAGCGGCAAAATCCGGTCCGCAAGAACCGCCGCCGTCAGCGGGCCGGCATGCCTGAAGCGGATAATGCCCGCCCTGTCGATGACGTAGGTTTCCGGCACGCCATATACGCCGTAGTCCATGCCAACGCGCCCGTCGAGATCGAGGGCGGACAGCACATAGGGGTCGCCGTGGCGCCGTAACCAGTCAGTGGCGCGCGTCGCCGCCAGCGCTGCTTCTGCGGCCGGTGTCATCGTGCTCATATCGGCGCCAGCATCGCCGCGCACCTCCTGATAGTTCAGTCCTACCAGCGTCAGCGCCCGATGCCGGCGCATATCGACCAGCACGGAATGCTCCTGACGACAGGCGGAACACCAGGTCGCCCAGACGTTGAGCAGCCAGACCTTGCCGCGCATGGCGTGCGGCGAGAAGTGCTCGCCGCCGCCTAGCCTCGGCAGCAAAAAATCCGGCGCCAGCCGGCCGATCAGCGGCGAAGGCACCGCCTGCGGATCGTGCTTCAGACCGGCGGCCAGCAGCCCGGCAAGCACGAGGAAGCCGAACAGCGGCCAGGCGAGGATACCGATCCGCCGGTTCATCGCCCGCTCGCCCGTGTTTTTTGGGTACAGCGCGGTCGGCCGCCGACGCAGTGACGGCGATCGCGTATCGCCAGCAAACCGCCGAGCGCCATCAGCGCGCAGCCGCCCCAAATCCAGTTGACGAAGGGCTTGTACTGGATGCGCAGCACCCAGGCCCCGTCGATCTGCCCGCGTTCGACCGGCTCACCCAGCGAGACATAAACGTCGCGCAGCCAACCCGTGTCGATCGCCGCTTCCGTCATCCACATGCCGGAAGCCGGATAAAAACGCTTTTCCGGCGCAAGCCGGCGGAATACGAGGCCATGACGCAGCAGATCGACCGCGCCCGCCAGCGTCTGGTAATTTTCGCCCGGGACTTGACGAACGCCCTGAAAGCGAAATTCATAGCCCGCCAGGGCCACACGCTCGCCCGGCGTCAGGCGGACTTCACGCTCGATCTGATAGCCATTGACCAACGCCACGCCGACGACGAATACCGCAACGCCCATATGCGCCAGATGCATGCCGAGAAAAGCGGCCGGCAGCGCCAGAGGCCCGGTGTGCGCGGCATGCGCGGCACCCACGGCACGCGCGGCACGCAAGCGCCGCCCAATATCGAGCAACGCGGTCATGACGATCCAGGCCACCAGCAGCATGCCCAGCGCCACCCACGGCTTCCACGGCGCGCCGCCGCCCAGCCGCGCGGCCAACAGGCTGGCGGCGAGCGCGAACACCGCCGAGGCCGCCAGCGGGGCGCACAGCGCACGCGCCAAATCGGCCGCGCGCGTGCGCTTCCAGCGGACCCGCGGCGATACGCCGAGCAAAAAGAGCGCGGGCATCATCAGCGGGACAAAGACCGCTTCAAAATACGGCGGGCCGACGGAAATTTTTCCCCACCCGAGCGTATCGGCGAGCAGTGGGTAAAGTGTGCCGAGCAGCACCGAGCCGCAGGCGGCCGTGAGCAACACGTTGTTGATCAGCAGTAGCGACTCGCGCGAGCATGGCGCAAAACCGCCGGCCGACCCGGTCTTGCGCGCACGCCAGGCAAACAGCGCCAGCGCGCCGCCGGTCAGAATGACGAGCAGCGCCAGGATAAATACGCCGCGGCGCGGATCGATCGCGAAGGCATGTACCGAACTGAGCACACCGGAGCGGACAAGGAAAGCGCCGAGCAGCGCGAGTGAGAACGTTGAAATCGCCAGCAAAACCGTCCAGTTTCTGAAACCGCCGCTTTTTTCCGTCACAGCCAGCGAGTGCAGCAGCGCCGTGCCAGCCAGCCAGGGCATCAGTGCGGCATTCTCCACCGGATCCCAGAACCACCAGCCGCCCCAGCCGAGTTCGTAGTACGCCCATCGTGAGCCGAGTGCGATGCCGGCCGTCAGGAAGGCCCAGGCGGCGAGCGTCCACGGTCGCGACCCGTGCGCCCAGACCATATCGAGCCGGCCGGCAAGCAGTGCGGCAAGCGCAAAAGCATACGCAACCGAAAAGCCGGCATAGCCCATGTAAAGCAGTGGCGGATGCAGGATCAGTCCCGGATCCTGCAACAGCGGATTGAGCTCACGCCCTTCGGCGGCGGCAGGCAGCAGGCGCACAAACGGATTGGATGCGAACAGGGTGAAGGCGAGGAATCCGGCCATCACCAGCCCCAGCACACCGATGACGCGGGCGGCCAACGCCGCCGGCAGGCGCTGCGCGCTACGGGCGACCGCGCCGCCCCACAGGCCAAGCATCGTCACCCACAGCAGCAGCGAGCCTTCATGCCCGCCCCAGACGCCGGCGACACGATACGGCAGCGGCAGGCGCGTATTGGAGTGCTGCGCCACGCAGGCGACGCTAAAGTCATTGAGGACAAACGCGGCCGTCAGGCAGCCAAACGCAATCAGCAACAGCCATGCCAACACCTGCGCCGCCGGCCGCGCCACTGCCATCCAGTCCGCCCGCCCGTACTGCGCGCCGAAAAGCGGCAACGTCCCCTGTACGAGGGCGGTGCACAGCGCAAGAATGAGCGCAAAGTGCCCAAACTCGGGGATCATGCCGCCCCCGCCACCGGTCGCCGCTTCGGCACAACGCCCGGCAAATTGCTATCAAAAAAGCCGGTAGAAAAGCAGCGGCAGCGGCGGGCGATCGCCTGCGCCGAACCGGTGCTTCCCGCCCGCGCGCCAGCCTTTCCGGAACCTGCCGGTTCCGAAAACAGGGAAATGCCCGGCTCCAGCACGTTCTTCCGCGCATTCGGCGCATCCCTGCCGCGCTCGCCCGCACGCTTCATGGGGACATCACCGACGGCAAAGTCTGCCCGGCCTTCTCGTGGGATATCTGCCCGCCGCCCACGATCTGCGCGGCTTCCGGCGGCGCGTAATTTTCATCGTGTTTGGCGAGCACTTCGGACGCCACCAATACCCCGCCATCGATCCGCCCCTGAACGACCGCGCCTTTTCCTTCCCTGAACAGATCGGGCAGGATGCCCTGATAGCGCACCGGCACATCGTGCGCCCTATCGGTGATGACGAAAGAGATCGTCACGCCATCGGCCTCGCGCCGCAGCGTTTTTTCCTTGACCAGCCCGCCGAGGCGAAACGTCCCGCCGCCCGGCGCCTCACCCGCAATCACCTGCGAGGGGGAGAAAAAGAAGACGAGGTTGCTGCGCAAGGCATTGAGCACGAGCGCAGCGATCAGCCCGAGCACGCCCAAACCGGCAAATATCAGCAGCAGGCGTTGCCGGCGCGGATTCAAAGATGCGCCTCGCCGGTGGAAGATGGGGATTGCGCACCGGCCTGCGGTTTGGGAATGCCAGTATGGACGCCGGGGTAGCCGCTGGCCGCAGCTTCGCGTCCTGATCCGCCTCGTGCCCAGCGGCGGCGCAGACGAGCAACAAAGCGCCTGTGGGCGCGCACGAGCAGCAGCGGTTCGAGCGTCATGATCAGCGCCATGACGGCGAACGAACCCCAAACGTAAACGCCATGCCTGCCCATGGCGAGAAAATCGGCAAAACTATGCCAGTGCATATCCGCGCTCCGTGTATGCCTTCCCCGATCCCGTATGTTTATTCCGTATTTTCCGTGTTTTCCGTATTTTCCATATTCCCGGCCGTTGTGTATTTGCCGCCGTTATCGCCGCCGTGCTTTCCCGCCTCTTTCTATCTCCACCGCTGGCCGACCCGACATCCGGGATGCCCGGAATGCCCAAGCTGCCGGCAGCCCGCACATTCACTGCGCATGCGCAATCACGTTGCGCCCTCTGGCTTGTTTTCACAAATCGCACTCCAGCATCTCGCGCACCCACGGCGCATGCGGCTCGCGTTCGAGCATGAGCCTGCGCACACGCATCAGCGCGACGGCCAGCGAATACATCCAGCAGGCCAGCGCGCGGAGGAGTATGCCGGTGAACATCACGCCGGCCAGGGAAGATTTCTGGAGATTGATCGTCGCCCCTTGATGCAGCGTATTCCACCACTTGACCGAAAAGTAGATGATCGGAATATTCACTACGCCCGCCAGCGCCAGAATTGCGCCCGCCCGATCGGCGCGATGCGGATCGTCGATAGCGGCCTGGAGCGCAATGAAGCCGATGTACAGAAACAGCAGGATCAGTTCCGAAGTCAGGCGGGCGTCCCACACCCACCACGTTCCCCACATCGGCTTGCCCCACAGCGCCCCCGTCCACAGCGAAAGAAAGGCGAACAGCGCGCCCGTCGGCGCCAGCGCCTGCGCCATCATCGCCGGCAGACGGGCGTTGAAAGCCAGCCCCAGTCCGGCCCAGAAAGCCATCGCCAGATAGATGAACATCGACAGCCACGAAGCCGGCACATGCAGGAAAATGATGCGATAGCCCTCGCCCTGCTGCGCATCGGCCGGCGCGATCAGAAAACCGACCGCCAGCCCGGCGATGCCGAACAGCGCCGCCAGCGCCCAGAACCACGGAATCATCCGGCCGGCGAGCGGATAAACGCTTTGCGGACTTGTCAAACGGTCAATATTGAAGCCTTTCAGCATGAATCCGGCGACTCCAAAGCAATACGGACAGCGGCAGCGGCAGGCCAGGGCGCAAAAAATACGCCGCCCAGCGACAAGGCTGCCAGCAGCGAAAGATGCGCTTTGGCGCCGACACCGGACACGGCGGCCTCCACGGCGCCCGTCCCAAATAGTAGCACCGGGACATAGAGCGGCAGCACCAGCAGCGAGAGCAGAATGCCGCCGCCGCGCACGCCCAGCGTCAGCGCCGCGCCAATAGCGCCGAGGGCGGACAGCGCCGGCGTGCCGATCAACAGCGAAAGCGTCAGCGTCCATGAAGCTTCCGGGGAAATACCGAATGGCACGCCCAGCGCCGGCGCCAGCACGCTCAGCGGCAGCCCGGAAACCAGCCAGTGCGCAAGCGTTTTGCCCAGCACAACCAGCGCCAACGGCTGCGGCAGCAGCACCAGCTGTTCCAGCGTGCCATCGCGAAAATCCTCGGCAAACAGGCGCGGCAGAGAAAGCAGCACCGCCAGCAAGGCCGCTACCCACAGCGCGCCAGGCGCCATCCGGCGCAGAAGCATCGGCTCCGGCCCGATGCAGAGCGGAAACAGAGTGACGACGACAATAAAAAAACACAGCGTCTGCGCCACATCGGTCCGCCGGCGCAGCGCCAGGCGCAGGTCGCGCCGGATCAGTGAAAAGACGAAGCCGGCCATCTCACGCTCCCAGCGTCAGCCGCCTGGCTGCCGTTACGGGCATATCGACGGTCTGATGCGTGGTCAACACCACCATGCCGCCGCATCGCACATGGCGGCCGATCAATGCCGCGACGCATCCGGTGGCCGCAGCATCCAGCGCGGCGAAAGGTTCATCGAGCAGCCAGAGCGGCTGCCGCGCACAGGCCAGCCGCGCCAGCGCCACACGCCGCCGCTGACCCTGCGACAAGCGGCCACAGGGAATTTCTTCCGTTTCCCCCATCAGGCCAAGCTGCGCCAGGGCATCACGCGCCGCCGCCTCATCCAGCCGGATTCCGGCCAGATGCGCCGCCATCCGCACATTCTCCAGCGGCGTCAGTTCATTCTTGAGGGCATCCCGATGGCCGATGAGGCACAGCTCACGGCGAAAATCCACGCCCAGCCGCGCAATCAGCACGCCCCGCCAGCGGATTTCACCAGCCGCCGGCAGCAACAGCCCGCACAGCAGGCGTAACAGACTGGTTTTTCCGCTGCCGTTATCTCCCTGCACCTGCAACAGTTCGCCGTCCGTCAGACGAAAGGACAAGTCGCGGAATAGACGGTGCCCGCCGCGAATGCATTCCAGGCCGAAAACGTCGAGCATGAGGAAAATCGGAGAAATCAAATAGAGAAATCACGAAAGCGCGCCACTGCCGATACGGATGGCAGGGCCGTATGGGCTGAGCAATTCAAGCGACACGGTCGACGCGGCAAGGCGGCTGGCACCTGACAAATACAGAAGGAAGTAAGTGTATATTAATCCAGCCCAGCCCCACCTCCTGCCGCAATCTCGCTTCGGGTCGCGGCATCCGCTTACTGCGCCTGCCATCAGAAAAACATATGCCGACGATTATGGCAAAACAGCACAACCCGGATTCTCACTCCATACGCCACACCGCACACTGGACAAAACGCACGAAAAACGATCAAGACTATTGACAATCAACCACCAAAGCTTGAGAATAAATCTCAATACTATTTGATTTTGTAACCGTCCGTCCCGTCTATGGTTTCAGAATGCTACTAATTACCCCCCCCCCAAACTTTCTTATATCTCCGTTCCCTAGGTACTGCCCTATGCTTAGCATGCCTGCCCCTTGCCGGAACCGTACATGCCGACGAACGCCGTGAGTCGGACTCCCCGTTCAAGATCGAAGATTTCGCACCTAAGAGAGGGCGCTATACGCTCAGTGCTGGTCTCGGCTATGCCGTGTCCGACTCAAAGAACGTCAATGTCTCAAGCGTCATCATCCCGGTCACGCATAATTACGCACTGATCCTGCCGGACGTGACGCTTGACGATCGGCGGCGCGATAGATTTTTTACGCGCATGGGCCTGCGCTACGCTCTGCGAAATGGCCTCAACGCCAGCCTCGGTATCCGTGCCGACGCATCGCGCAGCGTCATACGCGGAAACAACAATGTGACACGCACTGAGCACGATGCCGGCTGGCGGCAATTAACGGCCGGCGTTGACTACCGGCTCTCTTCCCCGTTCGATCAACCCTACGTTCTGGCGTTTGCCGATGTGGCTCTCGCCGAGAAAAACGGCGACGACACGCTGCATGGCAAAACAGCCGCCGTCGGATTAGGCGCCCACTGGGCGTTCGACCCTGTCATCCTTTCCTTAAGCGGCTCCTACAGTTATCTGGGAGTGCGCAGCAGCAGCGGAAAAACCTACGACCCGGGCGATATCGTCGGCCTTTCCGGTTCTTTTGGCATTGCCGTCAATCCGGAAATCACCTTCCGCGCCGGATTCGCCCAGAGCTTTAGCAGCGGCGACAAGGTTAATGGCCGCAAAGGCGCGTGGAAAAGCAGTTCGGCCTTTACCTTCGGCTACTCCCATCGCCTGTCATCCCGGTTGGTAATGAACATTGATGCGCAGGCCGGTATTGCCGGGAATGACACCGGCCAAATATCAGCAGGTTTTACCTGGCGCCCGTAACCCTTACAGACGCCGATTTTCGTTGTATGTCACCTAAAAAGGAGCAACCCATGAACGCCCGAAACACATCCCGCAAAATGCATCTCGCGGCTATCCTGTTTTCCGCCGCAGCATTCGGCGCTTCCTCACCGGCGCTGGCCCTGTCTCCGGAAAATTCGGCTATGACGCCGCAAACGCTGACACAGGAGGAGATCCGTTTCCTGATGGGCAATAGAGCACCTCAAAACCGCCCAGCGTCGCTTGCCTATCTCAGTCAACAGGAAATGGCAGACACCGAAGGAAAAGCTGGACCTATCGGCGCTGGAGTTGGTGGCGTTTTAGGTTTCTTTGAATATATGGGAGAAGTTGCAGCCTCTGGAAAAGAACCTAATACAATCGATGCAGTAAAAGCAATTGCTGGTGGAGCTATATTAGGATTTTTTGGTGGAGAAGCGATCGGCCTTGCGGAAGGCATTGCATCTAAATATATGTTGTCCTTTTCTGCCGGCGTAGCAAAATCAACAATAGAGCGAATATGGAATGAATGGGAAGGGCACGTTCAGAGTAGATGCATTACAATGCAAAGCATCGACAAAGATGAAGAATACATTTGCGATGGATATTAATCATAACTGGAGCTGGTGTAACTATATTTCTCTTTTTATTGAAATAGGAGTAATTGTATGCCTTGCTTTCTGCATTCTATTTTTCATTAATTTTTTAATTGTTACATACCGAAAGGAGCATTTAAGTAAAATATTAAAATATAACATAAATAGTGCAACACCAATTATTGCACTGGCAGCTGCTTTATTTATTGAAGGTATTTTTTATCCAAAAATAGACTCTTATCTTTGTGGACACTCAACAATAGAGGCTCGCACTTGTCGGTAATTAAAAAATATCCAGCAGCCAATGTTTATTAAGTTACAAATTTATTGGCTGCTGATCTTTATTAAAAATAATTAACATGATATAAATACATTACTATGCATAAGCAGCATTGGAAAAGTCTGAAATATTATATATTGCTTATAGTGCTCACTTAATTACAAAAACTATTGAGAATTTTACTTCATATCATGTATTGTATTAGCTTTACTTATTACTGCATGTCTATTATTAGCAATAAGCTAGCTGATAGCCTACAAATGAGCTTCATAAAACTTCAATTTCCTTTGACACCAGTTTCTTTTACTTTTAGCATTCAATACTGAATATTGTAATCATAGAAAAATGGAACTGTACTTATGAATGTAACCCTTCATACTGTATGTCTATTTTTAATGCCATCAATCGTCGGTATCAGTATTGTTTTAATAACTGCTGCACTGATTGCCATAGTGAGGGAAAAACCATGGCGCAACATGCTGAAGCTCTCCGGCGCTGAATCGATCCTGACCTTCCTGCTGGCCTTCAACACTTGGTCGTGCGTCGCGCCCACGCTGGAGCGCTTTCTTTGCCGGTAGCGGGGGCGTACGCGCGATGCCTAGATACTGTAGAGTTGCGCATTTGCCTTGCCGCATTGAGCCTCGTGGCGGGCAATTGCGCCTGCGGTGCGAGTAATTGTGCCTCCAGTGCGGAAATCGACGCTTTCGGGCGCTTTACCGATTCGATGCCGGTGCGCTCGTGGAGCGAAATCCGCCATGCCGGCATGGCAAAGCAGCAGTTCGATTTTTCCTGCGGCGCGGCATCGCTGGTCAATATGTTGACGAATTATTATGGGGTGCCGGCCAGCGAACTGGAGATCATCGCCCGGATCGGACCCAAAAGCGCGTATTCCATGACCGATCTGGCGCGCATTGCGGAAGACTACGGTTTCAAGCCCGTCGGGCTGGCGCTCGATTACGAGGGATTGATGCGTTTTCGCCGGCCGCTCATCGTCTATCTGAATTACTGGGATGACGGGCATTTTTCCGTACTACGCGCCATTGACCGGCACGGCGTCTGGCTGGCCGACCCGGCCTGGGGCAATACGCGTCTGCGCCGGACGCGCTTTGAGAAATTCTGGCGCACCCGTGACGATCCGGAGAATCCGGGGCGAGTGCTCGCGCTGCTGCCGCGCGCCGGCGTCAAGGTGACGATTAACGAAGGATTCTCGCGAGTATCCGGCGACGATGCCGGCATCGTTCCGCCGCCGTCGGCAATCGAATGAGTCCAGATGGCGGGGGATTTCACCAGACGCATGGAATCTGCAAAACCTCAAGGAGAAAACTCATGCGACACACTGATGCAAGCGTGCAAAATTTGCCGAAATACGCTGGGCTGGTCGCCGGCCTGTGGATTGCGGCCAGTCTGTGCTGCCTGAACGCACCGGCGGCGCGTGCGGAATCCGCCGTCCGGACAAAGCCCGCCACCACGGCTGAGCGTGCGGCAACAGCGGATGCACAATCCACCCAGCTACGGGCACTGATGGAAAAATCAGGCGCCAGCGCCGCCCTGGATGCCGTCCCGGAAAATATGAAGAGGGGCATCGACGAAGCACTCAAGAAAGCGCCGAAACGCCCGGATGTCGAGCAGTTGCGCAGGCTGTACGCGGTCATCGACACGGCCTATGCACCGGAAAAAACGAAGGCGATGTTCTTCCAGCGCCTTTCCGAAAAAATTCCGCCGGAACTGGGCGCAAAGGTTCTGGCCTTTTTGGATTCGCCGCTGGGCAGACGCATCGTCGAACGGGAAAAACGCTGGCAGGACCCAAAGGTTTTTGCCCAAATCCAGGCCAACGCGGCCAAGCTGATTGCCGAGCTGGGCGGCAATACGACGCGCCTGGCGCTTTACCAATCGCTCGACCAGGCGCTGGAATTGACGCCGAATGCGGTCAAAAGCTTTATTTCCACCGCTATGGCCGTCAATGCCGCCCTACTTTCCGGCCAGTTTGAAATGCAGAACCGGCCGACGCTGGCCGAGATCCAGAAAAATCTGGAATCCCAGCAGTTCGCCATTGCCAGCGCCATGTCGCAGACAATGCTCAGCAGCATGGCCTATGCCTATCGCAACCTGTCGGAAGCGGAACTGAACGCCTATCTCCAGTTCGCGCTTTCGCCGGAAGGCAAAGACTTCACCCGCGAATCTTCCGCGATTCTCTCCCAGATCATGATGGAGTGCGCCTACGACGCGGGCAAGCTGGCCCAGCCCGAACAGCCGCCGATTTGAGCTTTTCTGCTTCTCGTTAACGCCGCCTTTTCCCGGAGTTCTCGTATGCCCCTGCCACCGCAATGTGAGATTTTTACCGAGTTTGCCAAGCTCGGCCTCATGCTCTGCATAACTTTGGGCATCATTTTTCTGCGCCATCTGTTTTTTTTCCATCCGTCGAAAGGAAACGCTGCGGGAAACGGTCAAAAAAGCCGGACGGAAAACACGATCTTCATTTTTGTGTTTGCGATCAATGTGTGCCTCATCGTTCAGGGACACATCAGCACTCACCTGGAAAGGCACTTCTGCGGGGCCGTCAAAACGATACAAAGCCCCTGTCGATAACCAGGCGTTCCGATAACGAGAGCGCAACCGCATGGATCAGTCTGCAATATCAGGGAAATCGGGATTGGGCTAGAATCGACGACCATGACCGTCGGCGCAAAACTGGTGCGCCGCCTCGGCTCAAGGCCGACAGCGGATTTTTCCGCTTTTGCCCATACCGCCCACCCTCCAACGGATTTCAGGAGTCGTCCCCGTGCAAACAACGCGCCATCCGCTGCCTCCGTCACTCACCTGTCAGCGCATCCGCGTCAGCGGTATCGTCCAGGGGGTCGGGTTCCGCCCCACCGTCTGGCGGTTGGCCAAGGCGCTTGGCCTGACCGGCTGGGTGCGCACCGATCCGCGCGGCGTCGAAATCGAAGCCTGTGGCACGCCGGACCAGATCGAGGCACTGATCAAGCGCCTGCGCCACGATGCGCCGCCCATGGCGCGCATTGATGCCATCACCTCGCGCTTTGCCGGATCGGTTTCGGTCTCCGAAGATTTCTTCATTCTCGATAGTCTGGGCGGGCGCGCCGCAACGATGATCGGCCCGGACATTGCCGTCTGCCGCGACTGCCTGAGCGAGATGTTTGATCCGGAAAACCGCCGCTGGCGTTACGCGCTGACCGACTGCGCGCACTGCGGCTCACGTTACTCGGTATGCAACAGCCTGCCGTTTGAGCGGGAACACACCAGCTACAAGCCGTTTTCCCCCTGCCGCAAATGCAATGCCGAATACCGCCGCCTGGACGGGCGACGCGCCCATGCGGAAATTCTGTGCTGCCCGAAATGCGGCCCGCAGCTCCGGTTTCTCGATGCCTCAGGCAATGAAGTCGCCGGTGATGCGATTGCCCATGCCTGGCAAGCCATCCAACGCGGCGAGATTGTCGCCGTCAAGGGAACGGGCGGATTTCACCTTTTTGCCGACGCCCGCAACGCCGAAGCCGTCGCGCGGTTGCGCGAACGCAAACATCGCCCTGTCAAACCCTTTCCGGTCATGTTCGCCAATTCCCGCTCGGCGATTCCTTATGTGCAGTTCAAGGTCGGCGAGCCGGGCTGGCTGACTTCTCCGGAGCGGCCGATCATCCTGCTCGACAAGCGGCCGCAATGCGATGAGCGCCTGCCCGGCATTGCGCCCGATCTGCCCCGACTGGGCGTCATTCTGCCTTTTGCGCCGGTGCACTATCTGCTTTTCCACGAGGCCGCCGGCCGGCCGGCCGGGACGGCCTGGCTCGAACAGGATCAGGAACTGGCGTTGCTGATGAGCAGCGCCAATCCTCCCGATGAGCCGATCGCCATCGGCAATGACGAGATAATACGTCTCGGTATTGCTGTACTTGAGGGATTTCAAATGAAAACTGATGCGGAAGATCCGTCCCTCGGCGTCTTCCTCCGCTTTATCCGCGATGATGCGTGGGGTATCACTGATCACCTTTCCTGTGCTGTCCGTAAAATACAGTTGATAGGCAGCCGCACAGAAGTTAGCTGCTACCGCTTCCTTTTGGAAAAAGTTCAGCGAGAAAATCATATTGCTGATCTTGCGACTGGAGGAGAGCAGCCCTATCGTCACAGGACGCGTATCATATCTGCTCTTATTTTTTTTATATTCTCTGGAATCGTTACGAAGGAAATGGTAGTCAATGAGAGGCACGACCATCTCTTGAAGGCTTATCCCGCCATGTACGAAATTCAGTCCGCCGCCCTTCATTTTTATGCGAAGGTTGCCACGAGGGGCGAATGCATCATATTCCGTATCCCCATCCAAGAATTTTACAGGCAGAAGATACTCCGGCGCAGCGCCTTTCCGCACGATGGCATAGCGGCGGGCGATGTCCACATCCTGGCTGCTCTTTGTAATTTTATCCACCTTGTCATCTTCCCGGA
>ERZ772764.1250-NODE-1250-length-16121-cov-55.761671_pt1 | contig 16121 bp, 23 predicted proteins | sample MGYA00512163_ERZ772764 | MGnify/ENA primary metagenome ERZ772764 (study PRJEB29015, sample SAMEA2737903) | human oral metagenome | biome: human oral; feature: human-associated habitat; material: dental | place: China | collected 2094 ... | reverse complement strand
CCGCCGCCCTCGGCTACAAAAAGGTCAACGGGCAGCTCACCACACAGGCCACACAGGCAGCCACGCTCTCCCTCATCCACAAGCAATCCGCCGACTCCACCGGGAAATTCGCTAGGGAGACAGACACCCTAGCCCACAAACAACAAGTGCTATCCGCAAAATGGGAGGACGCCAAAGCAAAACTCGGCAACATGCTCCTGCCCATCGTCACCAAGGTGACGGGGTTCATCGCCGACCATATCGTCCCGCTCATCGGCAAGCTCCCCGGCCTCCTGTCCGGCCTCGGCAGGATCATCGGCGGCGTCTTCGTCGGCGCCTGGCGGCTACTCGTCGGCGTCGTCAAGGCTGCGGCCGTCGCCTTGCGAATCGCGTGGGAGGTCATCAAGATGGTCTTCCAGCTCGGCGTCATGGCCGTCTCCGCCGTCATGTCCGGGCTCGCCACCGTCGTAGGCCTGGCGTGGGAGGGCGTGAAAATGGTGTTCTCCGCCGCCATCTCGGTCGTGAAATTCGCGTGGGAGGGATTCCTCGCCCTCCTGAGAGGCGGCGCAGCCGTCATCTCCGGGATCTTCACCGGGATCGCCACCGTCGCATCGTGGGTGTGGACGGGGATCAAGACCGTCATCTCCGGCGCCGGCGCCGTCATCCAAGGGGTCTGGAACGGGCTCAAGGTCGCCGCCGGCTGGCTCGGCTCGGCTTTCCAGGGGCTCCTCGGCGTCGTCAAATCCATCTGGAACGGGATCAAGGCAGCCATATCCGCGGCCGCCCACCAAATCAAAATCACATTCCAGACCATCGTAGGGTCTATAGGCATGGTGATCGGATGGTTCGGCAAGCTCCTGTCCAAAGTATGGAACGTAATGGGCCAAATCATATCGTCTATCTGGAACGGCATCGTCAAGGTGGTGTCGTGGGTCGCGCAGATTCCCGGGAAAATAGTGAAGGCGTTCGGCAACGCCGGCAAAATCCTACTCAACGTGGGTAAGAACATCATCAAAGGCCTATGGGACGGCATTAAGAGCGGTTTCAGCATGGTGAAAGATGGACTTAAATGGCTGACGAGCAAGCTCACATCTTGGAAGGGCCCGGAGGACGTGGACCGGGTCCTGCTCCGGGGCGCCGGGCAGGCTGTGATCCAGGGATTCGTGGACGGCATGGCCTCCCGCTACTCCACGGTCCGGTCCTCCCTCCAAGGATTGACCCGGGCCATGCCCGGCATGATCGACGGCCAGGCCCTCGCCGGCGCCGCCGCCGACCTGCCGCTCCCCGTCTACGCCGCCGCCGGCGCGGCAGGCCGCGAAACCCACCTGCACGTCACCATCAACACCCTCGCCGCCGACGCCCGCACCGGGCAGGCCGTCGTGGACGCCGTCCGCCAGCACGAACAGTCCACCGGCCGGAAACTCCTGATAGGATAAGGCCATGCACGTCTACCCGCCCGTCTCGCGCTTCGACTTCGCCCCCAAGCATTGGCGGCAGCGCAGCGGAGACCAGTGGACCCAAGACAAAGTCCGGATATTCGTCCCCGACAGCGAACGGCACCAGCCGAAAGGGAACTTCACGTTCAAGGCGGACTCCCGGGACCTGGTCACCATCGACCTGCCGCCCGTCCCCGAGACCTGGTCCCCCGCGGTAACCGTCACCCTCAAATGCGGCACCGTCCCCGGCGCCACCGCCAGGATCGGGATCCAGGGCGCCATCCGCACCCAGACCATGGACGGCACCGACCGCACCTGGCTCTCCTACAACCCCCGCTACCTGCAGCGCCTCACCATAGAGACCCCCGAAGTCTGCGACGGGCAGGAATGCGAACTCCACGTGGAGCACGAACTCGAAATCCCCGGCGACAAACAGGCGGCCACCGGGCCGGAGGCCTACGCCCTCATGGCCCAGCTCCCCGACCCCGCCAGCGCAGACCAGCGGCTCGGCAAAATCATCCTCGGCTCCACGACGCTCCCCGACCCCAACCGGAAAGTCGGCGACTGGGAGACGCTCGGCAAGATCAAACTCGGCGAATACACCCTCCCGCCCTCCGACGCCGACCTCGTATGGGTCAACATGCTCGAACACGCCACGTCGGTCACCACCGAGCGCGGCCTGGACTACGACGGCATCACCTCCACCTACAAGATCGGCACCATGAAAGCCGTCTACTACAACACCTACGACCCGAGGATCGCGAAAATCCACCGCGGCAGGAAAACCATCCTCGTCCACATCCCGTCCGCGACCCCGCTTTTCACGGGCACCGTCGATACCGTCGTCTCCCACTATCAGCCCGACGGCGCCTACACCACCGAGATAACCTCGGTGGACTCCACCGCCAAACTCGCCGCCAAAACCAGCGTCGGGCCGCTCTCCGAGGGCTGGGTGTGGACCGGGAACGGCATCGGCGAAGTCACCGGCCCCAACGGCATTTCCTGGCACACCACCCTCAAGAGCGACAACGGCTGGTCCAGGCTGGGCGTCCACCGCGCCCCCTACACGGAGCGGTCCCTAGCCCAGTGGCTGGACATCATCACCGCCACCGGCTGCAGGCCCTGGTTCATCGACTCCCGGGGCTGGTTGGCGTTCGCCTGGTCCCCGCCCGACAACCTCCCGACCGGCTACCTGATCGACGCCGGCGGCATCGCCGAATACAAGCCCGGCGTGACCTATCCTCAGGCGATCGAGGCGTCCGTGGACTACGACGCGTCCTCCGCCATCTCCCGCCTGGACATCACCACCGACCACATAGACCAAGAGTACGATCAGAACAAGAAAAAGTGGGTAGACAAGGGCACCCTAAGCCAACAGAAGACCACGACGTACGAGAGGACGATCGAACAGGAATTCGGGGAACGCAAAAAGAACGTGCACATCTCCGTCAACACGTTCGAATTCCTACACAACCAGAATACGTGGGCCGCCAGGACCGTCGGCGTCCTGACACGCAAGCTCTACTACAACTACCCCTCCGCGTGGGTCTCATCCGTGACCCTGCCCGCCTGGCACGAAGCCGACCCAGCCGTCGCCCATCCCTACCGGGTCCACGGCGACGCCATGGCCGCCGTCGGGCAGACCGCACAGGTCGATTTGACGGACATCGTCATGGTCTCCACTGTCCAAGACACCTACCCCTGCCACGTCACAGGCATCAAATGGTCCCTGGACACTACCAGCATCAAAACAGCACTCGAACTGCAGAAGCCGATGCCGTACGAGCACGTGCCCGCATGGCTCGAATCCATCCGATGGAAAGGACGCGACTAATTGTATAATTTCACCGACGGCGAACTACTCACCGCCAAGAAACTGAACGACACGCTCTTGGAGTGTCGTACCGAGGCGATCGACAACAGCCTGGTCGTGTCGCACACCAACGGCACCACCATCTCCGGGACCGCACAGGCCGCCTACTGGAAGAAAGCCCGGATCGTCACCGGGATCGTTTTCGCCTACCCGACGTCGATCCAGGATGGTTTCACCTACATGCCCGAAGCCGGATTCCCAGTAACCTTCCAGGAAGGCGTGTGCTCGATCACCTGCACGCCGCTGTCCGGGATCAACAATGCGCAGTACCAGTGCCAGCCGCCTCCGGGGCCCCTCGAAATCGACTCCCTGAGCACCGAGAAGTTCAGGGCGCGCTTCCGGGGAAGCGGGGGCAACGTGCCGTATGCTTTCATGTGGACGGCAATAGGATACTAGGAAAGGAGACTGCTGCTATGGCTTGGTATCCCGGGGCCAACCACTGGCCCCTCAACTGCGAGACGACGGACCGGTCGCACACCCCGGTGCGGATGACCCTCCACACCGCCGTCTCCGGCGCCCAAAACCTCTACAGGTACGGCCCCTACAAAGGGACCTACTCCACGTTCTACGTCAACGGGAACGGCGAAGTCTACCAGTACGCCTCCACGTCCCAAGCCACCCGGGCCTCCGGATCCGGAAACTATGGCGACATCAGCGTGGAGACGTGGGACGGCGCCTCCGAGCGGGCCCTCACGTCCAGCCAGGTGACGGCGCTCGGCCAGCTACTCGCCTGGATATGGGACACCCACCCGTCCGTGCCGCGCCGGATCGCCACCCCCGGAGACCTCCGCGGCCTCGCCTGGCATCGCTTGGGCTGCGCCGGCGACTTCGGGCGATTCGACCCGACCGACCGGAAAACCTGGTCTAGGGCGCAGACCGGCGCCCGCTGGTCCACCGCCTACGGGAAAAACTGCCCATACGACGCCAAGATCGACCAGCTGGACGCCATCTACGAAGCCGCCCTCGGCGGCTCCACCCAACCCGACGAACCGAAACTACCTATAGGAGTTGATGACATGTTCATCGTATGGAGGATCGGCGACAACGTCGCCTACCTCGTCACCGCCCACTCTATGCGCCAGCTCACGTGGGAGGAATACCAGGCATACAAGGTAGCGTGGCCGGACATCCCCGAGCACAGCGCCTATCCGGAGACCGTCCAGACCCTCATGGGCGCCGTCCACGCACAGGCCAAAACCCTGATCGAGGACCTGAGGGCGCTGGGAGGGAGCATCTGATGAGCATACTCCTGACCGTCCCGGCCATCGTCGCCCTCACCAACCTCGCCAAAAGAACCGGACTTCCGTCGTCCCTGGCGCCGCTGGTCTCCGTCCTTGTCGGCGTCGCCGTCGCGTGCGGGGACGCCTACTCCACGGGCTCCGGCTACCTCGACGCCGTCGCCCGCGGCATCGTGCTCGGACTGACCGCCTCCGGCCTCTACGACCTGATGCCCGGCGAGCCCAAAGCCAGCACCGTCAACGTCTACGGCAAAGACAGCGTCCGCGGCCGGCACTCCGCGACCGTCGGGACTCCGGAGACGCCGGCGCAGCCCGAGCCGGAATCCGAGGCGGAGGCGCCCACTGTGCCGTCTCCGGCGCCCGAGCCGAAGCTCGACCCGGCGGCTGCGGCCGCCGCGCACGTCGCCCAGCTCCCGGCCCCGGCCCCGGCGCCGACCTCGGGAGGGGGCGCCCAGTAGTGCAGCACGTCGCTCCGATCCTCACCGCCGTCGCCGGCGTCCTGACGGCCCTCGCCGGCCTGGTCCCCGTGTGGAGGCAGCTGCGGGCGATGCGCCGCCGGATGGAGCCTCAGGGCGACGGCCGCTCCCTCGCCGAGGGCCTGGCCCGCGTGGAGGGCCAGGTCCACGCCCTCCGGGACGAGCACGCCGGCACCCTCCGGCGCCTCTCACAGGAGATAGGAGTCGTAGACGCCCGACTCTCCCGGCTCGAACGCGGCCTCGGAGAGTGACCACCACCACAGAAATCTACCCCAGCCGTGACTTGACACCGTACCACGGCTGGGGTAGACTATAAGTACAGCAAGGGGGAAAGCCCCCGAGCGAGAGAAAGGAAAACTGAAATGCGAGACAACCGGGGAATCTTCCCGAGGAGCTTCACCAGCGACCTGCACGAGTCCACAGCCTGGCTCGCAGCCGAGACGGGAATCTCCGAGAAAGCCGCCAAGGACTGGCTGAAGAGAGAGCTCAACAGGGAGAAGGGCCTCTACGACCCGGACGCGCTGATCGAACTCAGGGATCACATCAGATTCGTCAACAGCCTCTAGCCCAGAGCCCCCCGCCCCGGCGGGGGGCTTCCCCCATGCCCCCGGCGCCCCCGCCCCACGGACTGTGGCCACGATCACCCCATCACCGGCTTGACACCGTACCACGGACGGGGTAGACTATAAGTACAGCGAGGGGGAAAGCCCCCGAGCGAGAGAAAGGAAACCAGATAATGTACCTCTACGAAGCCCCCAGAGCCAAGGACATGACCCGGAGGGACGCCGCCTGGTGGATCGCCGAACAGACCGGGATCACCCCCGACGAAGCCCGGGACCGGATCCTCGCCGAGCTGGTACCCGCCGAGGACGGCTGGTACGACGATGACGCCCTCGCCGACCTGGCCATCCTCATCCGAGACGACAGCTTCTAGAAACCCCGTCCCGGCCCCTCCCGGGGGCCGGGACCCCACAGAAACAGAAAAGGAAACCGAAAATGACGCTCCGAATGCTCTGCGTCGCAGACTGGGTCAACTACCACCTCTACGACTACACCGACATCCTCACATCCCTCAGGACCGTCCAGGACCTGACCGTCGCCTCCGGCTCCGCCGTCATCAGGTGGGACCCCGAGGACCCCCTGGCGATGGTGGACTACCACCCCAGAGTCGATCCGGCGCTCCCGTACGGCGTGACGCGCTGGCTGGACCTGGTCTTCGACACGCTGCCTCAGCTGGCCGCACCCGGCGTCGTAGAAGAGACCGCGCCGCTCATGGCGTGGTGGCGCCGGTGGGCCGCGGAGGGAGGCTCGCGTCATGCCTGAGTTCCATCCCGAGATACTCCCGGACGCCTATAGGCGCATCTGCGAGGACACCCGCCACGCCGCCGAGGTTGGCTACGAGGGCACCTGCTACTACGACCGCGCCGGCTACCTGGTCGGCAACCCCGAGAACGCCGCCTACCGGACCGACCTGCACTTCGGAGGCCGCCACACCGCCATCCGGCACATGCCCGGAGGCCACGCCGGCACCGTCCGCGGCCTAGCCTGGCCGCGCTTCCCCAAACCCCGCTACCACAAAGGAAATCAAGGATGAGATTCAAAACAGACCGTCCTCAGGACCGGACCGCCGGCGAGGTATTCGCCGCCCACTGCGCCAGCTACGTTTTCAACATCGAACGCGAGCTCGGGTCCCGGCACATCTCCCTCGGGGACTCCGCCGGCCAGCCGATCGGGCTCTACTCCCCGGCGCAGCTGACCGCCCTCGGAGGCGCCCTCCACGTCACCGGCGCACGGTTCATGTGCGACCTCGCCGACCTAGTTGAGCGAATCTGCGCAGCCGGGGACCGGTGCGTCTACTACGACGCCTGCCACTCCGTATACGACCTGACACTGGAAAGGTACATCAAATGAAACTCACAGCACCCTCGATCCGCACGTGGGACCCGCCCGAGACCCGGGCCGTCTACTGGTCCGGAGCCTCCCACGCCATCACAAGGGCCCGGGACTGCTACGGCTGCAAAACCTCCCCGATCCGCCCCATCCTCGCCGAGGCCGCCGCAGCCGCGACCGAAGCCTACTGGGCGATCGGCGAGGGCCGGCTGAGGGACATCGGGACGATCGAGCCCGACACCCTCTCCGAGACGGGCATGGCCTGGTACACGATCGGCGGGATCGACGCCCTCACCGACGTGCTGGACGCACTCCCCGACTCCGTGGTGGAGCACCACCCCGCAGGCCTGAAAGCCCTACAGAACCTCCGCCGATCCTGGATCAAAACCAACCAAGACCTTGCCGACACCTACGCCAAGAGAATAGGACTCCTGAAATGAGAACGCCCGCAATGATCGCGCTCCTAGGCCTGGCCTGGCTCGCGCTCACCGTCATCGCCGTCACCACTCCCTCCACCCCGTGGAGGATCGTCCTGACCGTCGCCGCCGCCGTCTACGGGTACGCCTACGGCTGGACACTCCGAGACTCCGAAATCGAAGGAGGCGAATGACCGTGGGGGCGCCCGAGCACGTAGAACAGCTGCAGGCATCCGTCCGGGCCCTCTCCGCGATGGGCCTGACCTACGCCGACATCTCCGAGATAGAGAACATCAGCCGGGATACGGTGTGCACGTGGGGGAAGGGCTCGTCCCGCTCCCACGGGGCGGCGCCCATCGCGAAGATCGGCCGCACGGCCAGGGTCGTGCACCGGCTGACGGGCACCCTCGCCGATATCGGCCGGCGCCACGCCCGAGGCGGCGCAGTGAGGGTGACGGTCCGGAGGGTGTGCACCACGCCCGACTGGGCGCTGCGCCTGGCCCTCGCAGCCGGCCAGGGCTGGCTGGTCCGGGAGGCGCTGACGCCGCCGTCCGACGGGGAGTGCTACTCGGGGCTCCCTCCGACGCCGACGATCGAGACACGTCCGGCCGGCACCTTCCCGGGCAGCTCCATAGCCTACAAGAAGGCCCGCGGGGTCTGGCCCGTGGGCGCGGATTTCAAGCTCGCCGCCGCGCTCCGGCTCCCGAGCGGCTACCGGCACGTAGTGGTCGATGTGCCCAACTTGCTGCTTTGGGCCCGGTTCAGCGACGGCTTGCCGCCGGGGGACTACCCGTGGCGGCCCGACACAACAGGCGAATGACGATAGGAGGTGAAACCCATGAGTTGGAGGTATTTCGGATGGCTTCTCGGAGGCATGTTCAGGTGCCATTTCGATGACGGCTGGCCCTGCTAGAAGAGCATAGGTGCCTTGGAGCCCCCCAGTGTGACGCTGGGGGGCTCTTGCCGTTTTGACGGCGCCATGCGGAACGGGCTATACTGTGGGCATGGAAGACAATAGACACGGCGTCGCCGACATGGGCGCCTACCGACATGATTTCAATGAGGCTGCGAGGCAGGCGCGTGAGCGCGCGAGCATCGTGGTCACCGCCGACCAGCTGGCCGCCTACCGGTACATGGCCCGCACGGCGTGGGAGCGCCTCCGCCAAGAGGGCCGCTCTCAGGGCTTGGTGTGGTTCGATCCGGAGCTGCGGGTAGTGCCCGGCGCCAGGCGGTTCCACGGCCTGTACACGGCCGAGCTGACCACCGTCGCCATCGGCGTCGTCCACGAAGGCGGCTACATCGACCGTGACGGCAGGCCGCGCGAGCGCGTAGTCCCCGGCCGTTCTCAGGTCTCCGTCCAGCTCCCCAAGGAGGACGTGGACGGCTGGAAGCGGTGGCCGGCCCTGTGGGTCTCGGACTTCGACGCCGCAGCCGGCCCGAGCGACGATGACCCCTATCAGTGCGATCGTGTAAACTGGGACACCCAGTCGCTGCAATCCTGTTAGAAAGGAAGGAAACAGATGAGTAAGAATCCGCGTCGCGGGGAGGGCATGAACGCTCGCGCTCCGCTCACGTCTCTCACCCGCTCCCACGCCCAGCGCGGCTGGGGTGGGTTCGACCGGTGCATGACCTACGCGATGCAGGGCCTGGCCGTGTGCCTGCCGTCGAAGGCCGCGGAGGGCCGCACCACCGCCTACCAGGTCGCCATCGCGTCCCATATCACCGACCGGTGGGCCAGGGAGGGCCTCAAACGCCTCGAGCAAGCCGGTCTCATCAGTTGGGAGCGCGGCGGGATCGGCCCCGACGGCTGTCCGCGCCCGTCGTGGATCCGCGTGGACAAGCGGGCCTACCTGGCGTGGATCAACCTCCGCGAGTGGGTCAAGCGCAAGAAGGACAACGCCGTCGCCAGGTATCGGGCGTACAGGGAGCGGGTCTCCAAGATCGAGCATGCTCCCCAGCCGCCCGAGACCCCGGCACCGGCCCCCGCCACTCCGCAGCCCGCCGCCGTGACAGCGCCTTTGCAGGCGCCTCCGGCGCCGGACCAGCCGCTGCAGCCGTGCGAGCGGGCCTACACGCCCGAGCAAGTCTCCGAGATGAAAGAGCGACTGCGCCTCCGCGGCTACAAGGCCGATCAGCTGGCCCGGATGATGGCCCGACCCGTCCCCGGCTGGGACGGCTGGGAGCTGGCCCGAGACTACGAAGCCAAATACGGCGGCAATGAGTGGCATGTGGAGATGGCCCGAGACCCCGAAGGCCGCCTGCTCAAGCGCATCGAACCCGGCTGGCAGCACTGAGCTGATCCTCCGACTGGGCGTCCGCAGCCGCCCGGCCCCATAGTCGAATACCGCCATGTCCAGCCCCCTCCGGTGGTAGGGGGCATTAGTCGTGCCCGAGTAGAATAGAGGGCATGGAATCAACATCACCGGCCGGCTCGGCGGACTCCGAGCTGGCCACGCTGCGCATCATCTCCCACATCCACACGGCCGCGTGGGGCGTCGTGGACCTACGCCGCTCCATCGAACGCGCCCTGCCCGGCGATGAGGCCCTGGCGGCGTCGTGCGAGGCCCTCCTAGACGTGCTGGACCAGGCCGACGCGGAGGCCGTCCACGCCTACAACCACGCCGTCCTTGGCCAGTGCCCGCAAGGATTCCAGGCCACTCCCATGCGGAACGACGATCCTCACGGAAGGCAGTTCCGCATGGATGGGCTAGAGGATCCCCGGCCCGAGCCGGACGAGGCGCCGGATGAGCCCTGGAATGACGCCGATATGCTCTTCTGACCATGCGGAACGCAGCCCCCACTGCCCCGTATTCGGGCCCGCGGAACAGTGTTCCGCATGGAGGATCCGTGGGTCTGGCCCGGCGTGCTGCCGCAGACAGGCCACTGTCCATGCGGAACGGTGTTCTAGCCTTACACTCCCCTATAGGGGAGGGAGTCCCCACAAGGGGACTCCGTCCCCTTGGAGAACCCCTGATGATTAGAGAGAAAGCAAGACGGCGACGGCGCCCGGGAGGGGCCGCCCTTGGGGCGGCGGCCCCTCCGATCGCCGCGTGGTAGAGGCGGCTATCGCCTCCGACTTCGCTCCGGGGTCCCGGACCGGGCCGGGTTGTGCGAGACCGGGGGTTGCTCGGGCCGGGGGTCTGTCCGACCCCGGGGTGTACGACCGGGGGGTAGCGAGTTGCGGGGTGTCTGCCCGAGGGGGTATACTCAGGGGCATGAGCGGGACACGCTGGAAGGGCAGGAACCGGAAGCAGCTGCGGCAACTGGTCACCGACACTTACGGCTGGACCTGCACTCTGTGCCACCGACCGATCGACCCGCACGCGACAGCGCTGCGAGACCGACTGAGCATCGACCACGTACTGCCCGTCAGCCGAGGCGGAACCGACACGATCGAGAACCTCAGACCAGCGCACTACGGCTGCAACGCAGCGAAGTGCGACGGCTCTCGAACCATCCGACGCCGAACGACCGAAATAGGAATCGCATTTTTTCCGAGCGGCCTGGTCGGCGAGCCCGCCCCCACTTTCCATTTCCCCCCAAATCGTCTAAAATTCGGAAAAAACCCGGGAAAGGAGTGAAAATGCCATTATTCGACCTGGAAGTCCGGGACGAATCGCCCATCCACGACGCCGTCAAGGACCTGATCGACGATCTTGAGCGGGAGGACCTGCTGGATTACAGGACGAAGCTCTTGACGGTCGTCATGCTGTCCACTGCGAAGGCTCTGGACCGCGGCCTGTGCGCCGCGAAGGTCTCCGTCGCCACGACTCAGCTCGCACGGCAGCTCCTGGACGGGATTGAGATGCTCCCGAAGCCGCCGGCCAAGACAGGAAGCGTTTTCGACACGCTGCAGACCGTGATCGAGGCCGTCACGGCCCGGTCGATGGGGCTCTGACGCCGATGTCCGTCCAGCTGCCCGACGGCCTGACCGCCGCCTACGCCACGCTCCGGGATCCGGACCGTCCGAGCCTCGGCCCGGTGGTCGCCGAGGTGTCCGAGCGGGTTCGCGGCCGCCGGCTGATGCCGTGGCAGCGGTACGTCGCCGACGTGGCCTGCGAGCTGGACCCCGAGCATCCCGGCGAGTGGTGGTACCACACCGTCATGGTCTCCGTGCCCCGCCAGGCCGGCAAATCCGACCTGGTCGGCGCCATCCACCTGCACAGGATGCTGGCCTTCGCCGACCACCGGGCCGTCATGACCGCCCAGACCGGGAAGGACGCCGGCAAGCGCTGGCGGTCCTACGTGGACGACGTGCCGGACGTGGAGGGCTCCGGGATCGAGATACTCCGAGGCAAAGGAGCCGAGCGGCTCACCTACGCCCCGACCGGCTCCTACCTAGAGCCCTATCCGCCGACGGACTCCGCGATCCACGGCGACGCCATCGACCTGGAATCCGCCGACGAATGCTGGGCCTACACGCCCGAACAGGGCACCGCGATCGAAGCCGCCGTCAAACCTGCGCAGGCCACGCGGCGTCTCGCCCAATCCTGGCGGCTGTCCACCCGCGGCTCCGAGGCGACGTCGGGCGGATGGTGGGACGAGAAACTCGCCCACGGCCGAGCCGCCACGAAGGACCCCGGCGCCAGGATCGCGTTCTTCGAATTCTCCGCCGACCCGGACCTGGCCGACCGGGACCCGTACGGCGACGCCACCCTCGCCTACCATCCCGCCATCGGCTACACCCAGTCGCTGCGGCGCCTCCGCTCCCTCGGCGACGGACTCCCGATCGCCGAATGGCGTCGTGCATTCCTCAACCTCCCCACCAAAGGCGACGAACAGGCCGCCTTCGACGTCGCCATGTGGACCGAGCGGGCCATCCCCGAATCCGACCCGGCCGCCCAGCCCCGCCGTCCCGGCGACACCGTCATCGCCTACGACGCCGCCCGGGACGGCTCCGCCGCCACCATCGCCGCCGCCTGGCTGGACGAGGACGGCGACCCCGTCACCGCCGTCGCCTGGACCGGGAACGACGTACGCGAGCTCGAACCGCGCCTGAGGCACCTGTGGGCCGACGGCTACCGGAGGATCGTCGCCGACCCCACCGGCCCCACCCGGCTCGTAGCCGAGACCCTCGCCGCCGACGGCATCGGCCAGACCGGCGCCTACAGCGACTACCAAGACGCCTGCCAGGCGCTGATCGACCGGGCCCGGGACGGAACCGTCTCCCACGTCCAGTCCGCAGCCGTCCTCACAGCCATCGACAAAACCAGGATCCGCGCCGTCAACCGCGGCATGGACTTCGACGCCGCCCGCTCCGCCGGACCGATCGACGCCCTCCGAGCCACCGCGCTCGCCGTGTGGGCCGCCGGCAAATACCTCTCCCGACCCGTCCTACAGATATGGTAGAGTGATCGCCGTGACATGGAACCCCCTCATCGCGCTCGGCCGGGCCCTCACCGGCCGGCAGTCCCCGCCGCGCCTACAGCACGTGGAAAACGGGGTCACCCTCCGCCGCGACGCCGGAGACGACCCCCGCGTGTTGGACTCCGTCTACCGGGCCCTCGCCATCCTAGAGGGCTCCATCTCCCAGCTCACCCTGGACCGCTACTCGCACGGCCTCGGACGCCCCCGCGGCGCCGCCGCGCCGATGATCCAGCGGATCCTGCCCCACGGTCAGACACTCCCCGGCTTCCTCGGGGAAATCACCCAGTCCCTCGCCCAGACCGGCAACGCCTGGCTCCGCGTCCCCGGCCCCGGGACCCCCGGCCCGGTCCGGGTCCTCGACCCCACCCGGTGCTCCGCCAGGATCGACACGGCAACCGGGATCAAGACCATCACCTACGACTCCCTGGACGCCACGGACATTCGCCAGCTACAGCTCACCCACGTCCCCGGCGAGCCCCTCGGTCAGGGCCCGATCCAGGCATGGGCCGACGGACTCCGAGGCGCCATCGACGCCCACCAATACGCCGCTTCCTGGACCAAGCGCGGCGGCCGCCCCACCGGGATCCTCACCACCGACCAAACACTCTCCGCCGACATGGCGAAAGAATGGAAGGCCGCCGCCAATAAAACCATGACCCCCGAAGGCGGCGTCGCCGTCCTCGGCAACGGCCTCACCTACAAACAGTGCTACCTGACGCCGGCCGAGCTACAGCTCCTAGACGTACGCAAAGTCAACGTCATCAGCGTGGCCCGGATCTTCGGCATCCCCGCCAGGCTCATGCTCACCTCCGGCGACGGCGACTCCAAAACCTACGCCAACATGGAGCAAGAGAGCATACTGTTCGTGCGGCACACGCTGATGCCGTACATGCGGGAAATAGAAGCCGTCCTATCCGACCTGCTGCCGGACGACGTCCGCTTCAACGTCGACGGGTTCCTCAGGCCCGACACCACCACCCGCTACGCCGCCCACAAGGTCGCGATCGAGGCCGGCTTCCTGACCGTAGACGAAGTCCGAGCAATAGAAGGCCTCAACCCACTACCCAAACCCGAACAGCCTGAAGAACAGAAGGAGGCAGCAGAAGACGATGACGAAGGCCGAACACCCGGCGATGAGCCTGAACCGGATCCGCAAGCGTAACGCCGCTATCGACCGGTCCACGGCGCCCGTCGCTTCGACCGACGGCGGCTGGGAGATAACCGCCCGGGCCGTCCCCCTGGACACGCCCACCGAGATATTCCCTGGTTTCGTCGAAACCATCCAATCCGGCGCGTTGGTTCCACGTGAAACCGGCGTGAAACTCTTCTCCGAGCACCGCGACGTGATCGGCGTCGTCACCGAGACCCGGGAGGAGGACGGCGGGCTCGTCATCGAAGCCCGCATCTCCGACACCCAGCTCGGCAGGGACGTACGCCAGCTCATCGCCGACGGCGCCCTCACCCAGATGTCGATAGGATTCGTGCCCGCCGAGGACGGGCAGGCCGTCACCTACACCGACGCCGGGATCGACGTGACCGTCACCCGCGCCACCCTCTACGAAGTCTCCGTAGTGCCTTTCCCGGCCTACGAGGACACCGCAATCACCGACCAACGCTCCGCAGAAAGGGAGACCACTATGACGGAGAACGTCATTGATAGACTGGACGACGCGATCGGCGGCCTCGCCGTCGACGTGCGCGCCCTCAGCGACCGGATCGACCACGTCGAAACCGCACAGGTAGAAGAACCCCACCCCCTCGCCCAGTACAGGTCCTACGGCGACTACATCAAGCGCGCCCCCGAAGGCCTGGATTTCCGGGAGCTCACCAAGGTCGGCCAATCCGCCCAGCCGCCCGCCTGGCTCGGCCGCCTGCAGGCCAAGATGGAAGCCAAGAAGCGCGTCACCAACGCCCTCGCCTACACGCACGACGTGCCGGCACAGGGAGAGACCGTCCAGTACTCCGTCTACAAGGAAGACTCCCTGAAAGTCTCGGCGTACACGGAGGGCACCACGCTCGTGCCCGGCACCATGGCCGATGAGCTGAAGTCGGCGAAGATCGTGCCGTTCGCCGGCGCCGTCTCCCTCACCCGGGCGACCGTCAACAGGGCCGACCCGGCCTACCTTGACGACATCGGGCAGCGCATGGCGATCAAATACGCTAAAACGTTCGAGGAATGGAACGTGCAGTTCGTCCGCGAACAGATCATCGCTGCTGCCGCGGTCCAGTCCGTCGGCGGGCAGACCACCGCCAAGGCCGTCACCGCCGAGTCCCTCCGCAACGTCATCATCGATGCCCAGAAGGCTTTCGATGACAGTGACCAGTATTCGATCGACGGGCTCTTCCTCACATGGGACCTGATCAAGACCATCGCGTCGCTCGGCGAGGAAAAGCGGCTTCTGCGCTGGGTCGGCTCCGACACGGCCGTCGCTAACGAGGGCAAAATCGATCCGACCAAACCCATCAGCCTCAGCCTGTACGGGGTGCCCGTCACGCCGCTGCCCGGCGAGACACTCGCGTGCTTCTACGACAAGCGGGCCGTCGCCATCCGGGACGACGGCGAGACCCCGCTCCGGCTGCAGCAGGACCAGGTGCTCAGCCTTCAGCGGGACGTGGCGATCTACGGCGAGGCCGTGCACTACTGCCCGTTCCCCAAGGCCCTCCTGCCCTGGACGTTCAAGCAAGGCTGACACATGGCGCTGGCCGTCGATCTTGAGAAACTCAAGCTAGTCCTCACCCGCGAGCTCCACCTCGCGGGTGGGGCCTCCACCCTGGAACCCACCGACATCGCGGAGCTGATCGACACCGCCGTCACCATGGTCCAGTCCTACATCGGCGCCTCCGAGCTGCCCGACCGGATCGCCCACCGGGCCGTCCTAGAAGTCGCCCGGGAACTCAACACCAGGATGCTGTCCCCCGGCGGAGTCTTCAGCGCGTTCGCCGACGCCGGCAGCCCGGTCCGGCTCGCCCGAGACCCGCTCCGCGCCGTCTACCCCATGCTCGCACCCTACGTGAGGCCAGGCATCGCATGACCGAGCTACCCACCATCGGCGGATGCCGAGACGAACTCCAAGAAGCACTCGTAGGAATCCTCGGCCACGCGTTCGGCACCGAGCTGAACGATGTGAGGGCCTACCTGCCGCAGACCCCGCCGCCGGCCACCGCCTGGATCGAGCTTATGGGCGTCGAAGCAGGCGACACCCTGAACCTCCCCTACGGGCAGGCCCGAGCCACCTGGCGGGTCACCGTCACCGCCCGGCCCGGCATGGCCGTCGCCGACGCCACCGCCTGGCTGGACCGGGTAGCGCAGGTCATGCTCACCCTGGACGTCGGCGGCATCAGTGTCAGCGAGTACATCGCCGTCTCCGGCGACGCCCTCGCCTCGCCGCTCCCCGCCGTCCGCATCACCATCAAAACCATCATCACACGAAAGGCCAAGTAACCAT
>ERZ772764.1248-NODE-1248-length-16141-cov-4.574226_pt1 | contig 16141 bp, 8 predicted proteins | sample MGYA00512163_ERZ772764 | MGnify/ENA primary metagenome ERZ772764 (study PRJEB29015, sample SAMEA2737903) | human oral metagenome | biome: human oral; feature: human-associated habitat; material: dental | place: China | collected 2094 ... | reverse complement strand
TATGTAAAACCAAAACTGATATATCATATAAATTATTAAACCTAAAATAATGAATAATAACTCTTTTTCTTTTCCTGTATTCTCTTTTGTTTTCTTTCTAAAGTATTCCATAATAAAAATTATGCCTAAACCTAGACCACCTGTAAGAAATGCAGAAGCCATTAAAATTAATGCCATAATTAAATTTATAATCATTCTTAATTCCTCTTTCTTTAATAATATTTTAACGTTTTTTATGTCTCTTTTATTTAGTTGTTATTGTCCTTTTATCTCCAATGTTGCATAATTTCTTAGATAAATTTTTAAGTACTAATCATTGATTTATATTTTTGGCAACATTATCTTCTCTTTCTTGATTTTTTATATGATTTATTTTATAAAACCAATTTGGAATTTTATATATATTTTTTCTTAATTCAAAAATTTTATTTTGTAAATCTATTTCTAAATCTATTAATTTATCATAATTTTTTATTTCTATTAGCTCTTCTTCTTTTTTTCTAAAAAAATATTTTTTTTATATTTTCGGCAACTTCTCCATAATGAGTTTTTTTTTTTATATCATCATTTAAGTTATCTACAATGCTATGTAAATAATTTAAAAAACTTGGAATCCAAAGAATCAGCTTTAAAAAATTTTCATCTAATAAATTATTTATAAATATTGCTATTAAAATTAGAATTATATATACGCCATAAAGTGCTGTATTATAAATCATTTTATAATTTTTTATTTGTTCTAAATTCCAACTGATATTTTCTTTTTGAGAATAAAATATTTGTAAAATAGCCTCTTTTTTAGAATAATCACTATACCAATTTTTTACTTTTTCTTTTTCGATTTTTTTTTTGTCTATTTTATTAATTTCTTTTGATATTTCAGTTTTTCCTAAAAGTTTTCCCCATTTTTTTAAGTTCTCATTTGTTACAGTACTATATAATTTTACATCAATATATTGTTGTATTTCTGCAGCTCTATTTTTTAATTTATTTGACATATTATTTATAAAACTATTAATAAACGGTATAGATAATACCAAAACAACGTATAGTTTAAACATAATTATATTATTTTTAAATATACTAAATAAAGGAATAAGTATGATTGTAAATATAAATTTTACCATTCCCCATTGTTCTGATATACCATACAACTCTCTTTGTCTAACCAAACATTTTAATATTTCACCTTCATTTTGTAATTCATATATACTTTTATTATTCATAATCAGGAAAATCCTCTCCAAAAATCTCTTTCCATTTTTTTATTGATTTTTCATATTCTTTATTCCGTTCATATTCTATTGCTTCTGTAGCTTTTTCATAATGTTTTAAAGTTTTCTCTTTAATTATCTCTTTTTCATCATTTGATAAAGTATTTATATTCTCTTGTATTTCTTTCATATCTTCAACTATAAAAAAAATATTGTTTGAAATATATTGTAACAAATTCCTAAAATCTAAATCAACAAAACCTTCTAATCTCCCTTGTTTTTCACAAAAATTAATAATCATAGTTTCTAAAAGATATGAGGATATTTTATGACCATTTTCCTTATTCCATTTTTTAGCTAATCTTATTAATTCAAGAACTTTTCCGTTAAACTTCTGGTTAACTTCCGTAACTTTTTCCTTATCTTTTCTTGGATCTGTTTTTTTCCAATTTCCATCTCCATTTGGAATTAAATAATAATTTTTTCCATTACTTTCTTCTACTGTAATAAAACATGGAACTATATCAAAAGACCAATCTTTCGATACTAAATTCAATACTACAGCTTCAGAACGTCTATTTATTTCTGATTTTTTATATTCTCTAACATTTTTTAATTTAATTTTGAATTTTTCTATAACTTTTATACTATTTAGAGTTCCATCAAGATTACTGCATTCTTTTTGATATTCATAAGACATATTTGCATTTATTTTAACATTATCCCAATTATCATTTGAATAATAACTTGCTCCTGCTCCCATTAAGCCTATCATTAAATCAATATCATCTAATTCTCTACATTTTGTTTTTCTTGCAAAAGAACCAAATTGTATATTTATATCTTTGTATAAATCAAAAAAATTATTTCCACTAAATTCTTGTATATTATCCAATAAATTATCTCTACTCTTTCTAGCTTTTTTTACCAATTCAGAATCTAAATTAACTTTTTCTTTCATGAATTTATCAAATGCTTCAATTACTGTCATTTATTAATCCTCCTATAATTTTATTTTACCTTCCCCAATATCTCATACTTCTTCCCATCACGTCCAGTCTGCACTTTTTCATAATTGACTTTCACTCCATCATCCAGATCAATAGAAATATATTCCGAAGCCAAGTGATTCATCTTCTCATCAAAATTCTTACATTCATCAAGCTGTGATTTTATCTTTTTCAATTCCTTTTCAGCTTTTTTTCTGTTGTTATTACTTTCAATTTCATCCTTCAGAAAACTTGCCCTTCTTTCATAATGTTTCTGTAGCTCATGTAAATATCCAATTCTAACTTTTGCTGTAGTCTGTTCATTATAACGATGCATATAAATCAATGCCTTAAATCCATTTTTCTTTCCTGCATCATAAAGCCAGTAAATTGGTCTTTTCTTGTATCTTTTCAGATGATCGTCATAAAAACTTTTCAAGAAATATTCTCTTATAATATCTTTTGGAGCATCATTTTTATTGGATAAGGCCTGTGCGATAAATTTAAGATTTTCTTCAAGTGTTTCTTCTCCATATACTGTTTTTACAAATTCTACAAATCTTGTAACAATATCATCACTAAAATATTCACTGTCCGTAATTGGAATACAGTTATCTTCATCAGGAATAAATTTGATATATTTATTTTTATCAAATTCTCCTCCTGCAAATGCAAGGCCTTCCTCATCAAGCGAATAACGTCCGAACATACATCCAACAGCATAGGAAATAAATTGTTTTACAACATTTGCTTTTGTCAGAACATAGTTATTCCCTTTAATTTCATCATTTATTTCATCATCTGTATCAAATATTTTAGCTATTGTTATATCTTTATCACTTACATCTGAAGTCAGTTCATCCTGCAATCCATAAATATCAATAAAAATTCTATTTAATTCTTCCTCATTTTCCTTCAATTTTAAAAATTGATTATTTGTAAATTCTTTATATTGACTATATGCTTCTTCTATTGTTTTTATTGAAGTTGATAATACTTTTTTATTTTCAGAATTTTCTTCATCTTCAAGATTATAATTTTCAATATATCTTTCAAAATTAACCAATGGACTTACTTTAAAATCCCATGCTGTCTCAAATGTATTCCAGTCATACTTTGAAATTTTTAATATTTCTTTTACAGCTTTATCTACTTCTTTTTTTCTTTCAAATTTTAAAGGAATTGATCTAATATCTTTTACTTGAAAATTTATTGTAGGATTAAAAAATTCAACAATATAAGTAAAAACTACACTATTTAACAAAGATAATATATAATTAAAATTTTCGTTATTTTTTATAAAAATAGATGAGCCTCCTTTATCAAATGTTGAATCTTCTGGTAAAATTCTAAAACTAGGTTCATTTGAAGTTATCAATCCCCATGTTATTCCTTTTTTATACCAAAATTTTTCTGGTATTATTTGAGAACCATGACCTTTTTTATATTCTTCTCTTGCTTTTTCTGTCCAATTTACCAAATCTATTAAATTTCCAGTCCACTTTCTATATTTTCCTCCTTTTGCATAAAATACCCATTTTAAATTTTTACTAATTTTTTTCTTTTCAACTTCCCAATAAAATCTCAAATATTTAGTATTATTTCCTGTTATATTTTGACTTGAAGATATTGAATAATCATATAAAACTTCACTTCTTTCAAAAGTTTTTATTAATTTTTCACTCGCCCAGTATCCTATTGGCATTCCTGGTATTTTTTCAAAGTTTTTTTCATTTGCTTCATAAAAATATCCACAATTTTTATTTTCTAGTGCTTCTAAAACTTTTCTATTTTGGACTTCCATTCCACCTTTAAAATCTGATAATTTAAAATATAATCCTTTTTCTTTCTCTTTTCCATTTTTTAGTACAAAAGAACATATTGGAACAACTGCTTCTTCAAATGCAGAATATTCCATCTGGATTAAAGTTACAATTGATTTATTTAAAATTATATATTTTCTTAGCTCTTCATAAGTTTTTATAAACATCCATACCATTGGTGTCATCCATCCAGAATATCCATCTTCAACAAGAAAATCAAATACTCTTACCATGAATACAGAAAACAGGTCACCTTTATAATCCTTATAATTTCCTTCTACAAATTTTTTCAATTTTGGATTGTATTTATTTAAATATGGCGGATTAGTACAGACTACGTGATACTTATTATTTAATATTTTTGCAGTTTTTACTATTTGTTTCATTAATGAATAAACATTTTCTTTCCATATTTCTCCCATTAAACTTCCTGTATATCTGTCTCTGCATTCATCTAAATATCTATCAAAACTGTCATAATCAAAATATTTCACTTTTATTAGACTTCCAGTTTCTCTTGCATCTTCAAATGTTCTTATCAGATATTCTCCAACTTGATTTTGTTTATCATCTATTGTTATTCCATCAAAATAAAAGTTTGTTCTCAGTTCATCCATATTTATTTTTTTTGAATTTTTTAATATTATTTTACTTTCATTATCAAATAACAAATAACTTTCTTCAGTATAAGTTACATTAGGAGATATTCCTCTTGTGAAAAATCTTCTATCATATTCTCTACCTTTCATCATTACTGCAAAATACGTTAGCTGATAAGCTCTTTTGTCTATATCAAGTCCATAAATATTCTTTTCTATTATATTTTTTACAGCTTCTCTGTCACTATACCCTGCTTCCCTGTAAATTTCCATTAGTATATCAAAAGCATGAACCAGTATATGGCCACTTCCCATACAAGGCTCTAAAAATTTTATTTCTTCAGGAGATATTTTTTCATCTATATACGCGATTTCTTCATTTTTAGGAGTTACAAAATATTCTAGTTTATCTTTCAGCTTACTGTCAGGATTTCTCTCAATCCAATATTTTCCCAAGGAATTCTGTACCATATATCTTACAACCCAGTCAGTAGTAAATATTTGTGTTGCTATTGGTATATCTTCTTTTGCAATAGTACCTTTATTCATTCCAACTATTTCATTTTTTTTCTTTTCATTATAATACTGATAGAGCCACCCAATAACTTCTACTTGACTTCCAATTTCTTTTTCATCTGATGAAATTCCTATATTATTTGATATTCCTATATTATAAAGTCCTGCTAATCCTATTCCATTATTTTTATTTTCATTATTTTTATTTTTTATTTTAAAATTCTCTTCTCCAACTTCATCCACTAACTTTCTCAAAATACCTTCTTCATCATTTATCGAAATTGGTAATAGTAATTCCGAATAATCTTCAGCTTCTTCAAATAATTCAGGTAATATTTCATTAAGTTTATTACATTTTTTTATAAACAAAAATCTAAAAAGTTCTTCCGTTTTGCTTTCTTCTTTTAAATTATAAACATAATTTTTTTCATCATCTGAAAATTCCAGATCTGTGTTAAATACTTCTCTAATTATTTGAGGTTCTCTATCATTTTCTCTTTCAGAAGACAAAATTCTTATCCTATCATTTAAATAATCATTTACTTCCATAAATCTAATAGCAATAATTCTATTAAACCAAGTATAAGCAATTTCCTCAATTAACTCATTTAAAGCATCTTGAAAATTCCCCTCTTTCACTTTTTCTTTTAATGTTTTTACTAATATTTCTCTTTGCTTGATTTCCCTTTTATTTAATTCGACATTTCCTATTTTCAAATAATCATTTTCCGAAACTATTCCTTCTTCAATTTTATTTTCCGTAATTCCTATCAATTCCAATTTTCTTCTTATTTCTTTTTCCATTTTTTCTTTCGCATTTACTGCAAATTTTCTCAATGCTTCTTTTTCCATTATTATTTAAAACCTTTCATAATAAAATCCTCAATTAACCTCAATTTTCATTAAAATTCAACTTGCACTATCCCACTATCTTCCAATTCTTCTTCCAGTCTTTTTCTCAATTTATCCAAATACTCTTTTATATCTTCTGAATTTCGTATTTCCCAAACTCTATCTTTATTAATTTCTGAAATTCCAATTCTTTTTGGTTTTATTACTTTTATTTCTTCTATATTTTCAGAAATCTCACTTGCTTTTTCTTTTTCTTCTAATATTTTTTCTTCTTTCTCAAAATTATTCAATAATTTATTTTTCAAGCTGATTGCTTCATTTTTATATGATTCAATATCTTTTATATTTTCACTTTTTTCAACTTTTTCTAAAATTTCACTAAATTCATTATTAATTTTTTTTGTATATTGTTCTTTTAATTCAATATTTTCTGCATATTCTACTCTTTTCAAAGCAATTTCTTTTGTTTCGTTTATACTGTCAGTTATAGGCTTTCTTTTTTCATCCAAGATTTTATTATATTTTTCATTAAATCTTCTATTTAATTCATTCAGATCTTTAATTCTGTTATATGGATTATTATCATTTAATATATTTTTTATATCCTTCGATATTTTTTCCAATTCATCATCTGAAAAATAATTTTTTGAATTAGTATATTTTTTGTATAATTTAGTAGCTTCATCCCAAATATCTTTTTGATCTCCTTCAAAAAATTTCTCAATTGGTTCAAAATCTTCAGAAAAATCATAATAGTCGTCTTCATGTCCAGAAATTTCATTGAATATTTCTCTAGCATCTTTTAATCCAAGTACTTTTCTAAAAAGTTTTTTTCCATTTGATAAAATTTCTTTTCCAGGATAATCTTTATTTTGACATTCTCTCTCAAAACTTTCTATTTTATTTATTTTTTCTGCCGATAATTCTTTAAACTCTTGGGTCATCTTATCTGTATCGCTTATGTCTAAAGTAACATCAAATAATTCTTTTGCAACATAACTCATTATTTTTACACTTCTATCATCAATTTTTTCCTTTATTCCCAGATAAATTCTTTCTGAATTATCTTTTTTTATAATACTATTAATAATATTTTCAGTAGTTTCATTTAGTAATGTTAAACTAATCCTATTTTTTATAAGTTCAATTTTTCCATCCTTAAATGCTCTTGCAATAATCCATTCAATATCCTTTTCATTCCAACCATAAGGCGCTTTTGAAAACTTATCTTTTATTTCTTTTAAAGTTATTTTTAAATTTTTTTCTTTTATCATACGTACATGATTCACTATTTCACTTATCGCATTTTCATTATATTTTATACTTTCAACAGCAGTTAAAGTATTCCCTTTTTCTACAAAGATTTCCCTAATATCATCTTCATTCATAGGCTTTGTTATGTATTCTAATTTATGATATACATTATTCACTAATTTTTCCAATGCTTCATTGATTTTACTTTCATACTCTTTCGCATTAAGATTAAGTTTATTTCCACCTACATAATATTCTGCATTTTTAAGAACTTCTTTCAACAAACGATTTGAACGCTCTATATATTCTCTACGTTCAATAGTTTTATTCTCTTTAATCGAATTTCCTTTAGGCAATCCTTCTAATTCTCCCGATTTTAAAAATTTTTCTATTTTTATATCCATTTCTATTTCATTAATATACGAGTTATTATCACCTAAATCAATAAATACAGAATTTTCTTGAGAACTTTTCATTAAAAGCAAACTTTCATTTCCACTGTAATCTGAATTTGAAGTTACTATATTTACTGAAATGTCATGAGTAATATTTTCTTTTTGAAAATCATCAACTATTTTATTAAAAGGAAAAATATAATTTCCAAGTTTAGGATACTGATATTTCTTTTCTTTATAAAAAACTTCAAATACTTTTTCAGATATTCTTTTAGCTATTTCACTTGTATCTACATCAATTTTATCAATAATCTTTTCAACTTCCTGTTCTTCATTTGTTAAAAAAATATATACATCCCCAGATTTTTGAACAAGTGTCTGTTTTATCAAAATATCTAATGCTTCTTTAACTTTTTCTTTTAAAGAGATTCTGTCTTCATCAATATTTTCAACCATCAATGTTGTAATATTTTCCAAAGTCCCTTTTATTTCTTTAACATACTTAATCATAAATAACACTTTAAGAACATTCACATTAAAGCAATTTTCTTCTTTATCTGGATTAATATAACTATTTTCCATAGCTCTGGTAATAACTATAGAATGTGAATGATCTAAGAAGCTTTGCAATCCATCATAAAATTTATCAAAAGGAATCAATATTCCAACTTCACTATCTTTATACTTTTCTGCACTTTCTTTAAACATTGCAAGCATTGAACGTTCCCCTTCAGATAAATGTTTTCCACTTGAGCTATGTTCTCTAACAGATGTTAAAACATGAGAAAGGATTTGAAATTGATACGGAATAAATGGATAAACTTCTTGAAAATCTTTTTTATTTTCGTATATTTTTTTTTCTACCCCATCATCAAATATAATTAAATTCCTAACTACTGATTCTTTTTTATCGTATTCTAATGACAATTCCCTATTTGCATGCTCATTTTTATCTAAAATTCTCTTCTTAATAACTTCTGATACGTCTGTTGAAGTTAAATTAATTCTTGTTTTAAATCTTCCTTGTATTTTAGAAAAATCATTTCCTTTTACTTTTGTAATAGAATCTATCGCTTGTTGAGAAGTTACAACTACCCATGCTTTCCCTTTACATTGTACTCCTAAATCTTCTGTTACAGTTTGTAAATTCAACATTAAATCTGTATTTTCTCCAATATATTGTCCTACTTCATCGACACAAAATACAACATGATGATTATTTCCTTTTGATTTAATATATTTATTTACCATTTTTGCAAAATCTTCTATTGAAATAGAATAATCTTTTTTTGAAATTTCTAACCAATCTTTAATTCCAGATTCACTCATAAATCCTATTTCTTCTATTGTTTGTGCAACTTTAGTTCTTATGAAATTAAATTTATGTCTTTCTTCAGTCCATACTTTCCCTGTTATCTCTTGAAATTTTTCTTTAAATTCTTCATACTTATTATTTTCTCTTAATTCTCTTTCTAAATCTGCCAAGTGTGGAATTGAAGAAAATCCTTGCATTTCATTAAACACCTTCAAGAATACTTTTAGAATATCATCTTTCCCTTTATTTCCTGCACTATCACTTTTAGAATCAATATTAAACAATATAGAATCAGTTGAAGTCTGACACGCTATTTTCATATCCGCAATAACCATTTCATCTTTTATTTTATTATCTTCCAAAAAATAATCTATTGCCTTTTTCCCATTTATTTCTTTATTTGAAAGTAAATATGATAATATTTTTAATAAATGTGATTTCCCACTTCCAAAAAAACCACTTATCCAAACTCCCATATCATCTGTATTTCCGCTAATTCCTTTACTGTAGGCTGAAAAAAAATCTCTAAAGTGTTTCTGTAATTCATTCGTTACAACATACTCTTCCAATTCCTGCTTCATATTTTCTTCTTCTTTTTGTCCTACTTTTATTACCCCTTTAATATCTCTGTCAATAGGTTTTCTAAACATATCTTTTAATTTCATAAATTTATTTGCATGATTTTATGCTTAAAATCATACTCTCCTTTCTTAATTTTAAATATTATTATGATTTTTCACCCCACCTATTAAAGAATACTATTTTAATAATTTAAACGCTCTATAATAATTATCATCTTTAAATTCCTCAAACAACTGTAATGACTGTCCGTCATACTTTCCTGGATAAAACATAACTACTGGTGCTCTATCAAAAACTTGATGTAAATTATTTAATATTTTATGTGAACGCACAAAAGGGAATATCTTTCCTATACCAACTAAAAAAACAATTGATTTTTCAGGAGTATTCTCTTCAATATATTTTGCAAAATAATTATCATCCTCATTCATTTTCAATAAACTATTTACTGATTCAATCAAATAGTCCATTCCATCATTTTTTTCCATCTCAATACAATTTTCCAAAAATTCTGATTTTTCTAAAAGATCTATCATAATATCGTAAACATCGTAAATTACAATTTTATAACCATCACCAATTTCTTTATCTCTTTTTTTTATATTTTCTAAATACTGTCTAACTATTAATTCGTCTCTCGGAGAATAGTCAAAAATATAGTATGAAACCTCATTTCCTAGTCCTTTGCTATTCAAAAAACTATCTTTCTTTATTTCATTTTCTATTTTCCCCAAATCTATTTCTGTTTTTGTCATTACACTTCTCCTTTTAAAGCCTTTATGTACATTTCCATTTTATTCTCTCTCAATAAATTTTCTAATTCATAATCCAAATAAATTTTTCTATATAAAATTTTCCCTTTATTTTCTTCCAATAATCCTGCCTCTTTTAAATAATTTCCATATGAACCTCTCATTCGCCTTTTTGTATTTTCTGTAAATTTAGCAACTTCCTCATTTTGTAAAGATTTTTCATCCAAAAATTTTTTAACAGAATTTGGACTATATTCTTTAGTTCCTAGTAACATTTCGTTTCGATAAGAATTATAAACATATTCGAAAAATAATTTATCTGTTTGCATTACTGATAATAAATTTATTATTTTCATAGTTCCAACATCAACCTTAAAAAACAATATCTTTATATCTTCAGAAAGTTCCTTCGTTCTTTTATTAATTTCACTAAAAATTCTTTTACCATAATCTTTAGAAGGTGCAGAAAAAATATTTTCTTCTTCCTGCATTTTTCTTATCTCATTCTCATTTTTCCCATCTTTCAAAAACTCTAAAAATTTTTTAAATTCTAAAAACCAGAATCCTTTACTTACAATTCCAGCGCTGTATTCTCTTTTCCCCATTTTCTACCCCTTAATTACATTAATTTTTGTTTATTTCTTATTAAATATTATATCATTACATTTCTATATTTTACAAGTAAAATTAATAACCTTTTTATTTCAAATCTTTTTTTAATGATAAGCAATTTTTATACTAAATTTCCATTTAAAAATCAAAAATTAATATAAAATCATAACAAATCTACTTTTATACTATTTCCCATTAAAATAATAAATTCATTATAAATCCTATTTACCAAGATCTCTTAATCCTTTACCAGAAAACAAATAAATTTTTCAAACTGGATTTAATATTACACATAAACAAAAAAGGAACTACCAAAATTTATAGTTCCTTTTATTCTAACAACAATTATATTTAATCTTTCAACCGACTATCCTTACTCATAGTCCCCATCTATCCTTACTTTTCGTAAAATCAATCCTTCTTTCGCCTTTAGATCCAACTTAATTTTCCCATTTGAACCCGTTCTAAATGTTCTTCCTTCTGTTACCAGGTCGATAAATCTTTCATCCTGACAATTTGTTTCAAATTCCACATTTTCCCAGCTGTTAAATGAATTATTTATTACAACAATGATTAATTGATCTTCCATTACTCTTTCGTATGCAATTACATCTCGTTCATTGTCGGCAAATACTTCTCTAAATTTACCGTAAATAAGAGTTTTATTTTCAAGACGAATTCTTATTAATTTTTTATACCATTCAAATAAATCGCTGTCGACTTTTTGTGAATAAACTTCATTCTGGTTAATGTGTGACGGATTTTTTTCATCATCGTATAAAAATTCCTTCCACAACATTGGCTTTCTGCAGTATGGATCTGTTGCTCCCCACATTCCAACTTCATCGCCGTAAAATAGCATTGGTGCTCCAATATAAGTCATTTGGAATATTGAAATTAATTTTAGTATATCTTTTGGCTTAATTGGGCTGTTTCGCCAATCTATCGTCGTATTTGGATGATAGTTTGAAGCTAGGTCAGGACGAATTCCGTTGTATCCTTTTTCTAACTGCTTTCCTTCTTCCAAATTTCTTCCAACCACATCGTTTACGATTCTTGAATAAAGTCTGTCTGTATCGTGTGAACCATTTAGATTTTGGCTTGCCTGCAATGCCTGATACGGATACCAGGTTCTTTTTTCTCGAAGTTCATTGAAAAAGTCCTGTGCCTTCAACTTGTATCTTACTCCACCTTCACGGCTTTGATTTATGAAAAATCCAATAACTGTTTTTAGCCATTCATAGTTCATTACAGTGTCAAATTTATTTCCACCGTTAATATCTCCTGAAGCATTTCCCCAAAGTTCGGCAGTTATGTAGGAATCCTTCTTGCTGCCTTTTACAACTTCTCTCCATTCATTCCAGAAATTTTGATTTTCAAGGCAGTTTGGCACATCTAAACGCCATCCGTCAATTCCATCGTCTTCCATCCAGTTTTCACTTTCTTTTCCATCAGGTCCGTACATCCATTTTCTTGTGATATTAAAAATGTATTCTTTATATTCCTGATTAAAAGTGTTAAATTCAGGAAGCGAGTCAAATCCACCCCAGGCATTATAAATAGTTCTCTTTCTATTTGCTATTAATGTTTCAAATGCCTGCTCATCACTCATATCATCTGTAATCTGAACATGCTGTCCAAAATCTGTAAATTTGTACCAATCTTTATATTTAGAATTTTCACCGTCTGCAAGCACCATATTAAATGTCCAATGCTCACTGCTGCTATGATTGAAAACTCCGTCAAATATTACACGAATACCATTTTTATGAAATTCCTTTATCAAGTCAACCATTATCAAGTCTGATTCTGTCCAAACCCAAGTAGCTGGATCTTCTGTTTCTCCATATCCATTTTTTCCTCTGTTTTCACCCTTTAAGTTCACTTCCAGAAGTTTTAGCTCACTGCTTGTTGTAGCCTTGTTTCCAAGCACATCCACGTATGACTTATTCCCATATTTATTATTTCTATTAATTTCCACACTGTGAGTTGACCCGCTTGTCTTTATTGTCCCAAAATCTGGCGAAATATGTCTAAAGTCATTTGCTCCATACTTATGGTTCTGATACGAGAAAAATACTGGATTTAGCCATACAGCATTAATTCCAAGCTTTTTCATATATGGTATTTTTTCCTTAATTCCCTGTAAATCTCCACCATACATTCTGGCATATTTCAAGCTGTAGTCAATTTCACGTTCTCCCAGCTTTTCCCATATTACCTGTTCTCTAAAGTCAGACGTCCATCGGTTTCTATCAAAATGGCTAATTACATTGTTACTTTTTTCCCATCTATATTCCTCCACAAAATTCTGTTCATGAAGTCTGTTAGGCTTAAATGCCTCTGGTCCAAATTCATTGAAAATCGGATCATTGTAATGATTTCCATTGTAAAATCTATCTGGGAAAATATTATACCAAACAGCTTCTTTTGCCCAATTTGGTACATTAAACAGCTGTATATCCTTAGAAGTTGTATTTACAACAAGCCTTTTGGGCTTGCTATAACTTAATGTTGTTCCATTAAAGTAAGCTCTTGAACCATTATCTTCCAAAATAAAATAATACAACAGTTTTGTAGCTTCTTTTCCAAAGTTTATAATTCTTTCAAAATAGTCAAATCCGTTTGTCTTATCTTGGTATCTTTCAAGTTCATAAATCATTTCATAATTATCTTCTTCATGTAAAACAATGCTTATGTAAGCACGCTCCACATCATTCATCTGTGTTCTTATTTTAAACTCATACTCACTGTCAGACAATTTGTTAAAATATTGCAAACTGTCGTATTTATGAACAATCGCCTTTAAATTTGTATTTTTATCAATCGCTTCATAAACAAATTTTCCAGTTCCCAAATCTCCTTGTGCGAATAATGCTCCATTTTCTCCTATTACAAGCTTACTATTTCTATTTTCAGGATACCATTTTCCATCAATCAAGTATTTGTATTCATAAACTCCTTCAGGTGAAGCCAATGTCACTTCGTAATTTGTCCCTTCAAAATGATAAATCGGCTCAGTATCAGGCTTCCAGCCATTAAAGTTCCCCGCAATTTCAACTTTATCCGCCTTTTCCAATCCAAAATCAGAAATATTCAAATTCATTCTGTAAAATTTCATTTTAGTTAATGAAAATGTCTTTTTAGATGGCGAATATTCCACATAAATATCTATTCCCTTTTGAAATCCTGTTATTGATTTTGGTAGTAAATTTTCGCCTACCACAGCTTCAAATTTTTTGGCAAATGGAGCTGTATGGCTGTAAGTTACACCGCTTATTGTACCATTTTCTTCATCCTTTATTTCAAAGAAATAGCTTCCTGATTCAACATTTCCCCATTTATATATATAATTTTCCCATTTTTGCTTTAAATTCTCTTCACTATAAAATTTATTATCTTTGTAAATTATTAATTTATAACCCATTTTACTCTCCTAATTATCTGCTCTCTAATTTAGTTCAAAAAATACTTTATATGCTCTGTATGTTTCATACAAGTCCGCTTTTGATGAAATTTCAAATAAAGAGTGCATTGATAAAAGTGCCGGCCCTGCATCTATCGTTCTAATTCCATAGTAAGCCAGAAACTTTGCAACAGTTCCTCCTCCACCTTCATCAACTTTTCCAAATCCGCCCGATTGATATTTAATTTCATTTTTATCAAATATTTGTCTTATTTCCTGAATAAATTCAGCATCTGCATCATTTGCCATAGATTTTCCACGGCTTCCAGTATATTTAGCGAATGCCAGTCCATAAGATAGCCGAGCTACATTTTCAATATCGTGAACAGATTTATACACAGGATTCATTGCAGCAGTAACATCTGATGACAAGGCTTTAGAATTCCACAAAGTTTCCCTTAATATCTGATCATTATAGTTTTTTTCTGTAAGTGAAAGCATTTTCCCAACAATATATTCAGGCAATGTCGACTTCAAGCTTGTCGAACCTTCACTTCCGATTTCTTCCTTATCTGTCAAGTAAACCATAACAGTTTTTTCTGTTTCCTCTATTTCAAGCAAAGCTCTAAGCGAAGTAAATGCACAAATTCTGTCATCTTGCCCGTATCCTCCAATCATGCTCTGATCAAGCCCCACATCTCGCAATTTCCCAGCAGGCACAACTTCCAGCTCTGCAGTAAAGAAGTCATCTTCTTCTATTCCATAATCTTTTTTTAATTTATCAAGTACAAACTGTTTTATTTTTTTATTTACATTTTCATCATTTACAGGCATATTCCCAAATAACAATTTTAACTCTTCACCTTTTATTACATCCCTTGCCTTTCTTTCATCCTGCACATTATACGACAAATGCGGCAATATATCAGGCACGCTAAACACAGGCTCATCATCCCGCTCTCCAATTGAAAGCGAAATTTTCTCACCATCCTTCAGAAAAACTACACCGTGCAATGCCAACGGAGTCGCAGCCCATTGATACTTTTTAATTCCACCATAATAATGTGTATTCAATAGTGCAAATTCTTCAGCTTCCATTATTGGATTAGGCTTCAAATCCAGTCTTGGGGAATCAACGTGGGAAACAATCATATTAATTCCACTTTTTATATCATTTCCAACAATTACCGCAATAATATTTTTATTTCTATTGTTAAAATAAATTTTATCCCCCTTTTTCAATTCACTTTTTTTATTAATATCGACAAATCCATTTTTTATAAGCTCTTTTTCTGTCAAATCTACAAATTCACGCTCAGTCTTTGCCAAATCCAAATATTTTTTATAGTCTTCAGCAAATTCAAATATTACTTTTTTTTGTTCATCTGTATAACTTTTCCACAAATTTTCCTTTGTCATTTTACTTCCTTTCCCAAAGTTTCAATTATAACAAAAACATAATAGATATATTCAACAACCCAAGTTTTTTTATTTTATTAAATTCTAAGTTTGCGTGGTTATCGAACAGATCTAATAAATCAACATTTAAATAAAAAATAACAAAAAAACGGTGGCTTGAAAAAATATCCCGAATCAGCCACCTTCTTTCCAAACTAAATTAATTTTTCGATTTATTTAATTTTATTTATCTAAATATCAAATTTATTTAACTTCGTTTAATTTCTTTTCCAATTCTTTTCCAGCTTCTTCATATCCTGGTTTTCCTAATAATGCAAACATATTTTTCTTATATGCTTCTACTCCAGGCTGATCAAACGGATTTACACCTAAAAGGTATCCACTTACTCCACATGCTTTTTCAAAGAAATAGA
>ERZ772764.1247-NODE-1247-length-16160-cov-2.203477_pt1 | contig 16160 bp, 17 predicted proteins | sample MGYA00512163_ERZ772764 | MGnify/ENA primary metagenome ERZ772764 (study PRJEB29015, sample SAMEA2737903) | human oral metagenome | biome: human oral; feature: human-associated habitat; material: dental | place: China | collected 2094 ... | reverse complement strand
AGCTATTTCTGTATGAGTTTTTGCTCTCATAGACTTCATAATTTTTTGTATTTCTACAAATAGGGTATTTCTCTTTTTTTCGGAGAGCTTCTTTGAATCATTTAAAAATAAAATTTCCTCATCTCTTGGCAAAATCACCGCTGCTGCCACCACAGGTCCTGCCAATGGGCCTCGCCCTGCCTCATCAATCCCACAAATATAGTGGTATCTGGCACATTGATGTTCAAATTCGCGCATTTTTTCCAAGCGTTCTCGCTCTGCCTGCAATTTTTCTTCCTTCAACACTGCCATACTACGCCTCTTCTTCCTGACTCTTTGGCGGCCATTCCAATGTAATTTTTCCAAGTTTTCCTGAGCGAAATTCATTGATAAAAATACTTGCGGCCTTATCATAATCATACTCATTTCCCCTAATTATACAGCCACGCAATTTGGCAATCTGAATCAATGCCTCATGCTCATCCATATCTTCAATTTCAAATCTTTCTCTCAAAATCTCTGGTCGATTGGCCAAGAACCAACGAATTAACTCTGTTCCCAACTCTCTTGTGTCTATAATCATATCATTGATAGAGCCAATAAAAGCAATCATCTCTCCGACATGTTGATCTTCAAATTTTGGCCACAAGATTCCTGGTGTATCCAAAAGTTCGACGGATTTGTTGAGTCGAATCCATTGGTTTCCTTTCGTAACTCCTGGCTTATTTCCTGTCTTTGCTGTGGCCTTTCCTGAGATGGAATTAATCAATGTGCTCTTTCCTACATTGGGAATTCCTGTCACCATGGCTCGAATTGGACGATTTAAAATGCCACGTTTTCTATCTCTTTCTTTCTTTTTTTCACACGCCTTGTCAATACTAGCCATCAACTTTTTTATGCTCTTTTTTTCTCTCGAATCCATCATTAGACATTCATAGCCAAGTGTTTGAAAATACTCCTCCCACTGCTGATTTGCTCGCTCATCTGCAGCATCCGCTTTGTTCAGAATGATCAATCTAGCCTTTCCCTGTCCCAGTTGGTCGATATCTGGATTTCTTGTCGAAAGCGGTGCCCTCGCATCCGTCATCTCGATAATCAAGTCGATCATCTTGACATCCTCAGCCATCGCACGCTTGGCCTTGGTCATATGTCCTGGATACCATTGAATCTTCATTTTTTCTCCCCCATCAGCGAATAAAGCCAAAGCGAGAAATTTTTCCGATTCTTAGCCAAACCTTTCCCACAATGTCTTTTCGCTTTACATTTCCAATACTATCAAATCTTGAATCCTCACTGGATTCCCGATTATCTCCCAATACAAAATACTCATCTCTTCCCAAGAACACCCCACTCGAGGCCAGACCTGAGAGTGAAGCATCGCCATATTTTCCGCCTAGTTGTTCGCCATCAATATAGACTTTTCCACCTTGAATTTGTACGGTCTCCCCTGGAAGTCCAATAATACGCTTAATATTGGTGCGACCATCAATAGAGCGAAATACCACCACATCATAGCGCGATGGGCCGGTAACTCCATATTTTAAGCGGTCCATCAGGGCATGTTCTCCCGAAAGGAGCACTGGCTGCATCGACTGCCCTGTATTCGTAATCTGTTTCCCAAATGAAAATACACTAAACCACGCCAATGCAATGACGACAAAAATCATGGCAATGGTGTCCAATGTCCTGACAAAAATATTGCTTTCTTCTCGATAGAAATTCATTTTTTCTCCTCAATACGGCAAAAGGGGGGACGATTGTCCCCCCTTTTCGTACAAAAATTATCGAATAATCTCTTTAACCTTTGCTGCCTTACCAACACGATCACGAAGATAATTCAATTTTGCTCTTCTTACCTTACCTCTTCTGATTACTTCGATCTTATCAACAAAAGGAGAATGTACAGGCCATGTCTTCTCGACACCAATACCATTTGAGTTCTTTCTCACAGTGAAAGTCTCTCTTGCTCCGCCGCCCTGTCTCTTCAAAACAGTACCCTCGAAGATCTGAATTCTCTCTCTGTTTCCCTCTTTGATCTTGTTGTGTACTCTTACTGTATCACCAACAGAAAACTCATGTGTTGCTCTTAATTGTGTTGCTTCAATACGCTTAATAATCTCGTTCATTGTGAACCTCCTGCTTTTCATTTGACATTCTTTCGTTCATTCTTTTCCCGAACCAGAGGAACATCGCTTAATAACGCACCTATCTTAGCACACTTCATTTGAAAGTGCAAGAATTATTCTATATTTTGTTCTTCTTTTAACCTCTGTAAAATTTCAACATCCTTCTTGTCAAGGTTGGCATTCTCCAATAACTCTGGTCGCCTCTGCAAAGTCCTCAACAGCGATTGTTCTCTCTGCCATTTTACAATATTTTTGTGATGTCCACTCAAAAGAACAGGGGGAACTTTTAGCCCTGCATACTCCTCAGGTCTTGTATATTGTGGATACTCAAGCAAGTTATCTTCAAAGGATTCAAAATCTGCACTCTCATGATTGGTCAGCACCCCTGGCACCATTCGACTAATGGAGTCAATCATCACCATCGCTGGCAGTTCTCCGCCAGTCAACACATAGTCCCCAATGGAGACGCTCTCTACATTTAACAATTCCAGTGCTCGCTCATCCACGCCCTCATAGTGACCGCATAAAAAGACGAGATTTTCCTCTCTTGCTAACTCCTTGGCCAAACTTTGATTAAAAACCTTTCCCTGTGGTGTCATATACAAAACCTTGGGTCTTTTTCCCAACTTCTTAGAAAGTTCCTCATAGGCCTCGCAAATGGGAGCCGCCTGCATCAACATTCCTGCCCCACCCCCATAGGGATAGTCATCGACATGGCGATGCTTATTATGAGCATAATCTCGAATATTGATTGCCTCAACTTCAATTAAATTTCCCTGCTGTGCACTGCCAATAATACTTTCTTTTAATATGATCTCCATCATCTCTGGAAATAGAGTCAAAATATGAAATTTCATTTCTTTCTCCTACAAATCAAGTAAACCCTTCAGTAAATGCACAACAATCTTTTGATTCTCTAAATCGACATCGAGAATGCATTCCTTGATATAAGGAATGAGCACATTTTTCTTTTCCATCTTGACTTCCATCACTTGATTGGCTCCCGTTGGAAAAATATCTTCCACAACACCGAGCTCTTTTCTCTCATCCGTAACCACCAACAGTCCAATCAAATCGGCAATATAATTTTCATTCTTTTTTAAAGGCGTTGCATCCTTTCTGTCTACGAAAAGATTTGCATTTTTATATTTTGCCACCTCCTCTGGGGTGTCAATGCCCTTAAACTTACAAATCACCATATTCTTAAAGTACTTGACGCTCTCAATTTCCAGTTCCTTTGCCTCCCGCATACTTTTCATATGGACTTTTTTTAATTTTGAAAAGCGCTTTGGATCGTCTGTTGTCGGATAGACCTTCGCCTCTCCTCGCACACCATGTGGACTTGTAATCACACCCACTCGCAATTTTTCTACCATTATTTCCTCCAAAAAAATGAGGACTCAAGCGTGGAGTCCCCATTTCTAACGAATATCAACTATTACTTTTTTTCCTTCCCTAGAAGATGCTGCCTTGACAACATTGCGAATCGCACTGGCAATTCTTCCCGATTTGCCAATCACTCTCCCCATATCTTCAGGTGCAACATGAAGTTCCACGACAATTGAATCTTTTTGTTCTGTCTGTGTGACAACTACTTTTTCTGGTTCGTTTACTAGTGCTCTTGCCACCACTTCTACAACTTCTTTCATAGCTGTTCCCCTATGCTACTGGCTTACTTTTGGATATTTGCTTCCTTCAAAAGCTTTGCAACTCTCTCTGTTGGCTGTGCACCATTAGAAAGCCACTTCTTTGCCAATTCCTCATCAAACTTGATTACACTTGGCTCCTTTGTTGGATCATAGTAACCAACTTCCTCGATAAACTTACCATCTCTTGGCGATCTTGCGTCTGCCACAATAATTCTGTAAAAAGGTGCCTTCTTCTGTCCCATTCTCTTTAATCTCATCTTTACTGCCATTGTTGTATTCCTCCTAAAATCTTTCTGTTTTAAAACATACCACCTGGAAGCTTAAATTTTCCTCCCATCAGGCCACCAAGACCACCACCGCGTTTCTTGCCACCTGTAAGACCAGACATCGACTTCATCATCTTCTTCATCCGGTCAAATTGCTTCACAATGCGATTGACCTCCGCAATGTCCACACCCGCCCCCTTTGCGATGCGATTCTTTCTTGACGGATTCAAAATGGAAGGATTGGCTCTTTCCTGTGCCGACATACTCAGCACAATCGCCTCAATCCTAGCCACTTGCTTGTCATCAACTTCAGCTAAGGCATCTGCCTTTGCTCCCATACCAGGAAGCATTCCCAACAGCCCATTGATGCCACCCATCTTTTTTAATTGTTGCATCTGCTCCAGGAAATCATTAAAGTCAAACTCTGCCTTTTTGATTTTCTTAGAGAGCTCCTTGGCCTTTTCCTCGTCATACTCAAGTTCGGCCTTTTCAATCAAGGTGAGGATATCCCCCATACCAAGAATTCTGCTCGCCATTCGATTTGGATGAAATTGCTCCAAATCGGACAACTTTTCGCCCATACCGACATAGAGAATAGGCTTTCCTGTCACCGACTTAATAGAAAGTGCAGCACCACCACGGGTATCACCATCCATCTTTGTCAAGATGACACCATAGATGTCCAGACGCTCATCAAATGTCTTTGCCACATTGACAGCATCTTGACCTGTCATCGCATCGACGACAAGCACACTGTAATCAATATTTACATTTTCCTTGATTTGCACAAGCTCATCCATCATACTCTCATCAATGTGCAAGCGACCTGCTGTATCAATAATGACGATGTTATTCTTGTTCTTTTTGGCATGCTCAATCGCTGCCTTTGAAATATCGACTGGAGAATGCGAGTTTCCCATCGTAAACACAGGTACCCCCTGCTTTTCTCCATTGATTTTTAATTGCTCAATTGCTGCCGGGCGATAGATATCACAGCCGACCAGCAGTGGCTGATGCCCCTTGGCCTTAAACTTTCCCGCAAGCTTTGCCGCTGTTGTTGTCTTACCAGCACCTTGAAGACCCACCATCATAATCACGGTCATCTCACCTGCTGGCTTAATTGTAATTTCTGTCGTCTCTGCACCCATCAGTGCGATCATCTCTTCATTGACAATCTTGATGACCTGTTGTCCTGGTGTCAGTGAGTTCATGACATCCTGTCCAATTGCTCTTTCCTCGACGGCCTTAATAAATTGCTTGACAACCTTAAAGTTGACATCGGCCTCTAAAAGTGCGAGCTTGACTTCCTTCATCGCTGCCTTGACATCATTCTCTGAGAGTCTTCCTCGCCCCCTCAAATTCTTAAATACATTTTGAAGTTTCTCTGATAAACTTTCAAATGCCATATCAATCTCCTATAATGCAAGTATTTCCCTAGAAATCTTTTCGACCTCATTCATCAAACGATCATCTTTGGTCTCATGAAACTCTGTAGAAATTCTGTGTATTTGTTGTATCAATGCTTTTGTCTGTTCAAATTTATTGACTAGACCCAATTTTTCCTCATATCCTTGCAGTAACTTATCACATCGGCGAATTAAATCGGATATACCCTGCCTGGATATGCCCTCATCTCTGGCAACCTCGCTAATAGAATAATCATTAAAGACTACTTCCTCATAAATACGCCTTTGATGTTCAGTTAAAAGCTCTCCATAGAAATCATATAATAAGCTCTGATTTACAATATCTTCCATAAAATCACCCCTGCTATAGTAAAGCAAAAGTGATATCTTGTCAAGTATTTTTACTTGACACTTTTTTTCTTTCTATTCTGCCTAATCTTTTCTGCCTCAGCATTGATATACATTGGTATGGTCTTTGAGTAGGCAAACTTTTGTGCACTGTAAAGACCATAATATCCAGAGAGTGTAAAACTCACTGCCACTGCAATGGCATAAAAAGCCAGTCCAGAACCTCCACAGAGTTCCAATCCCATAATCAATGAGGCAATTGGACAATTCGTAACTCCCACAAAGCAAGCCACCATTCCGCAAGCAGTAGAAATCTGTGGCGGAAGACCAATGAGTGTGCCAAAAAAGCATCCAAAAGTCGCCCCAATAGTAAAGGTCGGCACAATCTCTCCTCCCTTAAATCCGCCACCAATGACAATGCTCGTCATCAGCATTTTCATAAAAAATGCCTCTGGTCTTACCTTTCCCTCCATGCATCTTTCAATCAATGGAAAACCACCACCACAATAGTCCCTTGTTCCAATCAATAAAGTCACGCTAATAAAAAGGAGTGCTGCAACCAAAATGCGGACACTGGTCTTCTTTATTTTGTGGTATTGATGTTCTGCCCCGTGCATCATTACGCAAAAAGCAATGGAGACAATGGCTGTCGCTGCAGAAAGCACAATCAAGAGTAAAACCGTCTTGATATCCCAATTTGGAAGACTCTCCACAGCAAAACGCTCTGGAGTTACGCCCCAAAATGGAGCAACGGCCGCAGCAATATAAGCAGAAAACAGGCAGGGAATCAATGCAGCATAGTACATCACCCCGACACTAAAAATTTCCATAGAAAAAATTCCTGCTGAAAGTGGTGTGCCAAAGAGAGCCGAAAAACAGGCACTCATTCCACACATCACGACTATATTTCGGTCAAGTTGATTGAGCTTAAAAATACGTGCAAATAAATTTCCAAGGCTTCCACCAATCTGAAGAGCTGCACCTTCTCGTCCCGCCGATCCACTGCCCAAATGGGTGAGCACAGAAGAGACAAAAATGAGCGGTGCCATCTTCGATGTAATCTTTTCTCCCGTAGAAATAGAACTCAAAACTAAATTTGTTCCTCTCGGTGCATCCACCCCAGCAAGATGATATAAAAATACAATAGTTAAACCAAAGATGGGCAGTAAAAACAATGCATAGCTGTGCCCCATCCAAAAGGTAGTGGCAAACTCAATGGCACGTGCAAAAATTGCCCCCACTGATCCCACTGAAGTGCCAATCAAAATTGAAATTATAGACCACTTTATGAAGTAGTGCACATTTCGATAGAGCGAAGTCTCCTTAAAATTCTCATCAATTCTTGGATGCTGTGCATCAGTCTGTATAAAAGCCAGTGGATTTAACAACTTTCGGACGATATCCCTCATCTTTTAACCTCTTGACAATCATTTTCTTGTGTTCTGTTCCAAACGCCTCTAAGGTAATCTTTAATTCAACAGCTGCATTTCGATTGATGCTGACAAATTGATTGTGCTCTAGGCGAATAACATTGCCCTTTTCCTCCGCCAAAAGTGCAGAAACCTTTGCAAGCTCACCTGGCTTATCTGGAAGAAGTACCGACACTGTAAATACTCGGTCTCTTTGAATCAATCCATGTTGAATCAAAGAAGCCATCGTAATGACATCCATATTTCCACCGCTGAGAATCGAAACAATCTTTTTGTCCTTGACCTCTAGATGCTTTAATGCTGCAACTGTCAAAAGACCTGAATTTTCAACAATCATCTTGTGATTTTCAACCATATCAAGAAAGGCCACAATTAACTCATCATCTTCAATGGTGATGATATGGTCAACATTTTTTTGAACATATGGAAAAATGGTCTCTCCTGGCTTTTTCACCGCTGTTCCATCGGCAATGGTATTGGCACTTGGCAAAGTCACAACTTGACCAGCTTCAAGGGAAGCCTTCATACATGCTGCATTGGCAGGTTCAACGCCAATCACCATAATATTGGGATTGAGCATCTTTGCCAAGGTAGACACCCCTGTAATCAGACCGCCACCACCGACAGGGACAAGAATAATATCAACGGTTGGAAGTTCCTTAATAATCTCCATTGCAATGGTTCCCTGACCTGTTGCCACTTCCAAGTCATCAAATGGATGAACAAAGGTTGCTCCTGTCTCATCAGCAATGCGATATGCTGCTGCACAGGCTTCATCAAAGACATCCCCTTCAAGTACGACCTCTGCACCATATCCCTTTGTTCGATTGATTTTCATCAATGGCGTTGTAGTTGGCATACAAACAGTTGCCTTAATCTTTGCAAGCTTTGATGCATAGGCAACGCCCTGTGCATGGTTTCCTGCACTGGCTGTGATAATGCCCTTTTTCTTGTCCTCATCAGGAAGCTGTGAAATCTTATAGTAGGCACCGCGCACCTTATAGGCACCTGTTCGCTGCATATTTTCAGGCTTTAAGTAGACCTTATTTCCCGATTGTTCAGAGAAAAACTCACTAAATACAAGTTTTGTCTCTGCCGTCACCTCCTTTACAATTTCACTTGCCTCTTCAAACTTTTCTAGTGTCAACTTATCCATTTTTTTACCCTTCCTATTCGTCAATTTCTTCTTTTACCTCATCATCAGATTCAAACAAGGCATTGACAAATTCCTCTGAATTAAACTTTTGTAAGTCATCCAACTTTTCACCCACACCAATGTATTTCACAGGTATGCCAAGCTCAGCCTGAATGGCCACGGCAATTCCTCCCTTTGCTGTTCCATCGAGTTTTGTGAGCACAATTCCTGTAATATCTGCAACATCTTTAAACTGTCTTGCCTGTTCCAAAGCATTTTGTCCTGTCGTGCCATCTAAGACAACCAAGGTCTCTCGAAATGCTCCCTCGTATTCCTTGTCAATAATGCGATTGATTTTTCTCAACTCCTCCATGAGATTCTTTTTGTTGTGCAATCTTCCCGCTGTATCGACAATTAAGACATCCACATTTCTTGCCTTTGCTGCCTGACAGGCATCATAGACCACGGCTGCTGGATCAGAACCCTCATTTTGTGCAATCATATCCACACCACTTCTCTTACTCCACTCGGCAAGCTGATCAATGGCAGCTGCACGGAATGTATCGGCAGCGACAATCAGCACTCGCTTGCCCATCTCTCTCAACTGGGCCGAGAGCTTGCCCACAGAGGTAGTTTTTCCCACCCCATTGACTCCAATCATCAAAACAACTGCCTTTTGATTTTCAAAGGCATAGGCATTTTCGCCAAGATCCATTCTTTCCTTAATCGTCTCAATTAAAATTTGCCTGCAATCTGCAGGATTTTTAATTTTGTCCGCCTTTACACGAGCTCTCAATTCCTCAATAATATCTGTCGATGCACGAATGCCAATGTCACCCATAATTAGGGTTTCTTCCAGTTCTTCATAAAAATCCTCATCAATGACATCATAGCCCAAGAATACGCTCTCAATACTATTGACTACCTTATTTCTTGTCTTAGCCAAGCCTTCGACAAGTCTGCCAAAAAATCCCTTCTTCTTCTCTTCCATATTTCCCCCTAAGTTAAACTATCTTCAATTAAATTTACAGAGACCAATGTGGAAACGCCTTTTTCCTGCATAGTAATGCCATATAAGCGGTCGGCCGCGACCATCGTTCCCCTTCGGTGTGTAATCACAATAAATTGCGTATGATCTGTCAATTTATGTAAATATTTAGCAAATCGGTCGACATTGGAATCATCCAGTGCCGCCTCAATCTCATCGAGCAAGGCAAATGGTGATGGCTTTAAATTCTGAATAGCAAAAAGTAATGAAATTGCAGTTAAAGCCTTTTCTCCACCAGAAAGTTGCATCATATTTTGCAATTTCTTTCCCGGTGGCTGAGAAATAATGCGAATTTCCGCCTCCAAGATATCACTTTCCTCATCTAAAATTAGCTTTCCATGTCCACCACCAAATAGCTCTTTAAATACAGCATCAAACTCTTTTTGTATCAATCCAAACTTTTCGGCAAATTGCTGTCGCATCCCTAAATCCAAATCTTGAATTACCTTTAAGAGATTTTTTTCTGCCTCCACAATATCATTGTGCTGAATGCTCATCTGCTCATATTGGCCAAAGACCGTTTCATATTCATCAATCGCATTAACATTGATATTTCCAAGTAGACGAATGTCCTTGTGCAATTTTTCCATATGCTTTCGTATATGAAAAAGATCACAAAGCTCCTCATCCCTAAGTTGCTGAGCTCCCTCCTTGGTCAATTCGTACTCATCCCAAATATGCTTCACTAAACTTGCCTGATCATCTTTACTCTTTTCTAGTTGACTCGTCAGTCGCACAAAATCTTTATCCAGTGCTCTCTCCCGCTCAGCAATCTCTTCGTGCTGAGCAAAGAACTTCTTTTGTCTGCTCTGATATTCTTGCTTTTCCCTTGACTTTTTATCGAGTAGCTCTCTTATCTTTTCCACCTGGACCAACAGAGTCTCTCTCTCCACTTGAAGATTTTCTATCTCTTTTTGCCTTATTGCAATTTTGTCTCTTGAGCCCTTTTCGCTCTCATCAAATCCTTCCTTTTCCTCCATCAATTGACGCTTTTCTGTCTCCACTCGCTCTGCATTGACATTGGCAAAGACCATCTGTTGCCCAAGCTTTGAAAGGGAAAGTTCTAGTTTTGCCATTTCCTCCCTCGTCTTCTCTTGCTCACTCTTCTTTTCATCGAAGTGATGCAAGAGTTCTTGAACATCTTGATCAATTCCTTGGCTTTGGTCATCAATCCTTTCAATATCTTCTTGAATCAACACCTTTTCATTTTCAAGCTCCTTCGCCCGCTTTAAAAGAAGTCTGTTTTCTTTTTCCATATCCTTTGTCGAATGACTGATTTCCTCTATTTGCTGATCGAATCCCCGAATATCCATATCTAGGGTATTTTTTTCAATGAGCTTTTCCTGAACTTGGCTTCTTATCTGCTCCAATTGCTTTTGAATGGACAAAATCTCTTCCTGACTTCTTTTCACTCTTTCTTTTTGGAGATTCCAGTTTTCCTTCACCACAAGAAATTGATTTTCTAACTCTTCAATTTCTCTCTTTCTTCCCAGGAGATTGTTAGAGTTTTTAAATGCCCCGCCACTCATTGCTCCACCCGGGCTAAACTGTTCTCCATCCAATGTCACAATGCGAAGTTCATAGCGATACTTTCTCTCCATCGCAATGGCTCTGTCAATATTTTCTACCACCCAGATATTTCCCAGCAAAGATTGAATGAGTGGCTGATACTCCGGCCTCGTGCGAACGAGCTCTCTGGCCATTCCAAGAACGCCCTCTTCTTGTCGCACATTCTCATCTTTTCCGTTCCCCCTTTTAGGAATAGCTGTCAATGGCAAAAATGTTGCCCTTCCATAGCGATGCTTCTTTAAATATAAAATCAGCTCCTTTGCTGTTTCTTCATCCCTAGTGACTACATTTTGAATGCGACCGCCAAGTGCGGTTTCAATAGCTTGCTCATATTTCTGTTCACTCTCTATCAAATCTGCCACAACGCCACACACGCCTTCAGACTTTTTCTCCATGACACAGCGAATGGCATTGCCATAACCCTCATAGTGTTCAGCAATATTTTGCAAAGTTTCAAGTTTTGCACGGCAATGTTGCACTTGTTCTTGAAGCACTGAAAATTCTCTTTCTTCCTCAACCTTTTTTTCTTCTCTCTCCTGCAAAGAATGCAAAAGGGTTTGCTTTTGCCCTTCCAATTGGTCAAGCTTTTCCTTCAAAGAAGAAAGCAGTGCCACTTTTTGCTCTCGCTTCATTCTAATGGCACTTTCTTTTGACTTTACCTTCAGTAATTTTTGCAATACCTCACTATTTCGCAATCGAACTTGTTCTAAAAAAGAATCCATCTTTTGCTCTTCAGCAATTAACTTCGCACGCTTTTCTTTGTAATCGAGATGGTTCTGCTTTTGGGCCTCCACAGCCTCTTGTATCTTTGCAATTTGTCCATCTATTTTTTCCAATGCAAGCAATACATTCTTCTTTCTCTGTTCAATCTCTCTTTGTTCGCTTTCAATGTTCTCCTTTTCGGATTGAAACTTTGTAAATCCTTCCTGCTTTTGGGAAATCTCTGCATCAATGGTGCAAACTCTTGTGTGAATATGTTCGATGTTTTTCTCTTCGCTCTTTACTTGCTCTCTCAATACATCGATTTGACCAAATAACTCTTTTTCTCTGACATTGGAAAGTGCAACTTTCTCCCTATTTGAAGTCAACAAAATATCGATATTGGAAATTTCCCTCTCCATCCGCTCATAGGAAGCCTTTAATTGCACAAGCCTTGACTTTGTCTCATTGACATCGCCCTCTATTATTTGCTTTTTTTCTTCTAAGCTCTGTATGCGTGTCGAAATTGCATCCATCTCACAAAGAAAATAGTTGACATCATAGTGCTTAAGTTCATCCCTCAATCGAAGATATTCCTTTGCCTTTGCCGATTGCTCTATCAAAGGGCCAACCTGTTTTTCTAATACAGACAAAATATCTTTGATACGCACAAGGTTTGCCCTCTCGCTCTCCAATTTCTTGCTCGCCAAGGTCTTTCTTCGCTTGTACTTAGTAATTCCTGCCGCCTCATCAAAGAGCTCTCGCCTTTCCTCTGGTCTTCCATTTAAAATCTTATCTACTTGCCCCTGACCAATAATAGAGTAGCCATCTTTTCCAATTCCTGTGTCATAAAAAATTTCTTGAACATCCTTTAGTCTACAAGCTGAACCATTGATTTGATACTCACTCTCGCCCGAGCGATAGAGCCGTCTTGAAACCTTTACTTCGTCAAAGTCAATGCTCAGTGCTCGGTCCGCATTATCGAGTGTTATCGCAACATAAGCAAATCCCTGTGGTTTTTTTAATTCTGTCCCCGCAAAGATAACATCTTGCATATTCCCGCCACGAAGCTGCTTGGCACTTTGCTCTCCAAGTACCCAACGCACAGCATCAGAAACATTGCTTTTTCCTGAACCATTCGGTCCAACAATGCCTGTAATTCCGTTGTGAAATTCAAACAGGATTTTATTGGCAAAAGACTTAAATCCCTGCACTTCAATCTTTTTTAGATACATTTACCTTCCCCAATATCTTCAATGTCTCATAAGCTGCAAGTTGCTCCGCATTTTTCTTGCTTGTGCCACTAGCCCTTGCATATTCCTTCTCATCGACAAAGACAGCCACTGTAAATATCTTTTGATGATCTGGTCCATGCTCAGAAATGAGGACATACTCCACGCTCTGTCCCTCCTTTTGCACCTCTTCTTGCAAGATCGTCTTGCTATCATAAAAGAATTGTTTGCCCTCAATATCGCTTAGGATAAATCGGTCAATCACCTCTTTTGCACTAGCAAAACCACCATCTAAATAAATGCCACCAATCAGGGCCTCAAACGCATCAGAGACAATGCTCGCACGACTTCTTCCCCCCGTGGCTTCCTCTCCCTTTCCCAGTAAGAGATACTCTCCGAGGTGAAATTGCTCTGCACAATAGGCAAGTGCTGGCTCACACACAAAACTTGCCCGAATTTTTGTCAAATCTCCCTCTGGCTTATCTGCATAGAGCTTAAAAAAGAACTCACTGCTGACAAGTTCAAGCACAGCATCGCCCAAAAATTCCAATCGTTCATTTGATCCAGCTCTTCCCAATCGCTTTTCATTTGCATACGAACTATGGGATAGTGCATGCTCTAAGAGTGTTACATCATGGAAGTGATAGCCAATAGCTCCTTGTAACTCTATCAACTTTTTCTTCACTATTTTCCTCACTTTCTAAAATGGGAAGCCACATATCGGCGGATATGTGACCTCCCTACATCTGGTCAAATTAGTTTGTTGCATTCTTAATTTGCTCGACCGCATCGGCCACAGAAGTAATGTTTTCTGCAACTTCTTGCGGAATTTCAATATCAAATTCCTCTTCAATCCCCATAATAATCTGGAAAATATCTAGGGAATCTGCACCAAGGTCGTCGACAAATGTAGAGTCCATTGTAATCTCATTTTCATCGACATTTAAAACCTCTGCCACAATCTTCTTTAACTTCTCAAATTCCACTTTTTTATCCCCTTATTTCCTTTACTCTGCAGTATCTACTAGGCTGTCTTTTATGCATTCATTAATTCTTTCTTCCTTAAACTTGACACATTGCAAGACCGAATTGCACACTTCCAATGCCTTGGAATTTCCATGTGTCTTGACAACCAATCCCTTTAATCCAAGTAATGGTGCTCCACCATATTGACTGGCATCAAAGGACTTTAATGTCTCCTTCAAAGAAGATTTGATGAGCAATGCACCAATTTTTGTCTGTAAGTTTTTTAGGAGTGCCCCCTTAATTTTTTTGAGCAATGTATCCCCAAGTCCCTCATATAATTTTAAAATAACATTTCCTGTAAAGGCCTCACAGACAATGACATCTGCACCTCCCCTTGGAATTTCTCTCGCTTCAATACTTCCAATAAAATGGATGTCCTTTAGCTCTTTGAGCAGTGGAAATGTCTCCTTGACCAATGCATTGCCCTTTTCCTCCTCTGCACCAATGTTGACAATGGCCACACGAGGATTTTTAATTCCGACAACCTTTTCCATATAGATAGATCCCATTCGAGCAAATTGCACAAGATGACTTGGCTTGGCATCTACATTTGCTCCGCAATCAATGAGGAGAGAAACGCCTGTGGCTGTTGGGATTACGGGTGCCAATGGGGGTCTTTCCACTCCTTTAATTCTCCCCACAATCACTTGTCCGCCGACCAAGATTGCACCTGAACTTCCCGCAGAAACAAAGGCATCCGCTTCCCCATTTCGAACAAGCTGCATACCGACCACAATAGAGGAGTCCTTCTTACTTCGAATTGCGGCCACTGGGGGCTCTCCCGTCTCAATCACCTCTGTGGCTGGCACAATCTCTACTCTCTCCTTTGGATAATCCTTTCCCTCCAGATAATGTGCAATTGTCTCCTCTACGCCAACCATCTTTACTCGTATGTTCGGGTTCTTCTGTAAGGCATCAAGACCACCCTGAATGATTTCGTCTGGTGCATGATCTCCGCCCATTGCATCTAATGCTACTGTTACCATGTCTCACCTCTATATTCTATATTGACGCGACAAATTCATAATATACGATAATGAAGCAAATATCAATAAGTATTCAGAAAAAAATGCCGACCACCAATTGCATAGTCTAACAATTGGGGTCGGCACATTTTTACGCTTAATCAATCCACTATTCAACTGTAACGATCTCACGCTTGTTGTATGTTCCACAGTTCTTGCAGACTCTGTGAGGAAGCATAAGCTCTCCACACTTTGGACACTTTGCAAGACTAGCAACAGACATCTTCCAGTTCGCTCTTCTTTTATCTCTTCTTCCACGAGAAGTCTTATTCTTTGGACAAATTGACATGAAAACACCTCCTTGCGTCCTGATTACGACTTTTATATTATACAGACGACACCGGTGTTTGTCAATCACTATTTCTCTGTAAGTCGTCTTGTCTCTCTTGCAATGGCAAGCTCCTCATTGGTAGGGAATAGAACAACCTTTGCTGTAGAATCATCTGTTGAAATAATTCTTGCCTCTCCACGAACGTGATTTCTCTCTGGATCAATCTTGATGCCCATATATCCAAAGGCATCCCCGATCTCTTGGCGAACACGCATATCATTCTCTCCAATACCACCTGTAAAGGCAATGGCATCCACACCGCCCAGTGCTGCGATATACGCTCCAATATACTTAATCAAGCGATAGCCAAAGGCCTCCATAGCTAATTTTGCGTCTGGATTGCCATCGGCCGCTGCACTCTCGACATCCCTAAAGTCAGAAGATTGATATCCGCCCATTGCAAGAATTCCTGACTTCTTGTTCAAGATATCCAAAACTTCATTTGGATTTTTTCCCTCTTTATTGTACAAAAATTGTACAAATGCAGGATCAATATCTCCCGAACGAGTTCCCATAATCAATCCTTCAAGTGGGGTAAGACCCATAGAAGAATCGATGCACTTTCCGCCAATAGACGCAGAAACTGATGAACCATTTCCAAGATGGCAGACAATCACTTTGGCCTTTTGAGGGTCAAGATTGGCAAATTTAATAACCTCACCTGATACATACATATGGCTTGTTCCGTGGAAACCATAGCGACGGATTGAATATTTATCGTAGTACTCCTTAGAAATTGCATAGCGATAAGCCTTCTCTGGCATACTCATACCAAAAGAAGTATCAAATACAGCTACATTTGGAATACCTGGCATTGACTTTTCTACGGCCTCAATACCCATAAGGTTTGCTGGATTATGTAAAGGCCCAAGGTCAAAGTACTCTCTAATT
>ERZ772764.1246-NODE-1246-length-16168-cov-5.873767_pt1 | contig 16168 bp, 12 predicted proteins | sample MGYA00512163_ERZ772764 | MGnify/ENA primary metagenome ERZ772764 (study PRJEB29015, sample SAMEA2737903) | human oral metagenome | biome: human oral; feature: human-associated habitat; material: dental | place: China | collected 2094 ... | reverse complement strand
CACGTTTTTCGCCAACAGCTGCTGCTCCAGGGCGAGCAGGAATTTGTCGGTTACTTTGGCGATGATTTCGGTATCCAACGGGGCAAAGGAAATCACGGCATCCAGGCGGTTACGGAATTCGGGGGTAAAGGCTTTTTTCAGCGCATCGCCCTCATCGCCGCTCATGCGCTGGCGGGTGAAGCCGAGCACGGGGCGGCTGAGGCTTTCGGCACCGGCGTTGGTGGTCATGATTACGATGGCGTTGCGGAAATCGGTTTTGCGGCCGTTGTTGTCTGTGAGCGTGCCGTAGTCCATGATTTGCAGCAGGATATTGTGCACATCGGGGTGGGCTTTTTCGATTTCGTCCAAAAGCAGCACGCAGAAGGGCTGCTTGTTTACCGCTTCGGTGAGCAGTCCGCTCTGCTCAAAGCCAACGTAGCCGGGCGGCGCACCGATGAGACGAGCCACGGCGTGGCGTTCCATGTATTCCGACATATCGAAACGTTGCAACGGCACGCCCAAAATATAGGCAAGCTGGCGGGCGACTTCGGTTTTGCCCACGCCGGTGGGTCCGGAAAACAGGAAGCTACCAATAGGCTTTTCTGCCGACCCCAGACCGGAACGGGACATCTTAATGGCGGCAGCCAATGCTTCGATAGCAGCATCTTGGCCGAACACCATGTTTTTCAGGTTGCGCTCCAAATGGCGCAACACTTCTTTGTCGTCTTTGGATACGGTCTGCTCGGGAATGCGGGCAATTTTGGCCACCACTTCTTCAATCTGTGCGGCTTCAATCACTTTGCGCCGTTTATCACCAGGCAGGATGCGCTGGGCGGCGGCAGCTTCGTCAATCAAATCGATGGCCTTATCGGGTAGGAAGCGGTCGTTCAGGTAGCGTACCGAAAGCTCGGCGGCAGCACTCAGGGCGTGCTGAGAGAAGCGGATTTGATGGAAATCTTCGAGCGCAGGTTGCAGGCCTTTAAGGATTTCCACGGTTTCGGCTACGCTGGGCTCGGGCACATCGATTTTCTGGAAACGTCGGCTTAAGGCGTGGTCCTTAGCGAAAATGGTGCGGTATTCGTCATAGGTGGTGGCACCGATACAGCGCAGATGGCCTTTAGAGAGAGCCGGTTTGAGCAGATTGGAAGCATCCATGGTGCTGCCGGTGGTGCTGCCTGCGCCGATGATGGTGTGGATTTCGTCGATAAACAGGATGGAATGCTCGATTTTGGCCAGCTCTTTGAGTACAGCCTTGATGCGGGCTTCAAAATCGCCGCGATATTTGGTGCCAGCCAAGAGCGAGCCCATATCCAGCGCAAACACGGTGGCGCCAGCAAGTGCGTCAGGTACATCACCGTGTTCTAAGCGGTAGGCCAAGCCTTCGGCCAACGCAGTTTTACCCACACCTGCCTCACCCACCAGAAGCGGGTTGTTTTTGCGGCGGCGGCACAGGGTTTGCATGAGGCGTTCCAACTCCATGGTACGGCCAACCAGCGGATCGATACGCCCTTCGCGTGCTTCAACATTAAGGTTAACGGTATATTTGGCTAGGGCATGACGGATAGGCTTGCCCTCTTCGCCACCTTCCTGTTCAACTTCATCGCCTTTATCTGTTTCCACTACGCGATCCGGCACGATGCCGTGCGCGATATAGTTGAGAATCTCGCTGCGGCCAATCGACTGCAAGCCCAGGAAATACACAGCATGGCTGTTTTTTTCCGACATAATCGCCACCAGTACGTCCACCGGCTGCACCTGCCGTTTGCCTGCCGACTGCACATGCACAATCGCACGCTGAATCACGCGCTGGAAGCCGAGCGTAGGCTGGGTTTCGCTGCCAGTTGGAGAATCCTCGGGCAGCACCGGTGTATTTTCTTCAATACTGATGGCCAGCTGTTCGGCCAAAACCGGAATGTTTGCACCGCAGCTTTTTAACACCGCCCGCACCTCGTCGCTCTCCTGCACCAGCGAGAGTAATAAGTGTTCGATGCCGATAAATTCATAACGCTGCATACGCGCATCGGCATAAATCACCTGCAAAATGCTTTCCAGCTCTTTCGACAACATGGCTCACACCTCCTCAACCATACTCAGCAGCGGATGACCAGCCTGCCGGGCAAGGTTTTGCACTTGCTGATGCTTGGTATCAGCAATATCTTTTTGGTAAATACCACACAAGCCTTTACCTTCATGATGTACTTGCAACATCACCGCCTCTGCCCGGTTTTCAGGTAGCCTGAAAATATCAGTCAGCAAACCAACTACAAAATCCATCGGTGTGTAATCATCATTCAGCAAAAATACACCGTATTTCTTGGGTGGCGGCGCGTTTTCCCGGACGACTTCTGGTCGGAACGCCTGTTCGGTATCAGACATAACTTTAATTCTTCACAACATATTGCCACTGGCCAAAGGCATTTCTCCCTAACCAGCAGCAAAATAAACTCTTGCTACAATTAGGAAACCTACAGGTTTAACTGAATCAGTTTTGAATTGTAAATCACCCTGATTTGTTGGTTGCCATTTTTTACACAAACTAGCCGCAGGATGATGCCAGCAAATTATATTTAACCACACGATGAAATACAAAATAAGGGCAAACGCTCAGATTTCTGTCTTTTTTTTGCGATTTTTAACGTTATTATTCAAACATTACTTGACTGTTAATTCCAGCTGCGCGAAACTTACTCACGCAAGCGCGGCAGGCCGGATAAATTGCTCCGGCTCGGCAGCTGAACAAACCGTTTTACCCAACACAGTCGTTTTCCTGCTTTGCCAACCCTGCTTTTTCCGATATTTTGTTTTTTTAGATAGGATGTATTGTATGGCAACTGGTACTGTTAAATGGTTTAACGATGCTAAAGGTTTTGGTTTCATCACTCCCGATGAAGGCGGCGAAGATTTGTTTGCCCACTTCTCAGCCATCAACATGAATGGCTTCAAGACCCTGAAAGAAGGCCAGAAAGTTTCTTTTGAAGTAACCACCGGCCCGAAAGGCAAACAAGCCTCTAATATCCAGCCGGCCTAAGTAGCCGCTTATGTAAAAAGACAGGTAATCGCCTGTCTTTTTGTGCTTTCAAATATCCCAGTCTGCTTCGGCAAAGGCTACCTGAAAACACATCTCAGCAAGATTACAGCCTGATATAGCAAGTTTTCATCCTGCTACAACCCCACACTCCCAATACACCCCGCCAAAGCAAGGGCCATCCAGCCCGGCATAGCTAAATAAATGCTTTAGTTATACAATGCCTCCCTTACCTGCCGATACAATATTGTTGCCACCATGCCAAATACCACCCGCCCCCTCCTTTCCCTCCTGCTCGCCCTGCTGCTCTTAGGCGGCTGCGGCAAAGAAGAAGCCCCAGTCGGCGATTCTGAGTTCGTCCGCACCGTGAGCGCGCCCGCAGGCGGTACCGATATGCTGCTGCCCGATTTCACCAAACTGGTCGAACAGGAAGGCGGCGCCGTGGTTAATATTCAAGCCAGTCGCACCAATGAAAACACCACCCTGGCCAGTGGTGAAGACAATATCGACCAGCTGCCTGAAAACGATCCCTTCTCGGAATTTTTCAAACGCCTGCAGCCCAACCAAGCCGATTTAATCGAGCCTGGCGACGACGAATACAATTTCGGCTCCGGCTTCCTCATTAGCTCAGACGGCTACATCCTCACTAACACCCACGTCCTCAGCGGCATGAACAGCATCAAAGTCGTGCTCAACAACCGCCGCGAATACAGCGCCCGCCTGGTCGGCTCCGATACCCAAACCGATATCGCCCTCTTAAAAATCGACGCGCAAGGCCTGCCCACCGTCAAAATCGGTGACCCAAAAACCCTGCGCGTAGGCGAATGGGTAGCCGCCATTGGTGCACCTTTCGGCTTCGACAACAGCGTAACCGCCGGCATCGTTTCCGCCAAAGGCCGCAGCCTGCCCAATGAAAACTATACCCCTTTCATCCAAACAGACGTGGCCATCAACCCCGGCAATTCCGGCGGCCCGCTGTTCAACCTGCGCGGGCAAGTGGTGGGTGTAAACTCCCAAATCTACAGCCAATCCGGCGGCTTTATGGGCATCTCCTTCGCCATCCCCATCGATGTGGCCATGAATGTGGCCGACCAGCTGCGCCGCAACGGCAAAGTTGAGCGCGGCCGCATCGGTGTGGTCATTCAAGAAGTAAACTACGACTTAGCCAAATCCTTCGGTCTCCAAGCCGCCAACGGCGCGCTGATTTCGCAGGTAACTCCCGGTGGCCCCGCCGACAAAGCCGGCCTCCAGCCCGGCGACATCGTGCAAAGCGTGAATGGCGAAAACGTGAAAGCTTCCAGCGATTTGCCCGTGCTCGTCGGCATGATGCCGCCCGGCACCCAGCTCACTCTCGGCATTTGGCGCAACGGCAAACACGAAGAAGTCCAAGTCACCCTCGGTTCTAGCAACACCGGCAGCACCGATGCCGGCAACCAATCCGGCAGCGGCACCAATGCCGATAACGGCAGCGGCTTCACCTCCGAGCCCACCGGCCTGCAACTGCGCAGCCAAGGGCAAGGCCTCTTGGTTTTGCAGGTTGAAGGCGCCGCCCAACAGGCCGGCCTGCGGCGCGGCGACATCATCCTAATGGTAAACCGCACCGCCGTGAGCGACGAAAACAGCTTCAACCAAGCCCTCAACCATGCCGACCGCACCGTCGCCCTACTCATCCAGCGCGGCAACAGCAAGCTGTTTTTAGCGTTGGAATTACACCGTTAGCCAAACCGCACAGCAAAGGCTACCTGAAAAATATTTTTCAGGTAGCCTCTTCATCTAAAAAATTTAGATTCCCACATATCAAACAATATGATAGAAATCAACCGCCTCACCCTGCAACGTGGCAATAAAGTCCTGCTCGAACAAGCCTCCGCCCGAATCACCCCCGGCCGCCGGGTCGGCCTCATCGGCAAAAACGGCAGCGGCAAATCCAGCCTGTTTGCCCTGATTAAAGGCGAAATCGGTGCCGACGCCGGCGACATCCGCCTGCCCCCGCATTGGAAACTCGCCGCCGTGGCGCAAGAAACCCCAGCCCTGGAAATCAGCGCGTTGGATTACGTTTTGCAAGGCGATGCCGAGCTGCAAACTTTTCAGGTAGCCCTAAAGCAGGCCGAAGCGCAAAACGACGGGCACGCCATTGCCGAATGCCACGCCAAGCTTGAAGAAATCGACGCCTACAGCGCGCCCGCCCGCGCCGCCAAACTACTGAACGGGCTTGGGTTTAGCCAGGCCGAACACAGCCGCCCCGTCAAAGCCTTTTCCGGCGGCTGGCGCATGCGCCTCAACCTTGCCCAAGCCCTCATGTGCCGCGCCGACCTGCTCCTGCTCGACGAACCCACCAACCACCTCGACCTCGAAACCGTATTGTGGCTGGAAAGCCACCTCGCCGCCCTGCCTTGTACCCAAATCATCATCTCCCACGACCGTGACTTCCTCAACGCCGCCACCAACCACACCATCGAGCTCGCCCAGCGCCAGCTGCACAGCTACAGCGGCAACTACGATTTCTACCAGCAGCAACGCGCCCAACGCCTTGCCAACCAGCAGGCCGCCTACGTTAAACAGCAGGCGCATATCCAGCACCTCCAATCCTTTATCGACCGCTTCAAAGCCAAAGCCACCAAGGCCAAACAAGCCCAAAGCCGTGTAAAAGCCCTGGCCAAGCTCGAGCTCGTCGCCCCTGCCCACCTCGATAGCAGCTTCAGCTTCTCCTTTCCCCCGCCCGAACACCTGCCCAACCCCCTGCTCAAGCTCGAACAAGTCGATCTCGGCTACGGCGGGCAAACCGTTTTGCACCAAATCACCCTCTCGCTCGAAAGCGGCGCCCGCCTCGGCCTGCTCGGCGTCAACGGCAGCGGCAAATCCACCTTGATCAAAGCCCTTTCAGGTAGCCTTGAGCCCCAAAGCGGCCAAATTATCCGTGCCGACAAACTCAAAATCGGCTACTTTGCCCAACATCAGCTCGATACCCTGCGCGCCGACCAAAGCCCGCTCTGGCACATTCAGCGCCTCAGCCCCGAAGCCAAAGAGCAAGACATCCGCAACTTCCTCGGCGGCTTCGACTTCGCCGGCGACATGGCCATCCAGCCCATCACCGGCTTTTCCGGCGGCGAAAAAGCCCGCCTCGCGCTGGCCGTTATCGTGTGGCAGCAGCCCAACCTGCTCCTGCTCGACGAACCCACCAACCATCTCGACCTCGATATGCGCCACGCCCTCACCGTGGCCCTGCAAAGCTTCCAAGGCGCGCTCATCGTCGTTTCCCACGACAGAAGCCTGCTCGAAGCCACCACCGACAGTTTCCTGCTCATCGACCAAGGCTACCTGAAAACTTTCGAAGGCGACCTCAACGATTACCGCCGCCTGCGTCTGGCCCAAAGCAACCCAGAAGCCGCTCCGCCTCCTTCTGCTGCCGGACAAAACCGCAAAGACGAAAAACGCCTCGCCGCGCAAATCCGCCAGCAACGCGCCCAGCGCGGCAAACCCATTCAGCAGAAAATCGAGAAAGCCGAACAGCTCATGGCCGAACTCAGCACCGAGCAAGCCGAATGCGAAGCCTTTCTCGCCGATGAAGAAGCATATAAGGAACACAATAAAGCCAAATTGCACCAATACTTAGCCAAAACAGCCGAAGTCAAAGTACAATTAGCACAAATAGAAGAAGACTGGCTCGCCCTGCAAGAACAACTTGAAGCCGTGTATCAAGCCGTTGAACAGGAATTTTCCAGCCAGCAATCGTTAGAAAAGGGAAAATAAAATGCAGAAAACTACGCTACTTACCATTTTCGCCCTAAGCTGCCTCAGCGCAGCCGCCGGCCCCGTTTATTCCTGCGGTAACGGCAGCTACAGCAGCAAACCCGGCCCCGGCTGCCAACGTGCCGACCTGCCCACTATCGGTCGCTACAGTGCCGCCCGGCCACGCCCCACGCCTGCGCCCGTTGCCGCCGCACCCGCTCCGCAGCGCGCCGCTGCCGCCGGCAGCCAGCAAGCCGCCGTATATCGTGCACCCGCCCCGCAGCCCGTGGCTGCAGCCGCCCCATCAGGCCGCACCAATAGCGGCCGCCGCATGATTCTCGAGCAAGAGCTGGCCAACGAACGCCGTGCCCTGGCCACTGCACAAAGAGCCCTCACCGAAAGCCGCACCATGCCCAAAGGCGACGGCGCAGCCTACCAGGCCCACCAAGCCCGCGTCAGCAGCCTGCAAAGCGACGTGCTCGACCGCCAGCAAAACATCCAAGCCCTACAGCGCGAACTCAGCCGCATGTAGGCACGGCGGCAAACCCAGCCGCATTTGCTATAATCCTTTTCAGGTAGCCTCTATCGCTTGAGGCTACCTGAAAATTATGGCGGGTCAAAATAAGAATGGAATAAGGCGGCAAGCCGCAGGCAACGCAGTACGGCAAACCGATGCAGAAGCATTCTTCATTTTCAACTCGCTATATCTGAAAGATCCCACATGAAACCATCAGTTTTAGACAAACTCCAATCCCTCTCCGAGCGGCTCGAAGAAGTCACCGCCCTGCTCAGCACCCCCGAGGCCACTGCCGACATCAACCGCTTCCGCCAGCTCAACCAAGAGCACGCCGAGCTCACCCCCGTAGTGGAAGCCTACCGCCAATACCGCCAAGCCGAAAGCGACCTTGCCGACGCCGAAGAAATGCTGGCCGACCCCGAAATGAAAGACTTCGCCGCCGAAGAAATCGAAGCCGCCCAAGCCAAAATCGAAACGCTGGATACCGAGCTGCAAAAACTCCTGTTGCCCAAAGACGAAGACGACGGCAAAAATATCTTCCTTGAAGTCCGTGCCGGCACCGGCGGTGATGAAGCCGCCCTGTTTGCCGCCGATTTGCTGCGCATGTACACCCGTTATGCCGAACGCAACCGCTGGCAGGTCGAAATCGTTTCCGCCAACGAAAGCGATTTGGGCGGCTACAAAGAAGTCATCGCCCGCATCGCCGGCATCGGCGCCTACGGCCGGCTCAAATTTGAAAGCGGCGGCCACCGCGTGCAACGCGTGCCCGCCACCGAAAGTCAAGGCCGCATCCACACCTCCGCCTGCACCGTGGCCGTGATGCCCGAAGCCGACGAGCTCGAAGAAATCCAGCTCAACCCCGCTGAACTGCGCATCGACACCTTCCGCGCATCCGGCGCCGGCGGCCAGCACATCAACAAAACCGACTCCGCCATCCGCATCACCCACCTGCCCACCGGTATGGTGGTGGAATGCCAAGACGGCCGCAGCCAGCACGCCAACAAAGCCCAAGCCATGAAAGTGCTCGCCGCCCGCCTGAACGACAAGCAAAAACGCGAAGCCCAGGCCAAAGAAGCCGCCGAACGCAAATCCCTCATCGGCAGCGGCGACCGCAGCGAACGCATCCGCACCTACAACTACCCGCAAGGCCGCGTTACCGACCACCGCATCAACCTCACCCTGCACAAGCTCGACTTCGTGATGGACGGCGATATGGAAGAAATCACCAACGCCCTGATTGCTGAACACCAGGCCGAGCTGTTGGCCGCCATGGGCGAATAACTCCTCTTCATGGCAGCTCATGCTTTCAGGTAGCCTGCATACTACTCAAGGCTACCTGAAACCGATACGGCAACTTTTCAGGTAGCCTCATTTGATCGCGGAACCCACCTACTTCTATTCATGGGAAATAATCATGAAAAAACATCTGATTGCTCTAATCCTCAGCGCCATGCTGCCAGTACAGGCCACCTTGGCCGCACCGCCTTCACAAACCGTGCGTACTGCACCGCCGACCGCCGCCGCGCAGGTGGCAAGCCCGCTGCCGGAAAACATGCAACGCGAGCTGGCACAGGCCACCGCCTTCATCCAGCGCCACCAGAACTCCCAAGCCTTGCCGATTTTGAACCGCCTAATCACACAGGCCGATGCCGAATTCCGCCGCCAAGGCAATGTGCGCGCTTCGAGCAACCGGCCGCATGCTCTGTTGCTGCTGGCCGAAGCGGCAAACCGCCGCCAAACGGTGAAAGTGGTATCAACCGATTGGCTGCTGCCCCGCTATTTCCGCGCCTTCGCCGCCGTGGAGCAGAGCAACTATGCCGCTGCCGCCGCTGATTTGGATGCCATACTGGAAATTGCACCATACGAACCGCAGTTTTTGAGCGAACGCGGCCAAGTGGCCAACGGGCAAAAAGATTTTGCAACCAGTGGCAGAATCTTCAACCGGCTAACCGAAGCCGCCAAAACTCTGCCCGACCGGGCGCAATCTGTCTTTTTCCAAGGCGTGGCGCTACGCGGGCAAGGCTATGCCGCCGTAGAGCGCGGCCAGTGGCAGGCCGCCGAGCAATACTACCTGCAAGCCCTGCGGCTGAATCCGAACGATCAGGCCGCTAAAAACGAATTGGATTTCGTACGGTGGCACCGCCGCTGATTTTTCAGGTAGCCCGTACTGCCCACAGGCTACCTGAAACCTATCCGAAAGAAAGACCGCATGAACACACTCGGCATCATCGGCGGCATGTCGCCCGAAAGTACCGCCGCCTACTACACCCAAATCAACCGCCTCATCAACCGACAAAAAGGCGGCAACCACAGCGCGCCCATCCTACTCGCCAGCGTTGAATTTCAAGAAATCGTGGATTGCCAGCATCGCGGCGATTGGCACAAAGCCGGCGAAATCCTTGCCCAAGCCGCCCGTACTCTGGAGCAGGCCGGGTCAGACGCCGTCCTCCTGGCCACCAACACCATGCACAAAGTTGCCGCCCCGATACAGGCCGCCATCGGCGTGCCCTTCCTGCATATTTTAGACAGCGTGGCCGAACGCATCCGCACACAAGGCATCCGCACCGTCGGCCTGCTCGGCACACGCTTTACCATGCAGGACGCGTTCTACCGCGAAGGCCTGGCCGAACGCGGCATCCAAACCATCGTGCCGGATGAAGGCGCGCAGGCCGAAATCCACCGCATCATTTTCGAAGAGCTCTGCGTGGGCCACTTTCCCGAAAGCAGCCGCCGCTTCTATGTGCAAACCATCGAACGATTGGCTGCCCAAGGCGCAGAAGGCATCATCCTCGGCTGCACCGAAATCGGCCTGCTGGTGCGCCCCGAAGACACTGCCGCGCCACTGTTCGACACCACGGAAATCCACGTGCATGCCGCCGCTGAATTTATTTTGCAGCCCGCCTGACCTACATTGTGATTTTCAGGTAGCCTGCCCACCCCATCCATACGAGGTTAGCCATTATGCCAACATTGCCTGCCAACCTAATTTCGCTCCTCCAATCCGCCCGCGTGCTGGTAGTGGGCGACACCATGCTCGACCGCTACTGGTTTGGCGAGGTGGAGCGCATTTCCCCCGAAGCCCCCGTACCCGTAGCCAAAATCGAACGCATGGATCAGCGCGCCGGTGGTGCCGGCAACGTAGCACGCAACATCGCAGCCCTGGGCGGGCAGGCAGCCTTGCTGTCGGTGGTTGGCCAAGACGAGGCTGCCAACGAACTGGAAAAAATCGTTCAAATCAATGGCGTACAAACCTTTTTAGAACGCGATGAAACCATCGACACTACCGTAAAACTTCGTGTGCTCTCGCGCAATCAGCAGCTTTTGCGCATTGATTTTGAAGAAAAACCCAGCCAAGATGTGCTGGATCGGCTCAACCGCCGTTTCCGCAGCCTGTTGCCGGATTATGATGCCGTTATCCTTTCCGACTACCGCAAAGGCTGCCTGTTTCAGGTAGCCGATATGATTGATTTCGCCCGCGAGCACAACAAACCCGTGTTGATCGACCCCAAAGGCGACGACTACGAAAAATATGCCGGTGCCAGCCTCATCACTCCCAACCGCAACGAACTGCGCCAAGTGGTCGGCTCGTGGGAAAATGAAGCCGAGCTCACCGAAAAAGCCGAAGCCCTGCGCCGTCACTTGCAATTAAACGCCATCCTGCTCACCCGCAGCGAAGAAGGCATGAGCCTGTATGAGGCAGAGCACATCAGCCACCAGCCCACCCGCGCGCAGGAAGTGTTCGACGTATCCGGCGCGGGCGACACGGTCATCGCCACCGTAGGCCTCGGCCTGGCCGCCAAACTGGATTTGCGCCAAGCCATGCACATCGCCAACGCCGCCGCCGGCGTGGTGGTAGCCAAACTCGGCACTGCTGTGTGCAGCCAAGCCGAACTGCTCGCTGCTTTGCAACAAGATGTCGAGGCAGGCTAAAGCCAAACCCCATTCCCAATCCAGGCTACCTGAAATTTTGTTCCACTCGTTTTCAGGTAGCCTGTTTCTTGTATGCCCGGCACAGCTTGGATAGCCATAAATCGCCAATCCTAATATGCTAAAATAGGCCGGATTTAAAACGTGAACACACCCATGACCAAGCAATACTCAGAAAGCAGCATCAAAGTCCTCAAAGGCCTGGAGCCGGTAAAAGAACGACCCGGCATGTACACCCGTACTGACAGCCCCACCCACATCTGCCAGGAAGCCATCGACAACGCTGCCGATGAAGCCCTCGGCGGCTTCGCCAGCCGCATCGATGTGGAAATCCACGAAGACGGTTCGCTTTCCGTGTCCGACAACGGACGTGGCATTCCCGTGGGCCTGCATCCAGAAGAAAACGTGCCCGTGGTCGAGCTGGTGTTCACCCGTCTGCATGCCGGCGGCAAATTCAACAAAACCAGCGGCGACGGCGCTTATGCCTTCTCCGGTGGCCTGCACGGCGTGGGCGTATCCGTAACCAACGCCCTCTCCCGCCGCCTCGAAGTGGCCGTACGCCGCGAAGGGCGCGAATACCGCATCGCCTTTGCCGGCGGCGACGTGGTCGAGCCCTTGGCCGAAACCGGCAAATGCCCCGCCAAAGACAGCGGCACCACCCTGCGCATCTGGCCCGATGCCCGCTACTTCGAAAGCCCCAACTACGACATCGCCGAAATCGAACGCCTGCTGCGCGCCAAAGCCGTACTGCTGCCCGGCGTAACCGTTACCCTCACCCGCCGGCGCAACGGCCGGCCTGAAACCCAAACCTGGCACTACCCCGACGGCCTGGAAGGCTACCTGAAAACCCTGCTGGCCGAGCAGGAAAACACCCTGCCCCTGCTTACGCTGCAAAACCACGTTTCAGGTAGCCACCATGGCGATTTTGCCGATGGCGAAGGCGTATCCTGCGCCCTCACCTGGTTGGAAGAAGGCCGCATCACCACCGAAAGCTATGTCAATCTCATCCCCACCCCAGTCGGCGGTACCCACGAAGCCGGGCTCAAACAAGCCCTGTTCAACGCCGTATCCAACTTCATCACCCACCACAACCTTTTGCCGCGCGGCGTGAAAATCCAAAGCGACGACGTATTCAACCGCGTCGCCTTCGTGCTTTCCGTGCGCATGCTCGACCCGCAATTCCAAGGCCAAACCAAAGACAAACTCACCAACCGCGACGCACTCAAACTCGTGGCCGCCCTCGCCGGCGACCCCGTCGAACTGTGGCTCAACCAAAACCTCGAAGCCGGCAAGAAAATTGCCGAGCTCGCCATCAAACAAGCCCAAGAGCGCATGCGCTCGGTGAAAAAAATCGAAAAACGCAAAGGCAGCGGTATTTCCGTGCTGCCCGGCAAGCTCACCGACTGCGAAAGCGAAGACATCCGCGAAAACGAGCTTTTCCTTGTGGAAGGCGACTCTGCCGGCGGCTCCGCCAAACTCGCCCGCGACCGCAACACCCAAGCCATCCTGCCCCTGCGCGGCAAAGTGCTCAACAGCTTCGAAGTACACCGCGACCAACTCTTCGCCAACACCGAAATCCACGATATTTCCGTGGCCATAGGCGTAGACCCGCACGGCGAAGGCGACAGCCCCGACCTCTCCGGCCTGCGCTACGGCAAAATCGCTATCCTCTCCGATGCCGACGTCGACGGCTCGCACATCCAAGTGCTGCTACTCACCCTCTTCTACCGCCACTTCCCCGAACTCATCCGGCGCGGCCACATCTACGTTGCCCAGCCGCCGCTGTTCCGCGTGGACGTCGCCGCCCAAGGCAGGAAAAAAACCGCCCGCAAATTCTACGCCCTCGACCAAACCGAGCTTGAAGGCATCCTGGAAAAACTGCGCAAAGAAGGCCTGCGCGAAAACCAATATTCTATCAGCCGCTTCAAAGGCCTGGGCGAAATGAACCCCGACCAGCTCAAAGACACCACCATGCACCCCGACACCCGCCGCCTGCTACGCGTGCACATCCCAGAATACAGCAGCGAACCCACCCGTGAAGTGTTCGTCAAACTCATGGGCAAAGGCGAATCCGCCCAGCGCCGCAGCTGGATGGAAGCCGAAGGCGACAAAGCCGAGCTGGATATTTAGGCTACTTTTCATTGAATTGAATCAATCAGCCAAACTGCCCATTCCCTTTATCCTAGGAATTGCGCGATGAAAACAAACGAAAAACCGCCGGTTACACAGATATTGCTGCCTATTCTGATTTTTGCCGCCCTAGGTATGGGTTTGTGGTTTGCCTTTCCTGATCTGCGGACATCATCCGGCGGGCATGTTCAAGAAAACAATCCTCCTATTACCGCCTCCGATACCTCTGGTATTAACTTAGAAAAAGAACCGGAATCCATTTCCGCTATCCCGCCCTTGGAAACCGAACCACCTCAAGACGACAAACAGCAGCCTGCTGCGCTCAGCAGCTATCCGCTTGCCGATCATAGCTGGGGAGATACCTTCAATCCGCAGAAGTCTACGCCTTCGCAAGGCTATTTTGCCTGGTATATCAACACCAACCAGCCTAAACAGGTCATTGGCCGCGAAACGGTAAACAGCATTGCCATCAACTATCCTTTCGACCAATTCCTCAAGATTCCGTCCGAAGACTTCGGCGCCTACTGGGCCGGCCGGCTGCATGTTCCGCAACACGGTGCCTACCGCATTTCAGCAGACATCAGCTGGGCAAAAATGCGCGTGATGCTGAATCGGCACATCATTGCCGAATCAGAAAACTCAAGTGAAAACCAAATGGTATGGCTCGAACCTGGCGACTACCTGCTCGAAGTGGAATACATCAATAATTGGCACACTACCGGCTTCCAGCTTACTGTTGCCCCGGTAATCGAAGAGATGGATAGCTCCGACCTACCTGCCGCCGTGGCCGCCAGACAGCTGCCAGCGCAAACCGTGGCCTATGCAGTCAGTGTAAATGAGAGCAGCAACAGGAATAACAGCCTCATCCTGCAGACACCAGCTGGCAACACCCCATACATCCTGATTCTAAGTAGTTCTAATGCCGTGCAATGGGACATCCAAGGCCGTGCCCCGGAACTGGTTATCTACAACAACGCAAGCAGCGGCAGTACCGTGCACACGGCCGGCCAGGTGCCGCAAATTGCCTGGAAAAATAGGATACCTTACGATATCACCAACCAAGAAGTCTCCTCTTGCCATTGCACGGTACATGACTTCCACTGTAACAACAGCAGAACCAGCTTGAAGGAGCTTGCTGCCGACATCCGGCAGCTAACCGGTTTCCCGCTGCAAGGCTTCAGCGGCGAATACAGAACCAACTACCTGCCCATCCCGCAAACCATAGTTAATTCTGCCAGCATTGCAAACAATGCCCGCCAACTGCAAGAAATCGAACAGGCCCGCCAAGCTTGTGCCAAACGGAACAATGCCGGATTTGAAGATATGATGCAGCGCTAACCCACCGCATCCGGCAACAAAGGCTACCTGAAACATTGCTTGCTTTTCAGGTAGCCTTTCATTCCATCTCAAATTTAAATTAATCATATAAACATCATTAAGTTACACCTATTTTCTAGCCATAAAACCACCGGCAGGCTATAATACGCGGCTGGCATACGCCGGCAGTCTTGCCAAGCCGGCGACACCGTTTAGGGAGAATACAGTTATGATGGTTTTATACTCAGGCATTACCTGCCCCTTCAGCCACCGCTGCCGCTTCGTGCTATACGAAAAAGGCATGGATTTCGAAATCAAAGATGTAGATATCTTCAACAAACCCGAAGATCTCTCCGTGATGAACCCCTACAACCAAGTTCCCGTATTGGTTGAGCGCGATCTCATCTTGTTTGAGTCCAACATCATCAACGAATACATCGACGAACGCTTCCCCCACCCGCAGCTCATGCCCGGCGACCCCGTGATGCGCGGTCGCGGCCGCCTGGTTTTGTTCCGGATGGAAAAAGAGCTGTTCAGCCATGTGCAAAAACTTGAAAGCCCTGACACCTCAGCCAAAGAGCAGGCCAAAGCGCGCGAAGCCATCAGCCAAGGCCTCACCATGCTCGCCCCCGCTTTCTCTAAAAATAAATACGTGCTGGGCGACGACTTCTCCATGATCGACGTGGCCATCGCCCCCCTGCTGTGGCGGCTCGACCACTACGGCATCAAACTGGGCAAATCTGCCGCGCCCATCCTGAAATACGCCGAGCGCATTTTCCAACGCGAATCCTTTATCGCCGCGCTCACCGCTGCCGAAAAAGCCATGCGCCGCTAAGCATATAGGCCGTTTGTTTGGAAACCGCTTCCGCGTTGTCTAAACAAGCGGCTTTTAGCTGAAATCATGATTTTTCATTCTAGGCGGCTATCCAACGCCGTAGGAAGTGAAGTATTTTAGCGATATGCTTTCAGGTAGCCTTTCGCCACACAGGAATCTTGCCCATGAATCCCACCCTCAAACCCTACCTCATCCGCGCCTTGCACGAATGGTGCAGTGACCAAGGCCACACTCCCTATATCCAAGTATGGGTAAACGAACATACCCGCGTGCCCATGCAGTTTGTGAAAGACAACCAAATCATCCTCAATATCGGCGCCACCGCCTGCGCCGGCCTGAACATTGATAACGACTGGGTCAGCTTCACCGCTCGCTTCGGCGGCGTGGCACACGAGATTTGGATTCCGGTCGGCCACATCGGTGCCATCTATGCCCGCGAAACCGGCGAAGGCATGAACTTCGACATCACGCCCTACGAACCCGGCACCCCGCCCCAGCCCGAAGCGGGCAACAGCGGCAAAGACAGCAAACCCGCCGGCAAACACAAAGGCCTGAAGTTGGTAAAATAACCCTTGGCACGGCAAAAACAAAGGCTACCTGAAAAGCAGTTTATATGCTTTCAGGTAGCCTTTAGCATATATAGTGAATTAACAAAAACCAGTACAGCGTTGCCTCGCCTTGCCGTAACGTGTGTACTGTCTGCGGCTCG
>ERZ772764.1244-NODE-1244-length-16179-cov-6.470045_pt1 | contig 16179 bp, 16 predicted proteins | sample MGYA00512163_ERZ772764 | MGnify/ENA primary metagenome ERZ772764 (study PRJEB29015, sample SAMEA2737903) | human oral metagenome | biome: human oral; feature: human-associated habitat; material: dental | place: China | collected 2094 ... | reverse complement strand
CTCAGCGTAATTTGTCCGTCTCAGCACAATCGCTTTTAACCGCTCACTCTGCCCCATCCAAAACCTCGCTAAAAATCGCCCGCGCTTCGTCCGGGCGCATTGATGCCTTATCCAGCAGTGCTCTCACACCAAACGACCGCAAATCCGCCAAACTGACATCCGTGTTGCTGCAAACCATGATCGGCAATCTCGCCAAATCCGCATGCGACCTCAGTTCATTCAGCAGCGCCACCGCCGTTTCGCCCGCCAGCAGCATATCTAAGACAATCGCGTCCGGTTGCCAATTGTCAATCATGTCCATCGCCTGGCCGCCAGAAACTACCGTCCGCGCTTCCGCACCAACCGCCGCCGCATATCCGCATAAAATATCCGCCCAATTTTTATCATCCTCAACAATCAGCAATTTTTTCATAGCAAACTCAGCTGCCGGCTAATCGGCATATCCACGTAGAATGTTAAACCGTCCCGATGTCTGATTAGCCCAATTTGGCCGTTCATCGCCCGAGCAAATTGGCTAGCCACATAAATCCCCAAGCCGCTGCTTTCCGGCCGCGTCCGCACCGTTTTTCGCGCATCCATCTCATCAAGCAGCCGCCGATACTCCTTCAAGCTCATCATCGGCCCAAAATCGCGAACACTTAGCCTCGCCGCGCCACCAACAGCCTTAACTGACACTTTTATCTCTGAGCCGTCCTCGGTATATTTCAAAGCATTGTTTAAGAAATTTGCCAAAATCCGCCCCAATAATGTCCGATTTGCCAATATCAATCGGCTATTCCGCCTGCCCCGAGGCCAACTAATTTTCCGCCCGTACAGCGCTGCGCTAAGTCTCGTTTCCGCGGCTATTTGCTGGCATAGCGCCAACGGATTAACTGGTTCCAGCGGAAATAATGACGGCGTCAAATTTGCCGAATTCGCTAGATCAGCTGTCAATTGCAACGCTTGCTCGGATGTCTGAATAATCCGCTGCTGGATCTGTTTTTTATCAGCTGTGATTGTCAAATCGTCGTCCAGCAGTAACGCCATCTGCCGAATTAAAGCCAGCGGCGTTTTTAACTCGTGCGCCGCCACTAAGACGCTCGGCAGCCCTCCAAAATCATCATCGCTCCACTCTTTACCTGCCATACATTTCTAGTATAGCAAACTCAGACCAGATTTTCCCTAATCAGCAATCTTAATAGTACCTAAGATAGTCTCAAAATCAGGCCTAAAAGTATCTGCATCAGTTGAGCAGCGAATAGTTTTATCGCGCACCTTCATGAAAACCGCCGAACCGCGCAAATCTTTCTCGAAAGCTCCGTCAATTCTGGTAGCAGCAATACCATTAAACTCGGTGCTGCTGGCAGTCAGCTCGCCCTTCTTAATCTTATTCTGATATGGTTTTAAGACTGTATCCATGTTCTGATTAATTATCTCTAATCTAAATGCAAACCGGCTATCTTTGTTTGACAATGAAGGCACAGACACCGGATGCAAATACGCCTTATAGTCGCCTCGGTCGCTGCCGTCTTTATCGACATAAACGCTCCAAGTTTTTGGATACATAAACGACACGCGGCCGTATTCATTCGGGCTGACAAATTCAATTCGCGGATTCTTCGCTTCCTCAGAAAACTTCTTCTGGTCAATTTCCGCCTGTTCGCTCTTGCCCCTGGCTACCTCGACAGCAATCTTACTGTCAACATTATTTTTTTCCTGCGTATAGGACATAAACATCCAAATTGCCAGCGACCCGGCAACCAAAAACAGTACCAAGCAGCCAATCGTACCAATCATCCAGCCGTTAACCGACCCCTGTTCTTTTCTATTTCTCATATTCATACCCTAAAGTATAGCTTATGCTTCAGGCGATGTAAAGCCCTTATTACGCGCTAAAATCCTCGCTGAGCACTGTAATGTCGTGCTGCATATCGTCCAGCGCCGCCGTAATGTCCTTCGCCAGCTGCCGCGCCTCAATAAACCGCTGTTTGGCCTCGTCCAGATTAAAGTCATCGCCCTGAAACCACGCAATTCTCTCGTTCAGCTCCGCCATCATCTGCTCAATCGTTTTTTCGTTTGTCTTATCGTTTTTCACTGCTTTCAATCCTCGCTTTCATAATCATATCTTTTGTTGTAATCTTTACAATACTACCAATTTGACGATCGCCGCTGATCATCGCATATCCGCGCCGCAGTACCATCTCCGGATCGTATTCAGCAATCATTCGTTGTTGCGACAATGTTGCATTTATAGTGATCTCGACGCAATGCGACCACTGTTCCAGTGCCGCTTGTTGCAACGTTGTGACGCGAAGGTGCTGCTCCTTAATCTGTTGCTGAATTACCTCCACCACGCCGCCCAGCCGCAGCTCCAACTGCCGCCTCACCTCGTGTTTATCCGGAAATAGCAGCTGCGCGGCATTGCTCGGCGTGGCCGCCCGCACATCAGCCGCCAAATCGCACAAACTTTCGTCAACCTCGTGCCCGATACCAGTCAGCACTGGCACGCGGCTGCCAGCCACCGCTCGCACCAAGTGTTCGTCATTAAAACTCGCTAGGTCCTCCGCGCTACCGCCGCCGCGAATCAGCACAATCACCTCTGGCGGCTCCGCCAGCTGGTTACAGTGGGCAATCGCCCGCACCGCCTGATCGGCTGCGCCGTCGCCCTGAACCTTAATATTAGCGACGATAAACTGCACCCCGCCCCAGCGTTCACCAGCAATTTTCATAAAATCCGCGTAGCCCGCCGCCTGGGTGCTGGAAATGACCGCCACGCGGGCAGGATATGGCGGCAAGGGGCGCTTCCGTTCCGTATCAAACAGCCCTTCGGCCGACAGCCGCTGCCGCAAAATATCAAAACTCCGCTTTAGACTCCCCTTGCCCAGCGGATGAATTTCCTGAACTTGCAAATTAAACCTGCCATCGCTTCTCAGGCTTGGCATCGCCCGAACCACCACTTTCATCCCGTCCTCGATCGGCGTACGTAAATTACTAAAACCCACGAAACAATTGACCGACCCATCCTCATCCTTTAGAGTAAAAAATGCGTACTTTGGCGGATACGGCTTAAAGCTAGCAACCTCGCCCTCGACTTCAACCGCGCCGGCAAAAGCCACCTCAAACGTCTGGTTAACCACCGCCAGGAAGTTGCTGACACTAAACCTGGGAATCATTCAGCTTGCCATACTTAATCAATGCGTGCTGGTAAAAAATATAGCCAAAGACAATCGTGCCAGTCAGTAAAATCGCCCTCGTTAAAATAATTCCGGCAATCGCTAATTCCGGCGAAGTATTCGCCATACTTAAAAACAGAATCATGATCGTTTCGTAAACGCCAGCTCCGCCCGGCGTAAATGCCACAATACCCGCCAGCCCGGCAACACCGTAACCGATCATCAAAGTCGCCGGATTGACAAAAACTCCCAATGCCAGAAACACGACAACAAACATCAATACGTCAAAAATATTGTAGACAAAGCCCCAGATCATCGGCTTGACAAGCAGCTTGGGATGATTGGCTATATCCTGAAAATCGCCTTGCATATCGACGAAAAAGTCCTCGATAACCTTAGCGCTTAGCGCTCGTTTCCGCTTGCCTAAGGTCGCTATTTTCACCGCGCCGTTAATAAGCTGCGACACTCGCGCTGCTGTTAGCCGCATGCGCCGTCTTGACGAAAACATAAATATCAGGCCAAACACTAATGCCAGAACGCAAATTATTAACAAAAAACTAGCCGCCACAATATAACGGTTAACCCGGCCGTCAATCGCCAGCACAATCACCGCTATAACTAGCAAAATCAGCAGCGACAAAAAAGTCGTCACATAGCGAATCACCTGGGCAAACGTCGAGCGCGCCGAACTGACGCCGAGTTTATGCATCCGCCAAGATGTATAAGAAATACCGCTGACGCCGCCTGACGGAAAAATATGATTAACCAAGTTCAACTCCAGCGCAATCCGCGTCTGCTCAAACCGTGAAATATGCCCAATTAGCTTTTTATCGCGAAGATAGACGAAAATCATCTCGCCGCCCGCGAAATAAACAATAATTTGAAACGGAATAAGCAGCAGTAGCAGCAACGTGTCAGCTTTCAAAAACAAACCCCACGCCTTAACCAGCTCAGCACGCGACAAAAATATAATAATTGCCAAAACCAACAGCGTCAAAATACTCATCAGTATCCGCGGCGATTTTAACGACCTAAAAACTCTCGGTAACATCCATATCATTATACCATGCCCAGATACAGATGATATAATGTCGGTATGTACATCGCCCTGCTTGGCCGCCAGCCAGAGATATCGCTCGCCGAACTTGCGGCGGTCTTTGGCGCGGACCGCATCAACCGTATCAGCCAGCAGTTTGCCAGAGTTCAAACATCTAAATTTGATATTACCACCTTGGGCGGCACCATCAAATGCGCCGAAATGATCACCGAGCTTCCAGCCAGCCGTACCGACAAGGCCTCGCTCCTCGCCGCCTCGCGCTTCATCACCCAGCATTATCAAGCCAAGTGGGCGCACTCGCCGCATAAAATCACCCTCGGCCTCAGCGCCTATGACCTGGCGGTTGGCGCTCGCGATGTCCAAAAAACCGGCCTGATCCTCAAATCATCTCTCAAAAAATCTGGCACAAGTCTCCGTCTCATCCCGAATGACCAGCCCGCTCTCTCCACTGCTACCGCACACAATAACAAGCTTGGTGGGTCACCCTATAAAGTCGAGCTGCTGCTCATCAAAACGACCAACCGCCGCCTCGTCATCGCCGAGAGCCGCGGCGTCCAGAATATCACCGCCTATACCCGCCGCGACCGCCATCGTCCCAAGCGCGACGCCTTCGTTGGCATGCTGCCGCCCAAACTGGCGCAGATTATGCTAAATTTAGCGCTGGGTGCCGGGCCGCTGACCGGTCAAAGATCGTGCGGCAATTCTGTGACAAGGTCGGCTTCCAGCCTCTCTGATAAGCCGATGGTTCTGCGGACGGCGTTGCCGGATGCATTCGACTTGGAGGAGACGGCTGGAAGCCGAACCGCCAGAGAGACCGGAATTCAACCCGTCGAAAATATGAGTGGACAGCGCCCCTTGATCCTCGACCCGTTCTGCGGTACCGGCACCGTTCTGCAAGAAGCACTACTCGCTGGTTACGGCGTCGTCGGCACTGACCTCAGCCAAAAAATGGTTGATTACACCACCGAAAACCTATCGTGGCTACAATCAACGCTCACCGCACCCGGCAACGTCATTGATATCCATCAAGCCGACGCCACCACGCACCATTGGCCAAACAGCACACACCTCACTGCCGTCGTCTGCGAAACTTACCTCGGCCAACCCTTCTCCGCACCGCCCGCGCCTCAAAAATTAGCAGAGGTTACCAGCAACTGTAACCATATTATCACTAGCTTCCTCGCCAATATTCGCCCGCAGCTGACGCCAAACACGCCGCTATGCATCGCCGTGCCAGCGTGGTACGACGCGTCCGGCTGGGCCACTCATTTACCGCTAATAAAAAATCTCCAAAAGCTCGGCTATTGCCAGCTCAACCGCACACCGCTCATCTATCACCGCCCCGACCAAATCGTCGCCCGCGAACTGCTAGTCCTAAAGCCAATTGACAAAACCGCGCCTCAAGCTTGACAACTTAAGCCAAATTAGCTACACTGGTACAGATTGTTTATAAAAACTGTTTAAGGAGTTGCTATGTCAAAAGTTAAGGCTGGCGGTTCAGCCAGAAACACAAGGGACAGTGTTGGTCAGAGACTCGGCGTCAAGTGTTTTGGCGGTCAGAAAGTCAACGCTGGTCAGGTGTTAGTACGCCAAACAGGCGCAACTAAAATCGCCGGTAACGGCACATATGTCAGTAAAAATTACACTATCCACGCCGCGAAAGCCGGTACAGTTAGCTTTAAGAAAGTCAAGAAAACCCGGTTCACTGGCAAAACTCAGCGGCGAACCCAGGTTTGCGTAGACTAGAAAACCATAAGGAATATTAAACGACCGGACGCGCAGTTCGGTCGTTTAATATTTACTTTTTGCTTCTAAAATTCTAACTTGGTTTAATCTAACGAGGAATTATCACCCTCTTTAGTTTGTTCGCGCCTGTCTTGATCCTGGCGGTTTTTTAGCTGTGCTACAAATCTAACCATTTCATCAACACGCTCTAATAATCCTGACAAATAGCCCCTATCAACATTCGCCCCAGATCGTACATTTGCAATTTTCAGCTGGACTTCGTTAACCGAATTGCCAAGTAAAGCTATTTCTTTCTGCGAAGTAGCACTCTCAAGCACCTGAGCTGCATTACCAACTTGATTAAGATTATCGCCAGCGAACGACAAGCCTGCCTGAAAATCACCAGACGACACCTTTCCCGTCATATCTATACTTTGCATGGCTTTATTCAAGCCCTCTCTCGCCGACTGTGCTGCCCGTAAACAGTTGTCTATCAATTCCCTAAGTCGTTCGCTATTCATTTCCGGCTGCTGTTCATCGCCTTGCGTGCTTGTTTCTGACTGATCATTAGATTCGCCTGTTTTTACCGCTTTTTCAAGCGGCTGAGAACTTGCATCCGGCGATTCTTTGCCTCCACCCCTTAACGCTGCTAATAAATCAGCACGGGCTTTCTCTGGATTCTCTGGACTAGCTTTACCAGCTCGAAAACCAGCCAGCCTTGCTCGTAACTCCTCCGCAGGTGACAATGTCTTTGGAGGGCCGGAACTGTCTTGTGATGCAGCCTCCGATCTATCGTTTTCCGGAGACGCCACGCCAGATGCCTCCAAAGCCAAATTTCCCATACGACCCGAAACTACACCCCCATCTTCCCGCAAAAATTCCGGATCAACCACCGTCAAGTCACCAACCTGAGATTCGCTGTCCGCTGGATATTCTGTTTCTGGTGTTTTTTGTTCTTCTTGATAATCTCCAGCTATATAACGACCTGGAAACGCTTCTGTCATAACGCTAATTATAGCAAAACATAAGCAAAAAGTCAACTATAAAATAACAAAGATAAGATATAGCAAATACCCTACTCAGAAGAATTTTGTCTGCAACAACTAGCCAAAACAACATGAGCAGCTTCTCTATGCTGACCGTATATTGGAGTACCGTCTTTACGTCTACCAGGTTCGATATTTTCCTCTAATTCCGGGTTAAACGACCCATCTATCATTGATAAAGCTATTACCGCTGCATATTCAGAGCTTGTCATTTTATCCGGATAGCCAGGATGGTTCGGGTGTTTTAGATTGCCAGGATCGTTGTGTTTAACTCGCTCTGGCAAGTCGTCTGGCGATAATTGCCGCATAACTTCAAGTTTTCCTCCAAAAAACTTCAGCAGCTGGCAGCGCAATATATGATTTCTCCGAATCTCATTTATTGTTTTCTTAAATCCGTCAAAACCAGTCTCAACGTCGTAAGGAGCATGCTCATCAATAATACCCTTTATATTAGTACCTGCCAGACCTTTAAGCCAGTTCATGGAACTATAAAAACCCTTTATTGAAACTTTATCCCTACCCTCTATAATTCCAGAAAATTGTCGCCGCACGAATCTATTACCATCAATATCTGTTCCAAGCGGCTGCGCCAGAAACTGCATTCTTTCAGAAAAGTCGTCTAGTTCATTTCGCTCTGGCGTCAAGCTTCGTTCTTGGCTGCTTGGCGGTACATAATGCCGCAAACTACCCCATCCGCCAGAATCGCCCTGATGTTCTGGCCTCTCATAAGAAACCACTGTACCGTATTTTGAAGTATCCTTTATCGTCAGAACTCCATCCTCATCAACGGAAACACATAAATGCTGGCGAGACACAGACGTGTTACTATACAAATTAGGAAACCTACCATGACCCCTACCTATAACAACCTGATCATCTAGCCTGATACCCTTGATGCCTGTAACATCCGCCGGATCGCTTAAATCGTGATGTTCGTCTGATACAATAATATAAACACATGTTGGATCAATTATACAACCATCATAAGTACGCTGGTCATTTGCCTCAGGCAACTCGCTAACCTTATATATGGATAGCGTAGCCGGTTTCGCTCCTGTCCCCTCAGGATGCTTATCTCTGGTTCCTCCCAATGATAACTCGATTTTTGCTGGCGCCTGTTCAACAGGAAAAGACACCTCTTGACCGCGCGAAAGTGATTTTTCACTGGCCTTTTCTGCTCCATAACATTGGTTATAGCAAAACATAAGCGAAAAGTCAACTACAGCACAACAAACATATGCCCCAGTCAAATGCCAAAATGCACTAATCTAGGCCCAGATGATACTTAATGCGAGACACCACATCGCTAATAACCACCTGCGACTTCACCAAATAGTCATCAACACCCAAGCTCTCAGCGCGCTCCTTGTCTTTTGGCTGACTAAGCGCTGTTAACATGATAATCCGCACATTGGCAGTCTCTGGAGTGTTGCGCAAAATATCCAGCACGTCAAAGCCGCTAATCTTCGGCATCATTGCGTCGAGTAAAATCAAATCCGGACGATACTCCACTGTCGCCGATAAAGCATCCTCGCCATTATGGACTTCCCTGACGTCAAAACCCTCAAGCTCAAGCCTCGAACGGTAAACCGCCGACAGCGCCATTTCATCTTCTACTAATAAGATCTTTTTTTTCTGACCACTCCCATTCATAATACTTTTAATTTTAACGGTTATTGATAAAAAACACAAGCATTATAAAGATTCGGCTTTTTCCAGCTGCGGATCTTTATCGTTCTTCACATCATCCGCCGTCAATTCCACTTCCACATCAGGCTTAATGCCTTCCTTATCGATATTCTTGCCCTTTGGCGTATACCAGCGCGCTTCAGTGACTTTTAGCTGCGAGCCGCTGGCCAAATCAAGCACCACTTGCACGCTGCCTTTGCCATAGCTTTTTTTACCGACTAATTTTGCCTTGCCATAATCGCGCAGCGCTCCTGCCGTAATCTCGCTGGCGCTGGCGCTATTCTCATTAATCAGCACTATCGTCTGCATGTTCTCTAAAATCGGCGAACCAGTCGAATTTAAGGTCTTGACCGTCTCCGAACCGCGCCGTTCCGTCAAAACAACTTGGTCATTCAGCCATAGCCCCAGTAAGCCCTGCGCCGAATCAACTGTCCCGCCCGGATTATTGCGTAAATCCACAATCACCTTCGTCACGCCCCTGTCAATGAATTCCCGGGCAGCTTTTCTGGCAGCGCTGACCGTGTCGTCATTAAACCTGCTAACCGTCAAAATACCAATTTTACCGTTAATTTTCGACTCCACTGCCGGCGCGGTAATGTTTTGCCGCACCACGGAGACCTCGTGGATTTGCTGCCCGTTCTGCAGCGTCAACTTAACCGACGTGCCAATTTCGCCGCGAATCTTATCGACAACTTTATCAACGCCCCAATCAGCAGCTTCCTCGCCGTTCACTTTCATAATTACTTCGCCAGCCTTTATGCCCGCTTTTTGCGCCGGGCTATCGTTTAACGGCTTGATAATTGTCGGCTTATTATTTCTTAGGCCGATCTCTGCGCCGATGCCGCCGCCGATATTACCGCTTAATGACTTCTTAAACTCCTCGGATTCTTCTGGATCCATATACGACGTATGCTTGTCGCCGACAGCAGCCACCAAACCCCGGCTGGCACCGTAAATTAACTTTTGCGTATCCAGCTTACCGTCATAATTTGCCGCCAGTTGCTGGTATGTTTCTTGAACGCTAGACAAATCGATCGTTTTATTAGACGCGCGCACCCCAAACATTGGCGCTGCCGCCGCAAAAATCGTTTCATAGCGAGTCCCCGCCGCAAAGCTAACAATGGCCACGATAATCACTGCCAAAAACTGAACCGACTGGCTTTTTTTTCTCTCCGTCATATCATTACATTATACAACAAAACGCCCGGTTAGCGCGAGCGTTTTTATATTAATAGAGGTTATTACTAGAAATAAACGTATGTCAAACCGGAAGCTGAGCGCGTATAATATCGGTACAATCCATCCCAAGCAAAGTTATAATCGCTCACCGTGATAGTACCGTCGCCATTAACCGATTCAACATACATGACGTGACCGTAATAACCGATGTTCATCACTGCCGCGGCGCCTGCTTTTGGCGTCGAGCCGCTGGAAATACCATGACGCGCTGCCGTTGATGGCCACTGGTTAGCGTTACCCGCGCCGCCAAAATGCGGCACGTACCGACCTGTGCTATGGATTTTCCAAGCCACATAGCTCACACACTCGCGCGTATATAATCCCCACGGGTCAACATAAGCATCCAGCGGCGCATTCGCCCAAACACCTGGATAACCGCCGCCGCCTGGAATGCCGCCTGGAATTGATACGCCATTACCAAGAGCGCGCCGGTTGGCAGCTGCCTGCTCCTCGCGAAGCTTAGCGACCTCGCTGTTACGCTTTTGCGCTAGTGCCGAATAAGCGTTTTGGTCGTTCTTAGTATCGGCAACCAGTTTAGCTTTCTCCGACTGTTTGGACGACAGAACATTGCGCTGCGCTTCCTGGTCTCTAAGCGTATTTTCGACCAGCTTTTTATTCTCTTCCAACTTCTTTTGGAGCGCCTTAATCTCCTTGATTTTACCGTTCAGCGACGTCCTCAGCGAGCTGCGCTGCTCTTGCTTATCAATGTAATCTCCTATGCTATTTGAGCTGGCCAGCATCTCTAACGGCGAAATCTGATCATCAACATGCATATCCGCCAAAACCTGACCCATCGCCTTGCGTCTTTGTTTTATCAATATCTCATTTCTCTTTATCTGCGTATTCAGATTATCTATTTTCTTTTGACTGTCAACTATCTGCCCCTGAATAGTGGCAATCTGGCCATTTATTTTATCCAGCTCAGATTGCAAATTATCCGCCATTTCACCCAAACGGGACGCCTCGGAATTATATTTGCTGGCTTCTTGTTCTTTTGCTTTGATTTCTGCCTCGTAATCACGAGCAAAAACATGCGAACCCAAGGCGAAAACACCTGAGCCTGCAACCAACACAGCCACCGCCACCAGGGCTGCCCTGCTGGCTAATGAATCTGAAATTGGCGTGGTGGACCGTAATTTCATATGTATATGTTAGCACAAGCGTGATGGCGTTGTCAACAGGATTACGCAGCGTTTCCTTACTTTATCTCCTCGACATATTGGGCTATATCATTTGGGGACGTTATTTTATTAAGACGATTTTTATCTATACTTATAAAATATTGGTATTTATCGCCAGGATATTTTTTGCCAAAATCAATATCTCTATAGTTAAAATATATTTCTGGATTTACGCTATTTTTATTTTTTACATATTGAACTAACTTATATACATCATCATATATACTATTATTTATGTTATCTCTAGTAACAAACACGCTAAGCACATATCCGAAATCATTGCTCTTATCCTTGATGTATTCAAATGATGGCAAATCTCCTCTTAGAGTTTGATACAAACTATCTTCTGTATTAACTCTAACTGTCACTCTATACAAGTCCACGCCCTTTACATTACCTTCTAAAAACTTCTTCGTTTTATTATAATCCTGCTTGCTCCATACTTCTTGAGGATAGGTGTCGTTATTATAATCGCCTGTCACCTGCGACTTGCATAGTTTAGACTTTATATCAGAATTTTTAACTGATACATCAGCGCACACAGAACCCTTGACACCCAAGCCAGCTCCTTCTGCGCGTATATTTTCAATTACAAATTCCCTGCCATATTTATCTTTTAGATAGCGAGATATTTCCTCTCGATCAATTACTCTTTCTATCACTATCATCCAAAAAATAGCGAATATCAGTACAAAGATAATAATCAAACCGAACAACACTATCCACCTTTTTACACCAGTTTTCTTAGCACTGTCAACTTTAGCGCTTCTAGTATTCCTTCGTTCGGTTGTATCCATTATTCATTCACTTATTAATAAAACACTCGTCGACCTTCTCGCCAAGATTGGTGTTCTTATTAATTCCGCCAATCTCACACATTAATCTACCGCTACCGTCATAATAAACCAATCTTGAAATAGCAAAGGTATTCTGCAGTACATAAGCGGCAAATACAATATTTCTCTTATGCTGATCAATGGTTACAGGGATTGCTTTGTCTGGAAAATTGTATACTGAAACGATGACGTTTTTCTTGCTATCTTTTGTTTCTAGGGTTTCATCAGCTATTACCATAGGAGGTATCAGATAATCTTTTGCTATATCCATTTGGAACTTTTTTGCTATTTTTAGTTCTCTGCTGGCATTTGCCTTATCATCTTCTGTAGGAGTTGAGTTATCTTCCAAAGTGTCACCCTGGCTTATACTTACTTTTGACTGCTGCTTTTTGTAACCAGTCATCAAAGCATTGTTATATACAAATCCGCCTCTTATCGTGAACAATGGATAAATATCATCAGGTTTTTTCGACTCAAACGGCTGATTAGTATGAAAGCCAAATCTGTACATATCATCATCCGAGTTTCCAAACGAAATATTTGTCTTAACTTCATAATCAAAAGAGTCAAACTTAATACCAGTATTCTTAATGACAGACGCCAGTTTGATAATTCGATTTGCATGAGATTGGCGCGTATTCCAGTCGTATACCCCTCTTTTTTCCTCATAAGACACTCTTATCTTCATAGCCTTCTTCTCATTTTCAGATAATTCGCTAATTTTAGGAATTTTACCGTCACGGCGTGCAACTATATTATAATCATCGTATGAATCAACTTTTACCTCTACATGTAACTTCTGCCGTTCACTATCTAAGCTCATCTCTTTTGAAAACTGTTTTACTAGTTGGTGTGACCAAGTATCTGTCGCATATGTATCGGTAAAATCCATGCTCTCGCTGCTGCACCAAAACAAGCATTTGCTAACAGTAAACTCTACTTCTGGGTTATTTTTTGGTTTTACCTTTCTACCATATGTTACTGAAACACCAAAATGTCCGCTACCAACATTCTCGCCTATGACAAATTCTTCATGATATTTATTTTTCAGATACATAGTAGTTTGCAAATCTCCAGAAATGCCGCCAGGAGCAAATATGAATAACCAAAATAGCTCGCTTAAGAATAAATGTAGAGGAAACCCTAAAAGCATAATAAGCACACTTAAGATCTTGTCTTGTTTACTCCACTTAACATTCTTATTCAAAAGAATGAAAAGTCCTATAATCGGGAAAAGCAATATTACTACAATAGCCAACACATCATAAAGTCTGTCTTTTCTTTTACTCGCAGAGATATTGTTTTTATGCTCTTCCATAACTTTATGTTTTATTATTTTTTCATACCATTGCTATTTTTCTGTACAGACTTATTTAATGAATTACAACTTCAAATATTTGCGCGTGGCGATCCATGAGGAGACTACGCCGATAAATGCACCGATGACAATCATCGCCAAAAGCACCAAACCGACGTACATAGTTAGACTGCTAAGCAAGCCCTCTGCCGGAATGCCGTATCTGGTCATCGGCTCACGAACAAAGAACAGCAAGCTGTAGCCGGCGATCGTCGCGATAATTGCTGCGATAAATCCGTACATTACCGCTTCTACGATAAACGGCCCGCGGATAAAACTCCTTTCAGCGCCGATCAGCTTCATCATTTGAATCTCGTCTTTCCTGTTAAAGATTGCCATGCGAATCGTATTAAAAACAACCAGCGAAGAAATCACCACGAACACCACAGTGGCAATTGAGCCGCCAATACTTGCCAAATGCACCCAGTCGCCAACGGTTTTCAGCGCTTGCTGGCGGTCGCCACTAAACGACGGTTCTTGGCGCGGATCTTTGTATTTTTTATACAATTTGTCAGTTTTAATAAAATTCTCCAGAGATTTCTGATTATTCAAATCTTCTACCGAGACTCGCAGCGTCGCCGACATCTCGTTGCTGGATTCTTTAATGGCCTCCAATGCCTCCGGGTCGTCCTCATACTGCTTGGCTTGCTGATCGCGCGCTTCCTCGGCAGAAACGTATTTTACGCCAACCACATTATCCAATTTGGCAATCCGCGACTTGATAGCGTTAATTTCTTTTTCCGGCGTATCGCCCTTTAGGTAAATCGACATATCGGCTTGTTTAGAGATATTAGATGCCGTGTCTAATAAAATTTGGCGGGCGGACATCGTCATAAAAACGATCAAAAGCGTGATACTCATCACCGCAGTAGCAGCAACCGTCAGCCAAGCATTGCGGCTAAAACTATTAATACCGTAGCGGCACATTCTAACAAACGTCAACCAGCCGCGCCGGCGCTGTTTGATACGAACTGCCTCCTTTGAGGATACGGGTTTTTTCCTTGGCTTTGCCTTTGTCATTGCTTATAACTTCCTTTTGCTTGGTCAGAAGTAATCTTACCGTGATCAATGGTAATAACGCGCCGCTTCAACCGGTTAACAATCTCCACGTTGTGCGTCGTTAAAATCACTGTCGTGCCGTATTTATTAATTTTTTCCAGCAAACGCACGATATCCCAGCTGTGTTTCGGATCCAGGTTGCCAGTCGGCTCGTCAGCGATCAGAATTTTCGGTTGGCGCACTACCGCCCTAGCAATCGCCACCCGCTGCTGCTCGCCGCCAGACAGCTGATTCGGAAATTGCTTTTCCTTGCCTTTCAAGCCCACTAGTTCAATCACTTTTGGCACAGTTGATTTAATTTCGCGGTTAGTCATACCGGCAATTTCCAGCGCAAACGCGATATTCTCAAATACTGTCCGATTTGGCAGCAGCTTAAAATCCTGAAACACCACGCCAATTTTACGGCGCAGCAACGGAATATGTTTATCTTTCAGATTATCATAATCAATGCCGCCAACCACAATCTTCCCCGAACTTGGCTTTTCCTCGCGCGTCAGGAGCTTTAATAGCGTAGATTTACCAGCGCCAGAAGTACCAACGATAATCACAAACTCGCCAGCGCTAACATGAATACTCGCCCGATTTAAGGCTGGCTTATTATTCTTCCCGTAATTCTTCGTCACCCTATCTAACAGAATCATCAGGCAATATTATAGCATAAACTGTATTCTGGCCGCAAACTGCTAATATCACTGGGCTTTTCGCAAGTACGCCTCAATAAACTCATCAATATCCCCATCCAGCACCCCCTGGGTATTGCGGTTCTCGTGCTTGGTGCGGGTGTCCTTGACCAGCGTATACGGATGCAATACATAATTTCTGATCTGGCTGCCCCAGTTGGCCGACTCGCCAGCCCTGAGATCAGACAACGTTTCAGCGTGCTGCTCCAGCTTCATCGCCAGCAACTTGGAGCGCAAAATCTTCAGCGCCGTCTCTTTATTCTGGATTTGCGAACGCTCATTCTGAATCGCCACGGTAATACCCGTCGGCACGTGCGTCACCCGCACCGCCGAGTCAGTGGTATTCACGCCCTGGCCGCCCTTACCACCCGAGCGATACACATCAATCCTCAGATCATTCGGGTCAATCGCAATTTCATCCGGCGTATCAATCTTTGGCAGCACCTCCACCAGCGCGAAGCTGGTCTGGCGCAAATTGTCAGCATTAAACGGACTGAGGCGCACCAGCCGATGCACGCCATTTTCTGAGCGCAATTTACCATACGCAAACGGCCCAGAAATCTCCAGCACCACCGTCTTTATCCCAGCATCATCATTAGTCGAGCGCTCCAGCGTGTCGGCTTTCATCCCCGACTTCTCCGCCCAGCGCAGATACATCCGCTCCAGCATGGCCGCAAAGTCCTGAGCATCCAGCCCGCCTACGCCAGCCGAAATCCGCACCACTGCCTCGCGGTTGTCGTACGGGCCATTGAACAGCAAATCGGTCTTGCGCTGGGTAAACTCCTGCTCCAGCGCTGCCACCTGCGCCTCAAACTCCGGCAGCAAATCATCGTCGCCCAGCTCCATCAACTCAGCGATATCCATGAGCTGCACCCCCAGCGTCTGCCACGGCTCAACTGTCTGGCGCACGCTAGCCGCCTTTTTGGCCAGCGCCTGCGCCTCGTCCGGATTATGCCAAATCTCCGGCTGGTTAAGCCGCTCGTCCAGCGCCGCCAGCTCCTGCTCCAGCGCCGCAAAATCCAGCGCCGCCTTGGCCTGTTCTACTTCTGATTGCAGAGTTTGGATGCGCTTTTTGAGTGGCTGCATAGGTACCATTGTAACAATTTTGCTATACTTTTTGTATGAAGATCGGCATATTTGATACGGGAACTGGCGGCA
>ERZ772764.1243-NODE-1243-length-16181-cov-2.831824_pt1 | contig 16181 bp, 18 predicted proteins | sample MGYA00512163_ERZ772764 | MGnify/ENA primary metagenome ERZ772764 (study PRJEB29015, sample SAMEA2737903) | human oral metagenome | biome: human oral; feature: human-associated habitat; material: dental | place: China | collected 2094 ... | reverse complement strand
GATCCGGACACCTCGAAGACCGCCGCGAGCTGGTTCGGAGCCTGTATTTTCCTTATCGTGGCAGCCACCATTTTAAGAAGTTTCTTCCTCTAAGCCTATGGAGACCTATCCCATCAACAAGGGAATCGGTCGCTCGGTAGAGTTTCAGGGACTCAAAAGCCAGTATCTGTTCATTTTCGCCGGAGGGCTACTCGCCCTTTTCGTGCTGTTTGTCATCCTCTACATGGCGGGTGTCAATCAATGGATTTGTATCGGATTCGGAGGTACTGCCGCAACCATCTTGGTGTGGCAGACCTTCTCCCTGAACAGGAAGTATGGGGAATATGGGCTGATGAAGCGTTCCGCCTTGCACAGCCATCCCCGTTACCTTATCAACCGTCGTCGCATTCCCCGTCTGTTCCGACACAAGGAACAGAGAAGAGTAAAGAGAGAACAGGAAGAAAGGAAAAACAAAGAAAAGGAGGAAAGGCAATGAGAAATATACTGAAAGCCACCACTCTGGAGAACCGCTTTCCGCTGCTTGCCGTTGAAGAGGGGTGTATCCTCTCGAAAGACGCCGACATTACGGTCGCCTTTCGGGTCGAGCTTCCCGAACTCTATACGGTGACGAGTGCGGAGTATGCCGCCATCCATTCTTCTTGGGTAAAGGCAATCAAGGTGTTGCCGACCTACAGCGTCGTACACAAGCAGGATTGGTTTGTCAAGGAGGGCTACCGTCCGGACTTGCAAAAGGAGGATATGAGTTTCCTCTCCCGCAGTTTCGAGCGACACTTCAATGAGCGACCGTTCTTGAATCACGCCTGCTACCTGTTCCTGACCAAGACGACCAAGAACCGCAACCGGCAGCAAAGCAACTTCTCCACCCTCTGCCGGGGACATATCATCCCCAAGGAGGTACGGGACAGGGATACTGCCCGCAAGTTCCTCGAAGCGACCGAGCAATTCGAGCGGATTATGAACGAAAGCGGTTTTATTCGCCTTGCTCGCCTGACAGACGAGGAGATTATCGGAACGGCGGAGACACCGGGACTGATTGAGAAGTATTTCTCGCTGTCCCTCTCCGATACGACGGTTTTGGAGGACATCGACCTCAAAGCCGACCAAATGCGTATCGGTGATAAGCGACTCTGCCTGCATACCCTTTCCGATACGGAAGACCTGCCCGGGCTGGTAGGCACGGATATGCGCTATGAGCGATTATCCACCGACCGCAGCGACTGCCGCCTTTCCTTTGCCGCTCCCGTAGGGTTATTGCTCTCGTGCAACCATATCTACAACCAGTATGTGCTTATTGATGATAGTGCCGAGAACCTGCAACGCTTCGAGAAGAGCGCACGGAACATGCACTCGCTCTCCCGTTATAGTCGCTCCAATCAAATCAACAAGCAATGGATTGACGAATACCTGAACGAGGCACACAGCTTCGGGCTTACCTCCGTCCGCTGTCATTGCAACGTCTTGGCATGGAGCGAGGACGAGGAGGAACTCCGCCGTATCCGCAACGACGTGGGCAGCCAACTCGCACTGATGGAGTGTAAGCCACAACACGGTGGATGTGCCGACGCTGTTCTGGGCAGGCATTCCCGGCAATGAAGCCGATTTTCCCGCAGAAGAGAGTTTTTACACGTTCATCGAACAGGCGGTCTGCTTCTTCAATGAGGAGACCAACTACCGTGATTCGCTATCTCCGTTCGGCATCAAGATGGCAGACCGCAGTGGCAAGCCCATTCATCTCGATATCTCCGACCTGCCGATGAAGAAAGGCATCACCACGAACCGAAACAAATTCATCTTGGGTCCTTCGGGCAGTGGCAAGTCGTTTTTCACCAACCACCTCTTGAGGCAGTATTGGGAGCAGAACACCCATATCGTCTTGGTGGACACGGGAAACAGTTATCAGGGCTTGTGCGAGATGATACGCCACAAGACGCAGGGCGAGGATGGGGTGTACTTCACCTACTCGGATGAGAGCCCCATCAGCTTCAATCCCTTCTATACCACCGACAAGGTGTATGATGTGGAGAAAAGGGAGAGCATCAAGACACTGCTGCTGACCCTTTGGAAGAAGGATAACGAGCCAGCCACCCGTTCGGAGGAGGTCGCCCTTTCCAATGCCGTTTCACTCTTTATCGAGCGTATCAAGACGGACGACGGTCTCGTTCCTTCGTTCAACAGCTTTTACGAGTATCTCACCACCGACTACTCGGCATTGCTCCGTGAGAAAAAGGTCAGGGAAAAGGATTTTGACTTGGCCAATTTTCTCAACGTGCTGGAGCCGTACTACAAAGGTGGCGAATACGACTACCTGCTGAACTCTGACAAGCAACTCGACCTCTTGAATGCACGCTTTATCGTCTTCGAAATTGATGCGATTAAGGATCATCCCATCCTTTTCCCTATCACGACCATCATCATTATGGAACTGTTCATCAACAAGATGCGGCGTCTGAAAGGAATACGGAAGGTCATCCTCATCGAGGAGGCTTGGAAGGCGATTGCCTCCGCAAACATGGCAGGTTATATTCGCTATCTCTACAAGACGGTAAGAAAATTCTTCGGCGAGGCGGTCGTGGTCACGCAGGAGGTGGACGACATCATCTCCTCTCCCGTAGTCAAGGAAAGTATCATCAACAATTCGGACTGCAAGATACTGCTCGACCAGCGCAAGTACATGAACAAGTTCGACCAGATACAGGCACTCTTGGGACTGACGGACAAGGAGCGGGGGCAGATACTCTCCATCAACCAGAGCAACGATGCCACACGGTCGTACAAGGAGGTGTGGATCGGACTGGGAGGTGTGCAGTCTGCTGTCTATGCCACCGAAGTGTCGAAAGCCGAATACCTCACCTACACGACGGAGGAGACCGAGAAGATGCGCGTACTTGCCCGTGCCGAGCAACTCGGCGGGAATATGGAGCTTGCCGTCAGGCAGCTCGCCGAAGAAGAGTAATCAATGAATGTTTAACCGCGTAATACAACAAGTCCGAAAAATATGACGTCATATTTCAAGAAAACAGTCGACTGATTTTCAGATTTACTCGACTGATTTTTCCGAGTGGCTCAAACGGTATTTTCAGTTCGATGCTGGCAAAGATTCAGGAACTGATGCTCAAACACGACATCACGCAGTTACAGAATGATCCCACCTATACGATAGATGCTTCGAACGGGGTGTACCTCGTCTTCATGATTATCGGCATTATCGGCTACTTCACCATTCCAACGGTTGCGGGCTGGGTAATACAAGCCGGAGGAGCGGGTAACTACGGTAAAAACGTGAACTATGCGGCAGGAAAGGGTGCCGGTATCGCAGGTGCTGCGGGCGGAGCCGTTGGTGGATTTGCCGGAGGACACGGAAAACAGGTCTTGCATAGTGCGGGACATAAAGCCAAGGAGGTGGCAGGGCAGCTTTTCCGCAGGAGAAGCGGAAATGCTCCCGAATAATAAACAAAAATGAAATGCTATGGAATTTAAGTCATTAAAGAATATCGAAACAAGTTTCAGGCAGATACGCCTCTTTACCTTGGTCGTCGTCTGCCTGTGTGCTCTCCTTGCGGGGTATTCGGTATGGAGTGCCTACTCTTTTGCCGAAGCCCAGAGGCCGAAAATCTATGTGTTGGATGGCGGTAAGTCGCTGATGCTCGCCCTGTCGCAGGATCTGTCGCAGAACAGACCCGCGGAAGCCAAGGAGCATGTGCGCCGCTTCCACGAGCTGTTCTTCACCCTTTCGCCCGATAAGAGTGCCATTGAGGGGAATATCTCCCGTGCGCTGCTCTTGGCGGACAAGAGTGCCTACAATTACTATCGGGATTTCTCCGAGAAAGGATACTACAACCGTATCGTGGCAGGAAATATCAATCAGGTCGTGCAGGTGGACAGCGTTCTCTGTGACTTCGACCGCTATCCCTACACGGTACGGACGTATGCCCGGCAGATGATTATCCGTGCCACCAACGTGACCGAGCGCAGTCTCGTGACCGTATGCCGCCTGCTCAATACGAGCCGTAGCGATGACAATCCGAATGGCTTCAATATCGAAGGATTCGAGATTGTGGAGAACAAGGACATCAGTACCCGTAAGCGATGAAAAAGAAAAGTCTGTTCCGAATGATGCGGGAGGGAGCGGAGGCAAGACTCCGCCGCCTGTGCGGACACATCCCCGCTCATCTGAGGCTGTATGTCGTCCTGACGATGCTTCTCTTTTTCGCCATACTTGCCAACTATGTTTTCTTCAACGGTTTGTTCCGTATCTTCTCAGACGGAGACTCTGAAGAGGAAACGTTACCGGCAATCGAGCATATAGAAGCCCCTGAAGTAAGGCGGCTCTATCCCAAAGACAGTATCAACCTATTAAAGTATTACGATTATGTTCCCATTCAAAAGAAAGACAGCCTCCGACGCGAGCACCTCGCCTGAGCTGACGGAGGAAGAGAGACAAAGGCGAAAGAAGTTTATCATTTACCCCCTGATGTTTCTGCTTTTTGCAGGCTCTATGTGGCTCATCTTCGCTCCATCGGAGAAAGAAGGGGAGAAACAGGCGAAGGGGTTCAACACGGAAGTCCCCGACCCGATGGCAACCGAACTGATCGGTGACAAGAAGAAAGCCTACGAGAAAGAGATGATAGAACAGAAAGAGCAGGAACGAAGTCGTGCCATGCAGAGTCTGAGTTCCATGTTCGGGGAGATGACAGGAGGACACCCAGTGCAGAGTTCCGAAGAGTTGGCATTAAAGACGGATTTGTCGGAAAGAGACAACGGCTTCGGCTCTCGCACCACTGCTCCGCAAGAGGGATTCCACGCCTCTGCATCAGCCTATCAGGACATCAACCGCACGCTCGGCAGTTTCTATGAAGCACCGAGGGAAGACCCTGAAAAGGAGGAACTGCGTGCCCGATTAGCAGAGTTGGAAAACCGTATGAGCAGCGAACAGCAGTCGCCCGCCATAACCGTGAACGACCAGATGGCACTACTTGAAAAGTCCTATCAGTTGGCGGCAAAATATATGCCGTCGGGTGGTGGACAGTCCTCTTCCAATATGGCATTGGCATCGGACGGGGAGACGGCTTCCGAAGAGAAAGCGGTCTCCGCAAGCCGCAATGGAAAGGCGGTGGCGTTTCCGGTCAGGCAGGTGAGCGGTCAAGTGGTGTCGGCTCTGGCACAGCCGATGAGCGACTCGACTTTCCGCTCCGAATATGTCAAGGAGAGGAACTACATGTTCCATACCGCCATCGGAACAACCCCGCTGACGGAGAAGAATACCATCTCCGCCTGTGTGCATACTCAGCAGACGGTTACGGACGGGCAAACGGTACGTTTCCGTCTCTTGGAACCGATGCAGGTATCCGGCAAGGAAATCCCTCGGAACACCTCGGTGGTCGGCGTGGCGAAGATACAGGGCGAACGCCTGAACGTACTCATCTCTTCGCTGGAATATCACGGGAACATCATCCCCGTGGAGTTGGCGGTGTACGATACGGACGGACAGGCTGGGATATTCATCCCCGGCTCGATGGAACGCAGTACCGCCAAGGAGATTGTCGCAGGAATGGGTACTTCCGCAGGCAGCAGTATGAACTTCTCCACCGATGCGGGGGCACAGCTTGCCGCCGACCTCGGCAAGGGACTGATACAGGGAACGAGCCAATACTTTGCCAAGAAAATGCGCACCGTCAAGGTGCATCTGAAGGCAGGTTACAAGGTTCTGCTCTATCAACCCGAAAACAAGTAATTCACAGTTATTATTCACCACTTTAATCCAAAGTAAAAATGAAAAGAACAGTTTTAGCCATCGCCCTGATGCTGGGCGCAGTCTGTGCCAACGCACAGGAAACGACTTCAAGCGGAGACCTCTATCAGGGGCTGACCCGCAAAATCACCTTTGAGCGGATGATACCGCCTCACGGCTTGGAAATCACCTACGATAAGACGGTACACATCATCTTCCCTTCTGCCGTGCGCTATGTGGATTTGGGTTCGCCCAACCTCATTGCGGGAAAGGCGGACGGGGCAGAAAACGTTATCCGTGTGAAAGCGACGGTCAAGAACTTCCGGGAGGAAACGAACATGAGTGTCATCACGGAGGACGGTGCATTCTATTGTTTTAATGTCAAGTATGCCGACGAACCGTTGCTTTTGAATGTGGAGATGGCGGACTTCATCCACGATGGGGAGAGCGTAAACCGTCCGAACAATGCGATGGAGGTCTATCTCAAGGAACTCGGAAGCGAAAGCCCGATGCTGGTAAGGCTCATCATGAAATCCATTCACAAGGAGGACAGGCGGACGGTGAAGCACATCGGCAGCAAGTCCTTCGGTATTCAGTACCTGCTCAAAGGGTTGTATTCGCACAACGGACTGCTGTACTTCCATACGGAACTGCGCAACAAGTCAAACGTGCCGTTCGACATCGACTTCATCACGTTCAAAATCGTGGACAAGAAGGTCGCCAAACAGACGGCTATGCAGGAGCAGGTGCTGCTTCCGCTGCGTGCCTACAACTATGTTACTTGTGTGACGGGACAGAAGAGCGGTCGCACGGTGTTCACGCTTCAGAAGTTCACCATCCCCGATGACAAGCAGCTCATTGTGGAGATGCACGAGAAGAACGGAGGAAGACATCAGTCCTTCATCGTGGAGAATGAAGACCTTGTGCGTGCAAGAGCAATTGACGAACTCAAAGTGAAGTAGTATGAGAAAGTCTCTGTTTTTCCTGTTTGTCGTGTCGCTTGCCCTCCTTGCAGGGCAGGCACACGCCCAACGCTGTCTGCCCAAGATGAAAGGCATACGCCTGACCATCGGTATGGCGGACGGTTTTTATTCTCCTTCTTCCAAGAATGAGACAGGATACTCGTTCGGGGCTTCGCTTGCCACCTACACGAAAGGAGGACATCAATGGGTGCTTGGGGCGGAGTATCTCCGCAGATACCATCCCTATCGTGAAAGCCGTATCCCTGTGGAACAGTTCACGGGCGAGGGAGGTTTCTTCTGTAACGTGCTTTCGGACGGGAGCAAGACCTTTTTCCTCTCTGCCGGAGTTTCCGCCTTGGCAGGCTATGAGACGGTCAATGGTGGAAAGAAACTGCTCTTTGACGGTGCTACGCTACGCAATAAGGACAGCTTTCTCTATGGGGGTGCCGTCACCTTGCAGGCGGAGACCTATCTGACGGACAGATTGGTGTTACTGTTCTATGGCAGAGAGCGTTGCCTGTGGGGAGGCTCTACGGAGCGTTTTCATACACAATACGGTGTCGGACTGAAAATCATGCTGGACTGATGGATGCACGACAGATGAGAGAGATTCCCATTGCGGACTTCCTGAGCGCAATGGGGATTCAGCCGAGCAAACAGAAAGGAAACGCTTTGTGGTATTCCGCCCCTTACCGCACGGAACGGACACCCTCGTTCAAGGTTGATACCGCCAAGAATGTCTGGTTCGATTTTGGGACGGGCAAAGGGGGCGACATCTTCGACTTGGCGGGAGAGTTTATCGGAAGCGGAGATTTCCTCCTACGGGCGGCTTTCATTGCAAAGAGCGGAGCGTGTCCGCTACCTGCTTTGGAGCAACCGCAAAGAAGCGAAAAGAAAGAACCTACCTTTGAGGATATTTGGAAGCGTCCCTTATTCAATAGAAGACTGCTGGGTTATTTGGAAGAACGAGGAATCAATGCCCACGTTGCCATCCCAAACTGCGAGGAGGTTCGATACCGGGTGCATGGCAAACGGTACTATGCCATCGGCTTTCGTAATGAGGCAGGAGGAATGGAATTGCGTAATCACTTTTTCAAGGGCTGCATCCCTCCGAAGGATATTTCACTGAAGCGTAACGGTTCGGACATGTGTGCCGTATTCGAGGGCTTTATGGATTACCTCTCCGCTATGCAACTTGGTATCATCGCTTCGGACTGGCTTGTCCTTAATTCCGTTTCCAACGTGGAGAAGGCGGTGAAAGCTTTGCAGGGCTATGAAAGGATAGAATGCTTCCTCGACAATGACGATGCGGGGCGAAGGACTTTTCAAAGGCTAAGGGCAGACTTAGGGAAAAAGGTCTTTGACCGTTCCTCCCTGTATGCCGACCATAAGGATTTGAATGAGTTTCTGCTTTCCAAGAATGCAGGAAACAATGTATAACAACAAAACGATAGTAAACAATGAAGAAGAAAATCATAAATGCAATATGGGTAATGGGGGTACTCTCCATTGCCGTGTTTTGCCTATCTGCTTGTGATAACGAGTTGGATATTCAACAGGCGTACCCGTTCACGGTAGAGACTATGCCAGTGCAGAAGCACATCGTCAAGGGACAGACGGCAGAGATACGCTGCACGCTCAAACGGCAGGGGCAATTTGAGGATGCACGCTATACCATCCGTTATTTCCAGCCTGACGGCAAAGGCTCGCTAAAAATGGATAACGGTACGGTCTTCAAACCCAATGACCGCTATCTGCTTACGAAAGAAGAGTTCAGGCTATACTACACATCTGCTTCCACCGACCAGCAGACGATAGACGTGTATGTGGAGGACAATTTCGGACAGAAGGCAAAACTCTCGTTTGAGTTCAACAGCCAGAAAGACGAGGAAAAGGATAAGAAAGATGAGGTTAAGAAATAAACTTGTCGTCTTCTGCCTTGTCTGCCTTTCCTGCTTACGGCTTTCCGCTCAGGACGGAAGGAATGCACTGCTCTCGTTGCCACCTTTTGAGCGTGGCGTGTTCTGCATCAAGCACTTCGAGGGACTGCACGGGTTCAAGGACGCACCCTATGTCGGATACGGTCATCAGTTGCAAAAGGGAGAACGCTTTACGGCGGCGATGACGGAACGGCAGGCGGACTCCCTGCTTCGGGCAGACCTGATGAAGCACCTGATGATGTTCAAGGACTATGGAAAGGATGCCCTTCTGCTTGCCGTCCTCTCCTACAATGTCGGGACGGGTAGGTTGCTCGGAACTTGTCAAACGACGAAAGGTGGAGTTTGCCCTGTTTTATGTACCCTGATTTCACAAAGTACACCCCTTGCAAGTTTTATTGGCTTGCAAGGGGTGTTTTCTTGCCGTTTTATTCGCCTTTCTCGTTATGAATGAGTACCTTTGCGAAAGGTAATATTAATATAGAAAAATCATGAACAGAGGATCGGAATGGCGTATTTGGGACTTGCATTTTCATACTCCCTCATCTTATGACTATAAAGATAATAGTGTAAAAAATCAGGATATTATAAATATCTTGAGTGAAAACAATGTTTCTGTTGTTGCGATAACAGACCATCACGTTATTGATATAGAGCGAATACAAGATTTACAAAGATTGGGGAAAGAAAAAAATATAGTAGTTCTTCCTGGAATTGAATTCTGTTCAGAACTTGGAGGTGCTGAAGCTATACATTATATAGGAATTTTTCCAGAGACAGCCAATCTGAATACAATATGGACAAAAATACAGGGACAGTGTAATCTGACACCAGAAGAAATTGATTCAAAAGGACAAGAGCGAATTGTGTGCTCTTTTGAAAAAACAAGTTCTCTGATAATAGAATTAGGAGGTCTTGTAACAATACACGCTGGTAAGAAATCTAACTCTATAGAGGGCATAAAAAATAATTTACTTGTGAAACAAGAATTTAAACAGCAATTACTATCAACCTATTACCCTCTTTTGGAGGTTGGGAAAATCGAAGATGTAGAAAGCTACAAATCTTATGTGTTTCCCAATATAAAATTTTCTTTGCCTATTATTATGTGTTCAGATAATCATAATATTCGAGAATACACCACAAAAGAAAAACTGTGGATTAAAGCTGAAACAACATTTGAAGGGCTAAAACAGATTTTATTTGAACCAGAGGATAGAGTAAGGATTCAGACAACAAAACCTGATGAGAAGAATATTTATCAAGTAATTGATAGCATAACTTTAGATGAGGATGAATTTTGGCATGGAAATATCTTTCTTAATCCTAATTTGAATACGATTGTAGGAGGACGTTCGACAGGAAAATCTTCCTTGCTCAAAGCTATTGCTGCTAAGCATGGAAATAAAGAAGTTGAAGAAAATGACTTTATCAGACAACACCTTAATGGTATATCTATTCGATGGCAGGATGGAAATGATCAACTTGGTCGTGAAATAGAATATTTTCGACAGAGTTATATGCATGATATTGCTTTTGATCCAGAAAAGACAAATCGGATTGTTGATAACATTATAAAAGACAAAGATGAAGCGGGCTTATTGAAATCTTACAATGAGTATCTTGCTGAAATATCTAAAAAAATATCAGAAGACGTTTTTTCTATCTTCCAAATGCAAAAAGATATAGCTTCTGTAGCAAAGTCTTTGTCTGAAAAAGGGAACAAAGATGGCGTCATAAAACAGTTAAATCTATTAAAGTCAAAAGCAGCTGATTTACAAAAGGGAAGTGAATTGTCGCCAGAAGAGAGAATGTCTTTTGATGCGTACTCACATCAAATCCAAGAAAAAAAGAAACAAATAGCTGAAGCAGACAATGATTTAGTATTACTGAATAAAATGAAGAATGTCACTCCTTTTGAACCTACTTTCAAGGACAAGTGGCAATTTAATCAATTATCATTTCCATTGAATCAGTATGATATTGACCGATTGTACGATGACTTGAAGGTAAAGACTGAGATAGAATGGGGTAACATTGTTCAACAGTTCATCGAAAAGACCTTAAAAGCAAAAGAACAAATAAGTACAGATATTCAAACCATAATGGCTTATGATGTCTATAAGAAAGGGATACATGCTTTTGAAGGCAATAAGGAATTGAAGGATATTAATGGCAAAATAATTGAAGAAGAGAAAAACCTTGAAACTATTAATGGGTTGCAAAGTAGACTTGAGCATATAAGAAAGTTGCGTAATTCTCTTATTCAAAAAATTATTGACGCTCATTGTTCTTATAAAATGATGGCAAGAGAAATATGTAATACATTAGAAATTGCCTATGATGGACTTGATATTTCTGTCAGTCTAACATTTCACAAGAAAGAGTTACAGGAATTCTTAGAAAGTAGGCTTAACCTACGTGGAAATGAACGTCAAGAATACTTGAAAACGTTACTAAACAGATACGATGACGATAATAAATCATGCAGCATAGATTTCCTGAAAAGTCTTCTTTTAGAGAATATCTTACTAAAGAATGGATATGAGGCTTTAAATGTTGCAATTGAATTTTTCACTCGTAATTGGTACAGTCTTGATTATAGTTTAACCTATCAGGGAGATGCGTTTGTAAACATGTCGGAAGGAAAACAGGCTTTTGTTATTCTAAAATTACTCTTAGACTTTAGTGATAAGAAATGCCCAATACTCATAGATCAACCAGAGGATAGTCTTGATAATCGTGCAATTTATCATGAGTTAGTAGCATACATCAAACGGAAAAAGAAAGAACGACAAATAATATTGGTAACGCACAATTCCAATGTTGTGGTAAGTGCAGACGCAGAAAATGTAATTGTCGCTAATCAAGAAGGTGCGGATACGCCCAACTTAGGAGGTCTGAAATTTCAATATATCAACGGAGCTTTGGAAGATACCAAGCAAAGAGACGAAAAAGATAAGTATATATTATCTTCACAAGGTATCCGTGAACACATCTGTGATATTTTGGAAGGAGGGCGTGTTGCTTTTGAAAAACGTGAACAGAAATACGGCTTTAGAAGATAGAGCAATATTTGGGTGGGCTTTTTGTTACTTTTGAGCCGTCCCAACTCACTGTCAAAAGTAACGAGGTGTTTTTCATAGGGGTTTCTTTGCTCCTTTCTTTGTCCGCCCGAAGCTCACGAAAGAAAGGAGCGGTCGGCAAATCTGCCGACTGCTTTACTCAGTCTGTTCTTCTTGAACGGTTATCCGTCCCGTCCTTACTTCGGGGTGCGTGGAGAAAGCCCAATTGATTTCCTCATCGGGAAGGGTGCTGTGAATGTTCCCACCCATCACCATTCCGCAATCCTGAATGACCTTTTGCCATGCGTCCTCCCTGCTCTCGGCAACTACTTCAAACACACCCTCGAAAATGTACTGCGTCCGTACTCTGTAAACTCTCTTTTTCATATTCTCAAAATTTAGCAATTAGTAATCTGTGTTCCTTTGGTTCTCCATTTGATAACCTGCGGTGGGTAAGCCAAAAATGGTGTGCGCCATAGCCGTATGCAAAGAACTTGTCAAGTTCTGTTTCTTCGGCTATCCGATTGACGGCTGCCCTCAATTCCTTCTCGTTGGTGGATAGGGTAATGGTATTGATTATCCTTATAAGGATATGAGGTATCTCGTCCGCCCAGTTGCATACGATGCTTTCTATTTCTGCTTTCATATTCTGTGATGTTTTGGTAATTGTTTCTTATGCTGTCGCTTTCATTCTCTGCCTTATCAATTTGCGATTGGCATTGACAAGGCTCACGATTTGGTCGTGGTATTCTGTGTTTTGATTGCATACGCCACGACTTTGCACCACTTTGAGCGTGTCTAAATTGACTTCAATCGTTTCTATCCGTCTACCCTCAATGGTCGCCGAAAGGATAAGCGAGTTCTCTTTGAGATAGTAGGCATTGTCGAACACACACTATGCAAACCAAACAAATATGTAAAAAATCAAAAATGATAATGCAGAAACGCACAAAATGCGAATTAGTTATAGATATGATGTTTACATAACAAGTTTACATAAGTATATTTGCATAATGGTGATATTGCCATAATTAAAACAGTAATAACTGCATGACATTTTTAGAATTAAGGCATCAAGTAGAGGATGCATTGAAAACGTCAGGGTATTCTAAAGGAACCTTGAAATTTACTAAATGTGTGTTTAATCATCTTCAACATTACCTTGAAAAGGGTCAAAATTTTGAGTTAACTCATGAATTGGCTTCGCAATTCTTGTTGGAAAAAAATGGAACTTTAGATTGGGATGCATTGACAAAATCTCAAAAAGGAAGCGTAAGATGTGTAGAGTACTTAACCACGTGGCTTGAATCTAAGGAACTCCGCAAGAGTAAAAAACGAAGACGGAAGATCCCCTTTGAAGGAAAATTGGGGCAATCATTCGAGGATTTTCTTCTTCGGGAGTCCCATACCAAACATCCTGCGACACTAAAGCATCATCGCACGCGCCTAAGTCACTTGTACTCGTATCTGTATGAGCGAAATATGGTTTGTATGGATATAACGACAGAAATTATGATTGGATTCTTAGCTCACTTGGATAATATAAAAACCATTGCAGAAAGAGATAATCATATAATCTCTATTCGTGCATTTATGAAGTTTCTATGTGAGCGTAAAGAACTTCAAGATTGTAGTTACGAACGATGGATTAATTTACTCAGGCTTAAACGCCCGGTTTCTAAAAAGATTCCATCTGTCTATACCCAAGAAGAGGTGGAACGAATTATAGCCTCTATTGATCGCATTAGTACTATAGGGAAACGTAATTATGCGATGATTTTGTTGTGTGCAAGATATGGATTGAGGGCTATTGATGTCGTAGGTATGAGATTTTGTAATATTGATTGGGATACAAATGAAATACGAGTAAGGCAACAAAAAACAGATAAAGAAATAACATTACCCTTGTCTGAGGAGGTTGGGTGTGCATTGATAGATTATATAAAAAATGGGCGGCCATCTGCCAATACACCTTATTTATTCATAAAGCATTCGGCTCCATATGGAGCATTGTCCAGTGGAGTAATGGCACTCAATGTAAGCACATACATGAGGCGTGCCGGGATTGATTCTACTGGAAAAAGGACGGGCAGTCATATTCTACGGCACAGCCTCGCCTCTAATTTATTAAAAGCCAATGAGCAATTACCTGTCATTTCGGAAATACTCGGACACAAATCCACAGAAAGTACAAAGAGCTACTTAAAGGTGGACTTAGACCGACTTCGTCAGTGCGCTCTTGATGTGCCATTTGTTTCATCTTTATTTTATGACAATCTCTATGGTAAATAACAATTCGAATAAATTCAAAAGTGTATTCTCTATAATGATAGTTAAATACATTGACTATATGCGTTCTATGAACTTGGAGAGTAGAACCGCAGAAATTCGTTTAGCTCAATTTGATAAACTTGCCTATGAACGAGTGCCAGAAGGAGTTGGCATTACAAAGGAGTTAGCGGACGAATGGGGTAAGATCCGGTCAAATGAGACTCCAAATAATCGCTATCAACGAATATCTCTTCTACGTAGATTCTCTTCTTTTCTTCAATTACACGGTATAGATTCATATCTGCCCAAGTTACCCAAATATGACAAAAACGCATTTATGCCATATATATTTACTACAAAGGAGATTACTGATATTTTTAGAGAATCCGATAAGCTACATGTTCACCGTAAATATCTAAGCTCGAGTAAGTTCGTCATGCCAACTCTTATCCGGTTACTATATAGTACGGGTATAAGAATTGGAGAAGCTCTTTCGCTCAAACACTCGAATGTCAATCTTTGTGACGGGATACTAACACTGTATAAATGTAAAAACGGTGAAGACAGGTTGGTACCGCTATCTCTTTCTATGAGAGAAATATGTAAGGATTATGTGTCGTATAAGGAACGTATGAACATAAAAACAGAAGATGACTCTTTTTTCTTCACATCACCATGCGGTAATCAATGTTTGAGAGGCTCTATTGCAGATTCATTCAAAATCATTCTGCAGCGTGCCGGGATACATCACAATCACAATCGGGTTGAGGTTCGGCTTCACGACCTCAGACATACGTTCTGCGTGCACACTTTACATCGACTGTGTGAGCAAGGAATGGATTTATACTATTCAATGCCGATTTTGATGACCTATATTGGTCATAAATCTCTCTCAGCGACTAATCGTTATGTAAGACTAACGGAAGAAATGTATCCGGGTATTCTCAAGAACGTCAACAAAGCATATAAACATCTTTTCCCCGAAATCGAACTAAACAATGAAACCAATGAATCAGACTGACTTCTCAAAACACATCTCGGATTTTTTCGGGAGTTATTTACCTGATGAATGCGGTGTAACCAATAATACTATCAAAACTTATAGTTATTGCTTTACCCTTCTTCTGGAATACTTCAAAGAAGTAGAACTAATAAGAGCTCAAAAATTAACGTTGAAGCATATTACAAAGGAGCGAATAATATCATTTCTCAATTGGTTGGAAACTACACGTAAGTGTAGTACAAATACAAGGAATGCGAGATTAGGTGCAATTCATGCATTCTTTAAATATCTTCAATACCGTGATGTCACCGGTATTGCAATGTGGCAGGATGTATTATCAATAAAGTTTAAGAGAACAGGAGTCAAACAAATGCCGTTTCTTTCAGTGGAAGCAATTAAGGCATTATTGGATTTACCAAATCAAAAGACTAAAAAAGGGCGCAGAGACTTTGTCTTGATTGGATTACTATATGATAGTGCAATGAGAGTTCAAGAACTTATTGATTCTACTCCATCCGACATTCGATTTGGAGAGATAGTCACAATACGTGTCATCGGTAAAGGAAATAAAGTAAGAACTATACCTCTAACTGATGTGCAAGCAAATAATCTGAAACAATATATGCTTGAAAATAATATGTTAGATAAGAATAAACTCAATAATCCCCTATTTTCAAATGGCAGGGACGGAAAATTATCTCGCATGGCGGTTCTTAAAATTGTTAAAAAATATTTTCAAATTTTGAAGCAAAACACTTCGATTATTGTGCCCGATGATATTGGATGCCATGCATTACGACATTCAAAGGCAATACATTTATTAGAAGCTAATGTGAATTTGGTTTGGATAAGAGACTTTCTCGGACATTCATCTGTAACCACAACTGAGGTTTATGCCAGAGCCAGCGATAAAATGAAAAAGGAAGCTCTTGCAAAACTCAATCCTGGGATAATCATCGAAGGAAAATCATCATGGCAAAAAGATCCACAATTGTTATCGTATTTGAAGTCATTGCAACTTGATTTCTGAAAAATTATGTAAAGTTTATTCACTCTTAAAACACCGCTAATTGCTTCTTATGGTAGTGAATATTTGAAAGTTAATTTATTTAAGCGTGGGTGAACTTTACATATTTATTTGGTTTGCATAATGTCTGTTATGTAAAGGTTTGCATAACACACAATGGTGCATTGCCACACCCTCATCCAAATGTT
>ERZ772764.1241-NODE-1241-length-16202-cov-31.463244_pt1 | contig 16202 bp, 14 predicted proteins | sample MGYA00512163_ERZ772764 | MGnify/ENA primary metagenome ERZ772764 (study PRJEB29015, sample SAMEA2737903) | human oral metagenome | biome: human oral; feature: human-associated habitat; material: dental | place: China | collected 2094 ... | reverse complement strand
CCTGGGGGCCGAAGATGCCCGCGTTGGCCTCGAGCAGGTCGGCGCGCTCCATGCCCGCGCGGCGGGGCATCGCGCCCACCAGGTAGGCGACGTTCGTGCCCTGGAACGCCTTGGACGCGTCGTCGAAGATCTCCACACCCGCCAGGGTCGGGAACGCGCAGTCGTCCAGCTCCATCGCGGTCCCCTCGGCGGCCTTGACGGCCTGGGGGATCTCGAGGAGGTTCAGCTTGACGGGCACGTCGGGCCCGAAGAGCTGGCCGGAGGCGATGCGGAAGAGAAGGGCGTAGCCGATGTTCCCGGCTGCGCCCGTGACGGTCACGATGCGGGGTGTTGCCATGAGGCACTCCTTTATTGTCCATGTTGCCGTGGGGCAGCTGGCGCGGTGGTTCCCGCGCTACGGACCAAGGGTACGCGCTCGGGGCGGCGGGCGTTCGGGTACCCGGTCCTATGCGCCCGACGGGGGCTGTCGGGGCGCGGCGGCGCCGCATACAATGGGCGCATGAGCGAGCACGACGACTGCGAACAGGCCGTCGGCCTGCCGTGCGCCCCCTCGGCGGCCGACGGCGCACGGCCGGGGCCGCCCGCGAACGGTGAGGCGCGCGGCGGAGGCCGCGGGCACTCCCACGGCGGCCACTCGCACGACCACGCCCGCGCCTCGCGCACGAGGCTCCTCATGGCGCTCGGGGTCACCGCGGGCGTCATGGCCGCCGAGCTCGTCGCCGCCCACGTGTCCGGTTCCCTGTCGCTGGCGGCGGACGCGGGCCACATGGCGGTGGACTCCTCCGGGCTGGTGGTCGCCCTGGTCGCGGCCCACCTGATGACCCGGCCCCGCGACGACCGCCACACGTGGGGGTGGGCGCGTTCGGAGGTGCTGGCTGCCGCCCTGCAGGCGGGGATGCTGGCGATCATCTGCGCCGTCGTCGCGTGGGAGGCGGTGTGGCGCCTCGTATCGCCCGGGGCCGTCGAGCCCGTCCCCATGCTGGTCGTCGGCGCCGTCGGCCTGATCGCCAACGGCGCTTCCCTGCTCATCCTCATGGGAGGGCGGGGCTCCTCCCTCAATATGCGCGCCGCGTTCCTGGAGGTCGCCAACGACGCCCTGGGCTCGGTCGCGGTGATCGCCGCCGCGGCCTGCGCCCTGGCGACGGGGTGGAGCGGCGCCGACGCCGTCGCCTCCCTGCTCATCGCCGCCCTCATGGCGCCGCGGGCGCTGGGGCTGCTGCGCAAGTCCGTCGCGATCCTCATGGAGCGGACCCCCCACCGGATCGAGCTGGCGCAGGTGCGCGAGCACATGCTGGCGGTCCCGGGGGTCACCCGCGTCCACGACCTCCACATCACGACGGTCGCCACCGGTCTGGTGGCCGTGACCGCCCACGTCGAGGTCTCCCCCGCCGTCGACGCCCACGGGCGGGACCTCATCGTCCACAGCCTCGGCGAGTGCGCGGCGCACCACTTCCCCGTCGAGATCGCCCATTCGACCTTCCAGTTGGAGTGCGCGGAGCACGCCGCCCACGAGCACCTGGCCCACTGATCCCGGCCCCGCCGCGCGTCGCCAACGGGGCGCCAGGGCGCCGGAGGGCGCGCGTCCGTGCTGGACCGGCGCCCAGCAGGGCACGAGCGCGCGGCGGACCACCGGCGCTGCGGGCGCCCCCGGCGCGTCAATTACTGCCGAACGGTCCGCCAGTGCGACACGCAGGGACTCCGGGGGCCTTCCCTCTCATTACGAAGGGGGGTATCGTAATGGTCGGCCAACATTTACCAGTCGGTCCATGTTGGTTCATGACCACCGGATACCCAGAAAGTGAGCTCATGCGCTACCTCAACAAGACCATCGGAGCCGCGGGCGCCCTCGCGCTGGCGGCGGCCGGACTGCTGTCCGGCCCCGCGCTCGCCGACTCCCCCACCACGATCCACGTTTCCCAGGCGACCGGCGCGGACACCAACGACGGCAGTGCCGAACGCCCGTTCGCCACGCTGGGGGCAGCGCTGAAGGCGGCGCCCTCCGGTGCGACTGTCGAAGTCGCCTCGGGCACCTACCGCGAGGGCGAGATCACCTCGTTCAAGAGCCTCACGATCACCGCCGGCAAGGGGCAGCAGGTCTCGCTCAACGGCGCGGACGTCGTCGCGGACTGGAACGACAACGGCGACGGCACCTACTCCTCGGCCCGCAGCGACTTCGTCCGCTTCTCGCACGTGGGCACCGTGAACGCGAACCCCGCGGTCGAGGGCATGGCCGCCTACCCCGAGCAGGTCTTCGTCGACGGCAAGGAGCTCACCCAGGTGGCGGAGCGCTCCCAGGTGGGCCCGGGCACCTTCTGGGTCAACGACCCCGACCCCGTGACCCTGGTCAACCCCAAGAACAACCGCCAGGGCTACAACGTCAAGCCCCACACCGGCGTCGGCTACGTCCTGGGCGACAACCCCTCCGGGCACACCGTCGAGGTCGTCCAGCACCACCGGGCGCTCACCCTGGGCGGGGAGGGCACCGTCTTCAACGGCTTCACGGTCGAGAAGTACTCGCCCCTGCAGCAGTGGGACTACAAGGACCCCGAGATCGGCACCCTCACCGGGGGCGCCATGTTCTTCGTGGGCGGCAAGAACGTGTCGATCACCAACAACACCTTCCAGTACTCGGCGATGGGCACGGCGCTGGGCCTGGCCAACGCCGACGGCTCCACCGTGTCGGGCAACACCATCGCCCACAACGGCGGCGTCGGCTTCGGCATCAACCGGTCGACGAACGTCTCCGTCGAGCACAACACGTGGTCGATGAACAACCAGGCCGGCTTCATCGTCGACAACTGCGGCGCCTACTGCACCATCGGCGACACGAAGATCACCCATTCCGACGGCATCCGCTACGCCTTCAACACGCACGACTACTCCCAGGCCGGCTACAACCACAACGACCCCAACGTGGACAGCCCGCGCCGCGTCATCGGCGTGTGGTTCGACGAGGGCGTCATGAACTCCCAGATCGTGGGCAACCACTTCATCAACGTCGGCAAGTCCGCGATCTTCGACGAGGTCAGCTCCCACAACATCATCGCCTCGAACATCGTCGAGAGCTCCTTCCAGGGGATCGTCCTGTCGGGCACCGACTCCGACAAGATCTTCAACAACACCATCGTCGACACCCTCTCGCCCATGGTGATCCGCGAGGACACGCGCTACAACGGCTGCAACGCGCGCAACGAGGCCGGCGAGTGCACGGCCCCCGAGTCCTGGTCCATTGAGAAGGGCCTGACGTGGAACGCCACCGACAACCAGATCTACAACAACGTGCTCACCAAGTCGGCCAACTCCAAGGAAGGCGACCCGTGGCGCTACTCCATGCTGCTGCGCTTCGCCGGCGGCGTGAACGGGGACGGCACAGCCGTGTACGGGCCCCAGGAGGCCCAGGGCCTCGACTACAACACGTACTACCGCACCTCCAAGGACACCGAGTGGTTCACCATCCACTGGCAGTGGGCCAAGGACGGCGGCGGAGCGGGCGCGTTCAACGCCCCCACTCTGGCCGAGTTCACGTCCCACCCGCAGGCGGGCACGGACACCGCGCCCGGGCGCGACGCCCACGGCCGCGAGGCGCACGGGCAGGACATCATCGCCCCGCGCGCCCAGCAGAACCTCTTCGTGAGGCTGCCCGCCCAGGAGAACCAGTTCGGCGCCGCCGACCTGCACCCCGCTCCCGGTGGGCCCCTGGAGAAGTCGGGCACCGCCCTCGACCCCGCGGTCGCTGCGGCCATGCGCCTGAACCCCGACAACCCCGTCGACAAGGGCGCCCTGGTAAACGCCGCCTGGGGCGACTGAGTCCCGGGCACCGCGCGAACGGGCCCCGGCACCACTGCAGTGGTGCCGGGGCCCTTCGTCTCATTCCCTTCCATCTGGTCGGCTTTGGCTGTAGCCTGGCCGTGTCCGAATGATCCGGCCGGCCCCGCTCGCGCGGGTCCCAGGCCGTTGCCGCACTGCTTGAGACCCGCGACGACCTGCTGGACAAAGTGGGGGGCGCCGAGGGCCGGTACAGGGAGGCGGTAGGCGCCCTGGAGGAGTACGCGGGGGCGCTGGACAGGGCGCAATCGGACTCGCTGAACGCCTTGGCCGCGGCGAAGTCCGCGCAGGCGGACGCCATGGACGCGCGGACCCGGGCCGAGCGCATGCGCGCCTCGGCGGAGGAGTACCCCGCCGACGGGGACGGGGGTGACGACCGCGCGCGGTACATGCGCCTGGCGGGGGCCGTCGACGCCGACGAGGCGGCCGCCCAGGGGCGCGTCGCCGCTCAGAAGGAGATCATCGACCGCGCTGTTTCAGAGCGCGACATCGCGGCCGAACGCGCTATTGAGATCATCAACGGCGCCTGCGGCGATGGGCTCGCCGACTCGTGGTGGGATGACTGGGGCAGGGCGATCACCCAGTGGATCGCGAAGATCTGCGAGATCGTCAGCGGAATCGCGGGGGTTCTGGCGCTCCTGGTGTCCTGGGTGCCCATTGTCGGGCAGGCGCTGGCCGCGTTCCTCGGCGCCCTGTCGGCCGTCACGGGCGTGATCGCAGCGCTGGCCAATACTGTGCTAGCGATGGCCGGGGAGCAGACGTGGCTCGACGCCGTCATCTCCGTGGGCTTCGCCGCACTGGGCTGTGTAGGTCTGGGAGGGTTGCGCGGCGTGGCGGCGAGCGCCCGGGCCATGGCCGGAGCGCGCGGCGCGTGGGCCGCCGCCGGCGGGTTGCGCGGCGTGGGAGGGCTGCGGGGCCTGGCCTCCGGGTACCGCGCGGGGGCGGCCGCCAGCCTCAAGGGCGCTGTCCACTCCCTGCGCTCCGCCGCCCACAATCTGCGCCACGACCCGCAGGGGGTGCTCGCCTCCGCCGTCGCCGCCCTCAAGTTCAAGGGCAGCGGGCGCACCGACCTGCCCAAGGGCCTCTACGAGGGACGCGGCAAGAACCACGGCTCCGCGGCGGCGCGCGCCTACGAGGAGCAGATCACGGGGTACCCCGTCGAGTACTCCATCTACGTGGAAGGCGACCTGTCCGAGGTCGAGTTCGACGGCTTCCGGGACGGCGTGCTCCTGGACGCCAAGGGGCCGCGCACGTATGTCATTATCAGTCACGACTGGGGCACCAAAGCACTTGAAAAAATGCAAACACAAATGGACAGGCAAGTGGATGCACTCGCGCGCGGAGGTCTCGACATTCCCATCCACTGGCACTTCGCCGAGAAGGGAGCGATGGAAATCGCAGCAAAACTGAATGTCCCACCAGCAATTACGTTATTCTACACTTCTCCCAAATAGACACGATCGGAAGCGAGGCAAACAATGGATTGGTATGCGAAGATTCGTTTGGGGCCGTGGGCGTCGGATGCGACCGCTACGGCGGATCGGGTGATGCCGTGGCTGGACTCCCTGGCCCGGGTCAGCCCCCTGCTGGCCGACTGGAAACTGCTCGGGGATTCGCGCTACAAATGCCTGGTCGCCCGCCCCCTCACACTCGACACCCTCCGCATCCGACTATGGGAGGGGAAATCGAAGGTGATTTTCCCCGGTCGCACCATCCCCGGATACCGGGCTTCCCCCGCCTTCTCCGGGGACATCGACGAGGGTCCGGTCATCCTTCGAATCGATGTGGGCATCTACATCGGGACCGATCATCCGGGAATCAACATGCTGGATATCAAATTCGGCGCACCCGCCGCAGAGGATCTCGAAGACTTCGCGGATGCCTTCATCGACGCGACAGTGAGCGCCTTCGACCCCGTGTACGTGTCCCTGTGCGACTTGGACGTCAGCGTGGACAGGGAGTGGGACATGTTCCTGCCCGGGTGGAAGATCTACCTGCCCCACACCGCCTCACCCACCCGCATCCAGCAGGCCCAACAAGCCGCCACCACCACCCGGCCCCTCGCCACCGGCACCGTCTACACCATCGCCACCCCCACCACATACCCAACCCGCACCACCGACTGGACCAAAGACCCCAAACCCGACACAGATCCCGACGCCTAAAGCCCGCTCCCCGCAAGCAAACGTGGTCCACCAATCCTGAGCACGGCGCACGCCCCCTCCGCCGCCCCCCTGCCCCAGTCCCGAGCACAACAACACCCACCTCCGAGCAGCACACCCCCTCCACCGCTCCCTGCACCCGTCCCGAGCACAACACCCCGACCCTACGTAAGCGAGGCCGATAATGGATTGGAATGCGAAGGTCCGATTGGGGCCATGGGCGTCGGATGCGACCGCCACGGCGGAGCGGGTGATGCCGTGGCTGGACTCCCTGGCCCAGGTCAGCCCCCTGCTGGCCGACTGGAAACTGCTCGGCAAGTCCCGCTACGAGTGCCTGGTCGCCCGCCCCCTCACACTCGACACCCTCCGCGTCCGACTATGGGAGGGGAGGTCGAAGGTGATTTTCCCCGGCCGCACCATCCCCGGATACCGGGCTTCCCCCGCCTTCGCCGGGGACATCGACGAAGCCGCGAGCGTCCTGCGCATCAGCGGAGGCATCTACATCGGCCCTGATCACCCGGGGATCAACATGCTGAACATCAAATTCGGCGCACTTGAGGTGGAGGAGCTTGAGGGTCTTGCTGACCCACTCATCGACGCGACAGTGGGCGCCTTCGACCCCGTGTACCTGTCAATCTGCGACCTGGACGTGAGCGTGGACAGGGAGTGGGATAAGTTCTTGCCCGGATGGAAGATCTACCTGCCCCACACCGCCTCACCCACACGCATCCAGCAAGCCCAGCAGGCCGCCACCACCACCCGGCCCCTCCACTCCGGCACCGTCCACACCATCGCCACCCCCACCACCTACCCAACCCGCACCACCGACTGGACCAAAGACCCCAAACCCCACACCGACCCCGACGCCTAAAGCACCAGCGCACGCGGTCCACCAAGGTCCTCCAACCCTGAGCACGGCACACGACCTCATGGGCCAACCCGCCCCCACTCGGGTTCGCGTGTACACCACCTAGACACTGCCCGCGCCACTTAGACCGCCGACACGCCGTGAGAACCAGGGCCCGTTTGGGCCTAAGTGGCGCAACGGCGCGCTAAGTGGTGCAGCAGCCCGTTAAGTGGCGCAGCAGCGAGCGAATCCCGCAGTGGCGCAATAGCTCGCTAAGCGGCGCAATAGCTCGCTAAGCGGCGCAGTACCGGCTGAATCCCACAGTGGGGTGAACGAAGGCGCGCAAAGCGCCGACGAAGAACCGCACCGCGGGTTTCCCCGCAAGCAACCGACCGGAAACCAGGCGGGCTGCCCTCGGACACGAACACCCCGGGCCACCCCGCAAACAACCGCCACGAACACCCCGGGCCTCACCGCAAGCAACCGCCACGGACACCGTGGGCCGCTGCGCGCAGGGGCACGCGGACAGCCAGGCGGCGGGAGCGCTGAGCGCTCCCGCCGCCATGACCAAGTGGGGCCCGGGGCCCCGCCTTCGTCCGCTTCAGCCCTCACGGAACATGATGCCGAAGCTGCCGCGCGGGTAGTGCCACTTGAGCACGCCCTTCGGCGCCATGGCCAAGCAGGTTCCGCACTCCAGGCACGCCGCGTACTCGACGCCGATCGTGCCATCGGCCTCGACCGAGTACACGTGCGCCGGGCAGATGCGCTCCAGCAGGGGGCCGGCGCCTAGCCTGCGGGCCAGCTCCTGATCGACCTCGATGTGGGATTCCTCCTCATCCAGGTTGTAGGTGTTCCCAGCCAGTCGGGCAGGGACGCTTTCGATGACGAATCCAGCCATTGCTCCGTCCTCCTTTCAGAAAGTGCCGTCACAGCGCGCGGACGCCCGCCAGGACATCCCCCGCGATATGCGTGAGTTTCAGCCCCGACGCCTTGAGGGCGTCGAATCCGACCTTGCGCATATGGCGCCTGGGCTTCAGGTCGTGGTTGAAGATCCCGTAGAACACCTCTGCGGCCAGCTTGCCGTAGTCCGTGTACATGCGGGGGCGCTCCAGGAAGGCCGGGGCCTTCGCGTAGGTCGCCATGTCCTTGCCGACGAAACCGGAGTCGAGCAGGCGCAGGTACGCGTCCACCGCCTCCTGGCCGAAGTCCTCCTTGTTGAAGGCCCTGCGGATCGTCTCCGCCGCCGCGATCGCGGATCCCGCCGCCAGGTCCATGCCCCGGATGGTGAGCCCCGTGTTGAGGGTGAACCCCGCCGCGTCCCCGACGATGATGAGCCCGGGACGGGTCAGGTCGTGGGACGCCATCGCGGGGCCGTCCTCGATGGTGAGGTGGCAGCCGTACTCCAGCAGGGTGCCGTCCTCCAGGAGCGGGGCGATGGCCGGGTGGCCCAGCATGTGGTCGTGGACGTCCGACGAGGACAGGCCCGACTTCTCGAGGTCGTCCAGGCGCATGACCACGCCGATGGAGACGGACTCCTGGTTGGTGTAGAGGAACCCGCCGCCGGCGACGCCCTTGGTGCAGTCCCCGACCATCGCGTAGGCCACGCCCTCGTTGCCGCGGACGTTGAAGCGGTCCTCGAGGACCTTGCGCGGCAATCCGATGACGGACTTCACGCCGACCGCGAGGTGCTTCATGGGCTCCTTGGCGCGGATGCCCGCCTGCTGGGCGATGAAGGAGTTGACCCCGTCCGCGGCGACGACCACGTGGGAGCGCAGTTCGTCCTCGCCAGCGCGGACGCCGACGATCTGCTGGCCTTCCACGATGAGGGAATCGACCTTCACGCCGGGCATGACGGTGACCCCCGCCTCCTCGCACTGCTCGAGCAGCCAGGCGTCGAGTTTGGCGCGCAGGACGGTCACGGCGTTAGCAGGCTCGCTCAGGCGCTGATCCCAGTAGTCGATGTTGACGTAGGAACCCTCGTTGATGAGGCTCACGCAGTTCCGGGTGATCCTGCGCTCCACGGGAGCGACGTCCACGAAGTCGGGGAAGACCTTCTCCATGATGCGGCAGTAGAACACCCCGCCGGACAGGTTCTTCGATCCCGGCTCCGCGCCGCGCTCGACGAGCAGGACCTCCCGTCCTTGTCCGGCCAAGGTGTAGGCGCACACGGCGCCCGCCACGCCCCCGCCGATGACGATGACGTCGAAGTCGACTTCCTCGGTCATGTTCTTCTTCTCGTTTCAGGACAGCGCCGCCGTGAGGGCGGGCACGACATCGTAGATGTCTCCCACGATGCCGTAGTCGGAGATCTGGAAAATCGGGGCCTCGGCGTCACTGTTGACCGCGACGACGATCTTGGAGCCCGCCATGCCGGACGTGTGCTGCACCTGTCCGGAGATGCCGAGGGCGACGTAGACGTCCGGTGAGACGCGCATGCCGGAGACCCCGACGTAGCGGTCCTTGGTCATCCACGCCGTGCCTTCGGCCAGCGGGCGCGAGCAGGCGATCTCGGCGCCGAGGGCGTCGGCCAGGGCCTGGGCGAGGGCGAGGTCCTCCTCGGCCTTGAATCCGCGCCCGCAGGACACGATGCGGCGCGCCGCGGCGAGGTTCGCGGGGCCCGAGCCCGAGGGCTGGACGTCGACGACCTCAGCGCCCATGGGGGTTCCCTCGTGGACTTGGGCCGCGGGGCCGTCGGCCTCCACCGCGGCGCCCCCTTCGAGGACCAGGACGGCGCCCTTGAAGGCGACGGTCTCGTTGGTGAGGCCCCCGTAACGGGCCACCTCGGCGCCCTCGGCGCTGACGCTCGTGGCGCCGACGACGACGGGGAGCGCCAGGGCGGCCGCAGCGGCGCCCGCGAAGGAGCGCTCAGCGGGCCGGTTCGCCGCGAGGATCACGTCGCCCTTCGCATCGGCGAGCAGTCCCGCGACGACGCCCGCGTAGGCCTCGGCGGGCACGTTCTCGGCGGTGGGCACGTGGATGACGCTGTCGACGCCTCCGACGGCGGGGGCCGACGGGGCGACGGCGATGACGGTGGTGGTCCCGCCGACCGCGGCCGCGACCTCAACGAGGTTGGCGATGCGCTCGTCGGTGGTGAGGATCCAGGTGTTCGTCATTGTTCTGCTGTCCTTTCTCAGAGTGCGCCGGCGTTGCGCAGGGCGGCGACGAGCTGGGCGGCGGCGTCGTCTCCGGTGAACGTCTCGTTGCGGCGGGCCTTGGCGACCGGCTTGGAGCGGCCGGTGACCTCCAGCGCCGTGTCAACGGTGGGCAGATCGGCGACGGCGACCTTCTCGAGGGGCTTCTTCCCGGCGGCGAGGATGTCCTTCATGCCGGGGACCTTCACGGGGGCGGCGTCGGTGGCGACGGCGGCGACGACGGGGCCGTCGACCCTGATGGTGCGGGTGCCGCCCGCGGTGGACTGGGTCAGCTTCCAGTCGTCGCCCGCGGCCTCGACCGCGACGACTTCCTGGAAGCACGGCCAGCCGAGGAAGCCGGCGATGAGGGTGGGGACGATCTTCGCGGATTCGTCGATGGAGGAGTCGCCCGTCAGGACGAGGCTGGCCCCCTCGACCTTGCCGACGAGTCCCGCCAGGGCGCTCGCGACGGTGGTGGCGTTCCAGTCGGCGGTGGCGTCGTCGGCGACGACCAGGGCGCGGTCCATGCCCCTGGACAGTGCCCCCTTCTTCGCCATCGACGAGGCGACGGCCTTACCGCCGACGGAGATGCCGACGACATCGGTGCCGAGGGAGTCGGCGAGGGCGCGCCCCACCTGCACGGCGACGGGGTCGTATTCGGAGATCGCGGCCTTGGCGCGCGACCAGTCGACTGCGCCGGAGGCGTCAACGGTGGTGTCTTGCGGGTTTGCTGCGTACTTGTACGCGACGATGATGCTCATCATCTGCCCTTTCTGCACGAGGGTGCTGTTGGTGGTCTGCGGGGCGTCCAACCCCTGCGGGATGTGAAGAGGGTCGCTTAGAATTACGGCATACGACCCCCCTCGCGGAAGGAGTGCGCGTTGTGACGCGTTTCGCGGTTCTCAGTCCCGCCAAAGCAGGTCGGCCCCGCGATCCCCAACTGGAGGAACGCGTCTTCCGCACTGCCCTCGACCTCTACGGGGAGGCGGGATGGGCGGGGTTCAACCTGACGAAGATCGCCGCCGAGGCCGGAGTCGGCAAGTCGAGCCTGTACTCGCGCTGGAGCGACCGCGACGAGCTGCTCCACTGCGCCTTCGCTGCCCTGGTGGTCTGCCCGGGGCCCCGTGGGGACTCCCCCAGGGAGATCCTGGCCAACGAGGCGGACTTCCGGCTCCGGGAGTACCTGGGGCCGAACCGCTCGGCCGTGCGCAGGCTCTTCGTCGAAGCGGGCAAGGCCGAGAACCCGGTGATCTGGCAGATCTACGAGGATCTGTTCGTCACTCCCCTGTCGGCCATCCACGAGCGCCTGTGGGAGTTCAAACTCAGCGGCGCCCTGCCCCGCAGCACGTCGGTGGTGCGCCTCCTGGACGCCATCGAGGGGAGCGTGCTGATGCGCACGTTCTGCCTGCCCGATGACGTCATCGGCTGCTTCTTGGAGAAGGTCCCGGACTACGTGTCCGACCTGGTTGACGATCAACTCCACCATCACGAGCCCTCACGCCAGTTGGAGGACTGACCCGGGCCGCGCAGTGCGCTCCGGGCGATGTGGGCGAGCATCGGCCGTTCGACCCCCAGTTCCGTCGCGCGCCCGTGCCCCGGGTGGACCGTGAGCGCGGGATCCATCTGGGCGAGGCGGGCGCACGAGCACACCATGTCGGGGTAGTCGCCCAGGACGAAAGCCGTCGAGCCTATTCCCCCGGCGAAGAGTGTGTCCCCGCTGAACAGGACCTGCTGGGCCTGGGACAGCAGGCATATGCTGCCGGGCGTGTGCCCCGGGGTGTGCAGGACCCGCAGGGCGTCGCCGCCCCAGGTGATCGTGTCCCCCTCCGCCAGGGACCGGTCGACGTGGTCGACGGTGTAGTCGACGCCCTCCTCGTCGAAGCCGGAGCGGTGGACGTCGGCGACCCCGTCCACGTCGTCGGCGCCGCAGGCGACCCAGCACCTGTAGCGGTCGACGAGCTCGTTGACCGCGCCGATGTGGTCGCTGTGGCAGTGGGTGAGCACGATGCCGATGACTTCCGCGTCCCCGAGCCACCGCTCGAGCCTGTCGGGCTCGGCGCCCGGGTCGATGACGATGGTGCCCTCCTCGTTGGTGAGGGCGTAGCAGACGGCCCGCCAGGAGCCGACGGTGAGCTGCTTGATAGTGAACATTGTCAACGCCCCTTGAAGTCGACGGATCCGGTTTCGGCCAGTGTGTAGCCGCGCGTCTCGGGCGCCCAGATGACGGAGACGACCGTGCCCAGCACGGAGATCGCCGCGCCGGCGAGCATCGTCTTGGCGAAGCCGTGCGCGGCCATGAACGCGGGCAGGATGTAGAGCGAGACGACCGTGCCGATGCGGCTCAGCGACATGGCGAAGCCCATGGCGGTCGCGCGGACCTCTGTGGGGAAGAGTTCGTTGGGGTAGAGCCACTCGAGGTTGCCGGGGCCGCCCGCCAGGAGCGCGTAGGCGATGAGGCAGCCCAGGACCAGCCCGATGCCCGCGCCCGGGAAGAAGCCGACGACGGCCAGGGCCACGGTCATGCCGGCGAAGCAGACGATGATGAGGGGGCGGCGGCCGATGCGCTCGCACAGGTACATGGCCGGGAACGTGCCCAGCATGAAGAAGGTGCCGATGAGCAACTCGACCAGGAGGGCGTAGCGCTCGTTGTCCACGCCGATGGCGCCGCCGATGATCTGCTGGCCGAAGGTGTAGAAGGCGAACATGGGGATCGCCTGGCACAGCCAGATGACGCCGATGAAGATGATGCGCCGCAGGTAGACTCCGCGCAGGACCTTCATGACCGAGGTCTTGGCGGCCTCCTCGGCCACGGGCAGGCGCACGTTGGCGCCCAGGGTCTTGTGGACGATCGCCTGGGCCTCCTCGGCGCGGCCCTTCGAGACGAGCCAGCGCGGGGACTCGGGGATGTCCCACCGGCCCACCAGGATAAGGACGCAGGGGACGGCGGAGGAGGCCAGCATGTAGCGCCAGCCGTTGGGCGTGTTGTAGAGGGCGAAACCCACGAGGGCGGCGACGTTGGCGCCCAGGTACCACGCGGCCGCGATGACGCCCATCGCTCCGGCACGGTACTTGCGCGGGGAGAACTCAGCGATCATGGACGTGGCGATCGGATAGTCCGCGCCCACGGCCACGCCCACCAGGAAGCGCAGGGCCAGCAGCGAGACGGGTTCCTGCACGAGTGCGCACAGGAGCGACAGGACCGCGATGACCACGAGGTCGATGACGAACATCTTGCGCCTGCCGATCATGTCCGTCAGCCACCCGCCCACGGACGCGCCCAGGAACAGGCCGACCAGCGAGGCCACGCCCAGCATGCCCTGCCAGTGCGCGTCCAGGTTCAGTTCGGTGCCCATCTTCAGCATCGCCACGCCGATGATCGACAGGACGTAGCCCTCCAGGAAGGGGCCACCCGAGGAGAAGACGATGACGCGCTTGAGCAGCGGGGTCAGCTCGAGGTCCTCAAGGTCGATGACGTTGTTGTCGTCCGCCACGATGTTCTCCTTCCGTTTCTGAGCGCAGGATGTCCGTTGTCCGCGGGGGCGGCGCGGGAGAGAGGACGGGCGGTCCTCTCCCGCGCCCCGGGGGGCCGTGTCCCCCTGCCCCCGCCGGACGCTATCAGCGGTACTCGATGATGCCCCAGTTCAGGTGCGGCTTGGCGCCGGTCTGATCGACGTCGGCGTCGACCAGCGCGAAGCGCAGCTCGCCCTCCTTGACCTTCCACAGGCGGGTCGTCAGGGTGCTGCCCGGGTGGACCGGCGAGGTGATGCGGGTCTTGAAGCGGGTGATGCGCTCGGGCTCGCCGGGCACGAACGCGTTGATCGCGTGGCGCATGACGACGCCCGCGTAGGAGATCGCGTGCAGGATCGGGCGCGGCTCGCCGTTCTCAGCGGCGTAGTCCCAGTCGATGTGCTGGGGGTGGTAGTCGCCCGACAGGCGGTAGATGAGCGCCTGGTTCTCCGGGATGGTCTCCGTGGTCTCCACGTCCGCGGGGCGGCCGGGCATCTCGACGATGTCCTTGGGGGGCTTGGGGCCGCCCCAGCCGCCGTCGTAGATCAGGCAGTCCCAGGACTCGTTGGTGAAGAGCAGGTTGCCGTCCGAGTCGTAGGTGTCGCCGATGTGCTGGGCGAGCAGGCCGCGGCCCTCGCCGCGGTCGTACAGGCCCTCGAGGCGGACCTTGGTCTCCAGGTGATCGGCCATCTTGGTGATGGGCTGGTGGAAGCGGATGTCGAAGCCCCAGTGCAGCGAACCGGCGTAGTTGTAGCCGTAGTCGATGGTGCGGGTGACCTCGGAGTCGACGATCAGCATGGCGCCGAACATGGGGAGCACCTTGAGCTTGGGATCCCGCTCGTCGTGCTCGTTGAGGTACTCGAGGCCGTCTTTGCCGTCGATGCCCGCGCCGCAGCCCAGCGCGAAGAGCTCCAGGTCGCGGAAGGTGTAGTCGCGCACGAAGGGCCCGAAGGTCTGGCCGACCATATCGGTGTTGATTGCCATTGTTCATTGTCCTTTCATGGGGTCGGGTTCAATAGTTCGCGAGGATGTGTTTGCGCACTTTTCCGTAGCTGCCCCGCGGGAGCCCATCGACGAACTCCACGGAACTGGGCACCTTGAAGGCCGCGAGGCGGTCCGCGCAGTGGTCGATGACAGTTGCGGCTGTGAGCCCGGAGCCGGGCTCGGGGACGATGAAGGCCTTGACCGCCTGGCCCCGCACGCCGTCGGGCACGCCGATCACGGCGACCTCCCGCACCCCGGGGAGGTCTTCGATGGTGCACTCGACCTCGGCCGATGACACCGACTCCCCCGAGCGCTTGATGAGGTCGACCCTCCGGTCCATGAAGTACACCCACCCGTCCTCGATGTAGGCGTAGTCGTGCGTGTGGAACCAGCCGTCCGCGTCGAGGACCTCGGCAGTCGCCCCTGGGTCGTCCCAGTAGCCGGCCATGAGGCTCACGCCGGGGACTCCGCGGAGCATGATCTCCCCCACCTCGCCCTCGGGCAGCGGGTTCCCCTGGCAGTCGGCGATGAGGACCTCGTAACCGGGGCCGACCCTGCCGATGGAGGGCCAGCGGCGCTGTCCGTGGGGAGGATCGGTGATCGCCCCGATGAGGCACTCAGTCGACCCGTAGTTGTTGAGGATGGAGACTCCGAAGCGCTTTTCGAACGCTTCCTTGTCCTGGGTGCTCAGGGGCAGGAAGTAGTGCATTTCCCGCACCTGGTGGTCGCGCTCACCCGGATCGACGCTCTGGCGCAGCATGGTCGCCACGATCATCGCCATCCCCTGGACCAGTGTCGCGCGGTGGGCGCGCGCCTGCTTCCAGAAGCGGGTCGCCCGGTAGCGGGACAGCATGACGAGCGTCGCCCCCGCGGTCAGCACCGGAGCGAGTGCCGAGAGCTGGTAGTTCACCCGGGCCGCCACCATGGAGGTCATGTAGCGGTCCTCGGGGTTCATATCCAGTTCCCAGTTGACGAAGTTCCCTGAGAAGACGAAGTTCGCGTGCGTGATCATCACGCCCTTGGGCTCCGAGGTCGTGCCCGAGGTGAAGAGGATCTCGCACAGGTCCGAGGGCCGGACCCGGGGACTGGACGCGAAGGAGTCGGCCTCGCGCGACGCCAGCTCCCGCAGGCGGGGAAGGCCGATGCCGTCCCCGCCCACCGCGCCGTCCCCGCCCACGACGATGACGTCCGTGACGGTGTCCGGCACATGGGGGAGCACATCGTCGGCGCTGCACGCGCGGGTGATGAGCGTGCCGGCCCGGCAAGTGCCCAGGATGTGACCCAACTCGAAGGGCGCCGAAGTGGCGTCGACGGGCACCGACACGGCGCCCATTTTGGCCAGGGCCAGGGTGCACTCCACGAACTCGACGCAGTTGTCGAGGTAGAGCACGACCCGGCTCCCCGCACCGACGCCCCTCGCGGCGAGGGCGTTGGCGCACTTGTTCACCAGCGCGTCGAACTCGCGGTAGGTGAAACGGCAGATCTCGTGGGAATGAGCGTCCTCGAAAACGAGGAACTCGTGGTCCCCCCTGTCTTCCACCTGCCGTTCCCACAGTTGGGGGACTGTGGTGCTCTCCGGCGCGAACTCCGAGTGGGCCACAACCGTTCAGTCCTCGTCGCCGGCCTTGACGGTGCCGGACTCGATCAGGGCCTCGATGGCCTCGTCCGAGTACCCGGCGCGCTTGAGAACATCGCGAGTGTCCTCGCCCAGGGCCGGCATCGGACGCCAGAAGGCCCCCGGGTTGC
>ERZ772764.1234-NODE-1234-length-16256-cov-26.730202_pt1 | contig 16256 bp, 11 predicted proteins | sample MGYA00512163_ERZ772764 | MGnify/ENA primary metagenome ERZ772764 (study PRJEB29015, sample SAMEA2737903) | human oral metagenome | biome: human oral; feature: human-associated habitat; material: dental | place: China | collected 2094 ... | reverse complement strand
GACGCGCAGGCCTACGTCCGAGTCGTCATGCTGACCGGCGAGCTCTTCTTCTGCGCTCACCACGCCCGCCAGCACGGAGAGAAGCTCAAGGAGGTCGCCCTGCTCTTCCAGGACGAGACCGCGAGTTTGACCACCGGCAGCTGACGTGGAGATTATCACTGAAATTCACCCTACCGTTCACTGAATATCACTGCCGGTTCCCGCTGGAACCCGTTTATCCTCATCCTTGAGGCCCTGCCCCTGTTCCCACTCGAGTCTCCCGACACAGAGCCTTACGCTGATCCAGCATCCCGTCTGCTCCCACCCAGGCTCGACGAAGCCGTGTGACTCCTGAAGGAACCGTCTGTGAAACGCCCCATCCGCGTCCTGGCCGTCTCAACCCTGCTCGTCTCCTGCGGTGCGCTGGCGCTGACCGGCTGCTCAGGGTCCTCCAGCTCCAGCGCCTCCGCCTCGGCGCACACCACCCCGGCAGACGCGAAGGCCACAGGTCCCGTAGTCATCATCGACCTGCGCTCAGCCAAGGACTACAAGCAGGGACACCTGGAGGGGGCCGTGAACTACGACTTCTCCTCCGGCACCTTCTCCAAGGAGATCTCGGGACTGGACCACAACTCCCAGTACCAGCTCTACGGGAGCAAAGACCAGTCGAAGATGGCCAGCGCCGCCATGCGCAACGCCGGCTTCCCCAGCGTCACCGACCTGGGAACCATTGACGCAGCGAAGAACACGACCGGGGCGAAGGTCGTCACCGACTGACGCCGGTCGCCCCGGTGGGCGAGCTCGCCCGGCCCGCCCCGATCACTCAGAGAAGCGGCAGCCCCTCCAGGAGATGGGTGAGGGCGACGACCTGCCGGGGCACGTACTCGGCGATCGTCAGGCCGACGACGTCGGCCGCCCGCCCCAGATCCCTGATCACGCGGTTGGTCTGAGTCACGCTCAGGCCGCCGCGATCGTAGCCCAGTCCCAGCCGGACCTCATCAGCATCCACGGTGTCGACATCCAGATGGACCGCTACGCGGCTGCAGCCGGTGGCCTCCAGCCACCTCAGCAGGGGCTCCGTCGAGTCGCGCAGATCGGCCGGGCCGAAGACGTGCAGCCCCCACGTGGCGATGTTGGGGTAGTCGTCCTCGGTCCAGGAGTGCAGGCCCGCCAGGGCCAGTCGACTCGGGGAGACGAAGGCCGCCAGCTCCTCCATCACCTCGACGTCACCAGTACCGATGATGTGGGAGACCGCCATGGCGTGGTAGCCGGGGTACTGGGAGTGCGAGGTGCCGATGTCGGGGTGGGAGTCGATCCAGACGACGGCCAGGTCGTCTCCGTAACGGGCGGCGAGCTCGGTAAAGGGGACGACGGAAACAGCGCAGTCCCCGCCCAGGGTGAGGATCCTGGGAGCGTCGTGCCGAGCGATCGCCTCGCGGGCGTCACGAATCCCGGCCAGGATCTGGGCACGCGACTCCATGCCGTTAGTGACGAGAACCTCCTCGCCAGTGGGTTCATCGCTGACGGGGACGATCTCCGTGGGACCGACGTGCTCGGGCAGGAGCGCCGTCAGCACCCGGGTTCCCAGTGCGTAGACGCGCCGCGCCTCCCCGTAGGGCAGCTCGGGCAGCAGGCTGCGCACCGAGGTCTCTCCCGCCCCCTGCCACTGGGGCCAGATGAGGCGAAGGGTGTCGGACTGGGCGAGGGCGGTGCGTGCGTCAACCATCTCAGTGCTCCTGAGCGAGGGAGTCTCCCGGTCTTCAGTTTACGATCCCGGGCTGTACACCACCTGACTCAGTCCTAAGTCGCACATGCAGAAGTGCCTGGTAGGAGCGGTCGCGATCGCAGAAGAGTCTCTGAAGGCCTCATCTGAAAGATTCAGGCCTTTCCCTGGCGCTCGGCAGAGCCGGGTTCCATCATGGGCAGCGGACTACCGACACGAGCCGAGGAGACGAGTGAGAGGAGAACCGCCGTGGACCAGCGGTTGAAAGCCGAGGCCGGCCTCGGCCGCTCTCTGGTTGTCAGCGCCCTGACTGCTGCGGCTGCGGGCGCGGTGCTACTGATCCCGCTTCCCTTCATTGGAGTACCGCTGTCCTTCGTCGCCCTCGTCATAGGCGTCGCGTACCTGCGCGGCTCGAACCGGTATCGGCGGCCGGCGTGGGCGGCGGTGGCGATCGCCTCGGTGACGCTGGTCGCGGCACTCGTACTCGCCATGACTCTTCTGGCCGTCAGAACGGAGTCCATGACAACAACGCCGCAGCAACCGGTTCCAGTGCGGACCGCGCCGTCGGCTCCAGACGGCAACCGGGGCTGAGGCCCCACCGCATCAGTCCCCGGCGGCCGCCGCTTGATCCTCGGGGATCGACTCGGCCTTCCTACCGAAACTGGTGGGTGCGGTCACCGTCGTCAAGGACGCACTGGGCGCCGCGCCTCCACCCTGCGCAAGCTCGGCAGAGTGAGCCGGGGAGGTCGCCGACGACAACGACATAACTTACCATCCGGTTCTAGTCCAGACTCGGTAAAAATGGTGGACGGGCCCGCGCCCGTGTCCAACGCCCAGGGCCTCGGCGTGTGCGATGGCGCCGGTGAGGTAGTCCTTGGCGTCCCGCACCGCTTCCAGCCAGGTCGCCCGGCGTGGTCGCAGCGAGGCGATCGCCGAAGAGAGCGTGCATCCCGTGCCGTGGGTGTTCTGCGTGGCCACCCTGCGACCGCGCAAGATCTCGACGCCGTCGGCATCGGCGTAGACATCGACGGCGTCACCAGCGTCACCGCTCAGGTGACCGCCCTTGACCAGTACCCTACGTGCACCCAGATCCCTCAGGCGCTGCGCCTGGTTGCGCAGCTCACCGAGGGTCGCCGCGGGCTCCTCCCCCAGCAGGACGGCCGCCTCATAGAGGTTAGGAGTGATGAGATCGGCTTTAGCGCACAGACGGCGCACGGCACCGACCGCCTGCTCGTCGAGAAGGCGGTCCCCGGAGGTGGCCACCATGACCGGGTCGAGCACCGTATGAGTGAGTCCAGGCAGGTACTCCCCCACCGCGTCGGCCAGCTCGGCGGTGGCGAGCATCCCGATCTTCGTGGCATCGGGGACGATGTCCTCCAGCAACGTGTCCATCTGGAGACGGACGAAGTCGACCGGCACGGCGTGCACACCGGCCACACCGCGCGTCGACTGGGCAGTCAACGCCGTGATGACGCTCATCGCGTAGGCGCCGAGGGCACTCATGGCCTTCATGTCGGCCTGAATGCCGGCGCCACCGCTAGGATCTGAGCCGGCGATGGTCAAGGCGGTCACGGTTGCCGAACGCTGCTGGCTCATCGCCGACATCCTTCGTCCCAGGCACGGTGCAGGTCGGCGGCGACGCTCCTGGGGTCCTCGGCCGTGCAGATGGCTGATACGACGGCGGCACCGGCCAGACCACCCGCCCGGAGGGCCGGCAGGTCGCTGGCCGTGATGCCGCCGATGGCCACAGCAGGCAGATCGATCAGGGCAGCCATGCGCGCCACGCCGTTCACCCCCAGGCTCTTCGGAGCGTCGGCCTTGGTGGCGGTGGGGTGAACGACGCCGATGCCGACGTGGTCGCAGGCGCCCTGCTCCTGGGCGGTGCGCAGTTCGTCGGGAGTCGCGGCCGACAGCCCGAGGTAGGCTTCTTCCCCGACGAGACGGCGTGCGATGCGGGCGGGCAGGTCCGACTGGCCGAGGTGTACCCCGGCCACGGGCGCTCCCTGATCGCGCGCCGCCAGGAAGATGTCGACGCGGTCGTTGACGATGACGGGGACCTGATCACCAATCACCTCGGCCACCTCCAGCACCTGAGTCAGGAAGAGTCCGCCGTCGGTACCCTTGGCGCGCAGCTGGACGCAGGTGACTCCGCCGTCGACAGCAGCCTCAACGGTGGCCAGGACGTCTCTGCCACGCGAGCGGCACTGGCTCTCATCGGTGACGAGGTAAACCGATAGGTCCGGTGCGGCCCTCATGCCGGCCCTCCCTCGGCGGCGGTGGTCGCGCTGGTAGCACTGACGCTAACGTTCTGCAGGTCCTGCATCTCAAGGGCGTACAGGGCATCGAGGAAGGCTGGTGGGAAGGATCCAGGGCCGGTTGATCGGGCCTCCGCTCGCTCGGCAGCAGCGCTGTAGACGGCATGCGCAGCGACGACGGCGCTCACGTCATCCAGGCCCTCCTTCCGCCCCGCCCCGAGAAAGGCCGCGACCACCGCACCCAGAGCGCAGCCCCCGCCGGTCATCCGGGTCAGTAGCGCGGAGCCGCCCTGAACGTGGATGACGCTCTCGCCGTCGGTGACCAGATCGACGGGCCCGGAGACGGCGACAACGCAGCCGTGGCTGCGGGCCAGGTCGCAGGCCGGATCGAGTGCCGCGGCGACGTCATCGGCGGTCTCGACGCCCCGCCCACCGCTGCCGTCACCGGCCAGAGCCAGGATCTCCGAGGCATTGCCCCGTACGACGCTCGGTCCCCGGCCGAAGAGCTCACGGGCCAGCGCAGTGCGGTGCGTCAGCGTGCCGATGGCCACCGGGTCGAGGACCCACGGCGTGCCCGCGTCGGCTGCCGCAGCCACGGCCTCACGGGCGGCGTCCCGCTGCTCGGGCTGAGGCGTGCCGAGGTTGATGAGCAGCGTGGAGGCGACGCGGGCAAAGGGGCCCGCCTCCCCCGTGATATCCACCATGGCGGGCGCCGCGCCTAGAGCCAGGAGAACGTTAGCGGTGATGTTGGTGACCACCGCGTTGGTGATGCAGGAGACCAGCGGGGCGTGGCGGCGTACCGCCTCAAGCGCCGCTGGGGTAGACATGCCCCAGTGCATGTGACATCCCTTCGTCAGTACTAGCTGGACAGGTTCGACGGGTGTGTTCTCAGCCATGCGGCACCCCGTGTCACAATCGCGACGGTAGCAGCGACGGCGTCGGCCCCGCAACCCCTCCGGTTGCGGGGCCGACGCCGTCGAGGCGCGCGGGCCGGCGGCGGCCCCCCGCCCGCCCGGCGAGTCCGGTCAGTCCGGCGAGTCCGGTCGGTCAGTCCAGGTAGTCGCGCAGGACCTGGCTGCGCGAGGGGTGGCGCAGCTTGGACATGGTCTTGGACTCTATCTGCCGGATGCGCTCGCGGGTGACGCCGTAGACCTTGCCGATCTCGTCCAGCGTCTTGGGCTGGCCGTCGGTCAGGCCGAAGCGCATGGAGACCACGCCCGCCTCCCGCTCCGAGAGGGTGTCCAGGACGGCGTGCAGCTGCTCCTGCAGGAGCGTGAAGCTCACGGCGTCGGCGGGCACGACCGCCTCGGAGTCCTCGATGAGGTCGCCGAACTCGCTGTCCCCGTCCTCGCCCAGCGGCGTGTGCAGGGAGATCGGCTCGCGGCCGTACTTCTGGACCTCGACGACCTTCTCGGGGGTCATGTCCAGCTCGACGGCCAGCTCCTCGGGGGTGGGCTCGCGCCCCAGGTCCTGGAGCATCTGGCGCTGGACCCGGGCGAGCTTGTTGATGACCTCGACCATGTGCACCGGGATGCGGATGGTGCGGGCCTGGTCGGCCATGGCGCGGGTGATGGCCTGGCGGATCCACCAGGTGGCGTAGGTGGAGAACTTGAAGCCCTTGGTGTAGTCGAATTTCTCCACCGCGCGGATCAGGCCCAGGTTGCCCTCCTGGATGAGGTCGAGGAAGAGCATGCCCCGGCCGGTGTAGCGCTTGGCCAGCGACACCACCAGGCGCAGGTTGGCCTCCAGCAGGTGGTTCTTGGCCCTCTGCCCGTCCTGGGCGATCCAGTGCAGCTCGCGCCGGTACTTCGCGTTGAGGTCGTTGCCCTGGGTGGCGAGCAGGTGCTCGGCGTACATGCCCGCCTCGATGCGCTTGGCGAGCTCGACCTCCTCGGCGGCGTTGAGCAGGGCCACCTTGCCGATCTGCTTGAGGTAGTCCTTGACCGGGTCGGCGGTCGCGCCCGCGGTGACGACCTTCTGCGCGGGCTCGTCGCCCTCGTCGGAGTCCGAGACGGTGAAGGAGCCGTCCTTGGAGGCGGCCCGGGAGCGCTTGCCGGCCTTCTTGGCGGCGGCCCGCTCCGCCTCCTCGCGGCGCATGCGCTCCAGCTCGCCGGTCAGCGCCGCGATCGAGGGCTCCATCTTGATGCCCTTGATGACCCAGCCGCGGAAGATGAAGCCGTTGTGGGTCAGGAACTCGCGGGCGACGACGGGCTGCTCCTCATCGGGGATGATGAAGCGCGGCACGGGGCCGTGCCCGTAGGGGGCCAGGGTGATCGGGGCCTCCAGGGTGCCGTTGCCGGCGAGCTGGAGCCCCTCGACGACGGTGCGCGAGCGGATGAAGAGGGTGGCTCCGGGCGCCAGGCGGATCCCCTTGAGGGAGGCGGGGCTGTTGAAGGGGTGGCGCTTGGTGCCGTCGCCGTCCTCCTCCAGGTTCACGTCGAGGTAGTAGTCGCGCAGCTCGGGCGCGGGGCCCTCGTCGTCGTCGGGGTCCTCCCCGGCGTCGTCCTCCTCGTCCTCATCGTCGTCGGAGTCGGGGTCCTCCTCGTCATCGTCCTCATCGTCGGGGTCGTCCTCGTCGTCGTCCTCATCCTCGTCGTCGTCGAAGAAGTCCTCGTCGTCGTCGTCCGAGTCGGGGTCGTCCTCGTCGTCGAGATCGTCGAGATCGATGTCCTCGACCTCCTCGGTGGTCTCGTCGAGGTCCTCGGCACGCTGGGCGCGCTTCCGCGTAGCTGTGGAAGTAGCCACGGATTTCCTTTCACGGGGCGGGCGTATCGGGTGGGGCGCGCGCGGGGAGCGCATCACCACCGACGCAGCGGACAACCGTGGGATTATAGCCCTTATTCCCGTCCTGCCGCCCCACGGGCCGCACCGCGGGGGTCGGGGCGCCGGTACCCTGCCCCCATGTCCTCGCTCAGCGCCGCCTCCGCACTGGTCAAGGCGGGCGTCAACGCCCGCCTGAGCCGCATCCTCACGACCGGGCGCGAGCGCGCCGCCGACCTGGGCGACGCCGGGGACGAGCTCTTCGACGCGGCCGCCGCCCTCCTGGCCGGGGGCAAGCGCACGCGGGCGCTCCTGGCGGGCCTGGGCGCCGCCCTCGCCCTGGAGGGCCCCGAGCGCGACGAGATGCTGGACTCCGCACTGGTCGCGGGCACCGGCGCCGCCCTGGAGCTCTACCAGGCCAGTGCCCTCATGCACGACGACGTCATCGACGACGCCTCGCTGCGGCGCGGGCAGCCGGCGACGCACCGCCGCCTCCAGGCCCTCCACCGCGACCGCGCCTGGCTGGGCGACGCCCGCGCCTTCGGCGCGTCGGCGGCCATTCTGCTGGGGGACCTCCTGCTGTCCGCGGCCGGCGAGGAGCTGGCCGCGGCCCAGGCGCGAGCCGCCCTGAGCCCCGCCCGCGCCACCGCCGGGCGCGCGGCCTTCGACGCCATGACCGCGGAGGTCGCCGTCGGCCAGTACCTCGACGTGCGCTGCCAGCAGCTGCCCCCGCCCCGCCCCGATGAGGACCCCCGCGAGGCCGGCCGCCGCATGCACCGCGATGCCCTGGCGGTCGTGCGCCGCAAGTCCGCCCGCTACTCCGTCATGCATCCCCTGCTCATCGGGGCCCTGCAGGGCGGGGCGGCCCCCGGCGGCCCGCTCCACGAGCGCCTGTCCGTCTTCGGGGAGGAGCTGGGCATCGCCTTCCAGCTGCGCGACGACGAGCTCGGCGTCTTCGGCGACCCGGCGCTGACCGGCAAGCCCGTCGGGGACGACCTGCGCGAGGGCAAGCGCACCGTCCTGGTGGCCCTGGCCTGGGAGCGCGCGGACGGGGAGGGCCGGGCCCTGCTGCGCTCCGTGCTCGCCCGCCCGCGCGCCGGAGAGGCGGACGATGCCCGGGCCGAGGCGGACATCGCCCGGGCCGCCGGGCTCATCGAGGCCTGCGGGGCGCGCGCCGAGCACGAGGAGCAGATCGCCGGGCACCTGCGGGCCGCCGTCGCCGCCCTCGACCCCATCGGCCCGGCGGAGATCTCCGACGAGTCCCGCTCCGACCTGCTCGAGCTCGCCCGGCTCCTGTGCGAGCGCCGCGCCTGAGCGCGCCGCGCCCGGGCGGGTAGCCGTCCCCGGGTGATCGCGGCGGGCCCCCGCACCCCTTAGACTCGCCTCGTGGTCACGGATCCCCTCCTCGGTCGGCTGGTCGACTCTCGCTACGAGATCGTCGACCGGGTTGCTCGCGGCGGCATGGCCACGGTGTACGTCGCCCAGGACCGGCGCCTGGACCGGCGCGTGGCCCTGAAGGTGATGCACCCGCACCTGGCGGACTCCCCCGACTTCGTCGCCCGCTTCCGGCGCGAGGCCCGCGCCGCGGCGCGCCTGTCCAACCCCGGCGTCGTCGCCGTCTACGACCAGGGCAGCATCGACGGCGTCGCCTACCTCGTCATGGAGCTCGTCGAGGGCCCCAACCTGCGCGACCTCATCGCCGCGGGGCCGCTGAGCGTCAAGGAGGCCCTGGGGCTGACCGCGCAGGTGCTGCGCCCACTGGGGGCCGCGCACCGGGCGGGCCTGGTCCACCGGGACATCAAGCCCGAGAACGTGCTGCTGCCCGACGACGGCTCGGTGGCCAAGGTCGCCGACTTCGGGCTCGCCCGGGCCGTGACGGAGGTGGCCCAGACGACGACGGGCAATGTGATGGGCACGGCCGCCTATCTCGCCCCCGAGCTCATCACCTCGGGCGACTCCGCGCCGCGGGCCGACGTCTTCTCCGTGGGCGTCATCCTCTACGAGCTCCTCACCGGGGAGCAGCCCTTCAGCGCCGACTCCCCCGTCCAGATCGCCTTCCGCAACGTCCACGAGGACGTCCCCGCCCCCTCGTCCCTCGTCCCGAGCCTGCCCGCCAAAGTCGACGAGCTCGTGGCCGAGATGACCCGGCGCGAGGCGGACGAGCGCCTGGAGGACGCCGACGCGGCCCTCGCCCGCCTGCGGGAGGTCGTCGCCGAGCTCACCCCCTCCGAGCTGAGCGCCAAGCGCGGCGGGGCCACCGAGTCCGTGCGCACCCTCGAGGTGCTCGCCGCCAATGCGGAGGCCGCCCGCCAGGCGGTGCGCTCCGACGCCCCCGGGGACGGCGAGGAGGCGAACCAGGGCCAGGCCAGCCCGGGCGTGCGCACCGTCTCCCTGCCCATCGGCTCGATCGGCCCGGACACCAGGACGCGGGCGATGGATCGTCAGGCCACGGGCGACGACCAGAAGACCACGGTCATCCAGTCGGCCCGCACCGTTCTGGCCCGCAGGCGCACCCTGATCGGCGCCGGGGTGCTCGTGGCGCTGGGCGCGGTCGCGGCTGGCGTGTGGTACCGCACGGGCGGCCCCGGACGCCGGGTGGCGGTGCCGGAGATCGTCGGCCGGACCCAGGAGGAGGCGCAGTCCGCCATCACCCGGGCGGGCCTGGTGTGGGGCACGCCGACCCGCGCCTACTCCGACACCGTGGTCTCGGGCTCGGTCATCTCCTGCAAGCCCCCGACCGGCACGGCCATACCGGTCGGGCAGGCCGTCACCGCCGTCATCTCCCGGGGCGTGGAGCAGAAGACGGTGCCCGACGTCGTGGGCCGCACCGAGCAGGAGGCGCGCACCGCCATCACCGGCGCCGGCCTGACCGTGGGGGCCGTGACGAACGACTACTCCCCCACCGTCGAGAGCGGCAAGGTCATCTCCTCCGACCCGGCGGCCGGGAAGAGCGTCAACCACTCCTCCGCCGTCGCCCTGGTCGTCTCCAAGGGGCGCCGCCCCGCCACGGTGCCCGATGTCAAGGGCATGACCGTGGCGGACGCGACCGCCGCGCTGCAGAAGGCCGGCCTGGTCCTGGGCACCACCACGGAGGACTACTCCGACAGCGTCGAGAGCGGCAAGGTTATCTCCTCCGACCCGGCGGCCGGGGCCTCCGGGCACTTCTACGGCGACTCCGTCAGCATCGTCGTCTCCAAGGGCTCGGAGATGGTCACGGTGCCGGACGTGAGCTCCATGAAGCAGGACGAGGCCGTCGCCGCGCTGAAGGCCGCGGGCCTGGTGGTCAAGATCGAGCGCGTCTTCGGCATCCCCTTCATCTCGTCGCTGTCCACCAACCCGGCGGCGGGCACCAGCGTGCGCAGGGGCTCGACGGTCACCCTGTACGTCGTGTGAGCGCGGCCGGGTGCCGGGGCGGGGCGGGCCACCAGCCACCGGCTCACATGACTCCACACAACAGGCCTGAGGCCGTGAACGTGCAGGTTTCCAGTCGAGCGCGCACCTCCCAGCCGCACGTTCGACTGGAAACCTGCGCGTTCGCCACGGTGGCGGGCGCCCGAGGCGAACCCGTCCCAGACGACTTACTTCACCCGAACCCCGGTTCCGGCGCGTCCCGGGACGAACTGCCGTCCAGATCGTCGTCGTATGGTTCCAGGCGCCGGTTCCAGCGTGGCCCGGGACGAACCCCTTGGCGTGGTGGTGCGGGTGGGGTTCCTGGGGCGGTCCGGTGTGGGAGCGTGTCCAAATCTGCCACAAAGGCGTCTCACGGCGGGATCGGCCGCGGTCAAAAGCGCGAAATCTCAACGTTTCTCTTCGCGTGTCCCGGCGCGATCCGGGCCTTTGTAGCAGATTTGGACAACACAGCCCCTCCGGCGCCTCCGAGGAAGGCTCCGCCGGACCAATTCGCTCCACGACGACAACAGCACCGGCGGCCGCCCCGCCCGCCACCATCGCCACCTGACCGAGAGACCACCACACCAAGGGACTTGACCTTCTGCTACGCCTCTTTTCCTCCGCTACGCCTCTTCGCCCTCTGCTACGCTCCCTTTTCTCGTACAGTGGAGGGTGGAGGAGCGTAGTAGAGCGAAAGGGGCGTAGCAGACGCCAGCCGGGTCCGCGAGATCGCCGGTCGACTCGCGAGATCGCCGGGTAACCCCCGAGCACGTACCTCTAGCAGACGTTCTCGCGGGTCAAGTGACGTTCTCGACGTCTACCCGGCGATTTCGACGGTTACCCGACGATCTCGCGGACCGCGCCGCCGACCCGCCCAGCCGCTCTGGACGCCCCGGCGCCGAGACGTGCACTTCGCATTCGAGCGTGCAGTTCCAACCGTCATTCTCGAGTGCGAAGTGCACGTCTTGGCGAGGAGGGCGAGGAGAAGGCCCAGTTGAGGCGGAAAAAGGTGGCTCCCGCGTACTTTTCAGCCCGCACCGCGACGCCGCACACGGCCGACCGCGCCAAGTTATCCACAGGATGTGCAGTTTCCGCCGGTTTCGCGTGTTTTTTCCGCCGGTTTCGGTGAAGGGAGGGGCGGTGGAGCGGGCACCTCAGCCCTCGACCGTGCTGACCCGCCTGGCGCGCTCGGCGACGAGTGGGACCGGGCTGCGCCTGAGGGCTCGCAGGCGCTCGCGCCAGGCCCGCGACCAGCCCGCGGCCTCTCCCCCGTCCTGCGTCAGGACCAGGGCCAGGACGCCGGCGGCCGGGCGGGGGTTCGACAGGAGGGCGTCGACCACTCCGGGGTCCGGGCCGTCGTCGGGCAGCAGGTGCTCGCTACGGGCCAGGTCCAGGGCGGCGCCGGCGTCATCGAGCAGATCCGCCAGGAGACCGTCATCCGTCGCCCCGTCCGCCAGGGCCGCCAGGCCGTCGGCGGCATCGGCCCAGTCCAGGGCCGCCAGGCGCGCCCGCCGGGCGAGCCCGGCGGTCCACGGGGAATCGGACAGGGCCTCGGCGAGGCTCCCCAGGTGCTCGCGGTGCCAGGTCAGCGCCGCCGCCCGGCCGGGGATGAGCCCCGCGACCAGCTCCTCCAGGCGGCGCAGGTGCGGCAGGTCCTCCTTGGCCCCGGCGTCGGGCTCGTCCGGCGAGGTCGCGCGCTCCTTCAGGCTGCGCACGAGCGCGAGGTGGGGGCCCCAGTCGGCGGCCCGTTCGGCGTGGGCGATGACGGCCGCGACGGCGACCTGCGCCGGCACCCTCTGGCCGTCCAGGATCGTGGGGGCCAGTCGCCGGGTCAGGTCGGGGATCTCCTGGCACCACTGACCCAGGGCCGCGAGGGTCTCGGGTTCGCGCGGCGCGGTCAGGAGGACCTCGGCGTAGGCGGCGCGGTGGCGCACGGCCATCTGCCGCGGGCTCGTCGCCGCCAGGGACAGGGCCGCATCGCGCCCTCCCCCGCTCGCCAGGGCGCGCAGGACCTCCCAGGCCTCGGGCTCGTCGAGGTGGGCGAGCAGGGCGCGGCCCACCGCCGTGCGCACGTCGGAGTGGGTGGTGGGGTCCAGGCCCAGGCGCACGAGCAGCGCCAGGCTCTGCGGCGTGCGCATCCGCCCGAGGATGCGCACGGCCTCCTTGCGGGAGGTCACCTTGGCGGGCGGGGTCGTGATGGGCGCGAGGAGCTCGACGGCGCGCTCGGGCCGCACGCGGTCGGCGCAGCGCGAGGCCGCGAACATGGCGACCCCGGCGCGGTCCGTCCCGGCGTGGTCGAGCAGCAGGCCCAGCGCCGCCTCGGCGTCGTCCAGGGCCGGCAGGGCCGCCAGGACGCCCTCGACGACCTGGACGGAGTCGGAGCGCAGGAGTGGGCCGAGGTCCTCCGGGCGGGTGGTGGGCAGTGCGGCGAGGGCGCCCGCGATGCGCCGCCGGTCCCAGTCAGTGGTGACGGCGTCGTCCAGGGCCCGGATCAGGGCGTCGGCGTAGGCGCGCAGGTGCTCGGGCGCCCACAGGCTGAAGGGCCCGGGCAGGTCGACAGGCACGAACGCCCGCCGCCCCTTCCAGAAGCGGCCCTTGAGGGCCTTGCGGCGGGAGAAGACCCCCACCAGGTCCTGGCGGCTGCGGCACACGGCCCACTGGACCGACCCGTTGGTCGCGAAGGTCTCGTCGCGCCCGAGGAGCTCGCCGACCCGCCGGGCGCGGGTGGAGGGGTCCGCGACGAGCGCCGCGGCGGCGCGCCGGCGGGCGTGGTCGTCGGGGGCGTCGAGGGCCTGGCGGACGAGGGACAGCAGCGTCTCGTCGCGCCAGGCCCTGCGGCCCAGCGCGTCCCACAGCCCGAAGACCAGGGCGAAGCGGTGGCGGCGGGCCGCCCGCCGCATGACCGGCTCCAGGGCGGTGACGAGCTCAGCGGCGGCGTCGGGGGGCAGGCTCAGCCGGAAGGGGACGCGGATCACATTGTCCTGGTCGGTGATCAGCTCCAGCAGGGCGCAGGCGCCCCGCGTGGGCAGGCCGGTGGCGGCGGCGTGGACGAGCAGGCGCCAGGCGGTCGAGTGGAGCGGGACGAGCGTGCTCACGGAGGTGTCCCGGGCCTCCATGGCGGCCCGGGCGAAGCCCTCCAGCTCATCCGTCCCGGCCCGCGCCAGCAGTGGGACGGGGACGGCGGACAGCGCCTCGGCCGCGGCGGCGCGCACCGGGTCCTGCTCGTTGCCCAGCTCCGTCAGCCGCTCCAGCACCGAGCGCAGCCGCGCGCCGTCCCGGGCCCGGGCGGCCGAGCCGATGAGGGCCCTCCAGGCCGCGCCGCGCTCCTCGGCGTCCAGGGCGTGCAGGCGCGGTTCGGCCACCTCGCGGGCGCGCTCCGGGGCCATGAAGGCGGCCAGTTCGAGCCGGCGCAGCGGCGCCTCGGCGCCGGGCAGAGCGGCCATGCGCTCCGCCTCGGCCTGGCGCATCGGCGTGGGCATGACCTCCAGGGCCGGCGCGGACCACACGCGCGCGCGGGTACGCACGCCCGTGAGCGCGGCGGCCAGGGCCCCGGCGCGCCGGGCGGGCGGCAGGGCGTCCAGCAGCGCGATCAGGAGGCGCTCGTTCTTGGCGGCGCTCCAGCTGCGGGCCAGGGCCCCGACCTGCTCGTCCGCCAGTGCGGCGATCCGACGGCGCAGGCCGCGGATGAAGCGGGGCGGGGCGCCCCACCCGGGGCGCAGGCCCGCGGGCCACGGGCAGGTGCGCAGCAGGTCGGTCACGGCGCGCGGGTCGCGGCCCATGAGCAGGCCCAGGCGCGGCTCCAGGGCGCGCGGGATGACCGTGGTGGGGCCGGCTTCCGCCAGCAGGCCCAGGAGCCGCTCGGAGCGGTCCTCCGCCAGGACGCGCAGGCCCGGCGCCACCCAGGCCCAGGCCTCGTCCCTGGCGGCCGGGGCGCGCCCGGCCAGGCGCGACTGAAGCGCGTCCAGGAGTGCGTCGGGGCGGCGCTGGGCCAGGGCCGCCACCGAGGGCAGCAGGTCGGCCAGGTCCGGCAGGAGGGCCTCGATCCGCTCCCGGCCCGCCCGCGGCAGGAGCCGGGCCCGGTCGGCGTCGGACAGGGGCAGGTCCAGGAGCGCGTCGATGAGGTCGGTGCGGTGGGCGCGGCCGAGCCTGGCCTCCAGGCGGCGCCGCTCCTGAAGCGGCATGTCCAGGTAGGCGGCGGCCAGCTCGTCGGGGCTCTGGGCGTCCAGGGGCAGCGCGGCGAGGGCGCGGATGCGCACGACGGCGCCGGGGTGGCGGGTCAGGGCCTTGAGTCGGGCGGTGTCCCCGATGGCACGGGCGGCGTCGACGACGAGCCCGGCGTGGTAGGCGGAGGCGGCGGTCAGCTCGTCGAGCAGGGGCGCCAGGCCCGCCTCGCCGTCGTGCTCGCGGGCGGTGCGCACGAGGAGGCGGACGCGCTCGGCGTGCGGCAGGCCGGGCAGCTCCTCGACCAGGGCGGAGCAGGAGGGCAGACTCATGCGCCCATGCTATCGGGGCCCGCGGCGGGCGAGTCGGGCCGTCCAAGCCGCGGCGGCCGGGCCGGCGCTGCGCCGTCGGACGCCCGCGGGCGGGCTCAGATCTTGAGCATCTCGGCCAGCTCGAAGGCCATCTCCAGGGACTGCTGGTGGTTCAGGCGCGGATCCACCAGCGTCTCGTAGCGCTCGGCCAGGCCCGCCTCGTCGATGTGCTCGCCGCCGCCCAGGACCTCGGTGACGTCGTCGCCCGTCAGCTCGACGTGGATGCCGCCGGGCACCGTGCCCAGCGCGCGGTGGACCTCGAAGAAGGCCCGGACCTCCTCCATGATCGCCTCGAAGCGGCGGGTCTTGTAGCCGTTGTCGGCGGTGATGGTGTTGCCGTGCATGGGGTCGGTGATCCAGGTGACGGGGCGGCCGTCGGCGCGCACCGCCTCCACCAGCGGCGGCAGGGCCTCGCGCAGGCGGTCGGCGCCCATGCGGGTGATGAGGCTGAGCCGGCCCGCCTCGCCGGTCGGGTTGAGCCGGTCGATGAGGGCGACGACGTCGTCCGGGGCCGTGTCCGGGCCGATCTTGACGCCCACCGGGTTGTGCACGCCGGTCAGGAGGGTCACGTGCGCGTCCTGCGGGCCGCGGGTGCGCTCACCCACCCACAGCAGGTGGGCGGAGGTGTCGTACAGGCGCCCGGAGCGGGAGTCCACCCGGATCATGGCGTCCTCGTACTCCAGGAGCAGGGCCTCGTGGGCGGAGTAGAAGTCGACCTGGCGCAGGGCGTCGAAGTCGACGCCGGCGGCCTCCATGAAGCGCATGGCCCGGTCGATCTCCTCGGCGAAGGCCTCGAAGCGCTTGTAGGCCGGGTTCGCGGTGAAGCCGCGGTTCCAGGAGTGGACCTCGCGCAGGTCGGCGTAACCGCCCATGGTGAAGGAGCGGATGAGGTTGAGGGTGGTGCCGGCGCGCAGGTAGGCGTCGAGCATGCGCCGGGGGTCGGGGGTGCGGGCCCGGGGCGTGAAGGCGTGGTCGTTGACGGAGTCGCCGCGGTAGGAGGGCAGGGTCACCCCGTCGCGGGTCTCGTCGGCGCGGCTGCGCGGCTTGGCGTACTGGCCGGCCATGCGGCCGATCTTGACCACGGGCGTGGAGGCGCCGTAGGTCAGGACCGCGGCCATCTGCAGAATCGTCTGGAGCTTGAGGCGGATGTGGTTGGCCGTGTTCTCGCGGAAGGTCTCCGCGCAGTCCCCGCCCATGAGGACGAAGGCCCGCCCCCGGCTGGCGGCGGCCATCTGGGCGCGCAGGGAGTCGACCTCGCCGGCGAAGACGAGCGGGGGCCGGCCGCGCAGGTCCGCGGTCACGGCGGCCAGCTCGGCCGCGTCCGGGTAGACGGGCTGCTGGGAGGCCGGGCGCGCGCGCCAGCCGGCGGGGATCCTGGGCGGGTCGAGCTCGTTCATCACGCTGGCATCATACGGTCGCCCGCGCCCCGGCCCCGAACCCCGCCAATGGGCGGAACGCGGGGGCCGGGGCGCGGCGGCAGCAGCCGGGAGGGGAGGCCGGGGCTGCGGCCGGTCCGGGCAGGCGGGTCGCCCGGTCCGGCGGGAGGGCCCGACCGCCCGGTCCGGCCGACTCAGCGGGTCGCGGCCGGGCTCAGTGCTCGGGCGCGGCCTCGGCGGG
>ERZ772764.1229-NODE-1229-length-16354-cov-7.974109_pt1 | contig 16354 bp, 20 predicted proteins | sample MGYA00512163_ERZ772764 | MGnify/ENA primary metagenome ERZ772764 (study PRJEB29015, sample SAMEA2737903) | human oral metagenome | biome: human oral; feature: human-associated habitat; material: dental | place: China | collected 2094 ... | reverse complement strand
TACTGTCTGCGGCTTCGTCGCCTTGTCCTGATTTAAATTTAATCCACTATACTTTTTAATGAAGGTTGACCATAAATTGAAATAAAATGATAATCTGTATCATTAACTTTCTAAATTTCTTCCTCGACGACGCCAAGCTTGCCGAGCTTTGGTTCGTCCGCCGTCCGGGCAGCAACGGCATTGTCCACAGCATCGAAGCCTATGACGACTGCCGCAATTTGGTGCTGCAACTGTTTGGCAGACCCGCCAATGCCGAAGCGGAATCCGAAGCATGGCGCGCGCTGATTGCCGAAGTGCGCCAAAAATACGGGCTGTAATCTTTTTTAAACCCACACCTCGTCTGAAACCTTGTTTTGGGTTTTCAGACGACCTCCAAACCCCGCAAACCATACGGAAACATCATGAAAAAAACCATCTTCGCCGCCGTCCTGACCCTGCTTGCCGCCCATGCCGCCGCGCAGCGTGTCGTTATCCTGACCCCCGACGTTGCCGACATTGCCGCCAAACTCGGTGCGGACAAAGAAGTCGTCGGCATACACGAGTTCAACCGCAACCCCGCCTATAAAAACACGCCGTCCATCGGCTTCTACCGCAATTTTTCCGCCGAACCCATCATCGCCAAAAAGCCTGATTTGGTGATCGGAAGCTGGATGGCGAAACCTGACGGTATTTACGCCCAACTCAGCCGCGCCGGTGTCAAAGCGGAAAACGTCAATTCAAACGAAACGCTCGAGCAATACCAGCAAAGTTTCGCCCGCATCAGCAAGCTGTTGGGAAAGGAAAAGCAGGCGCAGGCTTTGGCGCAGCAGTTTAAAAGCAGCATCAAGGCGCAGCCTGCCAACGGCAAACGCTACATCCTCAGCTACGACGGCCGTTATGTTGCGGGTAAAAACACCGTCGGCGACGTGCTGATCCGTTTGGCAGGCGGGACGAATGCGGCGGCTTCGGTGGACGGACTCAAACCCTTCTCGCGCGAAGGCTGGCTCAACGCGAAACCTGACGTCATCATCATCGCCAAACACAATGAAAAAGCCCTCGGCGGTCTCGACAAAATCATGACGCGCCCTGAAATCGCTTCCAGCCCCGCCGGGAAAAACAAACGCATCCTGTTCTGGCAGGCGGACGACTATATGCGCTACGGCCTCTACACACCCGACATCGTCCGCAAGCTGCACGATTTAGGGAAATAAGGCGCGGTCGTCTGAAAGTGGCGTGATGGCATGAAGTCGGATGGGGCAATCCGGCTTTTTGTCGGTTTCAGACGACCTTCTTTTGCCGTCGTTGTTTCGGAACAGATGCACATGAAGGCAGCCGCGTTCTACGTTCGTTTATCGTGAACAGTTCGTCTGAAAACGGGCAACGGCGAATCCGTCGGCGTTTCGCAGCCGCTGCCGAAATACTCTTCAAAGAATCACAACATGAAAAAATGGCTTCCGGCGTTGCCGGTTTTATCTTTGTTTCTGATCTGGTTTTGCGCCGGAGTGGGCGAGGGCGGGTGGAGCAATCCGCTTGCCGCCGATCCCGTGTTGATGGAAATCCGCCTGCCGCGTATTTTTGTCGCTTTGCTGGTCGGCGCGGCACTTTCCGCCAGCGGCGCGGCGTTGCAGGCATTGTTTGAAAACCCGCTTGCCGATCCGAGCCTGATCGGTACGTCGGGCGGCGCGGCAATGGGCGTGGTGCTGGCGATTGCGATGGGCTGGAACATCGCCGTACCGCTGGCGGCATTTGCGGGCGCGTTTGCCGTCTGCATCCTGATTCTGCTCGGACACCGTCTGGTCGGCGGCGGCAAGCTGGGGCTGTTGGTCATGGGTTTTGTGGTCAGCGCTTTGTGCGGCGCGTTGGTCAGCCTGATTCTCTTCCTTTCAGACGACATGGCATTGCGCAGCGCCATGACTTGGCTCTCGGGCAGCTTCTCCGAAGCAGGCTTTGTTTCGCCCGCTTACGCAGGCGGCGTGATGCTGGCGGGTTTGGTCGTGTTGACTGCTGTCGGTCGCCGTCTCGACTATCTGCTCTTGGGCGACGAAACGGCGCACACTATGGGCATCAACGTCGCCGCCACCCGCGTGGCAACCATCATCGGCGCGGCTTTGATGACCGGCGCCGCCGTCTCGCTCGGCGGTATCATCGGTTTCGTCGGCATGATGATACCCAACGTATTGGCGCAGGTGGTCGGCGGATCGCGCACCCGCCTGATTATCCTGTCCGCCGCCGTCGGCTCGATTTTCATGTTGCTCGCCGATACGTTTGCCCGCTGGGTGGTGTACCCCATCGACCTGCCTGTCGGCATCGTCATCGCCATTTTGGGCGGACCGTTTTTCCTGTGGCTGATTGTCAAAGACCAAAGGAGCTGACATGGCATTGCTCATCGAAAACTGCACCGTCAAAGCCGGAAAACGCACCATCCTGTCTTTGGATCGCGCCGAATTTCCCCAATGCGCCGTCAGCGCGGTCATCGGCCCCAACGGCGCGGGCAAGTCCACCCTGCTCAAACAGTTCCTCTACCATCCGCAAGCAAGCTGGTGTGGAGCACCCATGAAGGACGCGCTCAGACAGCATAAAATCGCCTGGGTCGGTCAACACGAACACTTCAACCTCCCCATGACCCTGTCCGAATACGTCCTCATCGGGCGATACCCCAAACTCGCCTGGTATCGGCGACCCAAACAGGCAGACACACGACGCGCCCAAGCCCTGCTCGAGCATTTCGACCTCGCCGACCTGCGACACAAACGCATCCAAACCCTCTCCGGCGGCGAACAGCAACGCGCCGCCGTCATCCGCGCGCTGTTGCAGGATGCCGAAGTCCTCTTTCTTGATGAGCCGACCAACCATCTCGACGTCCGCTATCAACACAGCCTGATGCAGCACCTCACCACCTTGCCCGAACAGGGCATGACCGTCGTCATGGTGCTGCACGACCTCAACCTTGCCGCCCACTACGCCGGCCACATCACGCTGATGAAAAACGGCAGCATCACCGCCGCAGGCGCAACCGCCGACATCATGCACGCCGAACGCCTCAGCCAAACCTACGACTGGCGCATCCTCGAATGCACCGCCAACGGCAAAACGTGGTTTCAGGCGGAGACTTTGTGAGGGGTCGTCTGAAAAGCGGGTGTATCGTGAGTTATAGTGGATTAACTTTAAACTAGGACGGCGTTACCTCGCCTTGCTGTACTATCTGTACTGTCTGCGGCTTCGTCGCCTTGTCCTGATTTAAATTTAATCCACTATATTAGTCAGTATTGATTCATGCTAAAAGGTCGTCTGAAATCTGTTTCAGACGACCTTTTGACTTGCCGGGGCAAATTCTGATTATTGGGCAGCTTCGGCGTTTTCGGGAACTTCTTCAGAAACTTCTGAGGCAGCTTCGTTTTCTTGTTCCGACATGTCGTCGGCAGATGGTTCTTGCTCAGGGAGGCTGTTGGTATCAAATTTTTCAGAAGGCATGTTGTTCATTGGTGCTTCATATGCAGGCTGCCCAAAATTTTGTTGCTGCATTACTGCGGCAGGAAAGCGTGTCATTACAAAAAATACTAGTGGAATCATGATAATGAAACAAACCAGCATAAGCCACAAATAAGCTTGCATGAAGTGTTTGCGGTTTTTGTTACCGTCCCCAAATGCCCAGACAAATATCATGACAAGGCCTACGATAGGAATGGCGAGTATCAGGAATGTGATGATCCAATCCTTGACGGTCATGACAGCAGTGTCGTTGGGTACATTAGGGTGTGGAGTGTTATTTTGATCCATGAATAAACTACCTGAATGAAAGTAAATGAATAGGTCGGCAGCGGGCGGTTTTAATTTCTAATGTTTTAAAATGTGCTGAATGTTAAAGCGGTGACGCTGTGTAGAATCATTTTGCACCTTTACCCGACTGCCCGGCGATTGCAACATATATTTTATCCCAGCTGCAAGGAGGGGAATGTTATCTTTCATTCCGTTTTCATGCAAGTGGGCGGGTGGCGGGATAAGGCATTGAGGTGGGATGTGTTGGATTTTGGGTCATATGTGGATGGGTTTTAATGGAATGGGGCGGCTTTGCCGTGTTCTATTAAATTCAATCCACTATGGGTAAGAAACTCAGAAGCGGGTTGATGAAATGGGGTGATGTGCGGGTTGGTACCGCAAAAGGAAATTTAATGTAAAGGTCGTCTGAAAATAGGTTTTCAGACGACCTTTAGGATTGTGAACTATTCTGCGGCAGGTTTTACCGTGTTGCGGACATCGCCGCTTTTTTCTTTATGTTTCAGCACCGCGCGGTCGAGCTTGTCCATCAGAACATCAATGGCGGCGTACATGTCTTGTTCAACGGCCTCGACGTGGAGGTCTTTGCCCGCCAGATGGATGTCTGCTTCAGCCTGTTGATTGAGTTTTTCCACAGAAAGGGTGATGGTAACGGAAATGGCGTTGGCTGCGTGGCGGTTGATGCGTTCCAATTTTTCGGAAACGTAGTTTTTGATGGCCTCGGTAACGTCGAAATTCAGACCGGTGATTTTCAGATTCATAATACAGCTCCTTCGGTGGGGTTCAGTCCGTCAGAAACGGAACGGGAAAACTGCGGTTTAAAACTGTCATTCGGTAAGTTTGCGTTTGTGTGCCGGCGGGATGTCGAGCGATTCCCTGTATTTGGCGACGGTGCGGCGGGCGATGTCTATGCCCTGTTGTTTGAGGAGGCGGACAAGAGTTTCGTCGGAATGGGGCTTGCTGCTGTCTTCGTTTTCGATAATCTGCCCCAAAACGGCTTTAATCGCGCCTTGGCTTAGACCTTCTTTGTCGCCTTCGGAATTGACTGCCTGTGTGAAGAAATAGCGTAACGCAAATAGTCCGCGCGGGCAAGACAAATATTTTTGGTTGGCGGCGCGCGAAATGGTGCTTTCGGCAAGTCCCAATTCGGCGGCGGCGTCTTTCATGAGCATGGGCGCGAGTCCGATTTCGCCGAAGATGAAGAAGTCTTCCTGATTTTTGACGATGTATTCGGCAAGGCGGATGACGGTGCTTTTGCGCAGTTCGAGGGAGTCGATGCGCTGCTTGGCTTCGTTGATTTTTTCTTTCCACTCGGGTGCGCCGTCTTCTGCGGATTTCATGAGTTCGCAGTATTCGCGGTTGAGTTGCAGCTTGGGCCAGGCGGCTTCGTTGCCGATGACTTTCCAGCCGTCTTTGCCTTCTTTGACCCAAACGTCGGGCTGGATGTAGGCGGTCGGTTCGGAGGAGGCGAAACCGTAGGCGGGGTAGGGGTTGAGCGTGGCGATGATGTCGAGTGCGGCTTCTATGGTTTCGCTGTCGATTTCGGGAAAGAGTTTGCGGAAGCGGATGATGTTTTGTTTGCGGTTTTTGCCCAAATCGTGCAGCGAACTTTGGATGAGGTGGGCGGCCGCCTGACGCGCGGGGCTGGCGGGCAGGCGCATGAGTTGGAGCATCAGGGATTCGGTCAGGTCGGCGGCGGCAACGCCGGGCGGGTCGAAGGTCTGCAAAAGGTCGAGGGCGTTTTGCAGTTCGTCTTCGTCCAGCATCCATTCCAAGGGTGTGTTGTCGATAAGGTCTTGAATGCTGTCGGTGAAATAGCCTTGGTCGTCCAGGAAGTCGATAAGGATGTGGACGTAGGCGGCTTCTTTGTCGGAAAGGGGGTGTTCGCACACTTGGGAGTGCAGGTATTGGTTGAAATCTTCTTCTTTGGCGATGTTGAGCCACGCGTCTTCGGCATCGTCGCCGCCGAGGTGGTTGCTGCGCGGTATGGTGGTGCCGTGATTGAACTCTGCGTCGGCAAATTCGTCGGTTTCGGGACGTTCGAGCAGGGGATTGTCCTGCAACCAGTCTTCGACCTCGCGTTCGAGTTCGATGCCGGACATTTGCAGGATGCGCAGGGATTGTTGCAGACGTTGATTGAGTTGTTGGGTCTGCCTGAGTTTGAGGCCGAGTAAGGTCATGGTGCAATGTATGTTGATTGTTTTTTATATTTCGGACGGCATTTGTCCTCGGGTTTGGTTCGATGGCAAAGAGGTCGTCTGAAAAGGTTTTATGGTGTGTTTGGCGTTTTGGGGAACGCTGTTTTTTATTCGATATGTGTATTTCAACACTTTACACTTCATGCGTCAACTTACTTTGGGTGGTTTCGTCATTTAAAAAAACCGCACAATTGATTGTGCGGTTTGTCATGGTCAGTATTTGAAATCAGTATTTGAAGTTTTCGCCGAGATAGACGGAGCGGACTTGTTCGTTGTTGACCAAGTCGTCCGGCTTGCCGGAGGCGAGGACGGTGCCGTCGCTGATGATGTAGGCTCTGTCGCAGATACTGAGGGTTTCGCGTACGTTGTGGTCGGTAATGAGTACGCCGATGCCACGCGATTTGAGGAAGTCGATGATTTTTTGGATGTCGATGACGGCGATGGGGTCGACGCCGGCGAAGGGTTCGTCCAAGAGGATGAAGCGCGGCTGCATGGCGAGTACGCGGGCGATTTCGACGCGTCGGCGTTCGCCGCCGGACAGGGAGGGGGCGGGGTTGTGGCGCAGGTGGCCGATGTTGAGGTCAGCAAGCAGTTTTTCGACTTCGCCGTCGATGCGGCTTTTGTCTTTGGTGCTGATTTCTAAAATGGCGCGGATGTTTTGTTCGACGGTCATTTTGCGGAAAATTGAGGCTTCTTGGGGCAGGTAGCCGACGCCTAAGCGGGCGCGCTCGTGTATGGGCAGGTGGCGCAGTTCTTGTCCGTCGAGGGTAACGCTGCCTGCGTCGGCGGCGATGAGTCCGACGATCATGTAGAAGCTGGTGGTTTTGCCTGCACCGTTGGGGCCGAGCAGGCCGATGACTTCGCCGCTTTCGATTTCGAGGGAGAAGCTTTTGACGACTTGGCGTTTTTTGAAACTTTTTTGCAGGTTTTGAACGACGAGGCGGCTGGTGTTTTCGCTCATAAATGACTCTTGGTTCGGAGGTTGTCTGAAAATGTGTTTTTGGGGCTTGCTATGTTGGTTTTCAGACGACCTTTGGTGTTGTCAGATGCGGGTTATTTGGTTTTTTGGGTGCTGGACGGCTGGATGACGACGCTGACCCTGCCGGATTTGGCGGCGGATTTGGCACCTGATTTGGAGCTGCCGTTGATGGTATAGACTTCGGTTTTAGTGTTGTAGGTAATGACTGCGCCTTCGGCTACATCGCCGCCGCGTTGGACTTTGGCGTTGCCGGTCAGGGTAACGAGGTTGATGGCGGAGGAGTAGGTTACGTTGTTGGCTTGTCCGTTAACCGTGCCTTTGTTGTCGTCGAGCGTCTGGCTGAAGCGGACGGGCGAGCCGCTGGCTTTCATGAACTGTTCGCCTTTGTCGTTGCGGGAGACGTTGACGCTGCCGGCGCGGATGTTGAGCGTGCCTTGTTTGATGATGACGTTGCCGGTAAAGGTGGTACTTTGGTTGTTTTGGTCGAGCGAGCCTTGGTCGGCTTCAATCTGTATCGGCTGCTTGCTGTCGCTTTGCAGGGCGTAGGCGGGGGCGGTGGCGAAAAATGCGGTTAAAACACATACCTTACATATTTTTTGTATCATAAATCGTGGCTTTCACTCTGGATGGGAAGTTCAACAAACCTTTTTTGTGGTCATACGTCAGACCTTCGGCGTTGCCGCTCGATTCGCCGTATTGGAAGGTAACGGGCGTGTCGGTTTGGGCGTATTGCGATTCGGTATCGACGTGTAGGAGATCGGTTTTGACGACGCCCGCCTGCCGCTTGGCATCGGCGGCTTTGGTCAGGACGACGTTGTGTTTGAACAGGAGTTGTTTGGTTTGGGTGTTGTACACGGCTTCGTCGCTGCCGACGTCGTAAAGCCGGCTGCCTTCTTGGAAGAAGACGAGGTGCGGCAGCTCGAAATGTACGTCGGTGCTTTCGGGAAATTGTTTCGCCCCTCTTGCGCTCAGATGTTCTTTCAGACGACCTTGTTCGTCAAACCGCCGCCCGTCTATGCCGCCCATCGTATATTGCGGCTGGTTGGGGTTGAGTTTGACTTCTTCAATGTCGATTTCGCTGATGCGCCCCAACCATGCCGACAATCCGCCAAGCGCGACCGCCAGTACCAAAGGGAATGCGATTCCGTACCGCCATCTTACTTTCATTTGATGTACTCGTTCAAAGCCGCGCCCAGCGTACCTTTCGCGCGCATAATCAGGTCGCACACTTCGCGCACCGCGCCTGCGCCGCCCGCATGTTTCGTAATATAGGCGGCGTGTTGCAGCGCAAACCAATGCGCGTCAGGCACGGCAACCGGCAATCCGCAGCGCACCATCACCGGCAAATCGACCACGTCGTCGCCGACAAAGGCGCACTCGCCTTCTTCTACGCCCGCTTTCGCACGCAATTCTTCATAGGCGGCACGTTTGTCCGAAATGCCTTTGAAGTAGTAATTTATGCCCAACTGTTTGACGCGGATGCCGACGGAGGGCGCGTCCCGACCTGTGATAACCGCAGTCTGCACGCCGCTTGCCTGAAGCATCTTCAAGCCGTGTCCGTCCAGCGTGTGGAACGATTTGATTTCTTCGCCGTTGTCGCGGATAAAGATGCGGCCGTCGGTCAAAACGCCGTCCACATCCAATATCAGCAGCTTGATATGCGCCGCGCGCTGTTGCAGCTCGGGGTCTAAGGTTTGCATAGTGTTTCCTTGCGGATTGCTAGGTTTCAGACGACCTATTCTAACATAAAGGTCGTCTGAAAACGGTTAGCCTGTGTTTGTGGGGATTAATGCGGTTTAACGGTCATGGGGGCTGCTTTATAACTTTATAATATGTGTCTGTCGGGCAAGGGTCGTCTGAAAACCTGAGATTTGGGTTTTCAGACGACCTTTTGATATTGAAATCGAAGTGCGTGAATGCCTTGACACCCTGTTTCAAGAAAACATCAATCCTGTCCGGGCATTGTCAGTTCGCTTAAGCCGGGGAGGTCGGCGAAGCTGCGTTCGCGGACAATTTGGCAGAAGTTGTCGAGATAGCTTTTGTCTGCGTCTTCGGTGCGCGTGGCGGCGTAGAGTTCGCTTTGCAGACCGTTGGCAGTGATTTGGCGGTGGACGACGTAGCCTTTTTCGAGATAGGGCATCACGGTCCAGTAGGGCAGGGCGGCGATGCCGCGTTTGCTGGCGACGAGTTGGATGATGGCGATGGTCAGTTCGCTGCGGCGGCGCGGTGGGTTGATGCCTTTGGGTAACAATATTTTTTTGGGCAGGTCGAGCATTTCGTCGGGAACGGGATAAGTGATGAGGGTTTCACCGATGAAGTCTTCTGCTTCCCAAACGGTTTTGGCGGCAAGCGGGTGGTCTTGGGCGCAGATGCCGACCATTTCGTAGGCAAACAGGGGGCGGAAGCTGATGCCGTTTTGTTTTTCGGCTTCGGATACGATGGCGAGATCGGCGCGATGTTGCAGCAGGAGTCCGACGGGGTCTGCCTGAAAGCCGGAAACGATGTCCAATTCGACTTGCGGCCACATGGGGCGGAATTCGCCCATCGCGGGCATGAGCCAGTCGAAACAGGTGTGGCATTCGACAGCTAGCCGCAATTCGCCTGCTTCGCCTTCGATGATGCGGGCGAGGTCGCGCTCGGCGGCGGAAACTTGCGGGAGGAGTTCGCGTGCGAGCCTCAACAGGCGTTCGCCGGCGGGTGTAAAACGCAAGGGCGTGGATTTGCGCTCAAACAGGGGGGTGTCGTAATAGTTTTCAAGCGCGCGGATTTGGTGCGAAAGGGCGGATTGGGTCAGGAAGACGCGCTTGGCGGCAAGGGATACGCTGCCGGTTTCTTCGAGTGCCAGCAGGGTTTTGAGATGGCGCAGTTCGATGATGGAATCCATTGGTTTTTACGCTTTCAGACGACCTCTTGAAACAGGCAATATTAAAATATTTCATGCCGGGGTGTAAATGCGGGCGCATGTTGAACGGTATGGGGATTGGGCGCGTCAGGGTTTGCGGTTAGAATGTGCGTCCGATTTTGTATGAATGCGGTGAATTGACTTGAAACGGAGATGGCGTTGTTTCGTCTTGTCCTGTGAAATTCAATCCGCTATGTGTTGAAAGGAATGATATGGCGAAACGCAACGATATTTTGGCGTGGTGCGACGAGGTGTTGCAGGTCGGCATGTTCAAAGACTATGCGCCCAACGGTTTGCAGGTCGAGGGCAGGGTGGAAGTCGGCAAAATAGCGACATCGGTAACGGCAAGCAAGGCGGCGGTCGATTTTGCTGCGGAGCAAGGCGCGGATATGCTTTTGGTGCACCACGGGATGTTTTGGAAAAGCGAGCCGGTAACGATTACGGGCTGGAAAAAAGTGCGCATCGAAACATTATTGCAACACCAAATCAATATGGCGGGCTACCACCTGCCGCTGGATGCACACCCAGTGTTGGGCAACAACGCGCAGCTTGCCGATAAGTTGGGTTGGGAAGTCGAAAGGCGGTTCGGCGAACAGAACCTGTTGAATATAGGTCGTCTGAAAACGCCGCAGACTTTGGCTGAATGGTTGCAACACATTGCTGCAGCGTTGGGGCGGCAGCCCGTAGCCGTCGGCGATATGTCGCGCGAAATCAAACGCATCGCATGGTGTACCGGCGGTGCGCAGGGATTTTTTCAGACGACCATAGACGAAGGCGTTGATGCCTATCTGACCGGAGAAATCTCGGAGGCGCAGTTTCATCTTGCCAATGAAACAGGCGTTGCGTTTGTCAGCGCGGGACACCATGCGACGGAACGTTACGGCATCCGCGCCCTGGGCGAAGCCGTGGCACAGCATTTTGAGTTGGAAGTCTGTCATTTCGACGAAGATAATCCCGCTTAAGCCTTGATAATCGTCATGAAAATTTACCTTAATTTAAATAATGCTTTGAGTATCACGGCAAACTAGGTAGAATTACATTGTTTAATGGCTCGGTATTTCCAAAATTTTAGGACGACTGAATAATGGATAATCATGAAATCAACAACGGCCGCCGCCGTTTCCTGATACTCGCGACAAGCGGGGCGGGAGGGGTGGCTGCCTTAGGTGTGGCTACGCCCTTCGTGGCAAGCTTTTTCCCTTCGGAAAAGGCCAAAGCCGCAGGTGCCGCCGTCGAAATCGACGTCAGCAAAATCGAATCAGGGCAGATGATGACTGCCGAGTGGCAGGGCAAACCGATTTGGGTGGTCAACCGCACCGCCCAGCAGCTCAAAGACCTTAAGGCACTTGACGGCGCAGTGAGCGACCCGAAATCAGAAGTCGAGCAGCAGCCTGAAAACTGCAAAAACGAAACCCGTTCGATTAAGCCGAATATCTTTGTGGCCATCGGTATCTGCACCCACTTGGGCTGTTCGCCGACCTACCGTCCCGACGTTGCCCCTGCGGATTTGGGGGCAGACTGGAAAGGCGGCTTCTTCTGTCCGTGCCACGGCTCGAAATTCGACATGGCCGGACGTGTGTATAAAGGTGTTCCTGCACCGACCAACTTGGTCGTACCGCCGTATAAATATCTGAGCGATACCACCGTGTTGGTAGGCGAAGCATAAAAATAAGGAACGATAATTATGGCAAACCAAACCAATAGCAAAGCAAAAGCATTGTTAGACTGGGTGGACGCCCGCTTCCCCCTGTCTAAAATGTGGAATGAGCATCTGGCGCAATACTATGCGCCCAAAAACTTCAACTTCTGGTATTACTTCGGTTCGTTGGCCCTGCTTGTGCTGGTGATTCAAATCGTCAGCGGTATTTTCCTGACCATGAACTACAAGCCGGACGGCAATCTGAATGCTTATCACCTGCCTGCCGCCTTCACCGCGGTAGAGTACATCATGCGCGACGTGTCGGGCGGCTGGATTATCCGCTACATGCACTCCACAGGCGCATCTTTCTTTTTCATCGTCGTTTATTTGCATATGTTCCGCGGCCTGATTTACGGTTCGTACAAAAAACCGCGCGAATTGGTATGGATTTTCGGTTCGCTGGTATTTTTGGCATTGATGGCGGAAGCCTTCATGGGCTATCTGCTGCCGTGGGGGCAGATGTCGTTTTGGGGTGCGCAGGTAATCATTAACCTGTTCTCAGCCATTCCCGTAATCGGTCCCGATTTGTCCACTTGGATCCGCGGCGATTTCAATATTTCCGACGTAACGCTCAACCGTTTCTTCGCTCTGCACGTTATCGCCGTGCCGCTGGTGTTAATCGGTTTGGTCGTGGCGCACATCATCGCCTTGCACGAAGTGGGTTCCAATAACCCTGACGGTGTGGAAATCAAAAAACTAAAAGATGAAAACGGTGTGCCTTTGGACGGTATCCCGTTCCATCCTTACTATACCGTTAAAGACATCTTGGGCGTCGTAGTATTCCTGATTGTGTTCTGCGCGGTATTGTTCTTCGCTCCTGAAGGCGGCGGCTATTTCCTCGAAGCCCCCAACTTTGACGCGGCCAATCCGTTGAAAACGCCGGCACACATTGCTCCCGTATGGTATTTCACCCCGTTTTACGCCATTTTGCGTGCGATTCCTTCTTTCTTGGGTACGCAGGTTTGGGGCGTTATCGGCATGGGGGCTGCGGTGGTCTTGATTGCCCTACTGCCTTGGTTGGATCGCGGAGAAGTGAAATCAGTCCGTTATCGAGGCCCGATTTTCAAAACAGCTTTAGTGTTGTTTATCATTTCGTTCATCGGTTTGGGTATTTTGGGTGCAATGGTGGCAACCGATGCCCGTACGTTGGTTGCGCGTATCCTTTCGTTTATCTATTTCGCTTTCTTCTTGGGTATGCCGTTTTATACCAAATTGGATAAAACCCAACCGGTTCCGGAACGCGTAACCATGAGTACGACCAAACAAAAAATCATGTTTTTTGTTTACACCGGCATTACTCTGGTAGGCGCATACCTGTTTGCAACATACATCTGATGAGGGCAGCGAAAATGAAACACACTCTGAAAAACTGGGTTGCTGCCTTATTGTTGGCAGCTCCGATGAGTATGGCTCTTGCTTCAGGAGGCCATGCCAATTATGAAAAAGTCGATATCGACCTGCGTGACCAAGTCAGCCTGCAACACGGTGCGCAAATCTTCGCCAACTACTGTCTTTCCTGCCACTCGGCCAGCGGTATGCGTTTCAACCGTCTGAGAGACATCGGCTTGACCGAGGATGAAATCAAGAAAAACCTGATGTTTACCACCGATAAAGTGGGTGATGTCATGCTGTCGGCGATGAATCCCAAAGACGCGGCTAAATGGTTTGGTGCGGAACCGCCCGATTTGACGTTGATTGCCCGTTCCCGCGGCGCGGATTATCTGTATGCTTATATGCGTGGTTTCTATAAGGATCCGACCCGTCCGAACGGTTGGAACAATACGGTGTTTGACAAGGTCGGTATGCCGCATCCGCTGTGGGAACAGCAGGGGATCCGTGCGGTTGAGTTGGATGCCAAAGGCCAGCCCGTTATGGTCAAGGACGAACACGGCAACCTGACTCCGAAACTATATTGGGAATCGACCGGCCTGCACAGCCGCCGTCTGCCTAACGGTAAAGTCATTGAAAAAGAGTATGACGACTATACGCGCGACTTGGTAAACTTCTTGGTTTATATGGGTGAACCGGCTCAACTTGAACGTAAGCGCATAGGGTATATGGTCATGATTTTCCTGTTGGCCGTTATGCTGCCGTTGGCATATTTCCTGAAAAAAGAATACTGGAAAGACGTACATTAATCTTTATTGAATGGGTAAAAAGGCAAGGTCGAAAGACTTTGCCTTTTTCTTTTTCAGACGGCATATGAAAATCGGCTGCTTGCGGTTGGATATAATTTTAGTAATGCTGGAATATATTTTTATAAAATAATAGATTACGTTGGTTTTCTAGATTGGGAACATACAATCGGCTATAATTGCACAATTAAGTTTGTATATGGCCGTCTGAAAGACGGTATTTTGCAGGAGTTTAAAGAATTATGATGACATTGTATTCCGGGATTACTTGTCCGTTCAGCCAGCGCTGCCGTTTCGTGTTGTACGAAAAAGGAATGGACTTTGAAATCAAGGATGTGGATATTTTCAACAAACCTGAAGATTTAGCCGTGATGAATCCGTACAACCAAGTTCCGGTTTTGGTAGAGCGCGATTTGATTTTGTACGAATCCAATATCATCAACGAATATATTGACGAACGGTTCCCGCATCCGCAACTGATGCCGGGTGATCCGGTTATGCGTGGCCGAGGCCGCTTAGTACTGTACAGAATGGAAAAAGAATTGTTCAGCCTTGTGCAGGTTTTGGAAACTCCCGAATCGACAAATAAAGAACAAGCCAAAGCCCGCGAAGCCATCGGTAACGGTCTGACTTTGCTGGCACCTTCTTTTGCAAAAAACAAATACATCTTAGGCGATGATTTCTCTATGATTGATGTGGCTTTGTCCCCCCTGCTGTGGCGATTGGACTATTACGACATCAAATTGGGCAAGACTGCCGCTCCGTTGCTGAAATATGCCGAGCGTATTTTTCAGCGTGAGGCTTTCATCGAAGCACTGACCCCTGCCGAAAAAGCAATGCGCCGCTGACCGCAGAAAGGACAAACCGATGACTACGGGTACGAAACCCTATTTGCTCCGAGCGTTATATGAATGGTGTGTGGATAATGGCCAGACGCCGCATATCGTCGCTTGGGTAAACGAGCATACGCGCGTGCCTATGCAATATGTGCGCGAAAATGAAATCGTGTTGAATATCGGCCCGACAGCCAGCCATAATCTCAATATTGATAATGAATGGGTGAATTTTTCGGCCCGCTTCAATGGTGTGGCACACGATATTTGGATTCCCGTTGGTCATGTTGTCAGCATTTTTGCCCGCGAAAGTGGGGAAGGGATGGGTTTTGAAGTCGAGCCGTATCAGCCGGAAAATACTCCGACTCAGGAACAGATACCTCAGTCCGAATCCAAAGATACGGAAAGTGCGAAACCGAAAAAAGGATTGAAACTGGTTAAGTAAACAAAAAAGGCCGTCTGAAAATGAACTGCACCCCGAAAGTTGGATACCCTCTCCAACCCGCCAAGGTGCAGTTTTTTATGATCCAATATACATTACACTTCCAGCGCACCCAGACCATTACGGCCTCTTTCGAATCCGCCTACGCCGCCGGAGAACCGCATATTGGAAAGGCGGTATCCGAACACTTGAATGCCCCCAAGCAGTTTGAATTTAAAGAAGCTGAATCCTGTGGCATACAGAACCCAGCTTATGCAAACCGTCTAAGCTGGCTTTTATGAATATTCAAGACTTGGGGTGCAGTTCACATTTTTTCAGACGGCCTTTTTTATTCCCTGATAAACCATCCCCTAAAGCATCATCCTGATAATGGTTGACTATAAATCAGAACAAGGCGATAACGAAGTTGTAGACGGTAAGACAATACGGCAAAGCAACGCCGTACCGTTAACGTTAATTCACTATAAATCTTAACCAAAAATCAATATTCTTGTCTCATATTATCATTTCATAAGACATTCGCTAATTCTCCTCTAATACTCCCCCTATAAAATGATTTACAGAAAAACAAGCTTCCTCACATAACGATACGTCCCGCTCACAACGACACATGACGGAGCATCATTTTTCCCCACCATCGTTTTACCTCAAGGAGCGTACCATGAAACTGAATCTGCAAAAAACTACCGCTGCTGTTTTGGCTGTCCTGCTCAGCGCTGGCGTATTTGCTGCCAACAATGCTAACGCATTCGAGTATGGCTACAAAAACCACAAATATGGCAAAAAATGGGGTAAACCCGCATCCGAAGCCGAAGGCGAAAGAGTGATGAAAAACGCAGCCTACCGTTCGGGCGTGTACTACACCAACGTAAACCGCATCCCTGCCAGAGTAGACCGTAACGGTGTGAAAACCGTACAGGTTAACGACGCACGCACCCGTCAAAACCTCGGCCGCTATGCGTTCAATACCATCAAGAGCGGTGGCTCGGAAGTGTATTACGGCGAATGGGTCGGTAAAGAATACGCCAAAGGCACCAACCGCGGCGTTTACTACTCAGGCAACAAACGCGCTACTTCTATGCCGGTATCTGGTGTAGCCAACTACGCAGTCAAAGGTATCAACAACTACACCGGCAACAACCCGCTGGTTGGTACATTGCGCGCCGATTTCGGTCAAAAAGTTCTGGCCGGTTCTATGAGAAACAACGCCATGCAGATGGACATCCATTCACGCATCAAACCGTCCAGCGCATCGTTTGAAGGTTATGCCCGCGCCAACGGCCATTACGGTAAAACTGAAGGCCACTTCTTCGGTCACAACGCAAGCGCGCTGGCCGGTGTTGCCAAATTTAAAACCAACCGCAACTTGGATACGGCATTCGGCGGTGTGAAACGCTAAAATCCGTAGTTAAG
>ERZ772764.1227-NODE-1227-length-16370-cov-7.075084_pt1 | contig 16370 bp, 12 predicted proteins | sample MGYA00512163_ERZ772764 | MGnify/ENA primary metagenome ERZ772764 (study PRJEB29015, sample SAMEA2737903) | human oral metagenome | biome: human oral; feature: human-associated habitat; material: dental | place: China | collected 2094 ... | reverse complement strand
AGGGGCGGCCGAGGGTTGGTTGGTAGTGGTCGAAGAGGTCGAGGTGGTAGTGTAGTAGATGTATCAGCTCTGATTTAGTATTGCCGCTCTCGTCGTCGCCGTCTGCGACGGCACGTAGGTCGCTAGACGCGGGTCCTGCTAGTCGGTCCGCCCCTTCTTCTGAAAAATCAGAGATTTGTTCAGAAGTGGGTGCTGCCCCGCCGACTATCACCCACTTATCCTCGATCTCTGAAGACACTCCACCTTTCCGAAAGCAAAACGGATCGCTAAAAATTCCCCGCCCGATCATGATGCCGTTGATACCGGGGTGTTGGCGGGCGAGCTCTTCGCCGTGGGCGCGGTCGCGGATGTCGCCGTTGATGGTTAGCAGCGTTTGCGGGGCGATGTCGTTGCGTAAGGCGATGATGTCGTCGATGAGTTCGTAATGCGCCGGGACTTTGCTCATCTCCTTTTTGGTGCGGAGGTGGATGGTTAGGTTGGCTAGGTTTTGCGCGAGTAAGGTACTAAGCCATTCGTGCCATTCATCAACATACGTATAGCCCAGCCTGGTTTTGACGCTGACTGGCAGGTTCGCCGTTTTGGCAGCGGCGATGGCGGCGACCGCTACGTTGGGTTGGCGGATCAGTGCCGCTCCCCCGCTTTTGATGGCAGATTTGGCGGGACAGCCCATGTTGATGTCAATGCCGTCAAAGCCGAGTTTGGCGCAATAGCCGGCGAATTGCTCCATGTCGCCCGGCTCACCGCCCCAGATTTGGGCGACTAGCGGATGCTCGTCGTCGGTCTTGATGAGCCGCCCGGCGATAGCTTTGTCGCCAGCATGCACCCAGCCGGTGGCGTTGGCAAACTCGGTGAAAAACACGTCGGGTGCGCCTGCCTGATTCACGACATGGCGAAAGACGACGTCAGTGACGGCTTCCATCGGTGCCAAGATGAAAAATGGCTGCGGTAGGTTGTCCCAAAATGATGTCATCTCTGTTATTTTATCACAAAAAGGAAAATCCCCTCACTGGCGTCATTGACAGTGAGGGGCGGCGGGCTCAAGCGGTTCTGCTCGGAGTTGATTTCAACGCTGAAATCGACTACCACGAGTGAAACTCGCGAACCCAAAGTTGGGAAAACATCAATACTTCCACGTGCCGGCTCACGTTGCTAGACGTCATTGTCTAGTGGGAAATATTGATGAACCTGAACGCTGCTAGGCGCGTGCCCCAGGTTTTTTTAATTGCCGGATAGTGGACGCGACGGGAATCAAACTCGTCCATCCTCGATCAACCACTTCATCGTGGGAGTTCGAGGGGCGATCCTGCGCGTCCTATGATTCTTTTCCGGATTACCGGTCGGCGAATCGAGCCGAGGGCGGACGGACGCCCTGTTGCTGACCGCGGAGGTCAGCGGGTTCGATTCACGCGTTGTGACTCGCCGTCATACCGCCTCATTAGGCATATCTAACGAGGAGGCTGCGATAAAGATCAGAGATCCTTTTCACACGACGGGCAGCGGTACTTCCGCCGCCCGTCTACGTACAGGGTGGCGCGGCAGTTGCCACAGTCTACCCTGATAGTATATAGGCCCTGCGGGGCCTTTTTCGCATAATATGCGAACACAAGACCCTCCTTCCAGGGCAACTCAAGGGATTTCATACTCAACCGATATGCCGATTAGAGTATAAAACTACCCTCTACGTCTGAACGCCCTCCGATTGAAGAGCTGATGATATATATATCACACTGGGCTAAAAAAGTCAATAAATTTCCTCCACTAACACCTCAACTGCACATCATAAGCGCAAAAAAGACACGATGCAGTGCTGCTTCCGTGGTTTAATGGGTTTGTAGTCAACATAAACGCATGGAGGAGATATACATCGTGTCTCGTATCAAGTATACACAACTTTGCTATGCCGAGCGCATTGTCATTGAAAATAGATTAAGGAACGGCGAATCATATAATACTATCGTCAAAGCTATCGGCCGCTCCGAAAGTACTATCTCGCGAGAGGTAACGGGATTCGTCAAAGAACAGATTAAGAGGCTGCCAGGCAGAACAAGAGATAAGTTGCACAAACGCGTGAATAGACCATATATAGCCAAGCTAGACGGCCGGCATTACCGCGGCAGAGCTTTCGTTTGTGCAATACGTCAGGCAAAAGATGATGCTAGCAGCCGCCAAGTACTGCTGTGTAAGATACATAACTATCGGGCAATCCAGGCGCAGCAATACGCCGCGGAACGCCAAAGCACCACTGTGCGAAGCAGCAGAAAACTTCTATGCCCTGAATACGGCGCAACGCTCAAATATATTCAGGACAAACTTACTTTGCGCTGGTCTCCCGAGCAGATCTCGCTGCGTATTAACGCGCTGCTTGCTCGCCCCGGCCTGAAGGACGCCGACGGATGGTCGGCGTCCATGGGTTTGCGCCCAATATCACATATGACTATCTATCGGTACATTTCACAGTATCACACTGTTTGTCAAGCATTTGGTCTCTGTTGCACTGCCCCGTTTAGTAAATCCTCCTCAAACTGCACCATCCCCTTATAATCCGCTGAATACCCAGAAATATCCGGCAGTTCCAGGGTGGTGACTTTCTGCCAGACGACGCCGATGAGCCGGGTAAATTCAGCTAGCTCTTTCTCAGAGAACGTGTCCTCCAGACTGAGGATGTCGCCGGTTTTCATATCCGGCTCGACGAACTGCAGGCGGGCGCCAGTGAAGGTGAAATTGCCATACTCGCGTGAGGACTCCACCAAGAGTTGATAAAACATCAGCTGCTGGCGGTATTTGTGGAGCTTGATTTTTTCATAGTCAGACGCGCCCTTCCAGGAGTGCGACGGCTTGCCGGTCTTGTAATCGGTCACGAAGATGGTTTTATTATTCTTATCAATGTCGGCGACGTCCAGCTTGCCGGTCAGGCGCGCGCCGCCAACGACGACGCCTTGATGAGCGAAGTCGAGTTCCGCCAGCTCCGTGTCATGAAAATCGGACGATTTGGCGTCCAGGAACGCCGTCAGCGCCGCCATGCCTTTGTCTAGATATAGCTCAAAGTCGTCGGACAGCAGGTGCTGGGCTTCGAGCGATGTGCGGAAATAGTGGAGGATGTGCTCGGTGGGCGGCAGGTGGTGGTCGGCGCGCAGCAGATTGTGCAGCTGCTGGAGACTGGCGTGAATGGCGGTGCCATAGCTGGCGGCAGGGCTTTTGGCGGATGGAAAACGCAGCAGATTGTTCAACAAAAAGTTCTGCGGCCCGCCGCGCGAGACGTCGAGGAAATTATTGAGATGCGTAATGGAAAGTTTGTAGGTTTCGAGTGTCGGCGCCAGTACATCCTTGAGCTCCGCGGTAATCGGCGCGCTCAGCCGCGAGCTCCAGTCGGTTTGCGCCACGGTAATTTGTGTCGCGGGCGTGTCAGCGGCGGGGATAATGGTCGGCGTGTGGTCGGTCAGGAAGCTGGCGATCATGGTGTCGCTGCCGGCGTCGTTGGTCTGAGCATAGGTCATGGTCAAGGTGGTTTTGGCGCGGGTCATTGCCACGAAGAATAGCCGTAGCCGCTCGTCGTAGCTGGTGCCGGCGGGCTGGAGTTTGAGGTTGGCGGGATAGCGAATCAGCCGCGAGCGCGAGCGGACTTTCTCGCCCCACGCGCTGTCGATTGCCCCGATGACGAAGACGTGCGGGAATTCCAGGCCCTTGGATTTGTGGGCGGTCATCAAGTTGATGGCGCCGCCGAGGGCGCTGGCCTGGGGGCGGATGTGCGTTAGGCGGGTTTTGGTCGAGCGATGTAGGTCGATGAACTCTAAAAAGTCCGCCAGCGTCGGGGTTGCGTCGGTAGTGCGGTCGCGTAATTTTTGGCGCAGCGTGCGCAGGCTCTCGAGCGTGGTTAGGTAGGCGTCGGGATTTTGGGCGAGGGCTTCAGGTGAGAAGTAGTGGGCGGCGAGAGAATTAAGCGAAGAACCTTTACTAGGACTCCTCTTTTCGCGCCGGGTGTCTGAGGACGCTCGGGCTGCAATCGCTGTACGGAGTCGATAGGGGTAGCTCCGGCTTCCAACCCCAACAACTTATCTAACTGTTCCTCCAGCGGCAGATTCGGCACGTCCTTGGCCCGCTCCAGTAACCACTCGCCAAACGGCCGAAAAGTGCTATTCGCCAGCATACTCTCCAGCCACAGCTGCCGATTCTTATAGGCATGGAGGCTGAGCCGCCAGATATCCAGCGCCGAAAAGCCGAACGCCGGATGGGCGATGACCTCTGGCAGTAGGCTGTTGGCGGCGTCGAGGTTGTTTTGATAAATCGCCATGACGACTCGCGCTAGCTTGTCCAGCGCCTGAATGATATCTTGCTCTAAAATATCGTCGTGCCGCTCGTAATTGACCACCAGACCCTCTCGGTACAGGTATGGCAGCAGCTCGATCAGCTCCTTGTGATGGCGGGCGATGACGGTGATGTGTTCTGGCTTTTCGCCGCGTTTGATCAGCTCGGCAATTTGCTGTGCCACCCCTGCCCGCTCCTCGCTCACCGAGGTAAATTCCTGCACCTCAACCCGTGCGCCGCTACCAGGCGCATGCGCGGTCAATTGCTTTGACAAGCCGTCAATGGTGTTTTCTAAGCGATCCATCCCTTGGGTAATCACTCCGCGCGCTGCCGTCAGGATGCCAGCCGCCGAGCGGTAATTGTCCGTCAGCACGATGATTTTCGGGTCGTGATAGTGCTGGCGGAAGCGCTGGATATTGCCAACGTCCGCGCCCTGAAAACTGAAAATCGCCTGATCGTCGTCGCCGACCGCCATGATGTTGGGATTGTCCTCATCGCCAGTCAGGTCGAACAGCAGCCGCAGCTGTGCTAGGTTGGTGTCCTGAAATTCGTCGACCATGATGAACTGAAATTGCTCTTGGAGGTTGGCGCGCAGTTCTGGGTGGGATTCGCAGGCTTGAATAACCGATAAAATCATGTCGTCGTAGTCAAACAGTGAGCGCTCGGCCAGCACGTTGCCATATGCTTCGTAGACGTCAATGGCGGCGGATAATTTCTCGCTGGCAGCGAAATCTTTCAGGACGAACTCGCCGGCGGCGTTCTTTTCGCACCATTTGTTTTTCCAGGCGGTTAGTGGTTTGGTGGAGTTGGCGTCGATCGCCTCTTGGGCTGCGTGAGCGATGCTGAGTGCCAGAACATGAGCGTACGGGGTGATGGAGGACGGCAGATTGGCGGACGGTTCGGCGTGATGTGGTGCCGAGCTAGCCGTATTTTCAGAAAGTTCTGTAGCGCCTCTCTCACTGGTTTTCGCAGAATTTCCCTCGTCAATTCTCTTGGCGATACTCTCCGCCAGCGGCGCAAATAATTCGATGGTTTTTTTAGAAATTTTGGCAGCAAATACCTGCTGGATGTCAGCGGCAATGTCGGCGATGATGCGCTGATTGTCATCCATCACCAACCTTAGTTCCGCCGGGGTGAGGCCGCTCTGCTTGAACTCGGAAATGACTCGGATCAGCTCGCTGGTGTAGACGAACTCGCCGTTGTTTTTAACGCTCAGCGGATTACGCCAATCAAGCCCCTCCAGTATCCCCGTCACGATTTGGTGCTGCGTCAGTTCATCCGCCGGCTGACTATCGGCGCCGTGAAAAAAATACTGCCGGTGCTGATTGATAATCTCCGTGCCGAAGCTGTGAAAAGTGTGAATGGCGATTTTATAAGCGTCCTCGCCGATGATCTGGCGGAGGCGCTGGCGCATGTTGGCAGCGCCGCTCTCGGTAAACGTCAGGCATAAAATACTATCCGGCAGCGTGTCGGTCTGGCGCAAAATCTGGGCGGTGCGCATGCTCAGCAGCTCGGTCTTACCCGTGCCTGGTCCGGCGATCACCAGGAGCGAACCGTGAATATAATCGACCGCTTGGCGCTGATTGGTGTTCAGCTTGGCGTAGCGAGTTTGAAAATCCATATAACTATTTTACTGCATAACGCTGGCGTTGGCGAAAAATTGCTAATAAAATAAAAAGCTGGAGTATAATGAAATTATCAAAACATAAGCGAGACGGAGGCGTGTGTGATGGCAGTAAAAACGAAAAAACAATCAGCAAAGGATTCGGCAAATACGCAAAATAAGTGCGGCAAATGCGGTCGGTTCGGTGCTCTGGTTATTATATTTACAGCCATGCTTAGCTTGTCTTTAATTATTTCTATCTCCAATTCGTTGAAATTGTTTGGCGAGACAAGCAAAGACGTGTTGAAGCTGGAAGCGCGGGTTGAAAAGTTGGAATTTTGCGTTGCTAAAAATATTTCGCCGTGCAGCTATGAGAAATTACGCGAATGGAACGATGCGCATGATTCTTCAGAGAAATTCCGGCCGCAGATTGACGACGGATTTTACCGGTAAATTAGCGGCAATTCGCCGTTGGTGGTAAAATATAATTATGAATACGACGACGTATGACGTGTTAGCGCTGGAAGAAATTGCCAAGGAAAAGTTTGATTTTTCGGTTGAGATTCAGTCGATAATTTTGCCGATGAGCGATGTTGGCCGGACGGCGGCAGCCAGCGTGTTCTTGACGAGTAAAAATCATTTGGCGGTATATGTAGAGGCGTCGTCGGCGGCTACGCTTGCCGATATTAAAAAAATAGTGCGTCGTATGGGTTTGAAGGTCGAGGAATTTTTACCGCCGAAGGGGCAGCCGAATTATTTTGACGATATCGGCCGCGAGCGTTTTCAGAGCGTGTTCCCTGGCATGAAGATTATATCAAGCGGTGATTTGCTGTATTACCGGACGCTGGCGCCGTACAATCCAGCGCTGGGTATTATTTCAGAGGTAAAAAACGGCGAAATTTATCAGTTCGATCCGGATGCGCGCGGCGGCTGGCGGGTTGGCGCGCGGTTTCGATATAAAAGGATTCAGGCTGATTAATGCAAGATTATCTGGATATTATCAAGAGAAATTTACTGTCGCCGATTGTGCTGGCGATTTTCCTGCTGGCCGGGGCGCTGATTTATGTGCGCGAGTATCGCGATGCTTGGTTTATCTCGGTGGTGATCGTGGTCAATTCGCTGATCGGCATCGTGCAGGAAATTCGTGCCAAGCGGGTGCTGCACCGGCTGGAGCTGATGAGTGCGCCCAGGGCGCGGGTGCTGCGTGATGGCCAGGCGGTGGAGGTGCCGTATGATTCGCTGGTGGTTGGCGATGAGATTATCCTCAGGGCTGGCGATGAGCTGCCGGCGGACGCGACGGTGATGGTGTCAAAGGGTTTGGAGCTCAATGAAAGTATGCTAACCGGCGAGTCGGCGGCGATCGAGAAAGCGGTTGGTGATACGGTACTGGCGGCAACCACGGTGCTGGCGGGCGAAGGTACGGCGCAGGTCGCGGCAGTCGGCGACCAGACGAAGGCCGGCGCCATTAGCCAAGTCCTCAAGCGCTACAAACCGGAATTGACACCGCTGCAGGTGGCGATTTGGCGGGCGATCACTTTCTTGACATACGGCGCGATCGTGCTGGCGGCATTGATTTTTATAGTGTACTATTTTTCGGGCGATGACGTGGTGATTATCTTAAAGACAATTACCTCGGCAGCAGTGACGGTGGTGCCGGAGGGGTTGTTGCTAGCTAGTTCCCTGCTGCTGGCGTTCGGCTCGCTGCGGCTGGCGCAGGCCAAGGTATTGCCGCAGAAATTGGCGGCGATCGAGGCGATGGCGCTGCTCAACCTGTTGGCGGTGGACAAGACTGGCACGCTGACCAGCGACGAGGTGACGCTAGAGCGGGTGGTGGCGTTTGATGAGATGATATCGGCAAATTCGATCACGGATATCTCGGAAAAATTCGCAGACCAAGCGACCGCGGGCAGCCCAGCGCGTAGATTCTCGGAGATGGAATTATCTGAAGCTGCTTCGGACGTTGCCGAGCTGGCGGCCCTCATTGCCCATGAAACCAGCGGCGGCAATATCACCGGGCAAGCCATCCTGGCGGAAATCACGCCGCCCAAGCACGCAGACATCATCGAGGTGATGGCTTTTTCCTCGGCGCGCAAGATGGCGGGCGTCCGGGCGAAGGTCGACGGCGCGGTGCGGACATTGATGATGGGGGCGCCGGAGTTTGTGGCCAAGCTAGCGCCGGTTGACGCTATGTTGCAGCGCCAGCTGGACGAGTGGGCGGACAGCGGCCTACGGGTGCTGATGCTGGCAGAATTTGATGATGAAACGACGAAACTCAAGGATCTGCCTGACGGTTCTGGGCGGGCGATTGGCGCGGTGATTTTGCGTAATTCCCTGCGCGATGGCGTGATTGACACGGTCAAGTTCCTCCAGGAGCAAGGCGTGGTCATTCGGGTGATTTCCGGCGACAATCCGCGCACCGTGCAGCACATCGCGCGCCAGGCGGGTATTGATAATCCAGATAAGGCCATTCTCGGCTCGGCACTAGCGGGTCTCAGCGACAAAGCCTTCGACAAGGCCGCTGATGAACACACAATTTTTGCCCGCGTACTGCCAGAGCAAAAGGAGCGGCTGATCGCTCATTTCAAGCAGTCCGGCAAGTTCACCGGCATGGTCGGCGACGGTGTTAACGACGCGCTGGCGCTGAAAAAGTCCGACCTCGGCGTGGCGATGTATGCGGGCGCTCCGGCGTCGCGGCGGGTGGCGGATATAATTTTACTCAATAATTCGTTTACGTCCCTGCCGATTGGCATGAAGCTGGGTAATCGGATCATGCAAGCAATCGAAGTGATCGCCACCCTGTTCTTTCATAAGATTATTTACGGCGTGGTGCTGCTGCTGAGTACCATGCTGGTCGGGCTGAATTATCCGTACGCGCCGCGGCACATCACCTTTCTCAATATTTTCCTGGTGACCATGCCGACGATTATGTGGACACTGTTTCCGCCGCGTCCGCGCCACCGGGTCAATCCAGCGTATTTCTGGCGAGACACCTTGCAGGCGGTGGCGCCGATCGCGCTACTGACGGGCCTCACCGTGGCGTTCACCTATTGGTCGGGCGTGACGCTACATCCACATCAGGCGGCCGAGGCAGCGACGATGACGGTCCTGACAGCCACGTTCTTTGGGATTTATCTGGTGTTTTTGGTCGGGCCGATGCTCGGTGTGGTTCTGGATAAGCGGGCGCACCTGGCGCGGACGCTGTACATGGCGGGTGTGCTGCTTGTCACCTTGGTGAGTTTTGGCGTCGGGCCGCTCAGGCAGTTTTTTGACTTTACTGTGCCGAATATTATCTTGCTCTGGCCGGGTATCGCTGTGGTTGTCATCGTCGCCCTAGTTCAGTGGTATCTAGCCCGCCGTGCTGGCAAAAAGTTAATCATCCGAGAAAATCGGAAGTAAAGTGCTGTAATAAAACAACCCGGCAGATAAATCGTGTGCCTGCCGGGTTTTTGCTCGCTAGCCTTGTAAGCGGTCTGACTCTAATGGTTGGGGCAATGTCTTTCATTGAGCCATTTGCCTAACGCTTCACTGTGTTCCCAGTCGAAGACAAATTCACTTCCTAGTTCAAAAATCATGTCTGTAACGAGCGGATCTGATTCTCCCGTTCGTTCTTTAGGTATAGTGATACCTATCCGGTTAAGAGTTTCCTCTGCGACGTCGGCTATGGCTACATTCTTGCTTTCATTAAGGCGTGCTTGCATAAGTTTTGCCCACAGTATAGCGTAAGTACGTGACATTGAGACTCTAGCGTCACTTACTGATTCGAATTGTCTTTCCTCTGGTTGATTTTCCTTGTCGCCGTAGACGTTATCTGTCTTTTCACCGCCGTAAAGAGTAAGTTCTACGTTCCACACCTCTTCTTTTAGATTTTTGTATGTTTCTTCCATGTTAATAATAGCGTCGGCACGTTCTATCTGTTCATCTCCAGCTAGGCGTTTTTTCTCGTCTTCTTGTGCTTCGGCTTCAAGGATTTCTTGGGGTATATTGTCCAGGGTTTGTGTTACCAGCGGATATTCAATAGCAGCTTCGGGAGTATCGTTTTCAGCGACAGTTATCTGCTGATTGCAATGTCCGCGCATGGCTCGCGCCCAAGCTTGTTCCAATTGTTTAGGGTCGGAATTTTCACCTACAAGTACATAAACCCCGCCAAAATTAAGCAACAATTTCTGTTCTTCGTCTAGCGTCTCTGGGTTAGTCTGCATGGTTAGCTGGGTTAGTTTCACTGCATCTCTGAAGAATACTCTACCGTCCACAAGGCTGCTTCCGTTAATTGCCTCCACTTTTTCAAGCGGGCTATGGGGTTTATTAGATTCAAATTTGACTTCGGTTTTGATGCTTCTATTAGGTTGTGTCTCTAAATCTTCCCAGCCTGTCGGCATTTCATCATTCTACGCCGTATGTAGTGCTTTTTCTGGTGCTGTTGTCATAAATGTAAAACTCTCCTCCTTTATGATAGTACCAAAAACTATATCAGCGGTACAGTGTCAGTGTCAAATCATTGTTTTTGCGCTAGTGCTGGTGTTTTTTGGCAGTTTACTTTTATCAAGAATAACCAGATGTTCAATATGCGGCGTTCTCGGGAAAAAATTATAGCCCTGATGGTGTATGATTTCATATTTTTCCTGAAGCAGACTGACATCTCGGGCTTGGGTGACGGGATTGCAGCTGAGATAAACTATGTGTGGCGGTAGTTTTTGCAACAATGTTGCAATAACGTCGGTATGCAAGCCGGCGCGCGGTGGATCGACGATGACGATTTCCTTACCTGTAATATAGTCGAGAGCTTGTTCGCTGGGAGCGAGGACAGCGCGGGCGCCGGTGCGGTCAAGTTCGGTGATGTTGCGCTGCATTTCGCGGACAGCATCGGCGTTGATTTCCACCAGCGTGACGTTACTGCCGCCAATAGTCAGGCCGATAGTGCCGACGCCAGCGTAGAGGTCGAGAGTTGATAATTTGACAGCTCGAATATCATCAGAAAATAATCCGGGACCCACGTGAAGTTGCCCAAATTTTTTCTGAGATATTACTCGCTGTTGACTATCGATGTCGCCATGTGCCGCCAACTGATCCTGACGCTCTTGGCGCACACTCGCCGGAAAGGCAAAGCCTTCAGAAAAAGAGTTTGACGAGCCGCGCTGACTGTTTGTTCCGTGCTGTTCAGGTTTTTTCTGGTGGTGCCCGAGCTGCCGATTCGAGTGTTGGCTATTGCAATCATATGGCACCCACTCCTTCATATCGCGCAGCGCCTTCTCGTAAACCGGGGTATTGACTTGGAAAAAGCCTTCGCAGGCGTAGCGAAATGGCACGCCAAGAATGGTGTCGGTCAGGGTGGTATCGCCGAAATGTGCCAGGCGCTCGGTGATGCGGCTGGCTGGCGAGCGCGGATCGGAATAGATAATTTCCCCGCCCTGAGCCGGTAATTTGGCGGCTTCATCGGCGGTGATAATTTCGGGCAAGCGATCTTTAATATACAACTGCCATACACAACTTCCTGACTGATCGCAGCGGATGAGTAGGGTTTTGAGCTGGCGGGCCGAGACGCGTTTATGGCGCAGTAAATCACGGATCGCACGCGCCAAGTTGTTGATTTCTGGGCGTGCCAAACTTGTGCCCTCGACGACCATCTTGCTCTTGCTGCCGCGGCGGAAAAATGCCAAGTCAAGCGTATCACCAGACTCCCCAATTTCGCTATACCAACTAAATTCAACCTTGTTGCGATAACCATATGCAACATTGTTGCAATAAATATCAATCGCTGCCGGTAATGCAATATTATGCAGTGTAAACGCATCATTAATCAACTGTGCCTTATACGTCTGCTCAACTTCGAGCGGCACAATCTGCCAAGGACTGGTCGAAAGATAACTATCCGGATCGCGCGGCTGGATACGGTCGGGGCTTGGCGAGATCATCTCCTCGACGACCGCTTCGACGAAGTGCGATTTCTTTTTGGTAATGCGAACGGTGACGGTCTCACCGGGTAGTCCGCCCCATACGAAACATTTGCGCCCGTCGGCCAGCGTCCCTAGTGCTTGCCCGCCGCCAACGATCTTCTCTAGTGTCAGCGTCTCAAAACTCTGCCGTCTCATCAAGAGTTATTATAACAAATTAGAAATTGCATTCTGGCGCCGATGAGAACCAAGAAGACTGCATATTTTTGCCAGATTTACATACGCTGCCATCTGCTTTATATGCTTGTATGGCATAGCTGTCCGCCGTCCCATTGGCGATGTAATGGTAATTATTATCTTTATAATCCTTTGGCAATTCTTTCATGTACTTCGGGATTAAAACCCCAGCCAACTGCCCGCCGCTGCAACCTGATGTATAGCAGCCAGTCGGCGCCGGATATTGCCCGTTGTCTTGATGATATCGGTCAATAGCGTTGGCGATGATTTTCAAGTCGGTTTTAGTCTTAGAATCTATGGAGCTATTACGAGCCGCCCGCCACGCCAATCCGCCGATAGTAGCCAGAATAGAGATGGCAACAACGATAACTAGCACCTCGACGATGGTAAAACCCTTACGGTTATTCATAATTAGATTATACGTTATGTTGGCGTCTGGTTGCAAGACCGATTATGGAATTTTTTTATTGGGCGTGCTACAATTAGCAATGTCCTGGCTTTGATGGGACGTCGCCAAGTGGTAAGGCACTGGGTTTTGGTCCCAGCATTCGCAGGTTCGAATCCTGCCGTCCCAGCCATTTTAGCTAATTATCAAGCTCGCGCCCGTAAAAGGGTGTTTTTTTGTTGAATTATAAAGATTATGGTCAAATACTATTGACAAATTAGGAAAATAGGAGTATTATAGATAGCCGTTACAATCTTAAACATAAGGAGTAAGAGGAGTTTTATGGGAAAAGAATTACCAAGTCCAGACGTCTGGACGCCAGTTAAGGTAGTAGGTCCAGGCGAACAATTTGGTTCAGGAACGCTTGAAGCGCCTGAAGACGACCAAGGTGGTCACGTTGAAGCGGGTAAATTTCGTAAGGCTGGTCGTTGCTTGGGAGTGTTAGGTTTAACGGCTGCTTTAGGGCTATTTATTAGTGGTCACTCCGAAAACGATAATTCGACATCAGGCAATATGGATGATACCTGTCGACGGGTTGCGGTACAAGACGGTCCACAGCATTACTATGATGGCGATGGTACTTTGGTTGGAATTGGAGCCAGCAAAAGGGATCGACAAGCGGTTCAAGGGACTCTTGAGAAATTGGGTAGAGGTGGGGATCTTGAATATACTGCTTATGGCACAACCACTCTAGATCCAGAACAGGCCACTGTAATTGAACCAGGTGTTATTGATGTCTGCGTAGGACGCAACGGTGTAAGCATTACCTCTGCGCCACCGCAAGAGTCTCTGTCGGCTCTAGAAGAAACAGCAGTAAAAAACGCAACAATTCTTTCTGACACTGCCGCTGAATTCAATATGTCGCTACCTGCTATGCCTAAAGGCGAATAACTGAATTTTGCCTCTGAATCAGACCGGAGGCATCTATAAGTGAATAGGTAGCTTTACTAATATTTACCTACCCCCTCGCCTGGCGTCTACTAAGCAATTTATGCAGTTCGCACGTCCCGATCGGTACCATGAACGCAGTTATGCTTATTAGCGCCAGGTGTATTGGTTCGACAGGTTTGATATGAAGCACCTCACCGAGCGGGCCGAATAGCGCCAGCATCTGCAGAGCCACGGATAAAATCATGCCAAAGTAGAAGCTGCGGTTCATTACTTCCAGGCGTACAAATACCGAATCTTGGTCGCTGCGGGCGTTGAAGGCATTAGCCCATTGGCTGACCACCAGCGAAACGAAAGCCAGCGTCTGCGCATAATCGTGGCCGCGGCTTTTTTCAAATATGACATAAACGCCGAGCGCTAGCGACGACATCGTCAAGGCGACAATACACATCCGCCAGATCATTTTTTGCTCCAGAATTGGCGCGTCGGGCTGCTTTGGCGGCTGCTTCATGGTGTTCTTTTCCGCCGGCTCCAGTCCTAGCGGAATGACCATCGACGTGTCGGTTACCAAATTGACCCATAAAATCTGCACCGGCTCCAGCGGCGTTTTAATGCCGATTAGCAGTGCGCCGATCATGGTAACTAGTTCGCCGGTGTTGGTTGATAATAAGTAAAACAGCATTCGCCGGACGTTGGCGATAATCGTGCGGCCTTCTTTCATGGCGTCGATAATCGTCTTAAAATTGTCGTCCAGCAGGATTATCGCGCCGGCATCTTTGGCGATGTGCGAGCCTGAACCCATGGCAATCCCGACGTCCGCGCCAGATAGCGCTGGCACATCATTAACGCCGTCGCCGGTCATGGCGGTGATATTGTGGCGCTTAAGAATGGTTAAAATTCGGTATTTCTGCTCCGGGATAACGCGCGAGAAAACCTTTGTCCGCTCAATGATTTCGTCTAGTTCATCGTCGGTCATCTTCGACATTTCCCGGCAATCAAAGACTTCTTCCCTGTTTTCAACCATGCCAAGTTTCTTGCCAATCTGGTATGCCGTCTCGAAGTGGTCGCCAGTGATCATGCGTACGGAAACCCCCGCCGCCAGCGCTGATTTGATAGCCCGTGCTGCCTCTGGACGCAGGACATCTGCCACTGCCGCCAGCCCGGCGAACCGCAATTTTTGGCGCGAAATTTGCTGGAAATCTGTCAGGATTTCTGAGGTGTCGCTGATCGCTAAGCCCACAACGCGGTAGCCTTGAGACGTTAAATCGCCAATCGCCCGCTTGGCGCGCCTGGCTTCCGCTGCCGGCAATTTGCAGCGCTTGATGATTTCTTCCGGCGCCCCTTTGTAATACACTTTATAATCCGCACCATGATGCCAAACCGTCGCCGACATCGAGAATTCCTGGTTGAACGGCAATTCCGCTGCTGGCAGACCGCGAACACCGGCATTGTTTTTCCGGGCAAAATTATCCAGCGCGATATCCAGCGGATCGTGGCTCTTACTGTCGCCGCGATTGACGAAATACGCCATCAACTTCGCCAAATTGTTATGCTTTTCCAGCGTCCAAGTATCTTGCACCGTCAGTAGATTTTTCGTCAGCGTGCCGGTTTTATCGGTGGCAATGGTGGTAATGATGCCGATCGTCTCAATTGCCCGCATTTGATGAACCAGCGCTTTTTTAGCAGCCATCCGCCGCATTCCTAAGACCAGCACCACGGAAATAGCAATTGGCAAGCTTTCCGGCACGGCGCTGACTGCTAGCGCCATGACAAATCTCAGGCTATCCAAAAAATCCATGCCGCGCAGCAAGCTCAGTCCGAACGCCACCAGCGAGATACTGCCCACCGCCGCGATAATTTTGGTAATTAGCTTGTCGATTTTCTGCTGAACCGGGCTTTTAGCGGCTTCTTTTTTGGACAACATTGCCAGATTGCCGAACTCAGTATCATTGCCGGTGGCGATTACCGCGCCAGCACACGTGCCGGATACCACGAACGAACCTTGGAATAGCATGTTGGTTTGCTCGTAAATTTCTTTTTTCCCGTCCAGCACCTCGCTATTTTTAGAAATTGGTACAGATTCGCCAGTCAGCTGCGCCTCGTCAACCCGTAGATTGGCGGTCTTAATTAGGCGGATATCGGCGGGGACTTTCTCGCCCTCGGATAAATTGACGATATCGCCCGGCACCAGTTGCGAGCTGTCCACGGCAGTAACTTTTCCGGCGCGCAGCACGTCGATTTTTTGGGCGTCGCGGCGCGACAGGCTGCGCAGCACCCGGTCGGTTGAAAACCGCTGGACATAAAAAATAACGGCAGAAACCGCGATGATGATGAAGATAATAACTGCGTCAATCGCCTCGCCGTGGAGCAAACTAATTGCGGCGGCGGCTGCCAAAATCACCACGAACACATCCATAAACGGTTCTAGAATCTTTTTCCAGAGCGGTTCGGACTTGATATTGATGATGTTCAATCCGTATTGTTTTTGGCGGCGTTTGACTTCGGCAGCGCTGAGCCCGCCAGCGCGTGTATGCAGTTTTTTTAGCGCCTCATCGGCAGAAATAGTATAAAAAACCATAAGCTGATTATATGGGAAAAATTGCCGGGTGTCGAGATTTTGACTGCCTGGAGGCGCGCGGAAACGGCAGTAAATTGTACTTATGATTAGTGTTCTGGCGGTAAAACGGTATATAATAATAAAAAGATAAAGCTAACCAGCAAAGGAAAAAACATGAAAAATGTGAATAAAAAACTGAAGCAAAATTGGTGGATTATCGCCGGATTTGTCGTGGTCATTGGCATTCAAATTACCACGACGGCGATGCTGTGTAGCGTCATGCAGCAGCGCGACCAGGATATTATGAAAGATGTTCTGAATTTGCGCATTCAATTGATGAAAAAGAACGTCTTGTAGGGCGGCTTTTGGCGGGATAGTCCCGCGGGAATGTAGGATTCGCTTTCGTCGTTTCCGACTCATCAGCATAGACACACATCTATGGAGCGAATG
>ERZ772764.1226-NODE-1226-length-16374-cov-6.081745_pt1 | contig 16374 bp, 16 predicted proteins | sample MGYA00512163_ERZ772764 | MGnify/ENA primary metagenome ERZ772764 (study PRJEB29015, sample SAMEA2737903) | human oral metagenome | biome: human oral; feature: human-associated habitat; material: dental | place: China | collected 2094 ... | reverse complement strand
TGCGTAACTACGCCTTCAACAAGGGAATCAAGTCCATCTACTACGTCCGCACCTTTACTGATGATGGCGGCGAAGTAGGTGCCAACCAATGTGAAAGCTGTGTCATCTAACAAGAGATTTTAGAAAAAGAAAAGGAAATTCGACCATGTCACAATTTTACCTTCCTCATCATTGACAGGAAGGTAAAATCGTGAAGCATTGGGACAGTATCTAAGAAGGGATAGCTGATACCCCATTAGGTCGTACCATCTACTAAAGGAGAAAGAATGCAAACTTACTATAAAGCCATTAACTGGAACGCTATTGAAGATGTCATCGATAAGTCCACCTGGGAAAAACTGACCGAGCAATTCTGGCTGGATACGCGGATTCCCCTATCCAATGACCTGGATGACTGGAGAAAGCTGTCTCACAAGGAAAAAGATCTGGTCGGCAAAGTCTTCGGCGGCTTGACCCTGCTGGATACCCTCCAGTCTGAGTCTGGTGTGGATGCCCTGCGCAAGGATGTCCGCACTGCCCACGAAGAAGCTGTCTTCAACAACATTCAATTTATGGAATCCGTTCACGCCAAGTCCTACTCTTCTATCTTTTCTACGCTCAATACCAAGTCAGAAATTGATGAAATCTTTGCTTGGACCAACACCAATCCATACCTGCAAAAGAAAGCTGAGATTATCAACGAGATTTACCTGAACGGTACAGCTCTGGAAAAGAAAATAGCCAGCGTTTTCTTGGAAACCTTCCTCTTCTACTCTGGTTTCTTTACTCCGCTCTACTATCTGGGCAACAACAAACTGGCTAACGTTGCTGAGATTATCAAGCTGATTATCCGTGATGAATCTGTCCATGGAACCTATATCGGCTACAAGTTCCAGCTAGCTTTTAACGAGCTGCCAGAAGACGAGCAAGAAAAACTCAAAGAATGGATGTATGACCTGCTCTACACCCTCTATGAAAATGAAGAAGGCTATACTGAAAGCCTGTATGACACAGTCGGCTGGACCGAAGAGGTCAAGACCTTCCTGCGCTACAATGCCAACAAGGCTCTGATGAATCTGGGACAGGATCCCCTCTTCCCAGACTCAGCGGACGATGTCAATCCTATCGTTATGAACGGTATCTCAACCGGTACTTCCAACCATGACTTCTTCTCCCAAGTGGGTAACGGCTACCTGCTGGGCGAAGTTGAAGCCATGCAGGATGACGACTATAATTACGGTTTATAAGACAAAAAACCCCTCTTTCCAAAATATGGAAAGAGGGGTTTTGTAATCTAAACTAGCAAGGAGAACAGATAAAGCAAACATCATCTAGCTTTTCTGAACTTCCCAAAATAATTAGTAATACACATTCAAGTGAGATGGCAAGACACGAATCGTTACTGGCAATTGGTCGCCCTCATCTCCGTCAACGTTGACGCTGAGCTCTGCGTTTGCATCAGCCAACTCAACTGTGATTTCCTTAAAGGTTAGATACTCGATATTATCACTTTCTTCACCATTGCCCGAAATCAAATCTGGAACAGAAACCAAGGTGTCCAAGAGATTTTTATCCTTAAGATACAAGAGATGGAGCAAGCCATCATTGACAGTGGCTTCAGGGAGAATACTCTCGAAACCTCCGATTGAGTTGGTAGAGCCAATCAAGAGTGTGCTGCTCTTTATCGTGCGCTCCTCTCCATCAATCTTCAAGTGAAATTCGTAAAAACTAGTATCCATCAACTGCTTGAAACCAGAGATAAAGTAGGCAAACTTACCCCACTTGGTCTTGTCTTCAGAATCTACATTGTTGATCGACTCTGGAATAGTTCCAATGGCAACCACATTCATAAAGTACTGGTCATTAATCTTGCCGATATCAAGTGGTTTGACTTTGTTGATATCCAGATTTTGGATGGCTTCTTCAGCGTCTAGGGGAATGCCGAGAGCACGCGCCAAGTCATTGACCGTACCAAGTGGAAAGAAACCAAAGGTCGGACGATAGTCTAGTTCAGCCAGACCACTGATTCCTTCATTGACAGTTCCATCGCCACCCATGACAAAGACGCTATCATAATGGTCTTCTGCGGCTTGCTTAGCAAAAGCTGCTGCGTCTCCGCCTTTTTCAGTATGCTTGACCACTACCTCATCGAAACATTCTGCCAGCTTTTCCCTTGCTAATTCTTCATAGGACTTGGCTTTTTCTCCTCCTGAGCTAGGGTTGACAATTAATAGGACTTTAGACATAAGGAAACCTCTTTTCGTTTGATAGCTTATTATACCATCCAGAAAACACTTTCACAAGAATTTGAAACTGCTGGCTTTCGAAAGACCAGAAAAGCAGTTTGGTATTTAAACTCCATTCCACAAAAAAACACTTCTGCCGTTAGACTTTACTGCCTAACTTTAGAAGTGCTGTCTTATATTTCGTTTTTCTATTAAAAGAAGACAATGAGAACAAAGGCAATTAGATTATTGGCCAGATGTAGGCCAATTGAGTAGCGCAGATCCTTCTTAGCCAAATAGCCTAGGCCAAAGATAGCTCCCAAGATGAAGTAAACGAGAAACTGGACAAGATTGCCCGGCATGTGCAGAAGAGAGAAAAAGCTGGCAGATACAGTTAAATAGAGCAGGATTTTCGCCAAGCTATTTTGGTCAGGAAAGAGAAACTTAGCCAAAAATCCTCGTGTCAGCAACTCCTCAAGAATAGGAGCAAAGATTACCATGTATAGGAAGGCAAAGGCTGGCTGCTGCTGAATCAATTGTACAGCAGTGTTCTGATTGGCAGAAGATTCAATAGGAACGAGCTGCTGGAAGATGATAAAAGCAAGCAAGAGGACGCTGGGAAGCCAGATAGAGCTGGTCAGCTTGGTATTTTTGATTTCCAGTTTCAAATCTTTCTGGTACCATTTCCACATGGCAAAAGAATAGAGACTGGCAAGTATGACAAAAATCGACAAAATCAATAGTTGAGAAAATCCCCCTGTCAGAGAACCTATAGTGAAGACAACTATAGCCGAAAAGATATAGGAATAGGCCAAGAGGACAAGAATATAAAGGCCAAAATTAGTAAAGAAAGTTTTTAATTTCATAGTGACTCCTTATAGTTTGCTTTACTTAAACATGGCTAGCAGCAGTATTATAGCCATAGGGAGATTGTTCAGGATGTGAACCAACATAGAATCTTTTATATTTCCCCGACGAGCATAGGATAAATAAAGAACCAGTCCAAGTGCAAAATAAATTGGGAACTCAGTCAATTGGGTGATATGAGGCAGAGTGAAGACCACAGAAGTCACAATAGCAGGCAAAACTTTTTGATTATTTTTGAAAAAAAAGGCAGTACCAAAACCGCGGAAAATTAATTCTTCCATGATAGGAGCGATAAAAGCAATCGTTACAACAAAGAGCAAGGCAAAAAAGATATGCTGCGAAGACATCATTCCCCCCAGACCTTGTATGGCGCTGTCATTACTGGTCTGGGAATTGCCGCTCAGGATGAGATTGAGATAAACACCGACAATAGCAGCCACTCTGGCAAGGAAAAAGAATAGAAAAGCAAAACCGATGTCCTTGCCAGACAGTTTGAATTTTTTCTTTTCTTCAGGTACATTCTTTTGGTATCGCCGCCATAAGCTACGAAAAATAAGGAAAACTAAAATCAGATACAAGGCTACCAATAAGATTTCTGCATAAATAGGTAAATTCTTCCCATGCCTCAAAAATAGCATCGGAGCAGCATTTATAAGGAGGCTAAGAGCAATTAAGCCTATCCATTTTACAAGTCCTAAAGCAGTTGATTTGAAGTTGTTCATTTTGTATTCTCCTTTTGATAAATATTGATTCCGACCTCCGTATCCTCAACAGAGATATCCCCCTTCTGCCGGAGAATAGCGACAGCGAGGAAAAAATCTCCTGCACAGCCGGCTGCATGGAAGCTAGCAAGGACGATATAAGAAGTCGCAGTCAGAATATGCAAGCCATAGATCAAGGTCAGGGCTAGGCTAATCAGAAAGAAAGGGGCCAGGATAATGACGAGCATCCTTGCCCGACTGTAACGACTGCCTGGGCTGGTCGCATAGGCCATGCCACTCTTAAAACCAAATTTAACCTTGGTATTTTCATCTCCCAAGACCTTAAAGAAAAAGCCATGGATCAGCTCATGGATGACCATTAGGACAAGGAGATAGAGTAAATCAAAGAAATGAAAAACTTCGCTACCCTTGCCATACATCAGAATGGCAATCCAGGTAAAGAGGGCTAGAAAAGGGAAGATCAGCAATACAGCCGTTATATTCAGAGCCAGATTGACCTTTTTATTATGGATAAAATCAAGTTCTTTCAGTAGTTTCATAATTTCCGCCTTTCATTGGGAAATAAGCTTATTTGAAATATTTTTTAACCATTGGATAATACATGACATTGATATAGATATGGATTACCACCAGAACGACAAAACCGGAAACGACATTGAGGGGTGTGAGAGTTCCTAGTCCTGCTAGAATTACATAGAGGGCCGGCAGAATTCGCTGATTGAGACTCAGGAGAATCAAATAGCTCTGCTCATAGTTAGCTTGTAGCTCTGACTCATCATAAGAGAGGGCAAATTCCTGCATTTCCTTAGTAGTCGGGAAGGCCGAAACCTTATAATTACGAACTTTCTGGAGTGTTTTAAAAAATACAATCTGTGAAATGATGAGCAGAATCACAATCACCCAATCTATATGGCTCCATTGAAGAGGGCTCTTATCGTTCGTGATATTTCCGATATAAACAGCTCCGACTAAAATCGTAAAAAGAGCAACAGCACTGCTGATATTAAAGGAGATAGTGGCATACTCTAAATGTTTAAAGGCCAGACGGTACCATTCGTAATTCTTATCCTCATCTGCTTCTTTCTCATAGGCTTCATGATATTTCCGGGTTTGATAGATCAGGAAAAAGGTCAGCGGATAGAGTATGAGGAGACTAACCCAGCCTAGCTGGCGCAGCAATCCGACATTTAAAGCAGACGACCAGCTGAAGTTTTCAAAGACACCGAAACCAGAAAAGAAACCGAAGAGGGCACCTATTAAAGCTCCAGCCAATAATATGAGGATATTGTGTAAAATTCTTTTCTGTGTAGACATACGATTTTGCTCTTTCATGACTTCTTCTCCTTTATTTCTTTACCATAGATGATACAGGAAGGCAGATAGACTATTTTAGTTCCTGTTGAAATGAATCTCAATTGCTTCTTCATTCTTCTTCCTCCACCAGCCGAAAGACATTCTCAACATTTTCGTTGAAAATATGGGCAATCTTAAAGGCAATCACGATTGAGGGGGTATACTCGCCCCTCTCTAAAAGACTGATCGTCTGCCTGGAAACACCGGCCAGCTTAGCCAGTTCTGTCTGGTTGAGACCGTTACGCGCCCTCAACTCCTTGAGTCGATTTCTTAATTTCATTAAAATCCCCCACTTCTCCTAAAGCTCGATAGACCGAATGTCTTCAATACGAATCAGCTTGGTCTTGGTCTGACCTTTTTTATCTGTCATGCTCAGCTTGACCCATTCTTCATCCACATCCACTACCAGCCAGTTTACCAGCCAGTTATTGGTTCCAATTGACTCGCTCATAATGGTCGGCTTCTTTCCAATCATTTCTTTTAAAAATTGTGACATTGTTTTGTTCCCCTTTCTTTTTCTTTCTAAAGACTTTATCCGTCCCTGCATCCGTTTTAGCTTATTGGAAGAATCAATCCCAAAGATAAAAACCATAAAAGTCATCGGAAGCAAGAACCATAAGAATGCATTCATAAGCGTCCCTCCATTTCCTGTTCAAAAGTATTGTAACAGATTCTTTTCTTTTTGACAAGTATATTTGTCAAAAAAATAATAATCATTGTCAAGAATACCATTATCATAGATAAAAAAGAATCCAGCTCAAACTGAATCCTTTTCCTTTATTCATCTAATTCTGAAAATACTTCTTTTAAAATAGCAATCCCTTGCTGAATTTCCTCCCTGTTGATAGTCAAAGGCGGCAGGAGCCGGATAACATTTTCTCCGGCTGTCAGGATAATCAAGCCCTTCTGACGAGCGGTTTCAACAAGCCTTGACAGACTGGCGCTTGTTTCAATCCCAATCATCATGCCCAGACCGCGAACAGCAGAAATCTTTGGATGGTCCTGAAAAGCAAACTCCAGCTGCTCCAGTAAGATGGCACTCTTAGACCTGACTTCTTCCATAAAGCCCGCCTCTTTCATTATATGCAAGGTCTCCAAGGCGGCTGCCATGGCTAATTTATTGCCACCAAAGGTAGAACCATGACTGCCAGGTCCAAAAGCAGGAGCCAAGCTTGATTTTCCTAATAGAGCGCCAGAGGGTAGGCCATTGGCCAGACCCTTAGCCAGTGTCACAATATCCGGTATAATCCCATAGTACTCAAAGGAATAAAGCTGACCCGTGCGCCCCATACCTGTCTGGACCTCATCAACAATCAGCAAAATCTCCTCTCGTCGGCAAAAATCAGCCAAGTCTTTGACAAAAGCTGCTTCTGCTGGACGAACTCCTGATTCTCCTTGGACCAATTCCAACATGACAGCTGCCGTATCCTGATTGACCAACTTTTCTACGCTGGCCAGATCATTGTAAACCGCATAGCTGAAATGGGGCACCCCATCACCAAATCCTTCCTTGATCTTATCCTGTCCTGTTGCGGCCATAGCGCCAAAGGTCCGACCGTGAAAGGATTGCTGAAAAGTGATAATGCCTTGCTTGCCAGTAGCTTTACGGGCTAGCTTAATAGCTGCTTCATTAGCTTCTGCTCCGCTATTGCAAAAAAAAGCCAAATAATCATAAGAACCAGCCAGCTCCTGAGCCACCTGCTCTTGCAGAGAGCTAAGATAGAGATTGGGACTGTGCCAGATGCGCCCTGCTTGCTGGATCAAAGCCTGCTGGACCTGCGGGTGAAAGCCAAGATTGGTTACACCAATCCCCGAAGAAAAGTCTAAATAAGCCTTTCCCACACTGTCAATCAGATAGGAGCCCTCTGCTTTAACAAACTCAATGGGCGCTCGCTTGTAGTTTTCAAATAAATAAGTCATCGTTATCCCTCTGCTATCAAGGTGCCCGTCAAAAGATTATCACCAATCAGAACCTGCCCGACACCAGAAAGCACAGTCTGAACAGCACTCTCGATCTTAGGAATCATGCCGCCCTTGATGACACCTGTCTGAATCTTCTTGGAAACCTGACTGGTCAGAAGCTGGGGCAGGACCTTTTTGTCCTCTAGAACTCCTTCTATATCTGTCATCAGGATTAGCTTCTCTGCCTGCAAGCTGCTAGCAACTGCCGCTGCTAGATAGTCTGCATTGATATTTAAGAGATCGCCAGATGAATTTTCTCCTAGCGAAGCCAGCACTGGGACTATGTCCGCATCCAGCAGCTGCTCTAGATAAGCAGTTTGAATTGCCGTCACATCACCAACATAGCCATAGAGCTCTTTATCGATAAAATCTGCCGAAACTGTCTTTCCCAAATGAGAAGCCAACTGAACGCTTTCAATATCTGAGTCGTTCAGTTCTTGAGTCAGCGTCCGGCCGACTTGACCTAGCAGGGCCTGCTCAATGATGGGCAAGTCAGACTTAGCTGTCACCCGCAACCCCTTAACCTTGCGAGTAGGCAGCTGGCGCTCTTTCATGAGTTGGTTAATGACCAGACCGCCCCCATGAACGATCACGATTTTCTTACCAGCTGCTATCCATTCTTGCATCTGCTTGATAAACTTATCAGACAGCTTTTGCGCAGCAACACCGCCAATTTTTATAACAATCACATCTTTCATTGCATTTCTCCTTAGGTTCTATAGAGGGCATTGATTTTCACATAATCATAGGATAGATCGCAGCCCCAGGCCTGAGCTTCAGCGTCCCCATCGTGTAGGTCAATTGTCAAGGTTAGCAGCTCTCCAGCCATGGCATCACTTGTTTCCTCGGGGTCAAAAGCCACAGGGCTAGAAGCCTGCATAACTGGAATCCCCTCAATCCAAATATCAATATTATCCACCGAGACATCTGCTCCCGCATAGCCGATAGCTGCTAAGATTCGGCCCCAATTTGGATCTTGACCAAAAATGGCAGTTTTAACCAAGCTAGAGCCAACAACACTCTTGGCAATCATACGGCCGCTCTGTTCATCCTTAGCGTGCCGCACATTAACTTCAATCAGCTTGGTTGCTCCTTCGCCATCCTTGGCAATTTTCTTAGCCAAGTCAGCCATAAGATAGCGGAGCATCTTAGAAAACTTTTCAAATTCTTCCGTATCTGGCAGAATTTCTTCATTTTGTCGGCAGCCATTTGCCATGACTAGCACCATGTCATTGGTCGATGTATCCCCATCCACCGTGATTTGGTTGAAAGTCGTCTCCACATGCTGACTGAGAGCCGCTTGCAAGGTAGAGCTTGAAATATTAGCATCACAGGTGATAAAGGCCAGCATAGTTGCCATATTCGGATGAATCATGCCCGATCCCTTGGCCACTCCCGCCATAGTCACCAGATCTGAGCCAAACTCTTCTGTGACTACACAGGTCTTGGTACAAGTATCTGTCGTCAAGATAGCCTCAGCAAAATCATCTGCCTTACCACTCACCAGAATCCGAGAAAGACCATTTTTCAAAGCATCCATTGGAAGCTGCTCGCCGATGACTCCTGTAGAAGCCAGACCTACCAAGTCGGGCTCAATCTTCAGCTTTTGAGCAGTCAATCGCTGCATCTCATAGGCAGCATCCAGTCCCTGCTGTCCTGTACAGGAATTGGCAATACCAGAATTAACTACTATTGCTTGCAATTTTTGGGTCTTTTGGATTGATGCTTTGGTCACTAAAAGCGGAGCAGCAATGACCTTATTGGTCGTATAGACTCCTGCCACACTGGCCGGAACTTCTGAGACAATCCAGCCAAAATCCAACTTCTTTTTCTTAAAGCCAGCGTGTAAACCATCAGCCGAAAAGCCTAGCGGACTGGCAATCGTTCCATCAATAATCTTCATATCTAACCCTTTCTCATCTAGACATAAGACGGTTGACTGAGCAAGCCATCTGTTTCAGGAAAGCCCAACATCAGATTCATATTTTGAACCGCCTGACCAGCAGCCCCCTTAATCAGGTTATCCAGCACAGCCACGACAGTTAAAATATTTGTCACAGGATTATAGTCGAAACCAATATCCGTATAGTTAGTACCGACAACCTGGTGCAGATTCGGAAGAGCTGCTTGGATGCGAACAAAAGGTTTTTCCTGATAGCATTCTTGGTAAATAGCAGTCAGTTCCTCCTGAGTCGAAGGCTCTTTCAACTTGCTGTAAACCGTCGCTACGATGCCACGATTGACAGGAATAAGGGAAGTTGAAAACTGAATCTGCTGCAATCTCTCATCAAAACACTGCAACTGCTGTACAATCTCAGGAATATGCTGATGCTGATTCAGCTTATAAGTCACATAGTTGTCGTGCACTTGAACAAAATGGCTGGATGCAGCTGGATTTTTCCCCGCCCCTGTCAAGCCACTTTTGGCATCGACAATAATGGAGTCCAGCTCAATAGCCTGAGCCTGTAGCAAGGGAATCAAGGCCAACTCTGTAGCCGTCGCATAACAGCCGGGATTGGCAATAAATCGCTCCCCCCTGACATCTGCAAACTCAGACAGCCCATAAATAAACTTTTTTTGAACATGGTCTTCAGCTGGCTCTTTCTGATACCATTTTTTATAAATATTCCCTGGTAAACGATGATCGCCGGATAGGTCAACAACTGGAAATCCCACTTCTACAAAATCTTTTGACAAATCTTTAGCCACTCCGCTTGATGTTGCAAAGAAAACAAGATCTGCTCGTCGCATTATTTTCTGACTGTCGAAAGCTTCTATTTTCATGTCGCATATACCCTTTAAATGAGGATAAAGCTCTGACACAGGGGCCTCCATACCTTGGCTGGCATGAAGGGAAACGACCTCCACCTGCGGATGTTGCAGTAAAATACGAAGGAGTTCCATTCCTGAATAACCAGTAATTCCTACAATCGAAATTCGCATATTTTTAAAACACCTCCGTATAAATATGCGTTTTATTTTACGTATATTTCTCCACTTTGTCAAGTATTTTATGTATTTTTATACAAAAAAATTCGGAAATAGCATTAATTATTTGAAAGAACATTCATGATTTCTTGCCTTAAAACGACTTATTTGCTTATCATATAGAGAAGTAAGAGAGCTAAGGGCACAGAAAAAGATCTGCCCAAAGAGCAGACCTTTTCATCTATCTTTTATCTCATATTACAACTTCTCAGCAACTGCTGCTAGCAGGTCTGGAATAGCTGATTGCTTGCTGCCGCCGGCCATAGCCATGTCTGGCTTACCGCCCCCTCGACCATCTACAATCGGTGCCAATTCCTTAATCAGATTACCAGCATGGACGTCCTTAGTCTTGCTGGCTGCAAGGACATTGACCTTGTCTCCAATAGCTGCGACCAGTACGAGAACATCTGAATAGTCCTTCTGCTTCCAAGTGTCCGCAAAGGTACGCAGGGCACCTGCATCAGAAACAGAGACCTGACTAGCGATAAAGCTATATCCATTTGCCTCTTGAACATTCTTGAAGACTTCACCAGAGGCCGCTGCTGCTGCCTTTTCCTTGAGCTCTGCATTCTCTTTTTGAAGTTGACGCAGCTGCTCTTGCAACGCTTCTACCTTGTGAGGCACTTCCTTGATTTGCGGTGCTTTGAGGGTTGCTGCGATAGCCTTGAGCGCCTCCTCTTCCTCACGATAGGCTGTGAAAGCTTCCTTGCTGGTGACTGCCAAGATACGGCGAGTTCCAGATCCGATACCCTCTTCTTTGACAATCTTGAAAATGCCGATTTCAGAAGTGTTGGCAACATGGGTACCACCACAGAGTTCCACAGAGTAGTCACCGATAGTCACAACACGGACTTCCTTACCGTATTTCTCGCCAAAGAGCGCCATGGCACCCATTTCCTTAGCCGTGTCAATATCTGTCTCTACTGTCTCAATAGCAAGAGCTTCCCAGATTTTCTCATTGACTTCTTGCTCGATAGCACGCAGCTCTTCCGCTGTCACTGCTTGGAAATGCGTAAAGTCAAAGCGCAGGAATTCTACTTCGTTCAGAGAACCAGCCTGGGTTGCATGGTTACCAAGAACATTATGCAGGGCTGCATGTAAGAGGTGAGTCGCCGTATGGTTCTTCATAACACGATGGCGACGGCTGTGGTCAATTTCCAGTTTATAGCTTTGACCCAGAGCCAGAGGAGCCAAAACTTCTACAGTATGCAGTGGCTGACCATTTGGTGCCTTTTGCACGTCCCTTACTTGCGCTACCAGATTGCCTGCTCCATCAAAGATTTGACCGTGGTCGGCTACCTGACCACCCATTTCTGCGTAGAATGGTGTTTCTGCAAAGATAAGGGCAGCTGTTCCTGACTCAACAGATTCGACTGCCGCATCATCCGCCACGATAGCAAGAAGTTCAGCTGTCAGCTCTTCTTTTTCGTAGTTAAAGACACTCTCTACGGTGATGGCCTGCAGGGTTTCATTTTGCATACCCATTGAACCACCCTTGACGACAGACGCACGCGCCCGATCCTGCTGCTCTTTCATAGCTGCTTCAAAGCCAGCGCGGTCTACAGTCATGTCTGCTTCTTCAGCGATTTCCTCAGTCAACTCCAGCGGGAAGCCGTAAGTATCATAGAGTTTGAAGGCATCTTGACCAGAGATGATCGTCTGACCTTTTTCTTTCAGGTCTGCTACGATGCCTTGGGCAAAGTGCTGACCAGAGTGCAGAGTACGAGCAAAAGATTCTTCCTCACTCTTGATAATCTTTTCGATAAAGTCTTTCTTCTCAAGGACTTCTGGATAGTAGCTTTCCATAATCTTGCCCACAGTTGGAACCAGTTTGTAAAGGAATGGCTCGTTGATCCCCAATTTTTGACCATGCATTGAAGCACGACGAAGCAAACGACGAAGGACATAACCACGACCTTCATTTCCAGGAAGAGCGCCATCACCAATGGCAAAGGAAAGCGAACGAATATGGTCTGCGATAACCTTGAAGCTCATATTGTCGCCATCTTGGTCATATACCTTGCCAGACAGTTTCTCTACTTCACGAATAATAGGCATGAAGAGGTCGGTCTCAAAGTTAGTCTTAGCCCCTTGGATAACTGCGACCAAACGCTCTAAACCTGCGCCCGTATCAATGTTCTTGTGTGGCAATTCCTTGTACTCGCTACGCGGTACAGCAGGGTCAGCATTGAATTGTGACAAGACGATATTCCAGATTTCGATATAACGGTCGTTCTCAATATCTTCTTCTAATAGGCGCACTCCGATATTTTCTGGATCAAAAGCCTCACCTCGGTCAAAGAAAATCTCTGTATCTGGTCCAGAAGGTCCCGCACCGATTTCCCAGAAATTATCCTCAATCGGAATCAAATGGCTAGGCTCAACGCCCATAGCAATCCAGCGGTTGTAAGAGTCCTTGTCATCTGGGTAGTAGGTCATGTAGAGCTTATCTTTGGGAAAATCAAACCACTCAGGGCTAGTCAAAAGCTCATAAGCCCACTCAATCGCTTCATCACGGAAATAATCGCCGATAGAGAAATTACCCAGCATTTCAAACATAGTATGGTGGCGGGCAGTCTTTCCGACATTTTCAATATCATTGGTTCGAATGGCCTTTTGAGCATTGGTAATCCGAGGATTCTCTGGAATAATGGTTCCGTCAAAGTATTTCTTGAGGGTCGCAACACCAGAGTTAATCCAGAGCAAGGTTGGATCGTTGACCGGCACCAAGCTGACAGATGGTTCTACTGCATGACCTTTCGTTGCCCAAAAATCCAGCCACATTTGACGAACCTGAGCACTTGACATTTGTTTCATTTATTTTCTCCTTAAATTTTTTCTAAAAATAATTGCATTATGACGACGAGCTTTCCAACATTTCGACATAATCAATAGCGACACAGAGGGAAATCACCAAATCTGAATAAGTCTCATCATAGACACTCACCTGATAAGTAGAGGTTAGATGGAAGAGCTCCTTGGTAATCTCTGCAACGACTTGATTACTGTCATCCAACAGACGAAAGTTTAAGTCCCAGATATTCCCTTCAACTCGAAGACCCAAATTATCAAATTTATATTTATCCCGCAAAAAAGAGATTTTCTTACGGATATAAAAGCTATTCCCGCTGCTGAGTTTGATTTCAAACTGGGGCAGGAGGGTTATAAGGGTCTTGGTAATCTGACTGACGATTTGACCCTGACTATCATAGATAGTAAAGGTCTTAGGAATCTGGAAGAAAGAGCCTTCCACTTGGTAATCCACATTTCCTCGATCATCCTTGATATCAAAGCGTTCGCCGCCTAAGCGAAATTTCTGTTTGACAAGATAGGTTTTCATTATATTACCTCCACAGCCAACATAAAAGACAAGTTCCTTGTCCGAAGGGCGAAAAACCGCGGTACCACCTTCATTCAATGAACTTGTCATTCTCATTTCGTATTCTATTTTGCTAGATGAGTAGCATGATTCTCCGTCTCAGATGGCTCGCAGCACCGCCAATTCTCTGAACTAAGAACTTGAAAAATCAATTCTCACCAGTCTTATTATACTTGCTTATTGTCTTTTCGTCAACCTTATTCTGCGGCTGAGGATGAAGCTTCTGCTGAACTGCTTTCAGCTGCTGAGCTAGACTCAGATGTCTTTGAGCTGCTAGCAGCACTTGATGAAGAAGTTGACGAACCTGTCGTTTCGATATACTGAGCAAAGACAGATTGGAAAGCACTATCCTTAACCTTGATGTTGGCATCTTTCAGCTCTTTAGCCACAACGCTTTGGATGAAGCTAGTATCTTTTTCTTTTTGTGCCATAATAATCTTTTTCAGCTTGTCTTTGTAGTCTTTCCAGTTAGAAGATTTCTCTGACTTCTTGACCAGCTTAACAATATAGTAGCTTGCTGAATACTGTGAATCTGGCACAGTCACAAGGTCTGAAACGCCATTTTCTTCCAAAGCAAAGGCAGCTTTTTTGACTGCATCAGGAACATCGGCAGAGCCAGAGTCAAACTTGATTTCTCCGCCTTTTTCCTTAGTGGCAGCATCGGTAGAGTTTTCCTTAGCGATTTGACTGAAGTCTGCTCCTTCAGCTTTAGCTTTTTCAAGAATTTCCTTACCTTTGTCTTCGCTATCAACCTTGATGATTTGAGCTGTTACTTCTGGCGTGTAGTTTTCAAAGGCAGCCTTGTAGTTTTCGTCAGTCAGCTCTTTTTCAGCAGCCTTCTTAACGGCATGCTCTACCAGCATATTGGTGCGGATTTGCTCCTTGTAGGCATCTTCGGTCAATCCGTTTTGGGCCAAGACTTGAGCAAAAGCTGTACCGTAAGCCGTTTTAGACTTTTCGAAAGCATCCTTAACATCCTTGTCTTTGACGTCTTTGCCGTATTTTTCTTCAAAGATGTCTTTGATAGCCATCTGCAGCAAGACTTGCTGAGCTGCACCATTGTTTTTCACTTGATCGTAGAATTCATTGACAGTAATCGTGTTTCCTTTCATGGTCACGATGTCCTTGCCTTCTGAGTTAGAACATGCTGCTAATACAGCGACTGACAAGAGTGTCACAGCTCCTGCAAATATTTTTTTCTTCATTTTATATTGACTCCTTATTCTTAAAAGTTCACGTTTTCTATTGTAGCACAAATTTGAATTGATATCTTAAATTTTACTAAAAATTTTTGGAAATTAGGAAAAAATCAGAGATGTCATTTTTTTCTAATCATAAGCAATCCATCTCCCAAGGGAAGCAGACTCGCAGTCAGATCTGGACTGTCCAAAGTTGCATCAAACAGGCTATGCAAACCTCGGTAAATAGCCCTTTGGCCACGCTTAATGTCCTCAAAAGGCTTGGCAACATCTCCTCCTTGGAAGACATCATCAATGAGTACCAGGCCACCAGGATTGAGGCGCTTGAGAACTTGGGGCAGAAAGACCACATACTTAGACTTGGCAGAGTCCATAAAGACAAGGTCGTAAGAATCCTCTAGTGTCTCAAGCAGATCCACCGCATCACCTTCCAGCAGGGTGATCTGCTGGCGGCTGTCATACTTGGCAAAATTAGCCTTGGCTAGCTCAATCATCTCTGGATTGCGATCAATAGTCGTAATCTGGGCCTGAGGTGCATGCTCCGCCATCAAAAGGGCCGAAAATCCAATAGCCGTCCCGATTTCTAAAATCTTCTCAAGCTGCAGGCTTTCGAGTAGCAGACGGAAGTAAGCTACTGTCTCATGGGGAATCACAGGTACATTTTCAGCTCTGGCAAAATCCTCCAGCTCCTTGAGTCCACCAGCGACCGGCTGGAGACGCTGTCTCATAAAGTCTACAATTTCTTCTTTGACCACTGGCCGACGCATATTGGGATTAGAGTTTTGATTATAAGTCTCAACCATTTTATGCCAGTCCCAACTTCTTGACCAAGGCTTCGAATTCGTCCAGACGACGCTCAAAGACAGCAAAAGCAGCATTTAGGTAGTCTTCTTTTTCCATATCCACACCTGCTTTTTTGATGACATTGAGTGGATAGTCAGAGTTCCCGGCTTTGAGATAGTCCAGATACTTGTCCTTGTCTTCCTGACTGCCATGGACAATCTTTTCAGCCAGGGCAGAAGCCGCTGAAAATCCTGTCGAATATTGGAAAACATAGTAATCGTAGTAGAAATGAGGAATCCGAGCCCACTCATACTGAATCTGCGGATTATCTTCTTTTTTCAGTCCATAGTATTTCTCGTTCAAATCAGAGTAGAGTTCATTGAGAAATTCGCTGGTCAAAACTTGACCTTCTTGGTCAGCCTTGTGGATAGCATGCTCAAACTCAGCAAACTGGGTTTGACGGAAGACTGTACCTCGGAAGCCATCCAAGAAGTGATTGAGGATAGCAAAGCGGGTAGCATCGTCTTCTACTTCTTCCAAGAGCTTCTCTGTTAGGATGTTTTCATTGGTCGTTGAAGCAATCTCAGCTAGGAAGATAGAGTAGTCTCCATAGACATAAGGCTGGGTCTCACGAGTATAACTTGAGTGCATACTGTGGCCTGTCTCGTGCACCAAGGTAAAGAGGTTGTCCAGCGTGTCCTGCCAGTTAAGCAACATAAAGGCATTGGTATCGTAAGAACCGCCTGAATATGCCCCTGATCGCTTGCCTTGGTTTTCATGAACATCAATCCAGCGCTCTGAGAATGCTTTCTTCACTCGGCTCAAATAATCCTCACCCAGAATAGCCAGAACTTCCTCAGACTTAGCCAAGGCTTCCTCATAAGTGAACTTGTAGTCTGTCTCTGACAAAGGTGTGT
>ERZ772764.1223-NODE-1223-length-16410-cov-3.590951_pt1 | contig 16410 bp, 13 predicted proteins | sample MGYA00512163_ERZ772764 | MGnify/ENA primary metagenome ERZ772764 (study PRJEB29015, sample SAMEA2737903) | human oral metagenome | biome: human oral; feature: human-associated habitat; material: dental | place: China | collected 2094 ... | reverse complement strand
ATCCGGAGTCTCCGACGCTCACGCGCAATACGATCGGCAGACACGTCTCGTGCATGGTGCAGACACGCATCATGTCGAACCTATCGCCGTGGTTCAACAATGTCTCAGTCGGCGATATTCACACGATTCCTGTTTCGCACGGCGAAGGAAGATTCGTCGCCGACAAGGAAGTCATCGCGAGGATGCGCATACGTGGGCAGATCGCGGCGCAGTATGTCGACAATGCGGGTGAGCCGACGATGGAATCGCCGTTCAACCCGAACGGCTCGACGGAAGCGATCGAGGCGATCACAAGCCCCAACGGCCGCATCCTCGGCAAGATGGGTCACTCCGAGCGCTTCGGCGACAACATCTCGAAGAACGTGCCGGGCAACAAGGATCAGGGACTCTTCGACGCAGGTGTGCGCTTCTTTCGCTGAGATGGTGTCGAAGCAAAGGTAATAAGGAAGATGAAACTGCCGCATGAGTTATTTTTGCTTGTGCGGCAGTTTTGATAGGAGGAAATACATGAAGCATTTCAGTATGCAGGAAAGCCGCATCGTCATCAGCGAGGTCATGATGCCGAGCCAGGCGAACCCCAACGGCAACGTCCACGGCGGCGAGATCATGAAGCTCATGGATTCGGCGGCTTACGCGGCGGCGCGGCGCTATGCGCGCTCGAACGTCGTGACGGCGCGCGTCGATGAACTGGAATTCCATCTGCCGATCCGCATCGGCGATCTCGTCGTTGTGACGGCGGACGTCGTCTACGTCGGGCACAGCTCTATGGAGATCGCCGTCAATGTTATCGTCGAAGATCTCGATGACGGCAGCGAGCCGCAGCTCGGCCTGTCGGCGTATTTCACAATGGTGGCGCTTGACCGCAACGCACGGCCGAAAGCCGTGCCGCCCCTGGAGCTTGATACCGAAGAGGCGCGTCGCTTTCGAGGAAGGAAAGCGACGCTATGAGGAGCACAAGGCGCGCAAGAAACGCAAAGCGGCAGTGCCGGCGGGAATTGTCAAGCGCGGTCAGGGGAAGTCTGAGGACAACGGGAAATAGACAAAAAAGAAGGGCAAGCCGCAAGGCGAGCCCTTCTTTTTCGGGATAGAGAAAGAATTAGATTTTCAAGCAGCAGGGAGGCACAGAAGTGTGGAAAGGGCCGCCGTTGCCGCTGGCATCGAGCCGGCTGCTGGATTCCTGCTCGATACGGAAAGTATAGCATGGTAAGATTAAAGGAAAGGGGCAAGTGCAGTTAAAAAGCAATTAACAATTCCGACTGAAATAGAAGGGATTGTTAATTGCTTGACACAGTTGATATAATGATAGGACAACAGGGCAAGAAAATTGCTGAATCGTGAGGTTTTGCAGCGGGAGTTCATGCGAGAAAAAGGCGCACGCTTCTTGTTCGCAGAACTTTGGTGGCTGAGCGAGAGAGGAATGAGCATCATAGATTTCAAGGTTTTGCAAAAAGAGGACAAGCCGCTGCTCGACTGTTTTTTTCGGGCGCGTTACTATGAGAATTCGCACTTCAACTTTACGAACCTCTACATGTGGCACGAACCGTACAAGATCATGTGGGCGAAGGAAGACGATGTGCTTTATATGAAGGCTGAGTGGGAGGGGCGAGAATTCGCCATGCAGCCCTTCGGGCCGGAGGAAAAGATGGCGGTTGCCGTCGGACGATTCATCGACTACTTCAAGGCACAGGGAAAGCCTGTGCGCTTTTCGGGCGTCGAACGCTCCTTCGCCGACATCCTCGAAAATTACGAGGGCGCGGACTTCGCTGTCGAGTCTGACCGCAACAACTTCGACTACGTCTACCTCGCCGACGATTTGATGAAGCTGGCGGGGCGCAAGTTCCACTCGAAGAAGAATCATCTGAACAGCTTCCGCAAAAATTATCCCGAGGCCGAGTATCAGCCCATTACGGATGAGATTGTCACGCAATGCAAGCTGACGATCAACAGCTGGTACAAGCAGCATGCGCAGGAAGTTCCCGACGATCCGTTCATCGCGCTTGAGCGTCAGGCGATCATCGAGGTCTTGAACAACTTCGAGGATTTTCAGCTCAAGGGCGGCGCGATCCTCATCGGACAGCGCGTCGTCGCCTTCACCTTCGGCGAGCAGCTCAACGACGACACGGCGGTCATCCATGTGGAAAAGGCAGATCCCGAGGTGCGCGGCGCGTACCCTGCGATCAATCAGGCGTTCGTCGAGCACGCGTGGTCCGATATGACGTACATCAACCGCGAGGAGGACATGGGCATCGAGGGGCTTCGACAGGCGAAAGAGTCGTACAAGCCCGTGAAGCTCATCGAGAAGTTCAATGCTTGGATGAGATGAAGAAGCACTGAAATTGTCATGACTTCTCTAAGAAAGTGTGGTGAGACCTGTGCGTTTGCGCGGCAGCTTGGCACTCTTTGTCGCCGCCTTCATCTGGGGTACGACATTTGTCGCTCAGTCCGTCGGCATGGAGGGCATCGGTCCTTTCACATACGGTGCGGCACGCTATGTCGTCGCTGTCCCCGTCGTCTTTCTCCTGTGGCTCTTTTTCGCGCCCAAAAGACGCGCGGCGAAGGCGGCGGGCACGTATCGTCCGGGCTTTAAGGCGGGCGCTCTCGTGGGCGTGATTCTCTTTCTGGGGACGACTTCGCAGCAGGTGGGCATGCAGTATACGACGGTGGGAAAGACGGCGTTCATCACATGCCTTTATCTCGTCCTCGTGCCGCTTGCCGCCGTATTTTTCGGCAGCCGCATCCGTCCGCTTCATTGGGGCGGCGCGGTTTTGGCGCTCAGCGGACTCTATCTGCTCTCGATGAAGGATGGCTTTTCCCTCTCTTACGGCGATGCGATCATGGTGGGAAGTTCGCTCCTCTGGACGATGCACATCCTCTGCGTCGGCCGCTTCGCGTCCTTCGTCGATGCGGTGGAGCTTTCCCTCGCGCAGCTCTTCGTCTGCGCCTGTGCGAGTCTGGCGCTCGCCTTTCTCTTCGAGCAGCCGACCGTCGCGGGCATCGAGGGCGCGGCGACGGCGATCCTCTATGCAGGGATCATGAGCTCGGGCGTCGCCTTTACGCTGCAGATCGTCGGACAGCAGTACGCTGAGCCTGCCTTGGCGGCCGTCATCATGAGCCTTGAGTCCGTGTTCGGCGCGCTTTCGGGCGCAATCCTCCTCGGCGAGTCGATGAGCGCTGCCGAGCTTTCAGGCTGCGCCTTGATGCTCGCGGGCATGCTTCTCGCGCAGCTTGCGGGAGTTTGGGGGATGAAACGTCCTCGAACAGAGGGGGAGAACGGGACGAATTAAGCATTTTCCCTCTTTTTGCAGGAATGGCGAGAAGAACGGCGAATAAAAGCAAGTGGATAATTGACAAAGAGGGATGGATCTGCCAGGCATAGAGAGGGGGAACCGCTTCCATGATAACGGATGATACGAAGATCAAGAGAGCGGTAGTCACGATAAAGATCATCGGCGTGGGCGGCGGCGGCAACAGCGTCATCGAGCGTATAGCCGAGGGAAACGAGCTTGATGTGGAGCTGATCGCGATCAATACGGATGCGAAGCAGCTTGCCTATATGGAAGAGGCGGGCGTCAAGGCGCTCGCCATCGGACGAGAGCTGACGAAGGGGCTCGGCACGGGCGGCGTGGCGGATCTCGGGGAAGCAGCGGCGAAGGGCGACGAGGCGAAAATCAAGGAAGTTTTGAAGGGCGCCGACCTCGTATTCGTCACGGCGAGCATGGGCGGTGGCGCGGGCACGGGCGCGGCGCCCGTCGTTGCAAAAATCGCCAAGGATATGGGCATACTGACGGTCGGCGTCGTGACGGTGCCCTTTTCCTTCGAAGGCGCGCGCAAGAAGCGCATCGCCAATGAGGGCATCGCGAAGATGCAGGGAAATCTTGACGCCTTGATCGTCGTACATAACGACAACCTCATGAAGCTTCCCGAGAACAAGCACATGACGCTCGTCAACGCGTTCAAGGCGGCGGACGACGTCCTCCGGCAGGCGATCAACTGCATCGCGGAATTGATTCTGACGACGGGCGAGATCAATGTCGATTTCGCCGATCTCACGTCGACCTTCCGGCAGAGCCAGAGCGGCGATGCGCTCCTCGGCATCGGCGAGAGCCAGAGGAGTGCGATCGAGGCCGTGCAGAAGGCAGTGGAAAGCCCGCTCGTCGAGAAATCCCTGACGGGTGCACGCGGCTTGATCCTGAACCTCAGCGGCAGCGAGCGCATGACGCTCGACGACGTGGGCGAGGCGACGAACTACATCCGGGAAAACACGCACCCCGATGTGAATATCATCCTCGGCACGGTCATCGACTCTTCCATGGGGCAGACGATCCGCGCGACGATCATCGCGACGGACTTCGTCGATGGCGTCGTCATGAAGGCGCAGCGCATGGAGGCGCCCGAAAGCAAGCTCAAGACGGAGAGCATCGCCTCCTTGGAACCGCCGTCTTTCATGAAGCAGCCGACGGAGAAGGTTCCGGCCTTCGCCTCGCGCAGCGATTTCGCTCTGCCGAAGTTCGATCCGTTCCATCCGAAGAAGTGAGCGGTGCGTCGATGCGTCATCATCCATGCAGCTGAGAAGCTACGTTTGCTTGGAGAGGAGCGAGTTTTTATGGAGGAACGCTTTTGCCGCACGGCGATGCTCATCGGTGAGGCGGGACTTGTGCGACTCAAGGCGGCACGCGTCGCTGTCTTTGGCGTCGGCGGCGTCGGCTCGTTTGCGGCGGAGGCGCTCGCACGCGCGGGCGTAGGGCGTCTCGTGCTCATCGACAACGATGCGGTCGCCGCCTCGAATCTCAATCGTCAGCTTGCGGCGCTCTGCAGCACGATCGGGCGCAGCAAGGCGGCGGTCATGAAGGCGCGCATCGAGGACATCAACCCTGCTGCTGAGGTCGAGATCGTTGAGGACTTCTTCCTGCCCGAGCGGGCAGGTCTTTTTTTTCATGGCTCTTACGACTATATCGTCGACGCCATCGACACTGTCGCGGGAAAGGTCGGCCTCGTCATGGCGGCGAAGGAGCGGGCGATCCCGATCGTGAGCAGCATGGGGGCGGGCAACAAGCTCGACCCGACGAAGTTCGAGGTCGCCGACATCTATGAGACGAGCGTGTGCCCTCTGGCGCGCGTCATGCGCCGCGAGCTGAAATCGCGCGGCGTGGAAGCTCTGAAGGTCGTCTATTCCAAGGAAAAGCCGCGAAAGCCGCTCTTCGCGCTGCGGGAAGAAAGTGCAGAAAAAGGGGAGCAGGCTTTTTCCAAGCAGCCGCCGGGCAGCATCTCCTTCGTGCCCTCTGTCGCCGGGCTCATTCTCGCGAGCGTCGTCGTGCGCGAACTTGCGGGGCTGACATTGGAATGAGCGGTCATTTCGTGTGCGCGGTATTTGCGGGCAAGTGGACGCCTAATTTGTACGGAAAGTTTGCATGGATATGCAAGATATGTTATAATAGCATACGTAGTATATAATAGAATTATATCTGTAGGAGGTATGAACCATGCATTTGGGCAAACTAGGGAGAATCCTCTCAATGGCGGCGCTCCTGATTTTTTGCGCATTGCTCCTCGTCGGCTGCGGCGGCTCGGGAAGCAACAAGTTCATCAACATCGCCACGGGCGGCACGGCGGGCACGTATTACCCGATCGGCGGCGCGATGGCGGAGATCCTGAACAAGGCGATTCCCGGCATGAATGCGAGTGCGCAGTCCACGGGCGCGACGGTCGCGAACATCAACATGCTGAAGGAAGGCTCGGTCGATCTCGCCATCGTGCAGAACGACATCACCTATTATGCCGTGAACGGCACGGAGATGTTCAAGGACAAGAAGGTCGAGAACCTGCGCGGCATCGCGGCGCTCTACCCCGAGACATGCCAGATCGTCACGCTTGAGTCGACGGGCATCAAGAGCATCGCCGACCTCAAGGGCAAGCGCGTCGCCGTCGGTGCGGCGGGCAGTGGTGCGGAGGCCAATGCGCGTCAGATTCTTGAGGCGTACGGCATCACGTATGATGATATCGATGAGCAGTTCCTGTCCTTCGGCGAGGCGGCGAGCGCCCTGAAGGACGGCAACGTCGACGCGGCTTTCGTCACGGCGGGCTTCCCGACGGCGGCGGTGCAGGACATCACGTCGCAGAACAAGGTGCGTCTCCTGCCCATCGAGTCGGACAAGGCGGACGCTCTGATCGCGAAGTATCCGTTCTACACGAAGACGAAGATTCCGGCGGGCACCTATGCGGGCTTCGATGAAGAAGTCCCGGGAATTTCCGTCATGGCGATGCTCGTTGCGACAGACAAGGTGGACGAGAAGCTCGGCTACGACATCACGAAGGCGCTTTTCGACAATATCGAGAAGCTGCAGGCGGCGCATTCGGCGGCGAAGCAGATTACGAAGGAGAGCGCGAAGGACGGCATGTCCATTGAGTTGAATGCCGGCGCAGAGCGCTACTACAAGGAATAAATGAAGAAGCGGCTGGGTGTGAGGCTCTTCCTTGCGGCTCTCGTGCTCGCGGCGCTTGCAGATTTCTTGGCACGCCCCCTGCTCGTCGTGGAAAGCGAGCAGGGGGCGCTCCTTTATGCGGAAAAAGCGTACGCGGGGATGCCTGTCGTGATTCGTTTCATCCATTCGGTGCAGAAGACGCCCGTGGAGGAAGACCTGCGCGTGGATGACGAAGTTTCGGGCTTCGTGCTCGACAGGACGCGCTACCAATCGTTCGGCGTGGGGCTGCCGTTCCTCGCGAGCGAGGGCGAGTTCCGCGCGGAAGGCGACTTTTTCGTCATGGACGGCATGGAGCGCCGCTTCCCGCGTCTTTCCCTGCGCACGGGCGTGGGCACGGAACTGACGCTCGTGCTCGACGGCACGGAGGAGAAGCTTTTTGAGAAGCTTCCGGCAGGAAGCCGCGTCGACCTCACAGTCATCGCCCCGTGGCGCTGGGGCATGGAGAAGCTCTTCGGCAAGGAGCTTGGAGCCGCTGCTGCGGCAGGAAAGGAATGATGTTCATCATGCCGGACAAGAAGCATGAGGAACTTGCAAAAGAAGTTCTGAAAAAATACGATAAGGAATCCGACGTCATCGAGCACAAGGGCTTCATGGCGAAGGTCGTGGCGGTTCTCGCCATCGCGTTCTCCCTCTTTCAAATCTATACGGCGGTCTTCGGCGTGCTCGATGCACAGCTGCAGCGTGCCGTTCATCTGGGCTTCGGCCTGACGCTCGTCTACCTGCTCTTCCCCATGCGGCAGGCCTGGTCGCGCGAGAAGGTGCATGTCGTCGACGTCGTCCTCGCCATCTTGGGTGCGGGCGCTCCCGCCTACATCATCTTCGCCTATCGAAGCCTCGTGATGCGTGCGGGAACGGTCAATTCGCTCGATCTCGTCGTAGGTCTCATCGGCATCGTGCTCGTCATCGAGGCGACGCGCCGCGTCGTCGGCATGCCGATGGTCTGCGTCGTGCTCTTCTTCCTCGCCTATGCATTCGCAGGGCCGTACCTTCCGGGCGTTCTCGCACATCGCGGACTGAATCTCGACCAGCTCGTCTCGCATCTCTTCTTCACGACGGAGGGCGTGTTCGGCATACCGCTCGGCGTGTCCTCGACCTTCATTTTCCTTTTCATCCTTTTCGGTGCCTACCTGGAGTCGACGGGACTCGGCAAGTTCTTCATCGACCTTGCGAATGCCGTGGCGGGCTGGGCGCGCGGCGGCCCGGCGAAGGTCGCCGTGCTTTCGAGCGGCCTCATGGGCACGGTCTCGGGCAGCTCGGTCGCCAACGTCGCGGGTACGGGAGCCTTCACGATTCCCATGATGAAGAAGCTTGGCTATGAGCGCAACTTCGCGGGCGCGGTCGAAGCGGCGGCTTCGACGGGCGGACAGCTCATGCCGCCTGTCATGGGAGCGGCGGCGTTCCTCATGGCGGAGTTCGTCGGCGTGCCGTACTTCGACGTCGTCAAGGCGGCGACGATTCCTGCACTCCTCTACTTCCTCGGCATCTGGCTCGGCGTCCACTTCGAGGCGCGCCGCAGCAATCTCAAGGGCGTGCCGCGAAGCGAACTGCCCAAGCCGTGGGAGATTCTGAAGGAGCGTGGCCATCTCGCGATTCCTCTCATCGTCATCATCTATCTGCTCGTCTCGGGCTTCACGCCGATGCGTGCGGCTCTGTGGGCGATCGTGCTCGCCATCGCGGCCTCGTCTTTGCGCAAGTCGACGCGCATGAAGCCCGTAGAAATTGTGCGCGGTCTTGAAAACGGTGCGCGAAACGTCCTCGGCGTCCTCGTCGCCTGCGCTTCGGCGGGCATCATCATCGGCGTCGTGACGAAGACAGGCGTGGGTCTCAAGCTCGCGTCGGCTCTGCTCGATCTTTCGGGCGGCATGCTTTTGCCGACGATGTTCTTCACGATGATCACGTCGATCATCCTCGGCATGGGCGTGCCGACGACGGCGAACTACGTCATCACCTCGACGATTGCCGCTCCCGCGCTCGTCCAGATGGGCGTGCCCGTGCTCGCGGCGCACATGTTCGTCTTCTACTTCGGCATCATCGCCGACGTGACGCCTCCTGTGGCTCTCGCCGCCTTCGCTGGGTCTGCCATCAGCGGCGGCAAGCCGCTGAAGACGGGCATCAATGCCTCGAAGCTCGCGATCGCCGCCTTCATCATTCCGTACATCTTCGTGCTGTCGCCCGTCGTCCTCATGATCGATGCGACGCCCATATCGCTCATCACTGTGCTCGTGACCTCGGTCATCGGCATGATCGGTTTGAGCGCGTCAATGATCGGCTGCCTCGTGAAGCCGTTGAACGGACTTGAGCGCGTTATGCTGTTCGTCGGCGGTCTTTTGATGATTCAACCAGGACTTGTGACCGATCTCGTGGGATTCCTTCTCCTGGCGTCCGTGCTCTTCTTCCAGCAGAGGCGCAGCAAAGCGGAGGCGAGCAGTCTTGGCTGAGGGAAGGAATCATGAATAAGACGAAAAAGCGTTGATAAATGAGGTATGCACCTCGCAAGGCCTTCGATTGCCGCTGCGGCGTCGAAGGCTTTTTCTTTGGTCGGAAGAGGAATTTCCTCCATAAAATTTTATGGAGGAAATCTTTGTCAAGTCTTGCATTTAGGAAATTTGTCGGCTATTATATACTCATAAGATCATCGGGTACGCCCGACAACAGGAGGTCGCCATGCGCCGAATCCCGCGAACTGCTTTGAGCCCCTTGCTGAAGCGTCTGAAGATTTATTTTGATGTGCTGAAGAGGACGACGTCCGGCTATCTTTATGTGGTGGATCTGCAAAACAAAGTGGCGATGACGTCGCCGAACATCGTGCGGGATTTCGGCATACCTGCGGAAACGATGGGATTTTCTGCTTTTCGCCAGGCTTGGCAGGAGATCATGCATCCGACGGAGCGCGAAAACGTCACGAAGGTCTTTGACGATGTGCTGCAGGGGCACACGAGAGAGGGCTGTGTTGAGTTTCGCGCGAGGACGCGCAAGGGCGACTACGAGTGGATCGAGTGCCGCTGCGCCGCTGCGCTCGACCATGAGGGAAAGAGGACGCTCTATGCGGGAATCTTCCGGTTCATGGGACAGCGCATCCGTGCGGACGCCGTCACGGGACTTTTGAACAAGTACCAGCTGGAGCAGCGCATGAAGGCGGCGCTTGACGAGGCGCGCGAGACGGGCAGGGGCGGCGCACTGATGATTCTTGGCATCGACAATTTCAAGATCGTCAACGAAGCCTACAACCGCGCCTTTGGCGATCAGGTTCTGCGCGAGGTTGCAAAGCGCATCAAGAAGATCCTCTCGACGGATTTCCGGCTCTATAAGCTCGACGGTGACGAGTTCGGCATCGTTTATCCGGGGGCGGATGAGGCGGATGTTGAAACTCTCTACCGGAGTATACAGACGGCTCTCTTGAAGCCGCAGCAGATCAATGAGCACAAGTATTTCTGCACGGTGTCGGGCGGCACGGTGTTCTTCCCGCAGTTCGGCAAGGACTACCTCGTGCTGCACAAGTATGCGGAAGCGGCGCTGACCTTGGCGAAGCAGGGGGGCAAGAACAAGAACTGCATCTTCTCGAAGGAGCTTTACAACCGCTGGCTGCGCTCTTTGACGGCGCGCGAGGACATACGCCGCTCGGTGGAGGACGGCTGCCGCGGCTTCAGCCTGTGCTTTCAGCCGCAGGTGGGGGCGGACAGCCGGCGCATCATCGGTGCGGAAGCCCTGCTGCGCTGGCAGAATTCCAAGGGGCGCATGGTCGCGCCGATGGAGTTCATCCCCCTTCTGGAAGAGTCGCAGCTGATGATTCCCGTCGGCAAGTGGATCGCCGATACGGCGGTGCGCATCTGTCGTGAGTGGCAGAAGATTGTTCCCGATTTCTGCATGAGCATCAACCTTTCCTATGTGCAGCTGCGCGACCCGTCCTTCAAGGAGGCTGTCAGGGAATGTATTGAGCGCTATGGCGTAGATCCGGCGAGCATCGTTTTGGAGCTTACGGAGCACACGGTCATCTCGGACTGGGATTTCATCAATCGTCAGTTTGCCTCTCTGCGCGAGTATGGTCTGAAGATTGCCATGGACGATTTCGGCACGGGCTGCTCTTCCTTGGCGATGTTCAAGAACCTCTCGTGCGACATCGTGAAGATCGACCGGGCCTTCGTCAAGCAGATCTTGTGGTCGGACTTCGATCGCCGCATCGTGGACTACACGGTGGAGCTTTGCCACAGCATGGGCATGAAGGTCTGTATCGAGGGTGTGGAAACGCAGGAGGAGTATGATCTTCTGGCGAAGACGTGCAAGGTCGATTCCATTCAGGGATATCTCTTCGGACGGCCGGAAACAAAGGAAGGATTCGAGGAAAAGTTTTTGATGCGCCAAGAAGCGCACGGAGAGGAGCAGCCATGTCACGCACGAGCGATGAGATGAAGGGCGTCACGCATCTCGGCGAAAAGAATACGCAGTATGCGGCGGACTATGCGCCTGAGCTTTTGGAAACCTTCGAGAACAAGCATCCCGACAAGGATTATTGGGTCAAGTTCAACTGCCCCGAGTTCACGAGCCTCTGTCCGATTACGGGGCAGCCGGATTTCGCGACGATCACGATCTCCTACGTGCCCGAGCGGCGCATGGTCGAGAGCAAATCGCTGAAGCTCTATCTCTTCAGCTTCCGCAATCACGGCGACTTCCACGAGGACGTCGTGAACATCATCCTCAAGGATCTCGTGCGCCTCATGGAGCCGCGCTACATCGAGGTCTGGGGCAAATTTCTGCCGCGCGGCGGCATCTCCATCGATCCGTACACGAATTACGGCAAGCCGGGTACGAAGTATGAAGCGCTTGCCGAAAAACGCTTCGCCGAGCACGACCTCTACGCGATGGACAAGGTGGACAACCGATGATCGAGGTCTATACGGGCGCGGGCAAGGGCAAGACGACGGCGGCGATCGGTCTCGCCGTGCGCGCTTTGGGTGCAGGGCTTTGCGTCTACATCATGCAGTTCATGAAGAGCCTCGCCTACAGCGAGCAGAAAGTTCTGCAGGGATTCGCACCGCAGCTTGCGCTCTATACGACGGGCAAACCGTTCTTCATCGCGAAGGAAGGCATGCTGACGGAAGAGGAGCGTGCGGCATGGGGAGAAGACGTCGTCGTATTCCCTGAGGGTGAGCCGCCCGCTGACTACCTGAGGCTGATGCAGGACGGCTTCGCCGAGGCTGCCGCAGCCGCACGCTCGGGCGCTTGGGACGTCGTCATCCTCGACGAGCTGAACGTGGCTCTCTTCTTCGAACTCATCTCGCGCGAGGCGGTCGAATCCCTGCTCGATGATCTGCCGCCCGAGCGAGAGGTCGTCCTGACGGGCAGGAATGCGCCCGATTGGCTGATCGCGCGAGCCGACCTCGTCACGGAGATGCGGGAAGTGCGTCACTATTATGCGAAGGGCGTGGCGGCGCGCAAGGGCATAGAGAATTGAAACGAGATGAAGCATGATGAGAGGGGGGCGAGAGCCGCTCTCTTTTTTTGGACTTTCCTTGGAAAAACTGTTATACTATAGCGTAGAAAACGGATGGCAGAGAGGTGCTGAATGTGCAGGAAGAAATGACGGGGGTTCGCGGCGATTTCGTGGAGCAGATCGTGGCGGAGAGCGGATCTTTTTTGAATACGGCCGTGGCTTTTGCGAACGGACGAGGCGGACGCATCATTTTCTACGGTGAAAGCGGCAGGGGCTTTTCAGCAGAGGCGGAGCTCATTCCGTGCATAGATGAGATCACGCAGAAGATTTTCGACAGCTGCGAGCCGCGCATTTTTCCGCGCATCGGCGTGGAGCTTCAGGATGGGCGGCAGGTCGTCGTCGTGGAGATTTTCCCCGGTATGGAAAAGCCGTATTTCGTCAAGGAATTGGGCATGATGGACGGCACCTATGTGCGCGTCGGCGGCGCGACGCGCCTCGCTGAGCCGTATCAGGTGCAGGAGCTTCTTCTTTCGGGCACGAACAGCAGCGCCGATCAGCTCGCGGCCGAGAGCACGGTCAGTGATGTGGAGATCGAGGAATTCTGCCGCATGATGTACGGCGAGGCGGAGAAACGCCGCGCTGATGATGATGTCGTGCGCCTGCAGAAGGAGGATCTCCTGGCATGGAAGCTTCTGCGTGAGGAGGAGGGCGAGTGCCGCGCGACGGGCGGCTGGCATCTGCTCGCAGGCACGGCGGAGGAGCTTTTTCCCGAAGGCTTCATCCAGTGCGCCGAGTATCTTGGCGCGACGCGCCTTGATTTCGTCGGCGGCGAAGAGTTTGCCGGTTCCTTGACGGAGCAGGTGGACGGTGCAGCGAACTATGTGCAGGAGCGCCTTTTGGCGCGGGGGCTCAAGGCGCGCGGACTGGAGGAGCTTCCGGAAGATCTCATGCGCCGCCTGCTTGCTCGCGCTGTCTGCCAGAGGAATTATGCGGCGCCGGGGCGCATCTCCCTCGTGCTTTACGAGGATCGCTTGGAAATCACTGTACCGGGATTGCTGGAAGAGGACATGACGATCTGGAAGCTCAAGACGGGCTTCTCCAAGATACGCAACCGCGCGATTGCGGCGGCGTTCCTCTACATGGGCATGATGACGGGCTTCCAGAGCATCCTGCCCGAACTCTATCGTGCGGCGAAGCGGGCGCGCCTGCCCGAGCCTGCCGTCATCACGCTCGGCGATTCCGTGCGCATCAATCTCTATTGCCGTGCCGAGGAAGAAGCACAGCAGCAGGAAAGCGTTGTTGAGGAAACTGAACTTGTGCAGACTGTTGAGGCCGCTGAGGAAGCTGAGCCTGTCCAAGAGCAGGAACTTGTCGGAGAAGCCGAACTCGTGCAGGATGCTGAGGCCGCTGAGAAAGAGGAGTCTGTCCAAAATCAGGAGCTTGTCGGGGAAGCTGAACTCGTGCAGGATGTTGAACCTGTTGAGATCGTGGAGCCTGTTCAAGAGCAGGATCCTGTCGAGGAAACGGAGCTTGCAGAGGAAGCTGAATCTGTGCAGGAAGTTGAGCATATAGAAGAAGCTGAACCTGCGCAGGAAGTTGAGCATATAGAAGAAACTGAACCTATAGAAGAAGCTGAACCTGTAGGAGAAGCTGAACCTATACGGGAAGAAGAGCCTTTGCCGGAGAAAATAGAGGAAGAGCCGGCGCCGTTGCAGGAAGAAAGCGGCGCAGGCGATGTTTTGACATTCGCGAATTCGTTGGAAGATGGACAAGATGCGAGCCTTGTTCAAGAAGTGGAAGCCGATCATGAGCCGGATTTTGAGCCTGCGCCCGAGCTGAAACTTGAACTTGAATCCCTTGCGGATCTCAAGGCGGATGATGTCGCCCTTGAGGAAGAGCCGGCAGAGCCGCGGGAAGAGAAGGTGAGCGCGGGGCAGCAGGAGCTTTCTTTCGATGTGGAAGAGTCTGCAGAAGCGATTGCGGAGAAATCTGCCAACGAAATCGCGAAAGAAGTTTTGGAAAAGCCTGTGGAGGTTTCTTCAGAAGAATCTATGGAGGAAAGGCTTCTCCATGTGATTCGTGAGAATCCCAAGGTCACGCAGAAAGCCTTGAAGGAAGCGCTCGGCGTATCGATCGCCACGGTCAAGCGCATGACGACGGCACTGCACAAGGCGGGCGTCATCGAGCGCACGGGAACGAACCGCAGCGGCGAGTGGCATATCCTCAAGGATTGAGAAGGCGGAAAGCAAAGAGAAGCAAAGAACCCACCACGCCGAGCGGGCATGGTGGGTTTCTGTATCAGGCAAAGTATTGGTAGTAGCAGATGGCCGCGAAGAGGGCGAAGGAGAGGGCGATGAAGAACATGCTGGCGCGCGTCATCCAGAGTTTCTCCTTCTCGCCGAAATTTCCCTGCTTGTAGCCGTAAATGAGGAGGAGGGAGGCGGCGAGGGAGCCGTACATCGAGCGGTTCAGCCACGTCATTTCCGACCAGCCGATGAACGCGATGAAGAACGTGAGTGCGATCATGATCAGGAGGAAGGTGTCCTTACCCTTTTTTTCAGGGCGCTTCTCCGTGTTCGTGCCGCCCGCCTGCGGCTTCAGATTCCGGCGGATCTTCTTCAGTTGTTTCGCCATATCGAATCCCTGCTTTCTATGCAATAATTTCTTTTTTCATATCTTTTCTATTATACATGGGATATGAGAACTTGGCAATGTGCTTGTCGCTCTTAACATTTCGTAGTAGAATGAGATAGTATGATACGGAGGGAAACGAGATTGTTCATTCATAGAATACATTTGGCTGGGACGGGGGAGAGATATGATACGGGAGCAGCGCAGCAGGGAGAAGCTTGAGGCGTATTACCAGAGGTTTCGCGACGAAGGAGAGATCGACGTCAACGTGCATCCGTGGGTGGCCGAGGCGTGGCGTGAGAGCAGGCGGCTCGACGTGCCGTCGATGGGGACGGAGCCGAAGCGCGTGCTTTCTGCGGAGGATTTTTGTGCACTGCAGAAAAAGCATGCTCCTGCCATCGACTGCCTTCTGCAGCTGACGGAGGGCGTGCAGGAGTTCTTTGCGCGTTACGGCTTGAGTCTCTTGCTGCTCGACGCCGAGGCGCTCGTCTTGAAGAGCTGCACGCTGCCCTTCATGCGTCTGCCTCCCGGCAAGGTCGAAGGCTCGCGCCTTGGCATCGAAGAGATCGGCGCTTCGAGCATCAGCATAGCGAAGGAGAAGCGTGTGCCGTTTTGGGTCTTCGGGCCGGAGATTTGGCGCGAGGCGTCTCACGAAAGCGATGCCTGTACAGCGCCCGTCCTCGTCGGCGGCGAACTTCGCTATCTCGTGAACATCGTCGTGGACGATCCGAAGCTCGTGCCGCAGGATGCCGTCATCGCTCAGCTTCTGCTCATCGCGCGTTCGCTTGAGGCCGCCTTGACGCGCGACCTCAGACTGCAGGCGCAGGAGGCGATCTTGGATGCCGCGCCGTTCGCCGTCTATCATATCTTGCCGAGCGGCGAGGTCGCTTATGCGAATCGCTTGGGATTGGAGCGTCTCACGCGCATCGGAGCGCGCGATAAGGCGACGAGCCGTCTGTCGAACCTTAACGACATCGTTTTGAATTATCGTCACACGCCGATCTATCAGGGATTCAGCGGCACGCCCTGCTACAACAAGGAGGTCACATGGATCACGGAGGCGAAGACGTATGAGGACGTCACGACCGTCGTGCCGATCGAAAGCCCTGTGACGCGCGAGGTCAATGGCGTCGTGACCGTTTCCATGCCCATTGAGGATCTTAGAATGCTCGTCGCGCACACGGCGGGCTATACGGCGAAGTACAGCCTCGCCACGATGGCAGGCAAGGGACAGGCGTTCCAAGCGCTGCGTGAAAAAGCGCTGCGCGTGGCGAGGGGAAAGAATCATGTGCTGCTGCAGGGCGAGGGCGGCACGGGCAAGCAGCGCTTGGCACACGGCATACATCAGGCGTCGGCGCGTGCGGCGGGGCCTTTGATTTCCTTCCGCTGCGGCGATGTGCAGCCGGAACTTCTGGACGAAGAGCTTTTCGGCGCGGCGCTTTCCCCCGATGTCAGCCGTCCCGGCAAATTGGAGCTTGCCTTTGGCGGCACGCTCTTTCTCGATGAGATCGAGAAGCTGCCGAAGAAGACCGCGGCCGCTCTCGCGGCGGCTCTGCGCGAGGGCAAGGCGCATCGTCTCGGCGAGACGGTCGTGCGCCCCATCGACGTGCGGATCATCGCCGACTGTGACGGTGATCTCAAGCGCTTGACGGAGCGAGGCCTCTTCGACCGAAGTCTCTACGACATCGTTTCGCGCAGTGTCATACGCATGCCGGCGCTGCGCAACCGACGCGAGGATATCCCCCTGCTCGCCGAGCAGATTATATGCGAGCTAGCCGAGCAGCACCGCATGGAGAGGAAGCGGCTTCTGCCGGAGACGCTGACGCTTCTTGAAGAGTACGATTGGCCGGGCAATATCAAGCAGCTGCAGAG
>ERZ772764.1219-NODE-1219-length-16433-cov-28.974173_pt1 | contig 16433 bp, 18 predicted proteins | sample MGYA00512163_ERZ772764 | MGnify/ENA primary metagenome ERZ772764 (study PRJEB29015, sample SAMEA2737903) | human oral metagenome | biome: human oral; feature: human-associated habitat; material: dental | place: China | collected 2094 ... | reverse complement strand
CTGAGTAGGTCGCAAAGAGCACGATGGGGTTGATGACTGGAGCCGTTACCAGAAAAGGTACAGCCGTGTAACTGGGAACTTTCTTTTCCAAGAAGCGGTTAATAATCGGAACAATGCCGCACTCACAGGACGGAAAGACTATACCGATCAAGCTCCCAAAGAAAATCCGAGCCCATTTGTTCTTGGGCAGGAAGTGATAAACCCTGTCTGGCGTGACATACACCTCGATAAAGCCGGAAATAATACTTCCAATCAAAACAAAAGGCAAGGCTTCAATGATGATGGAGAGAAAGATGGCACCAGCCTGTAAAACGCTGGAAGGAAGGTTAGAAAAGAAGCTCATGCTTTTTTAGCCTTGTCTTCAGCTTCTTTTTTCTTTTTGTCATCTGGAAATTCTACTTTTTCCAGCTTGGGCAGAGTGGCAAACTCCTCGAACATCTTGTCTAAATCGTCTGTTTTGGTAAATTTCACAGCCATAGGGCCACCTCATTTCTAAAATAATAATTCTATTATACTACCAAAAGAAAAAAAATGATATTTTCAGCCATGATTGATCAGAGACAGTAGAATTATCCTAGCAAGAAAAAGATGGATTAAACTAGTCTTTATAGATTTTTCAGCTTCATATTATGATATAATAGAAGCGTTATGGAAAATTTAAATATTGAAAAAATTGCTCAGAAATTGGGCCTTAAAGAAAGCCAAGTATCGCAAGTCCTAGATCTGACTGCTGAGGGAAATACGATTCCTTTTATTGCTCGTTACCGTAAGGAAATGACGGGAAATCTGGATGAGGTCGAGATTAAGGCAATCATTGACTTAGATAAGAGCATGACTGCCTTGGCAGAGCGTAAAGCGACGGTCTTAGCTAAGATTGAGGAGCAGGGAAAACTAACGGATGCACTGCGTTCTGAGATTGAGGCTGCTGAAAAGCTGGCTGATGTGGAAGAACTCTATCTGCCTTATAAGGAGAAACGTCGTACCAAGGCTACTATTGCGCGTGAAGCAGGTCTCTTTCCTTTGGCTCGCCTAATCTTACAGGATGCGGCTAATCTGAAGGAAGAGGCTGAGAAACTGACTAGTGAAGCTTTTCCGACAGCAGAAGCTGCTCTAGCTGGAGCAGTGGATATTCTGACCGAGGCGATTTCTGAAGATACTAAGCTGCGGGCTTGGACCTACCATGAGATTCAGACCAATTCTTCTATCGTATCCAGTCTCAAAGACGGCGACTTGGATGAAAAGCAGGTCTTCCAGATTTATTATGATTTTTCCGAAAAAGTAGCGACCATGCAAGGCTACCGTACCCTGGCTCTTAACCGTGGTGAGAAGCTAGGTATTCTCAAAGTTGGTTTTGAGCACAATCTTGAGAAAATTCTGCGCTTCTTTGAAGTACGTTTCAAGGTGAAAAATACCTATATTAGTGAAGCTATCCAGCAAGCGGTCAAAAAGAAAATCACTCCAGCTATGGAGCGCCGTATTCGGACCGAGCTGACCGAGGCCGCCGAAGATGGTGCGATTCAGCTCTTCTCAGAAAATCTCCGCAATCTCCTCCTGATTGCTCCTCTCAAAGGTCGCGTAGTACTGGGCTTTGACCCAGCATTTCGAACAGGGGCTAAGCTAGCTGTTGTGGATGCGACAGGTAAGATGCTGACGACTCATGTCATCTATCCCGTGCCACCAGCAAAGCCAGCTCAGATTGAAGCTTCTAAGAAAGAGTTGTCAGAGCTGATTGAGCAGTTTGGCGTGGAAATCATCGCCATCGGAAACGGAACGGCCAGCCGAGAAAGCGAAGCCTTTGTAGCGGAAGTCTTGAAATCTCATCCAAATGTCAGCTATGTCATCGTCAATGAGAGCGGAGCATCTGTCTACTCTGCTAGTGAACTGGCTCGTCATGAGTTTCCAGATTTGACTGTTGAAAAGCGCTCAGCTATTTCCATTGCCCGCCGTCTGCAAGATCCTTTGGCTGAGCTGGTCAAGATTGATCCTAAGTCTATCGGGGTTGGCCAGTACCAGCATGATGTCAGCCAGAAAAAGCTGTCTGAAAGTCTGGACTTTGTCGTTGATACTGTGGTCAACCAAGTCGGGGTCAATATCAACACTGCCAGTCCTGCCCTGCTGGCCCATGTAGCTGGTCTTAATAAAACGATTTCGGAAAATATTGTCAAGTACCGGGAAACGGAAGGTATGATTCGGTCTCGCGAAGCCATCAAGAAAGTGCCGCGTCTGGGTGCAAAGGCTTTTGAACAGGCAGCAGGCTTCCTGCGTATTCCCGAAAGTGATAACCTGCTAGACAATACAGGTGTTCACCCAGAGTCTTATAAGGCTGTGGAGGAGCTCTTTAAGCGTCTGGAAATTAGCGGTTTAGATGAAGAAGCCCAAGCTAAATTAAAAGCTGTTCAGACTGCTAGTTTGGCTGCAGAGCTGGGACTGGGAGAAGAAACCCTCAAAGATATTATTGCGGATCTGCTCAAGCCTGGCCGAGATTTACGTGATTCCTTTGACGCGCCAGTGCTACGGCAGGATGTCTTGGATATCAAGGACCTGCGCATCGGTCAAAAACTGGAAGGCGTCGTACGTAATGTCGTCGATTTCGGAGCTTTTGTGGATATCGGTATCCACGAAGATGGTCTCATCCATATTTCTAAGATCAGTAAAAACTTTGTTAAGCATCCAAGCCAAGTCCTGTCTGTTGGCGATTTGGTTACTGTCTGGGTGGATAAGCTAGATGTGGAGCGGGAGAAGGTCAATCTCTCTCTGATAGCGCCAAATGAATCTAACTAACTACGTTAAGCAGGTGTCGCTAGAAGATTTTGGCTGGGAATTCCGCCACCAAGCCTATTGGAATAAGCGTCTCCGTACGACTGGAGGACGCTTCTTTCCAAAAGATGGTCATCTGGATTTCAATCCGAAAATTTATGAAACTTTTGGGCTTGAAACTTTTCGAAAAATTGTCCGTCATGAGCTAGTCCACTATCATCTCTATTATCAGGGCAAAGGTTACCGCCATGGAGATAGAGATTTTAAAGACCTCCTTAAGCAAGTTGACGGTCTGCGCTACGCTCCATCCTTGTCAAATTCGCAAACTTTTCTCATTTATGAATGCTTGAGCTGTGGAGCACTTATCCGTCGCAGACGCAGAGTCAATCTTCAAAAATACCGTTGCGGTCGCTGTAGAGGAAAACTGTCCTTCCTAAAAGAGGAGATAAACGGAAGCTAAGCGAACAAAAAAACGAATAGATGCAGAATCAGCCTTGGGGCTGATTTTTTTGTTCTCCCGCTATGATAAAATGAAGGAAAGAATGAGAGTTGAGGTCATCATCATGAAAACTAAGTTTTATAAATTAAGAAGAAACCGAGTGATTTCAGGGGTTATGTCGGGACTGGCTGATAAATTCAATTTTGATCTTGGCTTGTTACGCTTTTTATTCATCATCTTTACAGTTTCCAATTTTGGCTTAGGCATTTTAATTTATATTTTGCTGGCTGTCGTGATGCCTTATAAGGAAGACGTGGAAGCGGAAATGTATGGAACCGGCCCTCGTAAACTGAAAGATGCCGAGCCAATCAATGACAATGACGGTTGGTTTTGGTAAAATAACAAATATAAGATTCGGGAGTATTCCCGAATTTTTGCTAGATGTAGAGGAAAGATAACAATTATAAGAAACATTTTCCATTAGGCTACCAACATTCAATTGCTGCTTTAAGTGTTCCTATCCCTGATTGTTAATTTGAAGAACGGTATTCGTAGTTATTTTATATAGTTTATGCTACATAGGCTTGCGATTTGCCTAGCTTCAGACATCCAAAAAATAGAAAAGGCTGGTTCAACTGGTCGCTTTAAAGATTAGAAAGAGATTTAAATGAAACAATTTTCTTTACCATTATATATTTTGAAATTTTTCCTCTATTTAATTATTAGTTTGATCCTACATATGTTCCTTGTTTTTACGGCTGCTATATTAGTAGGAGGGTATAATAGTTTGATTGTTATAATCATTGGTACAGCAGCTTTTCCCTTTGGTCTATGGAATTTCTTCTTTTTCCTTAAGGTCTTATCTCCAGTGCAAAGCTCAAAGCTTTTAGTAGGACTTTTGTCTATCTTATTTCTGCCAGTTCTGACTCTCATATTTTGGGGTTTTATTGGAGGTTTCCAAAGAATTATAAGCTCTCTTCCTAACAGCCTATTTTCTATTTTTGGTATGTTAGTTTCAAATACAATCGTTTACTCTCTGGCTCATTTACTTAATTTTTACAACTATAAGAAGAAAACTATTTATGAAGGTGAAGTAGATTAAATCTTGCAAATTCTACTTGAAATGACTTATTTATCCAAGGAGGAAATATGACAGAGGTTTGGAATGCCTATGACTCGAATCGAAATCAGCTCCTGCATCTCCTAGTTCGAGGAGAAAAAATTCCTGAAGGGCAGTTTCATCTCTGTGTCAATGTCTTGGTTCGCCATCAGGATGGTGATATTCTCTTTATGCGGCGGTCAGCAAATAAAAGTCTCTATCCTGGCTACTACGAGTTTGGAGCAGGAGGCAGTGTATTGGCAGGAGAGGATAGTCAGACAGCCGCCTTGCGGGAATTGGAAGAAGAAACAGGCCTGGTTCCCGACAGTATCAGACTGTTGGAGCAGGTGTGCTCTGTCGAAGACCAGTGCCATTTTGACTTCTATGAAGCAGTGGTGTCTGGGGACAAGAGCCAAGTTCGCTATCAGGCAGGCGAAACCGATGCCCATCTCTGGCTACCTCTAAATAAAATACCAGTCTTTATCGAGAGCCATCCTTGTTTTCAAAATCAAAAAAGAATTCTCAAAAAATGGATTGGCTAGTTATTTTGACTGGCCTTTTTGCTGGTTGGGAGATGTTTTTACAAGCATATAGGGAAAAATCCTGCTTAATTTCCAATCTTAAAAACTCTTTTAGGGTAAAAATTTGCTATAATAGAGAAAGATAAATTTGAAGGGAGCAGGGAATGTCTGTAAAGGTCAAAGATTTGATTGAAAAAGTCCGTTTACGCATCGTTTACGGCAGTGATGACCTCTTAGAAAAGGAGATTTCGACATCGGATATTTCGCGGCCGGGCCTTGAAATGACCGGCTATTTTGACTACTACACACCAGAACGGATTCAGCTGATTGGGATGAAGGAGTGGTCTTATCTGATGAAGATGACGTCCCACAACCGTCATCAAGTCCTTCTGAAAATGTTTCAACCAGAAACACCAGTTGTGATTGTAGCACGCGATTTGGAGATTCCTGAAGAAATGCGGCGAGCAGCTGAAGAAAAGCAAATCGCTATTCTCACCAGTCGCACATCAACCAGCCGTCTATCAGGGGAAATTTCTAGTTTCCTTGACTCACGTTTGGCGGTCAGAACCAGTGTTCATGGCGTATTGATGGACATCTACGGGATGGGCGTGCTGATTCAAGGAGACAGTGGTATTGGTAAAAGTGAAACTGGTCTTGAGTTAGTCAAGCGGGGCCATCGTTTAGTGGCGGATGACCGGGTCGATATCTTTGCCAAGGATGAAATGACTCTCTGGGGAGAGCCTGCTGAGATTCTTCGTCATCTCTTGGAAATTCGCGGTGTCGGCATTATTGATGTGATGAGCCTTTACGGAGCCAGTGCGGTTAAGGATTCTTCACAGGTACAGATTGCCGTCTATCTGGAAAATTATGATACCAATAAGACCTTTGACCGTCTGGGCAATAATGCAGAAGAATTGGAAGTTTCTGGTGTTAGAATTCCTCGGATTCGCATCCCAGTTAAGACAGGACGCAATATCTCTGTAGTGATTGAGGCCGCAGCCATGAACTATCGAGCTAAGGAAATGGGCTTTGATGCCACCAAGATTTTTGAAGAACGACTGACTAATCTGATTAGCCAGAATGAGGTGAAAGATGCTTGATCCAGTAGCTTTTTCAGTCGGTCCCTTTAGTATTCGTTGGTATGCAATCTGCATTGTCACTGGCTTGATTTTAGCCGTTTACTTAGCTATGAAGGAAGCGCCACGCAAAAAGATGATTCCAGATGATATTCTTGATTTCATTCTGATTGCCTTTCCCTTGGCCATCCTTGGAGCGCGACTTTACTATGTGATTTTTGAATGGTCTTATTATGGCAAGCACTCTCTGATTGAGATTTTTCAGATTTGGAATGGTGGTTTAGCCATTTACGGTGGTTTGATCACTGGTGCCCTTGTCCTCTATTTCTTTTCTCAGAGAAGGCTAATCAATCCTGTTGATTTCTTGGATATTGCAGCGCCTAGCGTCTTGATTGCTCAAAGCATTGGCCGTTGGGGCAATTTCTTTAACCAAGAAGCCTATGGAGCGGTGGTCAAAAATCTTAATTATCTGCCGTCCTTCATCCGCAACAATATGTACATAGATGGTGCTTATCGCCAGCCAACCTTTTTGTACGAATCCCTTTGGAATTTACTTGGCTTTGCCCTATTGCTAATCTTACGACGTCGGTCTAAATTCTTCCGTCAGGGAGAATTGGCAGCCTTTTACCTGATTTGGTACGGTTTTGGCCGGATGATTATCGAGGGTATGCGGACCGACAGTCTCATGTTCTTGGGTGTGCGTGTATCTCAGTGGCTGTCTGCAGCTCTGATTTTACTGGGCATCGGCATTATGATTTACCAAAGAAAAAAACAAGCCCCCTATTATCAAGAATGAGAGGAGAATATTATGCTTGAAATTGCTTATACTTTAGTTGCTGTCGCTTTGATTGTCTTTCTAATCTACATGACCCTCACCGTCAAAACTCTCGGTGATAAGGCTGCAAAAATGCTGGATGAGACCGAAAATACGATCAAAGTGTTGACTTCTGATGTCAATGTCACCCTGCATCAAACCAATGATTTGATTGCCAAAGTCAATGTGTTGACAGATGATATCAACCACAAAGTAGCAACGATTGATCCGCTTTTCAATGCGGTAGCAGACCTATCCGAATCAGTATCTGATTTAAACGATCAGGCGCGTGTTTTAGGAAAAAAAGCAGTCGCAGCAGGAAGCACGACAGCCAAAACAACAGCAGGTCTAACGGCCCTTCGTTTGTTTACAAAATTATTCAAAAAATAAGAAAGTAGGTTTACTATGGGAAAAATTTCATCACTTTTATTAGGTGCTGTGTCTGGTGCAGCTGCAGCGTACTTTCTCACCAGCAAAAAAGGTAAAGAAATTACTGAAAAAGTTCAAGACTTTGTTGTTGACTATCGTGAAGATCCAGATAAGACTCACGAAGCAGTTGTCCAATCAGTAAAGGACTTTTCAGATCAGGCTGTCAAGGCCATCAACCAAACCAAGGAAAAGGTTGAAAATGGCGAAATTACAGCGGAGACAGTATTGGAGTCTGTAAAGGATACGACCAAGTCAGTAGTAGACTATTCACAGGACAAATTCCAAGAAATCAAAGAAAAGTTTGAAAAAGAAGAGGAAATTCTTGAAGAAGAAATTTCTGATATCGTGGTGGAAGAAGGAGAAAAAGCCCCTTCCGAAGAAATCATCATTGATTTAGAAACAGAAGAGCTTGAAAAATAAAAATTAGGCTAGCATTTGCTAGCCTATCTTGATTCTTAGAGGTTTTTCTCTTTCAAATAGAAGAAAAAAGATTAAAGAAATTTTTATTTAATGGAAACGAATGGAATTTTGATATCTGGTTAGTGGATATTCACGAAAAGAAGCCACAAATGGTGAATGGGAGTCAGCAACTCCATAAAAAATGCTTAACTTAACAGATTATGAACGAGCTCAAATAGTAGCAATGAAACAAGATTTTTTAAGACATGACAAATATATAAAAGGAACCTCGTCTGCAGATATTTATTCTAAAGTTTTAAGAGGTTAAATACCGGAATAGTTATTTATAATCTTTCAGTTTTATATTTATCATCCATATTATTGCGTCCAGTAGCTTTCAATATTAAGCCTCTTATCGGACCTATACAATGTACGAAATAAAAAATTAAACAATGTACAATTGAAGCATTAGAGATAGCTTCAGAAGGTGAGCAGTTTTTGCTAATCATTTTTTTTACAAAGAAATGGAATACGGGTAAATGAAAGATAGCTATTAATAACCAAGAAATATAAACCGCCTTGTTACCGTTACTAATTAACAATGGAATCAAGAAAACCAATGGTGCTAAAATCCAGTAGACAGCATGTAAAAATAGCTTAAATGATAGGATCAATAGACGAATCTTTTCATACCGACTTAAACAGAATTTTTTATACAGGCTGTAGTAGTGAAATGCATACAAAGGTCCGTTGAACCATACTGTCTGCTGTTTTATATAAACTTTAACATTAGGGGCGAAATCTGCCCGTTCAAGTATAGGAATAGCTTTTATAGGTATTTTTTTTGAATTTAATTTTAACCCAAGAAAAGCATCTTCATTAATAGTGTTTTCTGGAAAATCTCCAACTTTCTTTAAAACAGTATTTGAAATATATAGCCCGTGGCCTATAACGTAGTTCATTTTTTCAAACAATAACTCTATGGCATTGCGTAATATGTTTTCTCCCCATTTGGAAGTTATTTCAAATAATTTCTCATTAAATAAAACCCTGAAAATCTCAAATATCAAAGACCACCGACATTGCCAGAGAGAGGCTGAACCAATGACAGATTTCTTCTTTTGTGTAGGGCGTACAAAGAAACTATATTGCTGAAAACAATAGTCTTGGTCGGAAGGTTGATTACGTAAAGTTGAGTAAACATAATTAACAGTATGAGCATCAATACGAGAGTCTGCATTATAAACTGCAAACCATAGAGAATCACTTTTTTTGCCTTCAGTTGCTCTAATGCTAGAAATAGCAAAATTTAACTGATGAGCCATAACTCCTTCTTTGTATGGATAATGGATTAATTCTATTTGATTGTTAGGGTGTTCAATCATTAGTTTTTCAATTATCGACTTTGTAGATACACTTTCAGTTGACTCTCGTTCAGTCGTAATAAAAACAATTTTATTTTGTGGGAATGCTTTAATAAGATTGGAAAAATGATAGTATGTATCATAAATTATTTTTTGTTCGTTTAATACTGGAATCAAAAAATATATAGATGCGTCATCAGAAGAAGGTATTAAAGTATCACCAATCTTAGATTCTAAACTCATCCACTTATCAACTATATACAATTTTAAAAGATCTGTTAAAGATATACTGAAATAAAAAATAATAATCAATAAAGGAAAAAACATTTCATTCCTCCTGAAGCTTCAGTGAATGTTTTGGTCTACACAATACCTATATCAATGACTGTAGATATTGATAGGACCAATTAAATTTGTTCAACATACCCTCTTGTAAAAAAAGTTACATCTTCAATAGTAGGCACATCGATAGAATTTTTGTATAGTCCATTCAACAATACGCCGATGATTGTAAGTGCAGATACCCGTTTTTCTAATGTGAGTTCAAGAATTATCTTTTCTGCCAAAGAGAAAAATAATTCGACATTTCCTTGAGTGAATAAAAATATTTCAAAGTAATATTGAATATTTTTTTGATTATCATCAATAGAAAAAGATTTAAATGAAGATTTGCAATACTCTATAAGATCTTGTGACAAAGTGAATGGAGAATTTAATGAGATGGGTTTTTTTAAATATTTTTTTGTGAAAAGGTCATATCTACGATCGAACTCAGAATACCAATCATCTGAAATTGGATTTTTGGAATTAGAAATCCTGACTCTATTATCAATAAAACTATAATAGTTTTCTAGTAAGTCGCAATCAACTATATCTTTAGGTTCATTCCTTTCTTCTTTTTGTTTTGATAGTAAAAAAGGAATCATAAATTTATACCCCTTGTAATAAAAATGATTAAGTGGTGATGTGATAATATCTGTAATATTTATCTTTGAAAAAACCTTGTACTGTTGAGAAATAATATATGAGTTATGACAATCTATTCCTTTTATTGATTTAACTATATTTTCTTTGCCAGGTATAGCTAAGTAATCTAGGTCATTACAATCACGTAATCCACATACTGACATGATCGCACTGCCATCAATACAAAAATCATCACTATCTAACTCAAGGAGGTTATCCTTGAACACGTTTTGAAATTTTTGGAACAGTTCATCAAATTTCAAAAATTTATCACGCTTTGCACTATTAATGAATTCTAGCGAATTAGCATTAAAAACTAAACTAGCTATTCTAATAGTATCTTCTCTAGTGTCTGTGGTGTGAACTGAATGATTTCCAATGCCTGCTAGCACTCGCAAATGCTCTTTCAAGTGAATTAGATTTTTATGAGTTGATTTTATTAAGTAAACTTTAGCACAATTAATAGTATCAACAGCGAAGCATTGTTTACTTTTCCATGTAAGACCACTGTCAGTATCATTATTTGTTTCTCTTAACCAAGGTTCCCCCTCATATAGAGATTCAATAAATCTATTCTTCCCTATATCATTAAGATATATTGATTTGCTATAATAGACTTCATTTTGAGAGGATTCAATTATATCCTCAAAGGTAGACCACTGTTCTTGACAGCTCGGAAATAGAACTAATAAGTAAGTTTCCGAGCAAAGCTTAGCACATTGATATGCGACATAGTCCATATATTCCAAGGGCATACCTTTTTTTAAGAAAAACTTATAGTTAAACTCAAAACTGATATCAGGAGTATTTTTCTCTAGTTGCATAGTTCTTATATGTCCATTATTATGTGCTGATATAGCAAGCCGATGTGCACCATCATAAGCACATCCGTTAATATCAACAGGTATAAGATAAGGTGAGTTATAAGAATATGTAGAGCTTAACATTTCAAAATCTTTTATAAAATCTTCGCCTGTATTTCGGGAAGGAAAGTTTATTTCCTGAAAATTATTAAAATATTTGATATGATTTATATATAGTTGACGATGCCAGTCGGATTCGGAAAATTTTAAGAATAAATATTTAATTAAATAATCAAATCGACAGTGATTAAAAATGAGAGGGTAAGCTAACTGATATTCTTCTTTTGAGTCTTCGCTCATGTGAGCAAATTCAAAAACGTGTTCCGAAAATGAATTTATTGAATTGCTATTATCGACATCTTTCATATTTCCCACATAAAGCCTTTCTTGTTTATAAATATGATTGAATTTTACTGTAAATTATCAAGATGCTGTTTTAAGAAATACCTTACACGTTAATTATACCAAAAGGTTAAACGATAGTAAATTGGAAAGACAACAGTTTTCCTTTACAGATTTTTATAAAGTATTTTTTGTTGAGTAAATAATCGCATGGTTATAATTCCTTAGTAAACGAACTCTTTCTTTTTTAGCAGAAAAGTCATGTCGCTTTGGATGGACTGCCTTTTAAAATTGGTGTAAATATAGCTTCTATTTTTTATAAAATTTAGTGCTCATAGGCTTCTGGAGGGATTGACAGGGAGTCAAGTAAATTTTTAGATTCAAAAATAGCACGCTAGCTGGCGTGCTAAAATTTAGGTTATAGGGTTTGATGTATTTAGTCTTAATGATGTATTGGTTTGGACTGCTGGGGGAGGTGTGTTATAACAACCTTTATAAAACTTTTATTGAGATTATATGAGGATTATGAGCGAAGCGTTTTTATCCATGTAAATAGTTGGTCGAACATAAATATATCTAATGATTAAAATACAGTTCAGCGTTATTTCAGGATTTCTTTACAGTAGGGGGTATCTTAGCAGAAAATATTAATTAAACAGTGTGGAAGAAGTATCACTTGAGAGCTGTTTCTCGGAATTTGATCTGAATCAATTTTCTTTTGGAAATGGAGAATATCAGGTGCTATAGATATTATTATTCTCCATAATACCGACTTGTTTTAGGGATATATAGACTACTATATAGAATTCTCCAAAAGTGGGAAGGTAAAGGTGATTAAAAATGAAGAAAAGTTATAAGAAAGCTTTGGTTGTTCTACTGAGATTAGAAATTTTTCCAAAAACTTATGAGAGAATTTTGATGTTGATATTTACCTTGATGTTAATCTTAGTGTGCTATCTGATTTCGGTTAAATATAAAGTAGTCAATTCGATTCATTTAGATCATTTAGAAATGAAAAATGTTTTTTATGCTATAGCTATAGTTATAGCTTTACGATGTTTTGTTAGAATATTTGAACCGATATTAGGGCCATTTGCGAATGATGGATTAGTTGATTTGATGTATGCGAGGCTAGGTTTCCCTCTAATTTATCTATTTTTCATACTATTGATACCAATTCTTGAAGAATTGTGTTTTAGAGGGGTTATGATGAATTATTGTTATTCCCTTAGTCGTAAGGGGTTAGTAATCACATCTCTGCTCTTTGGTATAATGCATGCCGTAAGTGAAAGTAATCAAGATTCATTTGTAAGAGCACTGTTATTTTATAGCATAATGGGATGGGGAATGAGTATGCCTTATTACAAAGGAAAGAAGATTGAGTATTCCATCTTAGTACATATACTTAATAATGGATTGGCTGTTTTGATGTTATAAATTCAGAAGCTGTTTATAACATCAAGTTATTTTTCTGATTAAGATAAAAGTCAGGCTAGCGTTCGCTGCCATCTTGATTTTCGACTTAGAAAACGCTATCATATAAATAAAAGGGGGTGTTGGTATGAAAAATTTAAAAGTACTTGCCTTGCTTGGTTTAGGCTGCTGCTTACTAGCCTGTTCTCGGCAGAAAGCTTCAGAGTCCCCTAAGTCTGGAAGCTCTGACTCTTCTTCTAAGGCTTCGAGCACGAGTCGAGCTAGCTCGAAAGCAGCTAGCAGTAGTCAATCTAGTGCTAATCAATCTAGCCCTAGTCAGGATTCGACTTCTGCGGAGTCAAAAAGCTCTAGTCAGACTAGTGAAAAGATCAGAGAAGAGGAGACGCAGCCTTCTAGCAAAGAAGCGCCTTCTCCAATCAGAAAGCGCCTGGAAGTTCCTATGCAGATCCAGCGAGCTTGGAATACTTGCGCACCGACCTCTGTCAGTATGATTCTAGCTTACAGAGGCGTTCAGGCTAGTCAGGAGGAATTGGCACGAGCGATGGGGACCGATGAGACCTTCGGCACCCATAATGTCAATGCAATCCGTGTCTTGAATCAATATTTATTTGGTTATGCGGAAGTGCCAGCAGGCCAAGCGGGCTATCATCTTGCTACAGTGACTAGTAGCGCCCTGAATTCTGAAGATATGCGACTCTTTAAGGAGCGCCTGCGCAAGAATATTGATGATGGCTATCCGCTCTACTATACGATTGATAATGCCTCCATCTACCCAGGTCATAAGGGTGAACACAATGTTGTGGGGACGGGCTATGAATTATCAGCAGACGGCAGTGATGTCCTTGCAGTTTATTACATTGATCCGTCTTACACCGTTCAGGATCCAATCTATGGAGGGCTGAAAAAGGTTACTCCGGAAGAATTATTGGCAGCTATGTGTGCTTGTCAGGAACCAAATTACGCTTGGTAAAGAAAAAACGAGATCTTTTGATCTCGTTTGATTTAATTCGTAAATTAATGGCGTTTCTTTCTCCGAACAGTGCGATAGCCTTGAATAACCATGAGACTCAGGACTACAGCAAGTGAGAAAGATAGAAAGGTGCTCATTTTTGCAGACAAAAAAATAAAGCTAAAAAAGACTGTCAAAATACAGAATAAAGCAATATTTATAAAGAAAAATAGCTCACGTAATTGTGATGCTGATTCTGCTTGGGGCAGGTATTCTTGATAGGATATTTCCTTAGTTTGTTCTGTCGAATCATGCAGTGGCGCTGATTCAAACTGTTTAAAATCTCTTACAGCCATTGTCTCTCTCCTAGTAGTACCTTATCATTCTATCATGTTTCTATGATTAGATATATTACAAGATAGTTACAAAACGAATAAAATCGAATTAAGAAATCATAATTCCTAATTTTTTGGTATAATAATGATATGAAAAAGATAATTATTACAGCAACAGCTGAAAGTATAGAACAAGTTCAAGCCTTATTGGAAGCAGGAGTAGATCGTATTTATGTCGGTGAGGAAAAATACGGCCTTCGTTTACCGCATAACTTCACTCATGACGAATTAAATCGTATTTCTCAAATGGTTCATCAGGCAGGAAAAGAAATGACCGTTGCCGTCAATGCTTTGATGCATCAGGACATGATGGACCAGATCAAGCCTTATTTGGATTTTCTTCAGGAAATTGAAGTGGACTATATCACCGTTGGGGATGCAGGTGTATTCTACGTCTTGCAGCGGGATGGTTATAAGTTGAAAACGATTTATGATGCTTCGACTATGGTTACCAGCAGCCGCCAGATTAATTTTTGGGGCAAGAATGCTGGGGTATCAGAAGCTGTTTTGGCGCGGGAAATTCCATCGGCAGAACTCTTTAAAATGCCAGAAATTCTTGAAATTCCAGCAGAAATCCTTGTTTATGGTGCGAGCGTTATCCACCACTCTAAACGTCCGCTTTTGCAAAATTATTATAACTTTACCCACATCGATGATGCGAAATCAAGAGAGAGGGACCTCTTTCTTGCGGAACCGAGCGATCCTCAGAGCCATTATTCAATCTTTGAGGACAAGCATGGGACTCACATTTTCGCCAATAATGACTTGGACTTGATGACTAAGTTGACAGAATTGGTTGACCACGGATTTACTCATTGGAAATTGGAAGGTCTCTATACTCCTGGTCAGAATTTTGTTGAGATTGCAAAGCTCTTTGTTCAGGCAAGGGAGTTGATTGAAAAAGGTGAATTTAGCCATGACCAAGCTTTCTTGCTAGATGAGCTACTTCACAAATTGCATCCGAAGAATCGTTTCCTTGATACAGGATTTTATGATTACGATCCAGACATGGTGAAATAGACAGGATTTTGCTGCCTTTAGCTAAGTGGGCATCACCAAAAAGCTATTTGCTCACCAGAAACGTTTTAAGAAAAGGCACAGATGAATCTGCGCCTTTTTGAGTTCTCATCTATAAAAGTGGAGTGCTGGTTATGATTTCCAATAATCATAATTGTAGGTAGCTAGGATCATTTGCGTAATTTCTTCAGGCTCTTCCTGAGCTCCGCCGGCTATCCAAAGAGAAATGATCCCCTCAACACTGGATAGGAAGATTTCCAAGGCGTATTTCTGAGGGATGTGGAAGTTCTCCTCTAAAAAACGCTGGGTAGCATCCTTTTGCCTATCACTCAGAATGATACTGGTTATGAACTCTCGAATAGCCTCCCGAAAGTCAATATAATGGCTTCTGGTCAGGGCATTGATCAGACGTTCATTAGCTCGCAGTATATTAAATTTTGCTATCATGAACTGTTTGGAATATTCGCCTTCTTCTTCAAAAAGACTATAACTATAAAGTTGAGAAATGATGTCGCTTTTGAGGCTATCAATCATCTGATATTTATCTTGGTAGTGGAGGTAGAAGGTGCCGCGATTAATCCCTGCCCGCTTGCAGAGCTTGCTGATGGAGATAGTATCAAACCTTTCCTCTGACAGTAGCTGAATCAAGGCTTCTTTGATGTCTTCCTTGGTACTAGTTTTCCGTTTCTGGATCATTTTTTCTTCCCTTTTTACTTAAATCAACACTTTGTTGATTTTTGATTATTGCTTTTTGTCTAAGCTCATTATATAATATCTGTGATTTAGAATCAACACCTTGTCGATTTAAGGAGATGGGGTTTGAAAAGGAGAGAAGCGATATGGCTTATATTGAAATGAAACATAGTTTTAAACGTTATCAGGTAGGTGAGGCAGAAATTGTTGCCAATAACGATATTTCTTTTGAGATTGAAAAGGGGGAACTGGTCATTATCCTAGGTGCTTCTGGTGCAGGCAAGTCTACGGTGCTCAATATCCTCGGAGGTATGGATAGCAATGATGAGGGAGATATCCTGATAGACGGCCAGAATATTGCCGACTACAATTCCCACCAGCTGACGGACTATCGTCGTAATGATGTGGGCTTTGTCTTTCAGTTTTACAATTTGGTGCCCAATCTGACGGCCAAGGAAAATGTTGAATTGGCTTCGGAGATTGTCAAGGATGCTCAAGATCCAGTAGCCGTTCTAACTGCGGTTGGTATGGAAAAGCGCCTCAATAATTTTCCAGCGCAGTTGTCAGGTGGGGAGCAGCAGAGGGTGTCTATCGCTCGGGCTGTGGCTAAGAATCCTAAGATTTTGCTCTGCGATGAGCCGACAGGGGCTCTGGACTACAATACTGGCAAGCAAGTGCTGCAAATCTTACAGGATATGTCCCGCAATCAAGGAGCGACAGTGATTATCGTGACCCACAATGCTGCCTTGGCTCCCATTGCTGATCGAGTTATCCGCATGCACGACGCGAGAATCAAGAGTGTTACAGTCAATGAAGAGCCGCAGGATATAAGTACATTGGAGTATTGATATGAAGAGAAAGATTTATTGGAAAGAT
>ERZ772764.1217-NODE-1217-length-16458-cov-5.796196_pt1 | contig 16458 bp, 19 predicted proteins | sample MGYA00512163_ERZ772764 | MGnify/ENA primary metagenome ERZ772764 (study PRJEB29015, sample SAMEA2737903) | human oral metagenome | biome: human oral; feature: human-associated habitat; material: dental | place: China | collected 2094 ... | reverse complement strand
GCTAGCACTTATAGAGCATTTTGGCCCGTAAGGCGGATTGGTTTGCTTTGATGCTATTTAAATTAATTGTCGGGTCCTTAACGTTAGCCTTTCTCAATAGGCTAAGGCAAGCGGCAATAAGTTTCTACTAGAGCACACACATTTATTATGGAAAACAAAGGTATCGACATTTTAGTCCGCTGCGTGGCTACGCTGGCGGTGTGGACGGCGCACGGTTTGGCTTGGATTATTCTGGCCGTGCTGCATATGGACGGCTGGCAGCCGTGCGCTAGTGCGGCCAAGTTGGCGTTTTATGCGCTGATGGCGGTCAGCCTGCTGGTGTTTACTGTTTTTTGCTGGCGCCCGGCCAAAATCTTGCGCACGCTTTGGGCACGGCTGCTGATTGCGGTGGTGTTGGCGGCATGGGTGCTGTTTGTGTGGCTGCTGCCGCATGGTGCGGCAGGCTGTGCGGGCGGATAAGGCACGGGTGTTGCCGACGCTTCTTTGCGGTTTTTGATTTTCAGGTAGCCTGAAACTGATCGAATTTTATTTCAAACGGGAAAATATAAAAGTGGAACAATCCAATACAATCCTTTATGCCGCCATCGCCGCTTTGGTGGCCGGCATCGTGCTGTTTGCCGTGAGCGGTAAAACGCGGCAGGAAAACGGCGAATGGAGCGGCGGCCTGCAATGGGGTTATCTCCTGATGATGGTGGGCTCGTTCGGCCTCTTGGCCAAGCTGATGAGCCTTACGGCGGTTTTGCTGCTGCTGGTGCTGTTTACCGGCGCGGTGTGGCTGTGGGCGCGTGCGGCACGCAAGCAGCGCAGGCAGCTGACTGATCACGCTGAAGCAGCGGAGCAAGACGACAACCATTTCCGCGATTATATGGGCAGCTTCTTCCCGCTGATTTTGGTGGTGTTCGTGCTGCGCACATTTGTGGCCGAGCCATTTCAGATCCCCTCCAGCTCGATGCGGCCGGGGCTGGTGAAGGGCGACTTTGTGCTGGTGAATAAGTTTAGCTACGGCATCCGCGTGCCGGTGTTGAACAATGTGCTGATTCCGGTGGGGCAGGTGCAGCGCGGCGATGTGGTGGTGTTCAATTATCCGGTGGAGCCGGACACCAACTACATCAAGCGCATTGTCGGCCTGCCGGGCGATGTGGTGGAATACCGCGATAAGGTGCTGACGGTAAACGGCAAAACCGAGCAGGATAATTTGGTGGGCAGCTACCAATATCCCGATGATTACAAACCGGAACGGATTTTGGAATCTTCCCGCTTTTCTGCCGATTGGGAAGGCCGTCATTTCGAGGTGTTGAAAAATGAAAGCGCGCCCACGGTTTCCATCCCTTACTTGGCCGAATCCGCCGATGATGCGGCCAAAAAAGGCTACCAAAGCGGTTTGCGCGACAATTGCGAATACGAGGCAGACGGCAGCGGCTTTAAATGCACCGTACCGGCGGGCAAATATTTCGCCATGGGCGACAACCGCGACAGCAGCGCCGATTCGCGCTACTGGGGCTTTGTGGACGACAAGCTGATTGTGGGCAAAGCGTTTTTCGTGTGGATGAACGTGGGCGACAGATCGCGTATCGGCAACACCATCCGTTGATGGAAAGGCAAACCGGCCGGTTGGCCGGTTTTTTCTGCCTATGCAAAAGGCTACCTGAAAGTTTCAGGTAGCCTTTATCCTTGTTGTAAATCAGATGGATATGGTGCCTTGCCTCAATCCTTGTGGCAACTATTTGGATTGATCCGGCTGGAGCCAGCGGAAGGCGCGGCGCAGTTCAGCGGTGCCGTTGGTTTCGTAGCAGCGGCCGTGGGCGAGGATGATTTTGTCGGGCTGCCAGGCGAGTATTTGTGCCAGGCTCTCGCGGGCGGCGGCGCGGTTGCGGAAGGTGGCGCGCCAGTCGGTCGGGGTTTTGCCGTCGGGCTCGGCGATGCCAACCCATTTCATTACCTGCGCCCAGAAGCGGCTGGGGAATTTGTTGGGCTCGAAGTTTTCGATGAGGTCGGTGAGGATCAGGGTACGGCTGGCGTGGTGGAAGAATACGGTTTCAGTCATGACCGGGCTGCCGAGGAAGGGGAGCTGGGCGATGTCGTCTGCCCATTGGGGCGGGGCGCTGGGGCTCAAATCGGCATCGAAGGATACGGCGATGCGCTGGGCGGCGGCGCGTTCGCGCACGCCGAGGCTGGCCCAGGCGGTGGCTTGGGGATAGTGTTTTTGCCAGGCGGGGATATGGGCGTAGTGGATGCGGTTGGGTGAGACGAGGTGGCGCACTTCTCCCAAGGCGTTGATTTGGGATAGTAACTCCGAGTGCGGCTCGATGGGGGAGTGGCACCAGAGGCCGCCATCGGCGAGGCGGATAACCGTCATACGGGTGCTGAAGGGGATGCTCAGGCCGAGCGGAAAGGCCATACGCACGATACCGCCGTCGGCAATCCAGATATTGCTGCCGAAGGGTTTGAGGGTGTGGAGCGGGCGGTAGAGGTGGATGGGGGCGGACATGGTGTTTCCTTTTTTCAGGTAGCCTTGGATGGGGCTACCTGAAATGTTTTATTACCGCTTCGTGCGTTTGGCGAAGTTCATCAGGCTCATCCCGGCCACCACGGCTGCGCCGCCAATCAATAAAGAGACGTGTGGCGGCTCGTGCAGCCAAAAGGTGGCGATGGCGATGCCGAATACGGGCACGAGTGCCATGTAGGCCGAGGCTGTGCCGACACCAAGCTGTCGGATGCCGTCGAAATACCAAAGATAGGCCAGCATGGTGGCGCCGAAAGACATGGCGGCAAGCAGAAGCCATACCTGGGCGGGCGTGTGCTGCAGGCTGTGGATGAACGCGCCGCCTTCGTAAAGCGCGGTTAGAAACAGCAGCATCAGTGCGCCGATGGCTACGGTGGTGGCGGTGGTGAGGAGGGGGCTGATGCCTTGTAGCAAAACGCGGCCGATGAGGGCGTAGCCTGTCCAGCACAGCACGGTGGTGAGCAGCAGGTATTCGCCCGTGCCGAGGCCGCCGGCCAATATGGATAGGGGGTTGCCGCGCGCGATGGCGGTAAGTGCGCCGAACACGGCCAAGGCCATACCGATCACTATGCCGCCATTGAGCCGTTCTTTAAACAGCACGGCGGCCAGCAGCAGCGTCGGAATGGGGTTGAGTGCCACCACGGTGGCGGCCTTGCCGGCGGGAACGTATTGCAGCGCCTGCATGAAAAACACGGCATAGCTGCATACGCCGAACGCCGCAGCCGCGGCCAAACCCGCCCATTGGCGCAGGGTGAGCCGGAGCAGCGGGCGCGTGCCTTCTTTCAGCAACAGCCAGCCCACCAGCAGGATGGCGGCCAGTATGAAACGCAGCGTGGCAGCCGTGAGCGGGGGCATGGATTGAACCACGGCTCTGCCCCATGACCAGTTTGCGCCCCACAGCAAGGCCATGCCGAGGAGCTGCAGGTGCGGGCGTAAAGAATGTGTGTGCATAAATATCCTGTGTGTTTGGTTTTTTAAGCTACTTTTATTAGAGGCTACCTGAAAGTGAGGTTGCCGCACAGAGGAGGCGGCATTTTTAATCTTAGGGTTTGTCGGCGGCGAACACCACGAAATTGTAGTGCTGGAAATAGAGCGTGGGCGGCAGGCCGGCGGCGGTGAGCCATTGGAATTGGCCGGACAGGGTGGCCATGCGGTCGAGTTTGATGCGCTCGAAGGCGGCGGTTTTGGCTTCGGCGGACAAATCGGGATGGGCGGTTACGTGCTGCCGCCAGTGTTCGGTATAGGCGGCTTCGGCGGCTGCAGTTTCGCCCAGTACTTGGTCGGCATTGATGAAGCGGCCGTTCGGGGCGAGCAGGCGGGCGATTTGGCGGAACAGGGTTTGCTTTTGCGGGTTGTCGAGGTGGTGGATGGCGATGGCGGAGACGATGAGGTCGAAGCCGTTTTCAGGTAGCCCGCCACCGGGTGCGAGCCGGGTGAGGTCTTGTTCGATAAAGTGGACATTTGGCAGGCCGCTGAAGCGTTCCCGCGCTTTGGCGAGCATCTGCACGGAGATGTCGGCCAGGATGAATTCGGCTTGGGGGCAGCGTGTGTGCACGAAGGCGCTCATCAGGCCGGTGCCCGCGCCGAGGTCGAGCACGCGGCGCACGTTGGGCACGGCTGCGGCGAGATCGGCGGCGGTTTGGTAGAAGAGGTCGAAACAGGGGATGAGGGCGCGGCGCTGGCTGTCGTATTGTTCGGATACGGCGTTGAACTGGCTTTGGAGGGTTGGGGGCATGGTTTTTCTCGGGCAGGCGGTTTCAGGTAGCCTGTTGGTGCATTGAGGCTACCTGAAAGCGGGTAGTGCGGGTTTCGGCGAGGCTGAAGCTATCGGCTCAGCCGTTTGCTTTATTCCACCCAAACCACGGTTTCGGCGGCATCGCGGCGTGGTTTGGGCTGAATATCGCGGGCGCGGTAGCCGAAGGTGGCGGCCACGGATACGCCGTATTCGGCGGGGTCGAGCAGTCCGGCTTGGGCGAGGATGTGTTCCATGGCGGCGTAGTCCATGCCCTCCACGGCGCAGGAATCTATGCCGAGCATGGCAGCGCCGGTGAGCATATTGGCCAGGGCGATGTAGCTTTGCTTGCTTGCCCAGTCAAATAGTGCGCGTTCGTCGCCGGCAATGGCGATATCGTGGATTTGGAAGCTGCGGTAGCGCTCGAGGGCGGCGGCGCGCTGTTCGGGGGTGAAGCCTCGCCGGTTCATCAGCTCGCTGAAAAAGGGGCTGTCGTAGCGGGCGTGTTTTTTTGCCAGCAGAATCACTAGGTGGCTGGCTTCGGCAATGGTGGCCTGCATGCCCCAGGCCACGGGCTTGATTTTTTCGCGCAGCTCTTGGTTTTGTATCACCAGAAACTTCCACGGTTCGGAGCCGACAGAGCTGGGCGAGAGGCGGCCGAAATCGAGGATGGCGGCGAAATCTTCAGCGCTGATTTTGCGTGCGGGGTCGTAGTAGCGGGTGGAAACGCGGCGGCGGAAAATATCGAGGGCTTGCTGGCGGGTGAGAATCATGACGGTTCCTTTCTATGGCGCTGCATGTTTATTGAAGGGATGATTGGTTTGGGCGGCGCAGAAACTGGCTCTATGTGTTTTTCAGGTAGCCTGTTTGTTTTCCTGATAACGGTGTTCGGGCATGCCGATTTGGCGGCTGACAGGGTTGTTTGCCAGATGGAAGAAGCCGTCTTCGATTTCGTAGAGTGGGTGGCTCCAAAAGGCGTGGTCGGTAGCGGCATCGGGGTCGGCTTGGGTGAGCCAGTTTTGCAGTTGTGTGGCCAGGGCTGTGCCTTGGTCAAAGTTGTAGCCTTGGGCGAAATCGGCTTTGAGCAGGAATACGCCAGACATCAGCCGACAATAAGTTTGCACAAACAAGGCTAGGCTGCTGTTAACCAATACCCACTCCTGCTCCCAAGCGTTTTCGGCGCGCGGCGAATACAGCCACACCGCATCATCTGCAGCCACCACGAAATAGCTGCCGCCATAGCCGTATTTGCCGAAGCAGCGGGCTTCGCCGCGCGGGGTTTGGATGGCGATGGTTTCATCGGGGAGACGGACGAAGTGGAAACGGGCTGGCGGATAGTCGGCCAGATAGGCGATGCCGTCTTTGAAAACAGTATTGAGGCCAGCCGGCTCTCCGGCGCTATAGGCAGCGGGGCGGAGGATGGAAATACGGTCGGCAGTGAGGGCTTGTGCTAGGTTCATGGCGGTGTTGGGGTTTGGCGTTGTCGATGGGCAGGCTACCTGAAAGCTAAGTTAAAACTAAGGTCTGGATTGGTTATGGCGGATGTGTTGTACTTTCAGGTAGCTTGTTTCAGCAAGGCTACCTGAAAATTTTGCTATGGATTTAACTGCAGTGAAGTTTTGCAGGAACTCAGCTTCGACTGAGCCGAAACTTCGCTTTCAGGTAGCCTTTTGCAGCTGAACTCCTCCTACAGTGCGGGCAGCCATTGGCTAAGGGTGTAAATCAGCAGGCCGACCAGGCCGCCGACCAAGGTGCCGTTGATGCGGATAAACTGCAAATCGCGGCCGATGGAAAGTTCGAGTTTATCGCTCATTTGGCGGCTGTCCCAGCTTTTCACTTTGTCGGCGATAAATTCGGCGGCGGCGTGGCGGTGGCGGCGCACCAGGCTGCGGGCGAGCAGGGCGAGGCGCACGTTGAGGCGGCGCAGCTGTTGCGGGGTGGCGGCGTGTTGCTCCAGCAGGTAGGTGAGCAGGCTGTTCAGCCGGCGGGCTGCGGCGGAATCGGGGCGTTGGGCATCGGCGGCGAGGCGGGTGGTGAGGCTTTGCCACAGTTGGGCGATTTGTTGTTGTAGCTCGGGGGAGTCGGCCAGGCGGCGTTTGGCCAGGGCGAGTTTGCGCTGCCAGGCTTCGGATTGGGCGAGCTCGCGGGCGAGGGCGCGGTATTGGCGGCGAAAGGCGGTGCGCAGCTCGTGCTGCGGGCTAGTGAGGGCGGCTTCGAGGTAGTTGTCGGCCCAGTCGAGGGCTTTTTGCGCCACCCAGCTGTCGATTTGGCCAACGAGACGGCCGCGCAGCTGGGCTTTGAGTTTGTCCCAGGTGTCGGGCTGGCTGGTTTCGATTTTTTCAGCCCAGGCGCGGAGGTTTTCTTCGAGCAAAACGCGGGTGTCGGGTTGTTTGATCCAATGGCGGATTTGGCCGAGCAGGGCGGTTTGCAGGTTTTCAGGTAGCCCTTGCTGTTCGAGCAGGAGCAGGGCTTGGGAGAGGGCGGTGCCGAGTTGTTTGCTGCTGCCGTGTGTGGCTAAAAAGGCGGCGCCGAGGCGGGCGGCTTCTGGCGGCGGGATGGTTTGCAGGGCGGCGGGGATTTGGCGGGCGAGGGCGGGCAGCCATTCTTGGCGGGTGCTGCTACGAGCCAGCCAGCGGCGCAGTTTTTCGGCGATGCGCAGGCGGTAGATGCGGATGGCGATAGGGCGCTCGGGCAGGAAGTTGGTTTCGATGAAGCGGCCGAGCTCGTCGGCAATACGGTTTTGGTTGCGCGGCAGGATGGCGGTGTGGGGGATTTTGAGACCGAGCGGATGGCGGAAGAGGGCGGTTACGGCAAACCAGTCGGCCAGCGCGCCGACGGTGGCGGCTTCGGCGAAGGCTTTCAGGTAGCCCAGCGCGGGGTGGCGCTGCACGAACAGCGCGGAAACGATAAACAGCAATACGGCAGCCAGCAGCAGGCCGCCGGCCTGGCGGCGGCTGCGTTGCAGCCTGGCGCGGGCGGCGGCTTCTCGGGCGTGGCCGGACAGGATGTTCATGGCTATAGGGCGCGCTCGGAATAGAGCGGCACTTTGCTCTCAGCCGACAGGCGTTCGATATAGGCCTGCAGCTTGGCGGGGAAGACGATGCCTTTCACCAAGGTGAGGTTGCGCAACACGGGGAAAATGATGATGTCTTCCATGCCGGGGGCGCTGCCGTTGAGATAAGGTTGTTCGCCCAACAGCGCGGCCAGTTCGGGCAGGGCGAGATGGATGCGCTCGAGATAGATGTTGGTTTCGGCCAGGTTTTGCTCGAAGCTGCCGATATTTTGCTCTTTTTTCTGCACGAAGTAGGCAATGGCTTCGGCAGTGGCGAATTCGGGCAGGGGCGGCTCGAGGCGCACTTCGCGCGGCATCACCAGATGATTGTAGTATTTGTTTACTTGGTCGAACCAAGCCTGCACGGCGGGGCGGATGGTTTCATCCAGTCGGGTTTGGCCGGCGAATTCGTCTACATAGCGCACGATATCGAGGCTCTCGCCCATGTGGCTGCCGTCCGGTTTTTGCAGGATGGGCACTTGTTTGGCGCCGATCAGCCCGATGGGCGTAGCTTCATCGTCGTTTAGCAAAATGATTTCTTCCACCGGCACGTTGCGCAGGCCGAAAATCATGCGGGCGCGTACGCAGAAGGGGCAGTGGTCGTAGATATAGAGCTTCATGGCGGTTTCCTTGGCGGGGTTTGATTTCAAACAGGCAGATTGTAGCACGGCGGCAGAAGGCTACCTGAAAGTATCGCGGATTAAAAAGGAGCCAACGCTATCGCATTCCTATTTCTATTCACTATATCTGCCAGCCAAAGCCGTTGGCTTAGCAGAGCCGGGCGAATGTTCAGCGGCACGGTTTGCTGTTAAAATCCGCTTTCTGTCACGAAACGGCAAAGCATCATGAGTATCGCCAACAATAAAAAAGCCTTTCACGATTATTTTATCGAAGACCAGCTCGAGGCCGGATTGGTGCTCGACGGCTGGGAAGTGAAAGCCGTGCGCGCCGGCCGCGTGCAGCTGAAAGAAAGCTATATCCACTGGAAAAAAGACGCGTTTTACCTGGTGGGCTGCCACATCACCGCGCTGCCCACCGCCTCCACCCACGTTAAGCCCGATCCGGTGCGCCAGCGCAAGCTGTTGCTCAAGCAGAGTGAAATCAACAAGCTGATCGGCAAGGTGGAACGCAGCGGCTACACCCTCGTGCCGCTCAACCTGCACTACCGGCGCGGCTACATCAAAATGGACATCGGCCTGGCCAAAGGCAAAAAACAGCACGACAAACGCCAAAGTATGAAAGAAGCCGACTGGAAGCGCGAAAAACAGCGGCTGCTGAAAAACCGCTGAGTTGCTTGTTTGCCCGGTTATTAAGGCTACCTGAAAACGCCGTGCCGCCAGGTTTCAGGTAGCCTGCCCCAGTAGGAAGCCCTTATGAAACAACCCTCCCTTTTCCTCCCCATCGTGCTGATTATTTTCGGTGCCGTTTGGTTTCTCAGCAGCACCGACATCCTGCCCACCACCGCCACGCTGCTGGCTCTCGCGCTGGTATTGGGCGGCCTTGCCCTGCTGCTGCTCGACGGCATCAACACCCAAAGCATCGTGCACGGCCCCATGCTGATGTATATCGGTGCCGCGGTTTACTTGCGCAACCAAATGTTTATCAATACTGCCCCGCTGGCCGCACTCGGTATGATGCTGCTCGGCGCACTCATGCTGCTCGCCCGTAGCGGCATCGTGCCGCAAAAATATGGCGCCCACGGCATCCCGCTGCGCCGCAAACGCCGCAACGGCGAACAGGAATAACATCAAGGCTACCTGAAAAAGTTTTGGCCTGGCAAAAGCCCGGCCAAGCTCTTGTTTTCAGGTAGCCCCTTACCGAAATTATTAGGAGAAACAATATGGCTATCATCATCAAAACCCCCGAAGAAATCGAAAAAATGCGCGAACTCGGCCGCCTGGCCGCCGAAGCCCTCGACTACATCGGCGATTTCGTCAAACCCGGCGTTACCACCAACGAACTCAACCAGCTGGTGCACGATTATCATGTCAACGTGCAAGGCGGCTACCCCGCGCCCCTGCACTACGGCAATCCCCCCTTCCCAAAATCCTGCTGCACCTCCGTAAACCACGTTATCTGCCACGGCATCCCCGACGATAAGCCCCTGAAAAACGGCGACATCCTCAACATCGACATCACCATCAAAAAAGACGGTTTCCACGGCGATTCCAGCCGTATGTATACCGTGGGCACCATCAGCCCGCAGGCGCAGCGCCTGATCGACATCACCCACCAAAGCATGATGGCCGGTATCGAAGTCGTGAAGCCCGGCGCCACCCTCGGCGACATCGGCTACGCCTGCCAGCAAATCGCCGAAAACGCCGGCTATTCCGTGGTGCAGGAATTTTGCGGCCACGGCATCGGCCGCAGCTTCCACGAAGACCCGCAAGTCGTCCACTACGGCAAAAGAGGCACCGGCCCCGTGTTGCAGCCCGGCATGATTTTCACCATCGAGCCCATGATCAACCAAGGCAAACGCCACCTGCGTATCCTCGAAGACGGCTGGACCGTGGTGACCAAAGACCGCAAACTCTCCGCCCAATGGGAACACGAAGTGCTCGTTACCGACACCGGCTACGAAATCCTCACCATCAGCCCCCGCACCGGCCGGCCCTAATCCCGCCCCATCCGGTTTGGCCCGGCCGGAGCAGATTCAGTTTCCAGCCGCGCCAGGCAAGCTAATGGCACTGATTTCATTGCCATAAACATCCGCGCTACCTGATTTTCACCGCACTTTCAGGTAGCCTTTTCCCCTTCGCCAAGCCCCGCCATGAACCGCACCTACCAAATCTTCTATTCCTTCTACACCGACGATGCCCACATCGACGGTGGCAGCCCCGTTACCGTGTCCGCTGCCGAGCTGCCCCAATATTTCAGCCGCCTGCAGCAGCACCACGACTTCCTCGGCATCATCGACCGGCACGACAACACCTTCCAAATCCTGCTCGAAGAATTCAGCGGCTTTTACTGGGGCGAAATCCCCGACCCCGTAAAAGTGGGCGCACACGGCCGCTTCTACAGCACCGAAGAAATGCTCGAACTGCTGGAGAACCTGCCCGCAGAATTCGTGCCGCAAAACTTCGAAGGCCTCAGCTTCCAGCCCTGGCAAGAATATTTTGAAGACACCCCCTACGGCAAAGAAGCCCAACGCCTGTTTGAAAGCAGCGGCGACACCGGCGAAATGGTGCGCACCGCCGAAGACATCTGCGAATCCTGCCGCCTCGGCGCATGGGACAACCTCTGCGACGACGGCCTCGCCCTCCTGCAAAGCGAACTCCCTGCCAGCCCCGCCGCCTACACCGAAATCAACTACCAGCGCCTCTGCCGCAGCCTCGATTGGCTCGAAGACCTCGTGGCCGAAAACGGCGCATTCGACGAAGACAGCATGGACGACTTGTGCGACATGCTGCTCGAACGCATCGTTGATCTCGACAACTACCGCCAGCCACGGCACTAGGCATAGCCCATCGAAAGGCTACCTGAAAACGCATATGGCGGGGTTTATGCCAGCCAAACCGCGAAAGGGCTACCTGAAAAATGTTTCAGGTAGCCTTTCTTGCAGGAAAGTTTGTGCGGTGTAGGGTGCGTGCCTCAGGCACGCACGCCGTTGCCCGTTATGCCAAGTTGCCGGTTATTCCCAAGCCACGTGCGTGCGTTCCGCACGCACCCTACACCCCACACAATAAGCAGGCTACCTGAAATTTATTTTTCAGGTAGCCTGTTGATCAGGCAGGGCGTAGGTTGGGTTGATAAACCCAATATTCCACTTTAATTTGTTGGGTTAAGCCTGCGGCTAACCCAACCTACTCACTACGGTTGTTGGTTGGGGAAGTGCAATAATTTCCGACGCTCCGGATGTACCCAGCTTTCAAATACGCAGGCTCTCCCGCTATAGAAATCGGGGTTGAACAAGTCGATACCGAAATGGTTGCAATAGCGCTCCACCATTTCTGGGGTGAGCCGGTCTTTGATGCGCCGGGCTTGGTATTGCTCCACTTCTTCAAAGGGTAGCGGCTCACCCTGTTCGACAAACTCCCAGCGGCTCACCCTGTTCGACAAACTCCCAGCGGCTTTCATGATGTGCCGCAATATAACGGCGGGGAAATTGATTGCACCAGCCTGTCCCTGTTGCAGAAAGCACTTTTTCTGCCCGCGTATAGTCTTCATAAAGAAATTGTGTTGAGCCTGGTTTGATTTTAGGAATATCCCGCACCAAGGTTACGGCTATTTCGCGCACTCCTAATTTCTCACATAAATAAGGAGGATCTGAATTAAGACAGGTGCCGTGCATACTATTATTAACATAAACGCACCAATTAGACTGGGTTTCAGAAACCATCACCTTGGAACGGTTTAGTGGCAACAGGCTATTCAATCGTTGCTCCCATGTGCCCCCGATATCAATTTTTTGTACAGGCACACGGCGGTCATTAACCACATCCCGTTTACGTTCCCATTGCACGATAAAATCAACCAGCTCGTCATAGGGGGTTTCGAAAAAGGCCATAAAATTGGTGGTGGGTGCATAGCGGTGGAGAAAGAATTCAGGATCACGCATGGTTTTGCCTTAGTTGTTGCGGGGCATAGGGCTACCTGAAAAATGTTTCAGGTAGCCTTTTTGTATTCCGGTTTGTCTTCCGGCTATGTGGCGCTGTTTTGTGCGGCTTCGTCTAAATCTTTGAGCCAGGATAATTTTTCGGCGATTTTGGCTTCGAGGCCGCGTGGCACGGGTTGGTAGAAATCGGGCTCGGCCAGGCCTTCGGGCATATAGGTTTCGCCGGCGGCGTAGGCGTGCGGTTCGTCGTGGGCGTAGCGGTAGGCGCGGCCGTAGCCGAGCTCCTGCATGAGCTTGGTGGGGGCGTTGCGCAGGTGGGGCGGCACTTCGGCGCTGCCGTGTTGCTTCACGAATTGGCGCATTTGGTTGTAGGCGGTGTAGCCGGCGTTGGATTTGGCGGCGGCGGCCAGGTAGAGCACGGCTTGGGCGAGGGCGAGTTCGCCTTCGGGGGAGCCGAGGCGTTCGTAGGTGTGGGCGGCTTCGTTGGCGATGCTGAGGGCTCGGGGGTCGGCCAGGCCGATGTCTTCCCAAGCCATGCGGACGATGCGGCGGGCGAGGTAGCGGGGGTCGGCGCCGCCGTCGAGCATGCGGCAGAGCCAGTAGAGGGCGGCGTTGGGGTGGGAGCCGCGCACGGATTTGTGCAGGGCGGAGATTTGGTTATAGAAGCTTTCGCCGCCTTTGTCGAAACGGCGGATTTGGCTGCCGAGGCTGTCGGCCAGAAAATCGGCGTTGAGCCGGTTGATGCGGCGGGTAGCGGCGGCGCGCAAGAGCTGTTCGAGCAGGTTGAGCAGGCGGCGGGCGTCGCCGTCGGCAGTTTGGATGAGCAGTTTTTGCGCGTCTGCTTCGAGGCTGAAGTTGCGGTATTCGGGCAGGGCGAGCACTTTGGCGGTGAGCGCGGCGAGTTCGTCTGTGGACAGGGCTTGCAATACGTAAACTTGGGCGCGGCTGAGCAGGGCGGGATTGACTTCGAAGGAGGGGTTTTCGGTGGTGGCGCCGATGAAGGTGAGCAGGCCGCTTTCCACATAGGGCAGGAAGGCGTCTTGCTGGGCTTTGTTGAAGCGGTGGACTTCATCGACGAACAAAATGGTGGCGCGGCCTTGCTGGAGGGCGATTTCGGCTTTGTTGACGGCTTCGCGGATGTCTTTCACGCCGGAAAATACGGCGGATACGGGCAGGAATTGGGCGTTGAAGCTCTGCGCGAGGATACGGGCAAGGGTGGTTTTGCCCACGCCGGGCGGCCCCCACAGCAGCATGGAGTGCGGTTGCCCGCCTTCCACGGCCACGCGCAGGGGTTTGCCCGCGCCGATCAGGTGTTGCTGACCGACTACGTCGTCGAGCGTGTGCGGGCGCAGGCGTTCGGCCAGGGGGGCGGCGGGGGTTTGGGCGAAGAGGTCGTTGGGCATGGCAGGCTACCTGAAAAGTGGTAAGGCGTTGGGGTGGATTTTATAGCAAATTCTGTGCGGCGGCTTCAGGGGGAAGGGGCGGGATGTGGTATGATGCGGCGCGATGGATTTCAGGTAGCCTTAAGCGCATTGGCTGCGAATACTGAAAGGCTACCTGAAAGCTGTGTTTCCGATTTTCTGAAAATAGCCCGGCACGGGCTGTTTTTAACGTTTGACTGATTTTTCCGTATGCGATTCCGTTTAGATTTTGCGGTGCTGTATGCCTTGCTGGCGCTGAATGTGCTGGTGTTTGTGCTGATGCAGCTGCCGGGTTTTGAATTTTTGCAGCTGGCCGGCCCGTTGTGGCCGCTTGAGCATCCGCGCTACCAATATTGGCAGTGGCTGAGTCATATGTTTTTGCACGCGAATTTCACGCATCTGCTGTTTAATATGGTGGTGTTGTGTTCGTTTGCTCCGATGTTGCTGCTGCGTTTCGGCCAGCGGCGCTTTTTGCTGCTGTATTTGCTGTGCGGCTTGGCCGGGGCGTTGCTTTATACGGGCTGGAACGAATACCTGATTGCCAACGGTGTGCGTAATGTGGCCGAGCAAATCGGGCTAGACGAGGCCACGGTGCGCTCGGCGCTGCTCTCCGGCGGTCTGCCCAATGTGCCCGACGGCTTGGCGATGGCGTTTTATACCCACCTGCTGGGCGCATCGGGCGCGGTATTCGGCGTGCTCGCGGCGTTTGCGCTGTGCTTCCCGGATGCGCCGCTCACGGTGATGTTTTTGCCGATGCGGATTAAGGCGAAATATTTGGTGCCGGTGGCGGTGGGGTATGAGCTGTTTGCACAGTTCGGCGGGGTATCGCTGTTTGGCGACAACATCGCGCATCTGGCGCACGTGGGCGGCGCGGTGTGCGGCGCGCTGTTAGCCTGGTATTGGCTCAGCCGCCGCGAGCCGGTGTCGTTTACCGATTCCGGTGCTTCGGATTTCAGGTAGCTTTTTTATACAAATCATTATTCCAACGGTGTTTTTATGAAATACATCAGCACGCGCGGGCAAACCGCGCCCAAATCTTTCAGCGAAGTTTTGCTTATGGGCCTCGCGCCCGACGGCGGCCTGATGCTGCCGGAGCGTTATCCGCAGGTGGATGCAGCCACGCTGCAACGCTGGCGCGGTTTGAGCTACGCCGAATTGGCGTTTGAAATCATGAGCCTGTTTATCGACGATATTCCGGCAGCCGATTTGCGCCGCCTGGTGGGCAACACCTACACCGAAGCCGTGTTCGGCACGCGCGAAATTACTCCGGTGCGCACCCTGTCCGACGGCATCAAAATCCAAGCCCTGTCCAACGGCCCCACGCTGGCCTTCAAAGACATGGCCATGCAGTTTCTCGGCCATGCCTTCGAATATGTGCTGGCGCGAGAAGGCAAATGCCTGAATATTATCGGCGCCACCAGCGGCGACACCGGCTCTGCCGCCGAATATGCCTTGCGCGGCAAGGCCGGCATTCATGTGTTTATGCTGTCGCCGCACGGCAAAATGAGTGCCTTCCAGCGGGCGCAAATGTATAGCCTGGCCGATGACAATATCCACAACATTGCCATCGAAGGCATGTTTGACGACTGCCAGGATATTGTGAAAGCGCTGCAAAACGATGCCGCCTTCAAGCAGCAATACAGCATCGGTACGGTAAACTCCATCAACTGGGGGCGTATCGTGGCGCAGGTGGTGTATTACTTTGCCGGCTATTTCCGCGCCACCGCAAGCAACAGCGAAGAAGTGAGCTTCTGCGTGCCCAGCGGCAATTTCGGCAACATTTGCGCCGGGCACATTGCCAAACAGATGGGTCTGCCCATCCGCCGCCTGATGGTGGCCACCAATGAAAACGATGTGCTGGACGAATTCTTCCGCACCGGTCGCTACCGCCCGCGCAGCGCCGCTAAAACCTATGTTACCTCCAGCCCGTCGATGGATATTTCCAAAGCCTCCAATTTCGAGCGTTTTGTGTTTGATTTATTGGGGAGGGACAGCGTTCAGGTAGCCTCTTTGTGGCAGCAGGTAGCCTCGGGTGAAGGTTTCGATTTATCTGCCGAGTTGCCGCGCATCCGCGACACCTTCGGCTTTGTGTCCGGCTCCAGCCGCCATGCCAACCGCCTCGCCACCATCCGCGCGGTGCAAGCCAGCGACGGCGAATGGCTCGACCCGCACACCGCTGACGGCGTGAAAGTGGCGCGCGAATTGCGCGAAGCGGGCGAAACCGTCATGTGCCTGGAAACCGCGCTGGCGGCCAAGTTTGCCGAGACCATCAGCGAAGCCGCCGGGCATGAGGTGCACCCGCCGCGCCCCACCGCTCTGGCCGGGCTGGAAAACCTGCCGCAACACGTTACCGTGCTGCCCAACAGTTCGGCAGCGGTGAAAAGCCTGATTAAGCAGGCCTTGGCTTAATTGGTCGGCAATAAACAGGCTAAAAAGGCTACCTGAAAAAATTCAGGTAGCCTTCATACCATTCGTTCTATCAAACGCTTCAGCCCGCGCGGCATTTCGCCGCCGCTTCGGCCACTGCCTGGGTGAGCTGTTGCGGCGATACTTCGCCCAGCAGGGTTTTGCGGTAGTTGCCGCAGGCCGGGGCGCGGATGACGGTGAAGGGCAGGGCACCGGTTGGGTTGCCCAAGCCGTGCATCCAGGCGGTGCTGTCATTGCCGGTGTAGCGCAGAATCGGGTAGCGCACCGGCACGCTTTGCAAAAAGCGGCTCACATCGGCAGGCTTATCCAACGCCACCCCCGCCATATCTACGCGCACACCGCGCCGTTGCCGTTTTTCGGCGGCATACCATTGCGAAAGCGCCGGCATCTCGCGCCGACACGGCACGCACCAGGTCGCCCACACGTTCACCACCTGCACCCGCTTCTGCGCGCCGGTGTCGAGCGAAGCAGGGCGGTTGTCCGCATGGTTCACCAAATCCGCGGCATACAGCGGGGCAGCGGCCAGCAGGGCGGCCAATCCAACATATTTTTTCAAAACAGGCTTCCAAATTGTGAAAACAAGGGCGTTTATTGTACGATATAGCGGCTTGGAATAGAAACGGCCGTTAGCCGATGCGGCTAGTTTTTCCGGCTGGGCGGGCTGGTTTTGCCATGCTTTATGTGCCGTCTGCGGCTGCATCGCCGCTTTGGATTTTTATAGTGAATTAAATTTAAACCAGTACAGCGTTGGCTCGCCTTGCCGTACTA
>ERZ772764.1211-NODE-1211-length-16501-cov-3.773501_pt1 | contig 16501 bp, 15 predicted proteins | sample MGYA00512163_ERZ772764 | MGnify/ENA primary metagenome ERZ772764 (study PRJEB29015, sample SAMEA2737903) | human oral metagenome | biome: human oral; feature: human-associated habitat; material: dental | place: China | collected 2094 ... | reverse complement strand
CGAAGGAAAGTCTATCAATGGAGATGCTGGAAAGAGAGTAAATAATTTTGAATAAAATGGAAGATATAGGAAATTATGGTTACACACTTTTTAGGACAATACCCAGATCCAAAAGAATTAGAGATTTTTAGGGCAAGGAGAATCAGTTATAATCCACAGAATCTTGAGAAAGATCAAGGCAAAGGTTTCAATCCGTCCTCTCCCGAAATATATTTTTCATATTATCATTTAAAGACAATTTCTCCCAATATTAAGATAGGGGAAAGCGTTCATACGGGTGATATTATAGGGACAACAGGTACTACTGGTATTCCTGGTGGAACTAAGGGGCCACATTTACATTTTGAAATTAAATCTCTCAATACTTTTAGGGATGGACTTAATAATAGATGTAATCCTGCATTCTATGTCCATTATACGCAAGAGGATAAAATTCCTCCTGCAGAGAAAGAAATACAAAGACGTAGAAAAGAAAATGGGAAGTATTAAAATATGAATAGCAGTATCCTTATGTAGTTATGTGCATTATTGCTATTAACATCTATATTGTTGTGTTACTACATGGTCCATAGGATATGGATCTTCAAAAAAGATAGGTAATAACTTTTTAAATTTTATAATGTATGAGTCAGAAGTGTTTTTTACTATTGATATTATTCACAATTAGTTGTAAGGGGATAAGCCAGAAATATCCAAGACAAACCCAAAATACTAAGGAGATAAAAGAACAAGTTCAATCAACACTTAAACTATCCTCAATGGAAGAGCAATTGATAAGAGATTATTACGAAATAGATGCCCCAGAAGGCATAATAGTGCAGCCAAATGATATGCAGGTGAAATGTACAGACCTGGCTGTACGTCTGATTTGTCAGGAACTTATAAGAAGTGGGTTCAAGCCCCTTCCCTCCGAGGAAGCCTATAAAAGGATATACCGGATATTCGGAGTCGATTTGAACAAACGTTCCGAAGAACTAATACAGGATGGTTTCTGGAAATATGCGGATGAAGGAAATTCAAAAGAACGAAGTATGCAAAAGAATATCATGGCTTTAAAAACGGTCCCTGGTGGTCAGACTTTTGGAATCTTTTGGAATTTACAGACGTTCGTACCTCAATATAATTGTATTATTCTTTCCCCCTCACTTGGTCAAGTTGTTACCATAAAAGGAACCGTCAAAGGTGTTGATGGGGAGGAATACATGGATACAGAGAAAGGCAAGATTGTCTATTCCTTAGATAAGAGTATCTTTTACAGAAACCAGTTTATCTTCCACAACAGTAAAGCTGCACTCACTTGGCTTATGAATAATGATAAGGACTTCCTTCGTGAGTTATTCCTGGAATACGGCTATGACAAGTCTGATGTGATCAACAAAATGATGATAGACGAAGTGAAAGAGGAAGGAGAACTCCCTATAGGGAAAGATTACAAGGAACTCTTTGTTTCAAAAGGTGCGGATGGGCGGCTTCTCATTCATCAAGGACTACTGCAGTATATGTTGAAACATGCTGACAGGAAGAATCTGTATTACTGTATGTTAGATGAATATTTATCATCCTTGCTGGACTTGGAAAATGTACCAGAATTTGATGACTTGACGAAGGAAGAAAGATATAAAGCTGGTGCATATATCGGGTATTATTATGGTCTGATGTATGAGAAGTGTATAGGGACACCTTGTGATAATGAAGGTTTTGGATATGCCCTGTACTATCAGAAAGACTTTATTTCATACATCAAGAAGAAGAATTACTTCCACCTAAAGGATTTCGATAAGATAATACAAATTCAATATGACCGGTATCAGGAAGGAGTTGAGATAGAAAGTCATCGTATGTCTGGTGAGTAGTATAATATTTTGCTATTCTTTGACGTTATGAAGATGTCGTATATATATCACTATTCTATATTATCTGAAGGGCTGTTGCATTGAATATTCTGAATCGTAATAAAGTTCATTCTGTAAACAGCTGTTTATGTACGAATGATAGAGGGTAAAACAAGTTCTATAGATATTTACCGTATCAATGACGATGGAGAGCCCTATCAGTTGAATTAAAGCCGTTGCTTCGTGGATTTTCAGTAGTAGTCAATCGTCCAATGGAAATGTAATTAGGCGTAATGGACATTTGCTTTCAACGTGGCAAAAAATAACCAAGAAAAACAACAAAACCTTTTTCGTATTTTACAAAAAATAGATTACCTTTGCTTTCGAATAAGGTGTTTCTTATCCACAACACCATAAATTACAGACCAATAAATAAAAAATTGTATTATGACTTACAAAGAATTATCCATGAAAAAGTTTTTAAAGCTGCATGCGAAGCTGGTGCTGAAAGGAGCTGTTGTATTGTGCTGTGCCATTTTTAGCGCGTGTTCAATGCCTGTACTCGAATTTGAAAAAAAGGATTTGGCAATTACAAATCTTGACGGCAAGACCATTCCCATAACAGTTGAGCTTGCCCGCTCACGCCGAGAGATGACAAAAGGCTTTATGGGTCGCACAAATATTCCCGATGGAACGGGCATGCTTTTTGTGTTTAAAACAGACCAAAAGCTCGCTTTCTGGATGAAAGACACGCCTACGCCCCTTTCAATCGCGTTCATCAGTGCAAGTGGCGAAATATGCGAAACACGCGATATGGCACCGTTCAGTGAGGCAAGTGTAGAGTCGTCGCAACCAGTGCGCTATGCGCTCGAAGTGCCTCAAGGCTGGTTCAAGAAGAACAACATTGGGCCGGGATGTTCTATAAAGCTGCCATAACCGAGGCTGACGACCCCTGCCGCACAAACGCAGCAGACCAATTGGCCTGCGGTGAGCTGACAACCCATGGGGGGTGGCGTAGTAATAGGCCAGTTCGGGATAACAATGGATACCATTTGAGTTATTCAATAAGGAATGATGCTGTGCAAATAACAAGCCAAGTGTTGTCTTTTGCGTAAGTTTGCAATGCGCAAACAACCTCAAAAGGGTTGTTGACGTAGCAATGGCAACAGAGATATTGGTGCTGCTCATAACGACAATTATCTTATCCCGAACTCGCGTATAAATGAAATTAATCCCCGAAATCCTTGTATTTTTTGGGGATATTTCATATCTGACCCTTGACAAGGAATCGTTGTAATCAACTCACAATTGAAGCGTGACAAAACTTTCACTACTACTTGTGTAATTCGAAATAATTTCCGAATTTTATCCATGTGTAAGGCTTCAGTAGGAATTTAGTGGGGATACACAAATAATGGCTCTGTAGAAATGTCATTAACAAACTTCTTTTCATACCATGTAATTATCTAAATATTCGATTTTATAACGATTTCAAACCACTCCGTTAGTTGATTGTTAGGATTCTGTAACTCGGTACGGATTTCTTTAATGGCAACCCACCTATAGCATCCTACTTCCGATTGGTTTATTACCAATTATCAATCTGAAAGCATATTGCTATACCAAGGCAAAGATTACCCAACAGCTTGTTTCTATAGTCATTTCTGCGTGTATCGTATGCTTTCAGTAGATAGAAATCATCACTTACCGAAGCCATGAGGGCTATCCTTGGAGTGATATGATACTTAAAGCCTGCACCGATAGAAAAGAACAAATTGAAATCCGATTGCTCGTCAGCTAACGAATACTTCAAGTTTGTGTCTGTGCTTTTCTTACGAATCATCCCGAAGCTACCTAAACGCAGATTAATAAAAGGTGAACACCTCTTGTCAAATAGAAAAAAATGTGTACTCACATAAACGGGTATCGTTGATAGGCGATATTGCTTGTGATAGCTATATCCAACACCAGCACCTATTGTTAGGTTCTCGTTCAGAAACTTCTCGTGCATATAGTTGAGGGAGCTACACTGGATTTCATAATCGCAAAGTCCAAAACCGCTTGTCAAGCTGACAACATTCAGACATCCGTTACCGGGAGTATAGGATGACTGAGCTTGTGATACCGCCGGAACTGCTAACAGTGCTATAAGCACCGACTTAAAAAACTTTCCATAATTGTTGCCACACATGCATCCATTATATAACTATCAGGGTGATGTCCCGAGGTTTCTATTTACAAAGATACCTATTTAAAATTAACACTATTATAATTTTCGTTGTAATTAAACGACATTAACACAACAAAGTAAAGATCTCAAGATTCTGATTCATATATCATCGCTGTGATATGAATAGTATTGTTTGGAGTGAGAATACCAGTATTATTTGAGCGATATTATCACATAACCACTTCCTTTACACAAAAGGACAATATAATCTTTACTCTTTAGAAAGTTGGGAATAAGGTATAGGAGAAAGAAAATATTTGCTGTTTCGTTTTGAGGTTTAGGAGATTTTCTCTAATTTCGCAACCTAAGATGAGAAAAAATATGATATCATTTGAAAGCGACTACAACAATGGTGCCCATCCATTAGTGCTGAAACGGCTCATAGACACAAACAAGACAAAGACTCTTTCGTATGGGTATGATGAATATAGCGATGCTGCTAAAGAGAAAATCAAGGTTGCTTGTGAGAATCCTGACGCACAAATATGGTTCCTTGCAGGTGGTACGCAGACCAATGCTACAGTCATTGACTCCATTCTGCACACTTATGAAGGAGTGATAGCTGTGGATAGTGGGCACATTGCAACGCATGAGGCAGGTGCAATAGAGTTCACGGGGCATAAGGTTATCACGATTCCTGGTAAGGAAGGGAAGATGGAAGCAAAGACATTAGACCAATTCATGGATGATTTTCTGCATGATGATAATGCTGCACACTCCGTCTATCCAGGTATGGTTTACATCACTATGCCAACAGAGTATGGCACGCTTTACAGCGCGAAGGACTTGGATGATATCTATCAGGTTTGTCAAAAATATCATATTGCACTCTATGTTGATGGTGCCCGACTTGGTTACGGGCTGACAGCTCCTACGAGTGACATCACGCTTCCTTACCTTTCACGCCATTGTGACGTCTTTTATATTGGTGGGACAAAGGAGGGAGCGCTCTGTGGAGAGGCAGTTGTCTTCACACATAACAATGCTCACGAGCACTTTTTCAATATTGTTAAGCAGCATGGAGCGCTCATGGCGAAAAGTAGACTGATTGGTTGTCAGTTTGAAGCACTCTTTACTGACGACCTTTACTTCACTGTTTCGCGTCATGCCAACAAGATGGCAGAACGCATGAAACAGCTTTTTAAGCGTAAAGGGTATGAGTTTTATATTGATTCCCCAACCAATCAGCAGTTCATTATCCTGCCGAATGAGGAGGTGAGTCGCCTTGCAAAAGAAGTGATTTTCACCCATTGGGGAAAATATGATGAGCATCACACAATCTGTCGGTTTGTTACTTCGTGGGCAACGACAGAAGAAGAGCTGGCTGAATTGGAGAGATTATTAGGTTAAGCATCAACTTTGTGGAATTGTCTTTACATGGGTCTGTGTTAAAGAATCAAGCGCTATAACGATTTTCATAGTAGAGTTATCTCAAGGTCGTATCATCATCGAAGACAAAAGAGAAGAGAACTGCAGCTTTATGTCGCAGTTCTCTTCTCATTATATGTGCCATCTAATTGTACACTTTGCGTATATTCGCGCTACAATTAGAGGTTAGGATTCATTGCTTTCCACTGATCAACAGCAGGAACGATGCCCAATTCTACGATTTCATCGCGCATTTTGCAAAGATGCTCATAAGACTTTTGCAAGCCTGCCATCTCTTCTTCTGTACCTGTTGGTGCAACAAAATGAACACCAGTCTTATCAATTGTAGTTGGCATAGCCATCATAACATTCTTGAAGCCCAACTTATCGTTGTTTACATAGCAACCTGCAGGCAATATGAATTCCTTACCGCCCATTGCTGCTTCAATCATTTTTACTGCGTTGTAAGCAGGACTCTGGAATGAGCTGCGACCACGAAGTTTGATGATGTTCGAACCTCCTTGCACTGTGTGGTGTTTGATTTCTTCCCAACGCTCAGCAGAAAGGTTCATATCACTCAACGGCTTGCCATCGACTTTCACTTGAGAAGCGAACACAGCCATCTGCTCACCATGCCCACCATAGGTGTGTGCACCAGTTACTTTGTCTTGCTGTACACCAAACTCTTCGGCTAAAGCCTGCTGCAAACGGGTTGAATCCAAAGCAGCTAACGAGGTGAGTTGGTTGGGTTTCAAACCTGAATGAATCAAAGTTGTTAAGGCTGTTACATCAGCAGGATTGAAGATTACGACTACATGCTCTACATTAGGACAATATTTTTTAATATTATCGCCAAACTCAGCCGCAATCTTGCAGTTGCCCTTCAGCAGGTCTTCACGTGTCATACCCTCCTTACGAGGCGCACCACCTGAAGAAATAATGTACTTAGCACCCGTGAAAGCTTTCTCAGGGTCAGTTGTATAACTGAGCTTAGCACCTGGGAATGCGCATTGTGCCATTTCATCATACACGCCATGCACACCTGGTTCGAAGATGTCATAAAGACAAATGTTAGGTGTAAGACCGAGCATTAAAGCACTCTGTACCATGTTTGAGCCAATCATTCCACCAGCTCCTACGATGACAAGTTTGTCGTTTGATAAATAATTCATAATTTAATTTGATATTTATTGAGATAAAATTTTATCCTTTTGCTTGTCGCAAAGTTAATAAAAAAATGATGATTGATGTTGTTTCTTATGGGTTTATTTGTTGTTAATTCTTAAAAGCCATACCTTTGCAAAGTAGAATTAGCAAAATAGAATAGGGTTATGACAATAGCAGAACGATTACAGGCATTGCGCGAAGTGATGCAACAAGAACATCTCAGCGCATTTATCTTTCCCAGCACCGATGCGCACCAAAGTGAATATGTGGCCGATTTTTGGAAAGGGCGGCAATGGATTTCAGGCTTCACGGGCTCTTCAGGCACCATTGTAGTGACGCAAAATGCTGCAGCACTTTGGACAGATTCGCGTTATTTCATTGCTGCGGAAAAACAATTAGCAGGCACAGGCATTCAGCTTATGCGCCTACGCCAGCCCGAAACGCCAATGATGACGGCATGGATAGCCACACAATGTCTGCCGGGAAGTGAAATTGGTATTGACGGAACGGTGTGGAGTTATGCTGACACCGAGCAGCTCATAGCCGATTTACGTGCGGCTGGCGGCATGACCTTGCGTGTGAATTTCGACCCACTTCAGCGCATTTGGAAAGACCGTCCTGCACTGCCTAATGCTCCCATCGTGTGTCAACCTCTACAATATGCGGGTGAGACTACAGCCTCAAAACTGCAACGAATACGAGAGAAGTTAGCAGAGTTGCATTGCGACGGCATGCTCATCTCGGCCTTAGACGACATTGCTTGGACGTTGAATCTCCGCGGAACAGATGTGCACTGTACCCCTGTTTTTGTAGCTTACTTGCTACTCGAAAATGAAAAGAACACGCTCTTTGTGGCGGATTCGAAACTAAGTCCTGAAGTACGTGCCTACCTTGAGAGCGAACATATCGCTGTGAAACCTTATGATGCCATTGCAAGCCATCTCAAGAAAGATTATTTCGCCTATAACCTGCTACTCGATCCACACGAAACCAATAGTTATCTTGTTGCTTGCGCCAAGCCGAATGTGGCACAAATTGTTTTTCGTTCCTCCCCTATTCCACGGATGAAAGCGATTAAAAATGCGGCCGAAATAGCCGGCTTTCACGAAGCGATGCGCAAAGATGGTGTGGCAATGGTGAAGTTTTTGAAATGGGTTGACGAAAATGTTGCCCGAGAAGCACTCACAGAACTTTCACTCAGCCAAAAGCTTCACGAGCTACGTGTAGCACAACCGCTGTTTAAAGATATCTCATTTGACTCGATTGTAGCCTACGAAGCGCATGGAGCCATCGTGCACTATACGCCTACAGCCACAAGCAACGCGCGCATAATGCCCCATGGATTTGTGCTGATTGACAGCGGTGCGCAATATCAAGATGGGACGACCGACATCACTCGCACCATTGCCCTTGGCCCCATCTCCGACGAGCAGACACGTATTTATACCCTCGTATTAAAGGCCCATATTCAACTTTCACTTGCTGTATTCCCTCAATACGCCTGCGGTACGCAAATTGATGCTTTAGCACGCGAGCCACTTTGGCGTGCAGGCTACAATTTCCTTCACGGCACAGGGCACGGCGTAGGGGCCTACCTCTCTGTACATGAAGGACCACAACAAGTGCGAATGGAATATAATGCTACATCTTTAGAAGCAGGTATGACCATCACGAACGAGCCAGGTATCTATGTAGAAAATGCTTTTGGCGTGCGCATTGAGAACACGATGCTCATCGAACAACACAGCCAAACGCCTTTCGGCACATTCCTTTGCCTCAAACCCCTCACATTATGCCCCATTGACACGCGCCCCATTTGCACACAGTTACTCACCAACGAGGAACTGCAATGGATCAATGATTATCATCAACACGTTTACAAAGCCCTCTCTCCTACTCTCAACGATGATGAACAGGCATGGTTAGCCAAAGCAACAGCACCCATTTCGGTTTGCTAAATTTTTAAAAATAGTACTGCACATCGGTCTTGCCTGATGAATTTTCCGTAATTTTGTAGGCGCAATAAAAAGAAGCGTTCAAGTGAAACGTATATTCCACCCTCATATTACACCTGTAGCTAAAGCTGCATTGGTGCTGTTTGTGTTGCTGGCAGTCTATTATTTCTGGACATGGCAGCCTCTCTTTGGTCTCATAGCGACACTCGTTGCGGTGCTCGCCACAGACCGTGCGCTCCATACAACTTACGTCTTTGCGCAAAACAGCTCAGGTGTAGAGGAACTTATCATAACCCATGGTCGCCTTTCACGCAGCCGCGTCATCCGTGTTTCGGACATCGTGAGAATAACACCTATGCGCACAGCCTTCGGTCTTAGCCGTTATCTGCTGCTACACTATGGCACCCACCATCTGCAAAGCGTGCAGCCCGATGATGTGGAAGGGTTTATCCAAGAATTAAAGAAGCGACAATGAAACGCATAACCTATCTCCTTCTACTCTTTCTTTTTGCCCACATCCCTACCTTTGCTCAGGTAGACAACGATTCGATTGAAGAAGACGACATCATTCAGCACGCAGACTCGGCACTGCTCAACATGCTCGTCCCCGACTCTATCGTGCGCCCTTGGCCCGAAAGTGTGCAGCATCAGTTGCAACAACTCATGCAAAGTGACATGTTACAAACCTCGCAGGTGGGACTGATGGTTTACGACCTCACGGCCGACAGCGCACTCTTTGCTTACAATGAGCGCCAACTCATGCGCCCTGCCAGCACCATGAAACTACTTACAGCCATTACAGCCATCGACCATTTGGGAGGTGACTACCAGTTTAAAACAGAGTTGTGCTACACTGGGAAGATTGAGAATCGAAAGTTAACGGGCGACATTTATTGTGTGGGAGGGTTCGACCCACGGTTCAACACCGACGATTTGCATGCTTTTGTCGAGGCCATTCAGAAAATGGGCATCGACACCATTGAGGGGCACCTCTACGCAGACAAAAGCATGAAAGAAGCGAAAGACTTTGGTGAGGGCTGGTGCTGGGACGATAAAAATCCAGTGCTCTCGCCCTTACTAATTAGTGGTAAAGACACGTTCATGAGTCGTTTTCTCAATGCACTCATGGCAGCTAACATTGTTGTCGATGCACCTATTGACGAGAAGACTAAACCAAACGATTCCTACTGCATTGTGAATCGTTTCCACACGATGGATCAAATTCTCATGCGCATGCTCAAAGATAGCAATAATCTCTACGCCGAATCCATGTACTATCAATTAGCGGCAGCTACAGGAAGTCGCCCCGCCACAGCCAAGCATGCACGCGAAGCAGAAAGAGTGCTCCTGCGCAAGGTGGGGCTCAACCCAGCGAACTATAGATTGGCCGATGGTTCGGGGCTCTCGCTCTACAACTATCTGTCGGCCGAAGCCGAAGTGAAGCTGCTGCGCTACGCCTACCAAAACGAGAACATTTTCCACCACCTCTATCAAGCCTTACCCATTGCTGGTGTCGACGGCACTCTGAAGAAACGCATGCGCAGCACCTTTACGCGCAACAACGTAAGGGCAAAGACCGGCACACTAACGGGCATTAGCAGTTTGGCGGGCTATTGCAAGGCGGCCAATGGACACTGGCTCTCTTTCGCCATCATCAATCAAGGTGTGATGCATGCACGCAACGCCAAAAACTTCCAGAACCGCGTGTGCACCATTCTCTGCGCGCCTAATTGATGTTCTGAGGAATTTCATCAATGGTTTTCACGATGGAATCGCCTGTAGGCAGATGGAAGAAGCCCACGCGAATGACATGCCCAAAGTCGGCATTGCCACGCACACGCAGATGCACAGCTTTCCCCAACAGCAGCGTGTCGCGCCGAGACGGATAGGACACTAATTGCAAAAGATGCTTTGTGCTGCCATCGCCCACATAGAAAATATCGGCACTGTCATGCGTGACGACGGCCACAGAATCGCATGGAACGACTTTCTTTTTTGCGGCAACAACCGGTTCAAACACTTGCGCCGCAACCGTATCGCCCAACGGTTCCTCTTTTACAAAGCGACACGAAACGGCTGAGCACATCAGCAAGAGAAATCCGGTAAAACCTATTAATAATCTTTTCATATCTGTTCAATTCATTTCTTTGCGCGAAACTCTTTCTCGGCCAGCACAATAAGAATATCGCCATAGGTGATGTGCTCGGGACAATGCTCTTTGAGTACCTTGCGCTCCGCCGATGTGCCCAAGCGTTCAACAACAGGATTGACACAATCGTAACGTTCCTGCCCGATGATCGCAATTGCCGACAACTCACCCTGCGCCACATAATGAGCCAGATGGCTCTCAATGGTCGAAACCGTAAGACCGCGCTCCACGGCAATATCGCCAATGGTCTTTCCTTCCTCAAACAACTGTCGCGTTATTTCGCGCGTATTCACTTTTGCAGGCTTCTCCGCTTTCGGCTTTTCAGTCGTGCGTTGCCGCCGCCTCTTGGTTGGCTCGGGAGAGGATTCCACCTCGTCAATCGCCTCCAAGAAACACTTTTGACGCAACTTTAAATAGCTCTCCGCCTGGAATCCGGCTTTGAGAATAGCCGTCAACAAATAATATTTGCTCAGGTAAGCCACACGCAGTTCGGCATAAGTCGTCTGCAAACGCTCCACCCCCTGCTTATTTCCCACTTTTGCCTCTTTCGTCTGTGCCAAAAGCGGACGCAAATAAGTATTGAGCTGCGCGATGAAGTAGCCGACACTTTTCTGCATGCGCTCTACAAACGCTTCGTCTTGCAAGGCTTCGAAAGACTGTTGCGCAATAAATCTCAGCCACTTTGCAGCCACATCAGCCACCTGCGTTTGCATGCTTTGCAATGTGGCTTTGTGCAGCATTTGCAGTTTGGGATAGGCATGCAACCATTCGATAGCCGCCCGATTGAGCGCTTCCTCGGCCTGCATGAGGTCGCGGAAATTAAATAGTTCCAACAGCTGCTGCCGATAATAATCTTGCTTCAGGTAAGGCAACTTCACAATGCTTTCTTTGGCCGCATGCTCTTGCTGTTCGATATAAGCATCCACCCGATGGTCATTCATGATGGCATGGGCGTGCAAGGGCGAAGCCAACACCAGCCCTTCGAGCGTCTTGCAGCGACTGAGCGCCACATAAACCTGTCCCGAAGCAAACGAAGCGCCCGCATCAATAATGGCATGTTCGAAAGTGAGTCCCTGACTCTTATGAATAGTAATCGCCCAAGCCAAGCGCAGCGGATATTGCGTAAAAGCACCTTGCACCTCGGGTTCAATCTCTTTGGTTTTTTCATTAATCACATACCGCGTGTTCTCCCACACTTGCCGTTCCACCGAAATATCGAATTCGTCGCCCTCGCAATGCACCATGATGCAATCATCATCAATCGCCTTCACCCGACCTATGCGCCCATTATAATATTGATGAGCCGGCGAAGCGTCGTTGCGCACAAACATCACTTGCGCACCTTTCTTCAACACCAAGTGCTCGCTCGTGGGATAACTATACTCCGGAAACGTGCCCCTTATCTCGGCTGCAAAGCAAAATGCGGGTTCTTCTATGGCCGCCAACTGTTGCTCATTGTAATGGTCGGCCATGGCATTGTGCGTCGTCAACCGAATATAGCCCGCTTCCTTCGGCGGAACAAAGTCGGGCTGATAGCGTGCGTTCAATGCCGCAAGATCATCTGCTGTGGTCTCGCCATTACGCACATGATTCAAAATGCGCAGGAAGGTTTCATTTTGCTGCCGATAAACCTTCTTCAACTCAATCGTCACATAAGAAACCTTAGCCAAAGCATGGCTATCGAAGAAGTAGGGCGTGGCGTAATGTCGATTCAGCAGCATGGCGTCTTCGTCGGTCACCACGGGCGTGAGCTGCTGCAAGTCGCCTATCATCAGCAACTGCACGCCACCAAAAGGTTGCAACGGATTTCGAAACCTTCGCAGCACGGCATCAATGGCATCTAACAAATCGCTGCGCACCATACTGATTTCATCAATGATAAGCAGGTCGAGCGTCTTGAGGATGTTGCGTTTGATGGCCGAAAAAGCAAATTTCTCCTTGTAGGTCATGTGGGGCACATAAGGCGAGAACGGCAACTGAAAGAACGAATGGATGGTCACTCCGCGCGCGTTGACAGCCGCAACGCCCGTTGGCGCCACTATGACAAAACGCTTCTGTGTCTCGGCCACAAACTGCCGCAAGAAGGTGGTTTTGCCCGTGCCGGCCTTGCCCGTGAGAAAGACACTCGTGCCCGTGTGCTCTACAAAATCCCACGCATAGCCCAATTCCTTATTTTCTTTTTCCACGCTTATGCTGCTTGAATGATGAAACGAAATGCCTTGATAAAGCTCTACAAAGTTAAAGGTTTTATTTCAGAAATCGTTAACTTTGCAGCGGTATGGAGCAGAGTAACAACATTTTCACCCCCACTTTATTAACATGGTTTGCACAGAATGCCCGCGATTTGCCTTGGCGACACACCCAAGACCCCTACGCCATCTGGCTGAGCGAAATCATCTTGCAGCAAACACGCATCGCACAAGGGACAGCCTATTGGCAGCGCTTCATGCAGCGTTGGCCCACAGTGAACGACCTCGCCCACGCCAGCGAAGACGAGGTGCTGCGCGCGTGGCAGGGCTTAGGCTATTATTCGCGTGCGCGGAACTTGCATCATGCCGCCCAACAAATCGTCCAACAAGGCACATTCCCCAATAACTATGCCGACCTGCGCAGGCTGAAAGGCGTGGGCGACTACACGGCGGCAGCCATCGCCAGCATCGCCTTCCATCAACCCCATGCTGCCGTCGACGGCAACTTCTATCGTGTTTTCGCCCGCTATTTTGGCCTCAGCCAGCCCATCAACACCCCTCAAGGCAAGCAACTGTTTGCCACGATGGCACAGCACTATCTGCCGCCCCGTCAGGCTTCGGCCTATAACCAAGCCATCATGGATTTCGGAGCCACGGTGTGCACACCCAAAGCACCCTCCTGCTCCGCCTGCCCACTGCAAGAGACCTGCGCGGCCTTTCGCGAAGACCGCGTCGACCAGTTGCCTGTGAAATTGCGCACGCTCAAAGTGAAACAGCGCCAAATGGATTGCTTTTATGTGCAATGTCACGGTCGGATAGCACTCCACAAGCGCGCTGCCGGCGACATCTGGCAAGGGCTGTGGACAGTTCCCGAGGCCGACCACCTTGCCGCCTCACTTCGCCAACAAGCCACGCTGCTAAAATCGAATGTAAAACACGTGCTCACCCATCGCGTCATCCACGCCAACTTCTATCGCCTTGAATGCCATGAGCGCCCCTCCCTCCCCGCAGATTTCATTTGGATTGACGAAGCCGACATCGACCACTACGCCATTCCCCGCCTCATGGAAATGCTCCTCGACTGCTTGGCTTAGTCCCTAACAAACAGAAACATTGTCGGCGAGCACCTCGCCGGCATACATTTCTTGTATTTGTCCGTCGGCGAGCACCTCTCCGGCAATCATTTCTTGTGTTAGTCCATCGGCGAGCACCTCGCCGGCATACATTCCTTGTGTTTGTCCGTCGGCGAACTGTTCGCCGGCAACCTTTGCCCCTAAAACACGAAAAGTAATGCCGTTTATGAATGGTTTACAGCTATTTTTCGTAATTTTGCAGCCGATTGTTTCAATAACACATAAAAGATAAATCATTCAAGCATGGAACTTGCAAGTAAATATGATCCCCAAGCGGTTGAGGCGAAATGGTATGAATATTGGCTCAACAACAAGCTTTTCAGTAGCAAACCCGATGGACGCGAACCCTACACGGTGGTGATTCCGCCACCCAATGTGACGGGCGTGTTGCACATGGGCCACATGCTCAACAACACCATCCAGGACATTTTGGTGCGCCGCGCCCGCATGGAAGGCAAAAATGCCTGCTGGGTGCCGGGAACCGACCATGCCAGTATTGCTACCGAGGCCAAGGTGGTGGCACGCTTAGCCGAACAAGGCATTCAGAAGACCGATCTCACCCGCGAAGACTTCTTGAAACATGCGTGGGACTGGACACACGAGCATGGCGGCATCATCTTGAAACAACTGCGCAAGTTGGGCTGCTCGTGCGATTGGGATCGCACTGCCTTCACCATGGATGAGGCACGCAGCGAAGGAGTGATAAAAGTGTTCTGCGACCTCTACGACAAGGGGCTCATCTACCGCGGCGTGCGCATGGTGAACTGGGATCCACAGGCACAGACGGCGCTCTCCGACGAGGAGGTCATCTACAAGGAAGAGCATTCAAAACTCTATTATTTGAAATATCGTGTGGTGGAAAGCGATTGCCGGCGCGTGGACGAGGGCAACGTCATCCATCAAGACGCGCAGGGCTATTATGCCGTTGTGGCCACCACGCGCCCCGAGACCATCATGGGCGACACGGCTATGTGCATCAACCCCAACGATGCGAAAAACACGTGGCTGAAAGGCAAGCACGTCGTTGTGCCCTTGGTGAACCGCGAAATTCCGGTCATCGAAGACGATTACGTGGATGTGGAATTTGGAACCGGCTGCTTGAAGGTGACGCCTGCCCACGACATCAACGACCATGCCTTGGGATTGAAGCATGGCTTGGCGACCATCGACATTTTCAACGACAACGGCACCATCAGCGAGGCGGCCGGCCTCTATGTGGGTATGGATCGCATGGATGTGCGCCGCCGCATAGCCAAAGACCTCGAGGCTGCAGGACTGATGGAGAAGGTGGAAGATTATAACAATAAGGTGGGCTTCTCTGAACGCACCAACGTGCCCATCGAGCCGAAACTCTCCACGCAGTGGTTCCTTCGCATGCAACACTTTGCCGACTTGGCTTTGGAGCCGGTCATGCGCGACGACATCGAATTCTATCCTAAGAAATATAAAAACACCTATCGCCACTGGCTCGAAAACATCAAGGACTGGTGCATCTCGCGTCAGCTTTGGTGGGGGCATCGCATTCCGGCCTATTACTTCACCGCGGCCGACGGCAAGCGTTCTTTTGTTGTTGCTCCAACCGCGGAAGAGGCTTTAGCCAAAGCACAAGCGCAGAACAGCAAGCTCACGGCGGCCGACTTAGAACAGGAGAGCGACTGCTTAGACACGTGGTTCTCGTCGTGGTTGTGGCCCATCTCGGTGTTCGATGGCATCAACCATCCCGACAACGAAGAAGTGCGTTATTACTATCCCACGTCCGACCTCGTAACCGGTCCCGACATCATCTTCTTCTGGGTGGCACGCATGATCATGGCTGGCTATGAATATCGCCAGACCTATCCGTTCAAACACGTTTATTTCACGGGCATTGTGCGTGACAAATTGGGCCGCAAGATGAGCAAGAGTCTTGGCAATTCACCCGATCCCATTGCCCTGATTGAAAAGTATGGCGCTGATGGTGTGCGCATGGGCATGATGCTCAGCGCGCCCGCAGGCAACGACATTCTCTTCGACGAATCGCTGTGTGAGCAAGGACGCAATTTCAACAACAAGATATGGAATGCCTTCCGCTTGGTGAAGGGCTGGAAGACGGCGCCCGTGGAACAACCCAAAGTCAACGAGCAGGCGGTGGAATGGTTTGCTGCAAAGCTCAAGCAAAGTCATGCCGAGCTGCAAGCACAATTCAAGCAATATCGCATTTCGGAAGCGTTGATGACCGTCTACAAACTCTTTTGGGACGAGTTCTCGAGCTGGTATTTGGAAATGGTGAAGCCCGCTTATGTCAATGGTGAGGCGCAACCCATCGACCAAACCACCTACGATGCCACCATCGCTTTCTTCGACGACTTGCTCAAGATGTTGCATCCCTTTATGCCTTTCATCACCGAGGAATTGTGGCAACACATCACCGACCGCAAGGAGGGCGAGAGCATCATGCGGGCAACGTTGCAGATGGATGCTCCGACCGCGCACGACGAG